>ERZ772805.1-NODE-1-length-332640-cov-8.706977_pt1 | contig 332640 bp, 248 predicted proteins | sample MGYA00511344_ERZ772805 | MGnify/ENA primary metagenome ERZ772805 (study PRJEB29015, sample SAMEA2737730) | human gut metagenome | biome: human gut; feature: human-associated habitat; material: faeces | place: China | collected 2012 ...
GCCCCCGTCAATTCCTTTGAGTTTCACCGTTGCCGGCGTACTCCCCAGGTGGAATGCTTAACGCTTTCGCTTGGCCACGGACAATATATCGCCCATAGCGAGCATTCATCGTTTACCGTGCGGACTACCAGGGTATCTAATCCTGTTTGATACCCGCACTTTCGAGCCTCAGCGTCAGTTATGCCCCGGCACAATGCCTTCGCGATCGGAGTTCTTCGTGATATCTAAGCATTTCACCGCTACACCACGAATTCCATGTGCCCTGTGCAGACTCAAGGCTTGCAGTTTCAACGGCTGGCCACGGTTGAGCCGTGACATTTGACCGCTGACTTAAAAGCCCGCCTACGCTCCCTTTAAACCCAATAAATCCGGATAACGCTCGCATCTTCCGTATTACCGCGGCTGCTGGCACGGAATTAGCCGATGCTTATTCATAAGGTACATACAAAACATTACACGTAACGCACTTTATTCCCTTATAAAAGAAGTTTACAACCCGTAGGGCCGTCATCCTTCACGCTACTTGGCTGGTTCAGGCTCTCGCCCATTGACCAATATTCCTCACTGCTGCCTCCCGTAGGAGTTTGGACCGTGTCTCAGTTCCAATGTGGGGGACCTTCCTCTCAGAACCCCTACCCATCGTCGCCTTGGTGGGCCGTTACCCCGCCAACTAGCTAATGGGACGCATCCCCATCCTTTACCAATTAATCTTTATTTGTCGCTCCCATGCGGAAAGACAAACACATCCGGTATTAAACTCCCTTTCAGGAGACTATCCCGGAGTAAAGGGCAGGTTGGATACGCGTTACTCACCCGTGCGCCGGTCGCCATCAGTCTCAGCAAGCTGAAACCATGCTGCCCCTCGACTTGCATGTGTTAAGCCTGTAGCTAGCGTTCATCCTGAGCCAGGATCAAACTCTTCATTGTAGAATATCTTTAACCTTCACCCATAAGGGAAAGGCATCTGTTCTGTTTCCGGACTCCCTGAACTTACCCGTTTATCTCGTTTCTTTTCACACCCCCGTATATGACCAGCATACACGGGAATTATGACGGTTCGTTTCTTTTTTACCCTTGGATGACCTCTAAGAAGAACAACGTCCTCCCCAAAACCATCCAAGCTCTTGTACTACTTTCTCTCTTTATGTAAGACTTTCAATGAACTCTTTCTATTGTTACACTCCCGCTCCGCACTGCCTCATAAGACCTTGCTTCCCGAAAGCGAGTGCAAAGGTAGACACTTTTCCAGTAACTGCCAAATATTATAACCACTTTTTTTCAAGCGGAAACTCCTGCAAATTTAGGAAAACTTCCCTAAACAAACAAGGAATATGCTGTAAAACATGTATTTAACACTCAGAATCATGCACGATTTAAGAGGAAACTTTTTTCTTAATGGAAAACGAAGGAGAGGGAAGGAGCGGAGAAAAGGGGACGGAATCATTCTTTAATGAGCAAATCTTCATCCAAAACCGCATAAAACCGACAAACTATACATGCATATATACACAAAATATAATTTTACCCATAACTCCCCCCTAACATCCTGCTGTTACTCAATACGCCCCCGAAACGCATTTCCAAAAACCAATAACATATTTCTATAAGGAACAACTTGATACTCTGACTAAATGACACAACGACTACCGCACTACATCCTCACGTAAAAAAGTAGATTCCTCCAAGGCCATCTCCATAAAATCCATAACACAAGCAATCTCCCATACTGAGTTTTATCCCTCCGACGAAACCAATTTAAATATTATTATAAGGTATAACGTTTGTAAATCGTAGACATTATTGTACATTTGCGTAATTGTGTAGCTTTACCTACTTTATACAACGTATGAAAGATTTCGTCAAATATACTTTGGCCACGCTCTGTGGCTTGTTTCTGGCCGGCATAGCCCTCTTCATATTAGGCATCCTGTCCATTGCGGGGATGATGACCATGGAAAGTGCCGCCCCATCCATCAAACCCCAATCCGTACTTCGCCTGACGCTAAACGGCGAATTACAGGAAGATGCACCGAACGATCCTCTCGGAGACCTGTTCGGCAGTACTTACCCCACCCTCAGTCTGAGAGAAATACAGACAGCCATTCAAGGTGCTAAAGAAAATCCGAACATAGACGGTATATATATAGAAGCACAAACCCTCTTGGGAGCGACTCCCGCCATGATACGAGACATCAGGGAATCCCTCGCCGATTTCAAGAAAAGCGGCAAATATATCATCGCATACGGAGACAACTATACCCAAGGGGCTTACTACATTTGCAGCATAGCCGACAGCATCATCCTTAATCCACAGGGACAGGTGAACTGGTGCGGTATGGCTTCGCAGCCTATTTTTTACAAAGACCTATTGGAAAAGATAGGCATTAAGATGCAAGTGTTCAAAGTAGGCAGCTACAAATCGGCCGTGGAACCGTTTACTGCCACCCGAATGAGTGACGCCAACCGCGAACAGGTCACGTCCTACCTGAATGACATCTGGCAAACCATGCTGACGGACGTATCCCGTTCACGCTCCATCAAGAAGGACTTGTTGAACGAATACGCAGACAGTATGCTCACATTCCGTCCCGCAGAAGAACTGGTACGGAACGGCATGGTGGACAGCCTTTGCTATATCGACGGGATAAGCCGAATGTTACGCGCAAAAACCGGAAAGGACAAAGGTGCCCTGCCCCTCGTCAGTGTGAAAGAACTGGCGGCTGCCACCGAAGCAACCCCGAAAAAAGGTGATAAGATTGCAGTCTACTATGCATACGGAGACATCGTAGACCGAAAAACAGAATGGAGCGAAAATGTGATAGACGCAGAAACCGTATGCCGCGACCTGAGAACACTGCGTGAAGACGAATCGGTCAAAGCAGTAGTACTTCGCGTAAATTCCGGAGGCGGAAGCGCTTACGCCTCCGAACAGATATGGCACGAGGTGAAATTGCTCCGTGAAGCCAAACCCGTGGTCGTATCTATGGGTGGAATGGCAGCCTCGGGTGGTTACTACATCTCCTGCGCCGCCAACTATATCGTGGCCGAACCGACTACGTTGACCGGAAGCATCGGCATTTTCGGCCTCATTCCCGATGCAAGCCAACTGCTCAGCGACAAGTTAGGCCTGCATTTCGATGTTGTAAAGACCAATGCACACGCCGATTTCGGTACGCTGGCACGTCCATTCAATCCTTCGGAAGCTCAAATGATGCAAGGATATATACAACGGGGTTACAAATTGTTTACCGAACGCGTAGCAGACGGACGGAATATGAAAACCGGCCAAGTAGAAAAACTAGCCGAAGGACGGGTCTGGACCGGACGGCAGGCCGTAGAAAATGGATTGGCCGATGCCAACGGCAACCTCCAGACCGCCATCAAAAAGGCTGCTTCATTGGCCCAAATAAAAGATTACCATACGGAATACGCACCGACTCCGTCCCCTTGGTACGAGGGTTTGTTTGACCAACAGAAAAAGGACTATCTGAACACGGCCTTACAAGAGACCCTCGGAACATATTACGCCCCACTAATGAGCCTGAGACAGATCCGGCAAATGAGCGTTCTGCAAACCCGGATACCGTATGAGCCGAACTTTATCAACTAAACCATCATGGAAGGAGACTTAATCAAAATCAACGAATGGTTGTTGCCGGTGGCTTGGCTTTACGGAATAGGTGTAAGGATTCGCAACGAGCTTTTCGAAATGGGAATCCTGAAATCCAAAAGTTACGACATACCCGTTATTTCGGTCGGCAATATCACCGTAGGCGGTACCGGGAAAACACCACATACGGAATATCTCATCCGCCTGTTACGAAAGAAGCATAAAGTGGCCGTGTTGAGCCGGGGATACAAACGTAAATCAAAAGGATTCATTTTAGCCACATCCGAAACGTCTATGCCCGCCATAGGCGACGAGCCTTATCAGATGAAACAAAAGTTTCCAGATGTCTATGTCGCTGTGGACAAAAACCGCCGCCGGGGAATTGAACGGTTATGCGACGAGCAAATCGTACCGGGGACAGAAGTCATCCTGTTAGACGACGCGTTCCAACATCGCTATGTAAAACCAGGTATCAACATCCTGTTAGTAGATTACCATCGCTTGATTTGCGACGACAAGTTGCTCCCCGCAGGACGTTTGCGCGAACCGAAAGAAGGAAAAGACCGGGCCAATATCGTAATCGTAACCAAATGCCCGGAAGACATCAAGCCCATGGGATTCCGGGTCATCAGTAAGGCCTTGAAGTTGTACCCTTATCAGAAGTTATTCTTCTCGACACTGAAATACAGCCGTCTCATACCGTTGTTCGAAGAGGGAGAATATCCTTTGGACGAGTTGCTGCCCCACAAGCATGTCTTGCTGCTTACAGGCATCGCTTCGCCGGAACAAATGAAAATGGACCTCGAACATTATGAAACGGATATCACGCCGCTTTCTTTCGGCGACCACCATTACTTCTCGGCCAAAGACGTAGCCCTAATCAATGAGACTTACGCCCGAATGTCCTCGCCGAAGCTAATTGTAACCACTGAAAAAGATGCGACCCGCCTGAAGGACCTCAACGGCCTGAGCGAAGAGGTTAGAAAATCTCTCTATGCCCTGCCGGTCGAAATAGAGATACTGCAAAATCAACAAGAATCGTTTAACGAAAACATTACTGGTTATGTATTCAAAAATTCAAGAAACAGCATCCTGGCTAAAAAGTAGGATGACAACAAGCCCCACAACGGCTATCGTTTTAGGTACCGGATTAGGTAAACTGGCCAACGAAATCACAGATGCGACCCGCATTTCATACAAAGAAATTCCCAACTTCCCAGTCTCTACGGTAGAAGGGCATTCGGGTAATCTTATCTTCGGAAAACTGGGAGACAAAGACATCCTGGCCATGGAAGGCCGCTTTCATTACTATGAAGGCTACACCATGCAAGAGGTCACTTTTCCCATTCGTGTCATGTATGAGTTGGGCATCAAGACCTTGTTCGTCAGCAATGCTGCAGGCGGCACCAACCCCAAGTTTGAAATTGGTGATTTGATGATAATCACCGACCAAATCAACGCACTTCCGGAGAATCCGCTACGCGGTAAGAACTTCCCGACCGGTCCCCGTTTCCCGGATATGTCGGAAGCCTACAACAAGGAACTCATCCAGCAAGCACTCGCCATTGCCGAAGAGAAAGGAATCAAGGTACAGCAAGGCGTATACCTCGCCACACAAGGACCGACCTTCGAAACTCCGTCTGAATATAAAATGTTCCGCATTTGGGGCGCCGATGCGGTGGGTATGTCGACCGTACCCGAAGTCATCGTAGCTAATCATTGCGGAATCAAATGCTTCGGTATCAGTGTCATCACCGACCTCGGAGTGGAAGGAAAGATTGTGGAAGTCAGCCACGAGGAAGTACAGAAAGCTGCCGATGCCGTACAACCCCTTATGGCCGAGATTATGCGTGAGATGATAAACCGCGCTTAAAGCCCATAAATTTATGCAAGAAACATACAGGACAGAAATCTCTACGCTCGGAGAGTTCGGGCTTATCAAACACCTGACAGAAAATATCCGGCTGAAAAACTCTTCCACCCGCTATGGAGTTGGTGACGACTGTGCCGTCATGGAATATCCGGCCGACAAACAAGTCCTCGTCACCAGTGATTTGCTGATGGAAGGCATACATTTTGATCTGACATACGTCCCGATGAAACATCTCGGATACAAGGCTGCCATGGTCAATCTCTCGGACATTTATGCCATGAATGGTACCCCCCGTCAAATGGTGGTCTCCATTGCTTTAGGCAAACGTTTCTGTGTAGAGGACATGGAGGCTTTCTACGATGGTCTCAAAATGGCATGCGAAGCTCATGAGGTCGATATTGTAGGAGGCGATACGACATCTTCGCTTACGGGGTTAGCCATCAGCATTACCTGCATCGGGGAAGCAGACAAAGACAAAGTGGTTTATCGCAACGGAGCCAAAGAAACCGACTTGATCTGTGTCAGCGGAGATTTAGGAGCAGCCTACATGGGATTGCAGTTGCTCGAACGCGAAAAAGCCGTTTTCACCCAACAGTTGCAGGAAGCACACAGGAACGAAAAAACAAAAACAGCAGAGAGATTATACGAAGCCCAACCGGACTTTAGCGGAAAAGAGTATTTACTAGAACGACAGCTAAAGCCAGAAGCACGACGCGACATTGTGCAAGCATTGGCAGCCGCTAATATCCGTCCGACTTCCATGATCGACATATCAGACGGACTCAGTTCCGAATTACTGCATATTTGTACGCAAAGCGGTGTCGGTTGTAGGATATATGAAGAACATATTCCCTTAGATTACCAGACGGCTGTTATGGCAGAAGAGCTGAACATGAATGTCACGACCTGCGCTCTGAATGGCGGAGAAGACTATGAATTATTATTCACAGTCCCCATTGCCGACCACGAAAAAGTCAGCCAGATCAAGGACATTAAAATAATAGGCCATATCACCAAGGCCGAATTAGGCTATGCACTCATCAGTAGGGATGGCCAGGAATTTGAACTGAAAGCTCAAGGCTGGAACCCGCTTAAAGGCTGATGTGCCGCATTGTTTCAGCCAGGTTGGACAACAATCCTCCTTGCTATCAAAGACAATCTGTCTGCATTTAACTACACTCTCACCTGTCTTCTCCGACCCAGAAAACAGGTGAGAGTTTACTTTTTTCTCCTACATTACACAAAAATATATCGAATATATTTGGCATTTCAAATTAAATCGCTACCTTTGCACTCGCAAAACCGAAGTAAGTCGGTGCCATAGCTCAGTTGGTAGAGCAAAGGACTGAAAATCCTTGTGTCCCCGGTTCGATTCCTGGTGGCACCACTTTTAAAAATTCACGAAACGTTGTAACTGAACAAGTTACAGCGTTTTTTGCTTTTCCGGGGTAAAACAATGGTAAAACATTCATAAGTTTTATTATTAAATATCTGTTTATCAACCATTTATATTGCAAAGATATAGACTTTTTCGTAACTTTGCACCACGATTCAAGGAAAAGCGAGTATGAAAATGGATATTAGCGGAAAATCGAATGTTTTAAGCGGTTTGCACTGGCATTTCAAAAAGCGATGTTGTTTTACCGATTGTTTTTTGATGTAAGTATATGACAAGTGCGGAAACCAAACAACGGTACATTTACTGTTTAGAGGGTAATTGGAACAAACATCCGCACAGCAATCAGAGTATAAGACCCATATTAGAGTTATTATTCACTTTCTCTAAGACCAAATACATTTATCGCAAGTGCCCTACCAAAGAAGACTTTATAAATGGCTTGCATACATTCACGCAAAAACGATATTCAAATTACACCGTTTTATATATAGCGTATCACGGGCGCAAGAACCGCATTTATTTCGGTAATGAGTATATCACACTAAAAGAGATTGCCGATGTGTTAGAGGGCAAATTACACGGCAAAATTATTCATTTCGGAAGTTGTTCAACACTCAACACAACGGAAAGGAACATCACGGACTTTATTAAACGTACTGGATGTTCCTTTGTTTCGGGATATAAAAAAGATGTACCGTATATCGAAAGCAGTGCATTTGAATTGCTATACTTTAATGTACTTGATACATACCGCACTTATACCACCATAAAAAAGAACATCATTAGCAAGTATCCTACATTAGTAGATATTCTTAGATTTACTATATTCTAATTACTATACTTATTATCTATTCCTATATATTGGAGCATGGAAAATTTACGTTCCCGGTTATATTTTAGAAATGACTGTTTCAAATTTGGATTTTAGTTCGGTTTCCAATCCACCTTTCGGAAGTGAGGACATTCTTTTTAGCAATTCATTTGTCCTGCGCCTTTCCTTACGGTATTCAGTTTCTCCGAAATAATCTTTTAGGCACTGGAGATAATAACCGTATTTGTCAGACATAGCAAATATATGCTTTTTTATATCATCTTCCAAACAGCCCGTATAATCTACCGTATCATCAAAAATGATTTTATCAAATATCCGTTTCATCAAACGCTTAAAGCGTGTATAATGCAAAGGGCTTAATAAATTCTGTCCAGTCACATTTGTAAAGCCTAAACTTTTCAGTTGCTTGCGAGAAAGTTGGATTTCATAGCGCAATAAATTAGCAGGGACTTCTTCCCGCTTTATCCGCCCTTTCTTCATCGCTTCAAATGTCTTGTCGTAAAACTTTATGGAGTATTCAGAAAACACACATTTGCTCCCTTTTAACTTACTTGTACCTTTTAATGGTGTCATAGGAATAAAACTATTCGATTTATAGCTATGAATTGTGTGCAGATAACATGTCACATCATTATCCAACTGTATATTTACCCCCAATTCTATACTGGTTACAACAAACCGATTTAAGGGTATGCCAATAATGTCGGATAATTCAAGCAACACGTTTTTCGCTTCTTCGTAGGTGAACAGGGAATAATTATCTCCTTTCACATATTTGTGTAAAGACCCCATAATGTTTAATCTTCTAACTTTGTATTCAAACTTCAGATTTTTTATGGACGAAGCATATATCAAACTTTCATCTTTGGCCACTCCCGATGGAGATAAACCAAGACGGTCTTTCACATCATCAAGTTCTACATCTTCAATATAGATTGTTATTCGGTCTATCATTGCTACGGTTATCTATTTTTAGATAACTGCAAAAATACATCAATCAAAACAATACGGAAATAATTGACTTCTCAAAAAACTTTATGGCTATAAATTAAATAACATAAAACATGCCCTATTAGCGAGAAGAAATAGGCTCCATTATATGACATATAAAAATGATACCATACATTTTGCGTTCCTCGCTCCATTCGTCTTTAGCCATCTCTATAAGTTTATCACTACATTTCCATAAAACAATTAGATTGGGATTGATATTCCTATGGCAAAAATCATTTTGTGCCACTTTTATAGCCGCATCAATGTCTGACGTAGTTATGTTTTTTGTTTTATGAGCATATAGGACGATTGTTTCTATACAAACACGAATTATTGGTTTTGTATAAAAAGCTCTGTTTACCTTAACTTCTTGACCTATTCCACAGATTTGTCTGTATGCGGTTTTCCAAAAACGAATACTATCTTCTCTATATTTATTAAAAGGCAAAGACTGTTTATTGCTTTTCAATTCTATAAATAAATGATATTCATTCCGTTTGTCCACATTGCATCGACAATAATAATCAACACGTCCAAAATGATCTTCTTTCCCGACCTTTCTTTCTATTGGATATTCAAGAATAAAACAGTCTGTGTTTTTAGCCAAAGCAGGAATGATTATAGAGTGCATTTGCAATTCTCCAAAACAGAATGTGGTATATTTAGTTTTTTCAATATAATTCTTTGCTGCCACTATACTATCACAAACAACGTTTATCAGCAAATCTGTAACAACCTGCTTAAACTGGAATTGCCCTGTACGTTCTATACGAATGGTTTCCTCGGTATTTGGCACTCTAATTTCCATAAAAAAACGTGAGCTAAACTACATTCGCTTCTAAGGTATCGCCAAACACCGTTGCTGTCAAATGAGTAAAGCCCACGCTACAAGCATGGGCACTAACACTTTACTCTTGACAGCTTCAATTTTGGCGATTTTTAGAAGCAAGAATAAAAGCTAATGCTTTTAACTAATATGTATGTTATTCGTTACTGTCTGTTTCTTAATTATCTGATTTTGTTTATGCAAAGGTACAAAAAAGATAAATCAGTTATCGGGATAAAGATAAAAAATATCTCACCTTACAGTCTATTCTGTATTTAAGCGAACTACCGCAAATCGCTAAAATTCTATTTTCCATTTAATGGGGGGCTTGCTTTCTTAACACCTTATTCTTTCTTGCTTATGCCACTTAGCTATCTGTAAGGTTAAACATAGTTTTTTATACAACCGCATTTTTACCCCATTTTCTCATGGTTGCTATGGGTAAGCTGTCATATCGGGAATATAGTATTTCCCTTATAACAAAAGGACTTCAAGCATATTTTTCCACGCAATAAGATTTGACCATATAAGTCCCCGAAAATTTGGTGTGTCAAAAATAGCTTTTTGAGGTTGCTATGGGTTTTACAAGAAATGAGAGGACGCAATAAATAATACGACCTCTTATGATAGTTACTCCATTTGTAATTACAGTTTTACCAAGCACTTTCTTATAAGTTCGTTCACTCTATCTTTCTGATAAGAGCAACAATTACTCTGTTTCAAAAACTCAACTACATCTGCCACACGATAGCGAATTACCTTTGGACTAACTTTGTAATACATCAGTTTCCCTTCGGAACGGTAATTTTGCAATGTGCGTTTACTTACCCTTAATATGGTAGCAACATCTTCGGACGTCAGAAACAAGTTTGAATTATCCATGATACAATCTATTTAAGCAGTTCACTACCTCATTCTTTTTGCTATCCACCACCTTTGCGTAAATCTGGGTTACTTTTATATCACTATGACCAAGCATTTCTTTTATCACTGGCAAAGGAATATCACTTGTCAGCAATGCCGTTGCATACGAATGCCGTCCGACATGAGTGGAAATGTTCTTTTCTATACCCACTTTCTCCGCAATTCTTTTCAGTTGTTTGTTTATGATTGCAGTTGCAGAACTTATTGCGTTCAACGCAACTTGTGCGTTTACTTCATCCACATCCACTTTCAATATATTAAATACATACTTATCGGGAAGTATCTGTCCACCGTTATTTTCAACGATTGCACGTCTTTTGTCCAACACCGCCTTTACAAAGTCATTCATGGGAACAACCAATGGCTTTTCCGTTTTACGCATACGGATTGATATTTTATCATTGGCGACATTCTTCCATTTCAAAGTAAGTATGTCAGATATTCTAATACCCGTATAACATTCAAATAAGAATAATTCCCGTGCATCGTATAACGGACTTTGCAGCCGCAATTTTACATCTTGGATTTTGCGAATTTCGTCTATCTCCAAATATGTTCTTTCCGTCTGTTCACGCTTGAATTTTACTTTGCGAAACGGATTACCAGTTTCATCCATATCATAATTACGATAAATATCCCCTACCAATTTTGCCAACGCCTTTAAATTGACAGTGGCAGTATTCCTTTTGTTACCAATATGGTTCATCAAGTAATTCTCATACTCCTTAATAAAATCCAATGATATTGACCTTATCGGTAAAGTTTCCTTGCCGACATATAGTCGCAATTTCTTAATGACTGATTTGTATTTCTTGTATGTGGCGTGTTTTTGGTTCTTGCGGAGATTCTCAATATACTTTTCGGCATACTCGAATAAATCAAACGATGTTCTATCATTGATTTTGTTTCTGATTGTTTCTATGCTTACTGAGTCATCCTTTAAAGACAGGAAACAAGTCTCTTTTTCCAATTCGGCTTTTCTTTGAGAAATAATGGTATTTAATGCCGCTGCGTTGGGATGCTGCTTTTTCACGCATTGTTCCTTTTCATCCCAAAAATCGGGTGAAACGTGCAATAATGTTTTATAGGTAACTTTTCTGTCTTTAGTGATACGCAAACACACTGGAGCTTCATTTGTGGATTTCGATAATTTCTCCCGTCTGATTACTACTTTAAATTTTGCTACGGTCATTTCTACTTTAATTTAATTCGGTTCGACATTTGTTTTTTGCTTGCAAGCCACGGGGTAAAACATTGGTAAAACATTTGTGCCCCGTTTTCTGTGAATAATGGAAATAAGAATGAAAGTTCCAAATCACAAGTAGTCGCACAAGAAACTGAAAATCAGCAACCAAATTATTTTAGTTAAAAAATGCTGGAAAATGAGAGCAACCTGTATTAGAACTGGTGGCACCACTTGAAAAAGAGAGTTACAACGTTGTAGCTCTCTTTTTTTATATCTTTATCCCTTGTTTGAGCGACAGTTTAAGCGGTTTGTTTAAACCATAGTTTAAACCGTGGCAATTACAGTAAAAGTAGTTTGTTACAAGTCTAAGATACTTAGTAACAACAAATCACCTCTAATGTTGAGAGTAACGAAAGACAGAAAACCAAAATATGTCAGTATTGGCATATCTGTGAATCCTACACATCCGTGATGACATAAAGGCAACATCGAAAATGGATTTGATTTTGGTTTTGGCTGAATATGGTTATCCTCCTGTGACGAATGACGAGGTGTTTAAGGAGATTTTGGAACAGGCAGAGAATTTCAAAAAATATAACGTGTGATAAGATGATGACAACCGAGTCTCAAAACACAGGACTACACACACACTCTCTCTCCCCCTATAAATTTCTAAAAAGCCCCTTCATCTTTCAGTTCATCCCGTAACCCATTGTCTGAAAACCTATTGACGGGCTGAAGGATTAGGTGTGCATCTTTCAGCCTTCTGTCATGCAGAAGAGGACAAATCATTCTGCGCCAAACGAAAAATCATTCTCAGCCGAACGATTTTTCGTTTGGCGCAGAAAAAAACAGTATCATGACCAAGGCGATGTTCACTTTTCTACGAAGTACGGCTGAAAGATGGCCTGATGAGCGTTCAGCCAGTAATCAGCTTATTATAATTTTGTTATATCAAAACCTGAAAGATGAAGGGCAATTTCGTAAAACTCTTGGGAGGGAAACCTTTTTACCATCTGCACCCGTCTACGTCCCGCTCGGCATACCCGGCAGACATACCCTTTCATCTAAAATCAGGTTTAACCGAATCCGTATGAACTATCCTTTAATAATGGAAAGAGCTTCCCCCCACAAACTCACGTAACAGGGAAGTCGGTGGGATTTCATCGTCTGCCATAGGTACGAAATAGCGCAAGAACTTACGCAAACGATAAGCCTCGGAATACTCCGGTACATTTTCAGGCACCCTCTCCAATATCGGCAGAGCCTGATTGCGAATGACTGCCAGTTCGAACAACAAAGCACTGTTGAACATAGCATCGGCCTCCTCCTGATAAGGGAAAATCCATTTGTCTTCTCCCTCGCGTACACTGGGCCAGCGGCGGATGGTATCCAAGGCCGAATAACCCCGATATTTGTAATCGCGGATGATACGCCGCAACAAACGGTTGTCCGTAGTCGGAATATAATTATGCGCATCCAACAAAATGGTCGTCATGGCCGAGACATAAATACGATATTTGTATTGTTCCTCAATCTGGGCTGTCAGCTCAGGATTCAAACCGTGAATACCCTCCAGAATCAGAATCATGTGGTCTTCCAACCGAAGTTTCTTCCCACTCTTCTCACGTACCCCTGTCTGAAAATTAAAATGAGGCAGTTCCACCTCCTCACCTGCCAACAAAGCCTGCAGTTGACTGTTGAAAAACGGAAGATCCAAAGCATAGAGCGACTCGAAATCATATTCTCCATGCTCGTCCCGTGGCGTGTGCTCCCGATCCAAGAAGTAATCATCCAACGATATGGGGTAAGGTTTTATCCCGTTAGCCATCAACTGAATGGACAAGCGTTTGCTGAATGTCGTCTTCCCACTCGACGACGGACCGGCTATCAATATCAGTTTCAGATTCCGCCTCGACTGTATTTCATCGGCAATACGTACGATCTTCTTTTCCTGTAATGCCTCGGCTACGTTGATCAATTCCGTAGTCCGCCCCTCTTGACAAGCTTTGTTAAAGTCACCTACAGTACCCAGTCCGACGATTTCCTGCCAACGATGATGTTCCCGAAAGATTTCAAGCATCTTCTCCTGATGTACCATCTCCTCCAGTTTTTCAGGATTCTTCCTGGACGGAATACGCAACAACAGGCCATCATAATATTTCATTACGTCAAACACCTTCAACCCTCCCGTCGACGTCAGCAGTGAACCGTAAAAATAATCCACCGTCTGATCCAACTGGTAATAATGTGTATAGATAGCACCGTAACTCTCCAACAACCTCACCTTACTCGTCATTCCCTGACGGCGGAACATTTCTATCGCATCCTCCGTAGGACTTTGTATACGGTGAAAAGGTATATCGGCATCTACAATTTCACGCATCCGACGCCAAATGGCAGTCACGTCATCCTCTTCTATCGGCCGCCCTATACGCAAGTCGCAATAGTACCCTCTCGATACCGGCGTCTCAATGCGCAACACACACCCGGGAAATAAATCTTTCACAGCTTTTACCAACACGAAAAAAAGCGAGCGGGTATAAGTACGCATCCCTGAAGATGAAGTGACATCAAGGAACTCCACATCTTTATCATTATAAAAACGATAATGAAGTCCTTCCACCTTATTATTGACCTTCGCGCTGACCGGTCCGTAAGGCATTTGCAGATTTAACGCATGATAAGCATCCCAAAGTGTACTTCCGATAGGGAGTTGAAGAGTTTTTTTATTATTTTTGCAACGTATTTTGATTTCTTGTACCATAAAGCTTTTCGGGGATTTGAATAAACACCTTAAAAATAGGCAATGGGACGGAGAAAACATACTATCGTTCACTTATATTTCGACTGTTTATGGTGGTTTTAGCATTTTTAAAGCTTTTAGGTTGCCTTGGCCTGCTGATGTACGGTACAAGACTCATGGGAGAGAGTCTGCAGCAACTGGCCGGAGACCGGCTCAGACATATTCTCGATTCACTGACCACCAACCGCTTCACGTCATTACTCACCGGTGCATTGGTCACAGCCATGATACAGTCTTCCACCGCAGCTTCTCTGATGACCGTCAGTTTCGTACATGCCGGCATGCTCACACTCGTCCAAGCCCTGCCTATCCTCATGGGAGCATCAGTAGGCAATACATTCATCGCCTGGATTATGGCCGCCGAATTCAATTTTAGCATCAGTAACTACATTTACCCCTTGATATTAGTGGCGTTTATAATGACCTACTACCGCAAATGGAATGCGTTGGGAAACTCTATCTTCGGCCTATGCTTCATCCTGCTGAGCCTTGGCCTGCTCTGCCACATGGCCGACGACATGACGCTGACCGGTCCTGACGGCATAGCCCGCTACTTGGCCGTCTCCCATGAGAATTACGGTTCATACGCCATATTGTTATTCATTGGTGCCGCCGTCACTTTCGGCGTACAGTCCTCGGCCGTTCTCATGGCCACTTCAATGGCCCTGTGTTCCACCGGCGTATGGTCCATCTATTCCGGCGTGGCTTTTGTGCTGGGTGAGAATATCGGCCGCGCCATCGTCACTTGCCGTGCGGCATCTTCTGCCGGAACGCCTGCCCGCCGTACAGCTCTCGGACAACTGGTTTTCAATCTGAGTGGCGTAACCTGGATGTTTTTGGCCTTTCCTTATTTCGTCAATTTGCTATGTGACTTTATCCATTTCGACCCGACGCAAAAACTCATGACGGCCGACAAAAATCTGGCTTATGTTTTGGCAGCCTTTCATACCGGTTTCAATCTTTGCAACGCCGCCCTGTTTATCGGTTTGGTCAACCCTCTCGAACAACTGGCTACCCGCTGGGTGGCCAAACCACGGCACAACGACGAAGAGGAAAGCCAGTTGCGTTTCATTACCAAAGGGATACTCGACACTCCGGAACAATCCATCATGGAAGCCCGTAAGGAAATCATCAACTATGCCGACACCGTCACAAAAATGTTCACACAAACCCGTTTCCTATTCTCCGTATCCAATGAAACGGAATTTAAAAATATTTTCACCTTGGTGGAACACTATGAAGACATTTGCGATGAAATGGAAGTAGACATAGCCAACTACCTGAACAAAGTCAGTACCGAAGAGCCATCGGCAGACCTTAAACGTGCAATCTGCGGCATGCTACGCGAAGTAGCTGAAATAGAAAGCATCGGAGACAGTTGCCATCATATCGCCCATACTGCCCGGAGGAACTATCGAAGCACCCAACAACTCACGGAAAAACAGTTGGAACACATTCACCAAATGTTTCAACTGGCAGAACAAGCACTGGAACAAATGCGAACCATCTTATCCATCCGGAAAGCCCCGAGAGAGGCTTCCACAGCCTACTATATAGAAAGGGAAATCAATAAATTCCGCAATCAACTACGTAATCTGAATTTTACAGACGTAAACAACGGCGTGTATAATTATCAGACCGGGGCAATGTATATGGACGTCATCAACGAATGCGAACAACTCTCCGACTGCATCCTCAATGTAACGGAAGCACGGTTGGAAGCCAAAGAATCCTAAAAGCTCATGGCTTTAATCCTTTTATCCCCACTTATCAACTTTATACATTGATAATATCAGACAACGGTCAGCAATGCTGCGCCATAGCTAAACCTCGCACTCTCCGGAACCAACAGCAATATTTTCTCACCTTTTTGTGCACGCGTAGCCATGTATTCATCCAAAGCAACAAAGATAGATGCAGACCCGATATTACCGACTTCAGAGAGATTCGTAAACCAGTTATCCCATAATTCTACATTACGGCTTTGCATTTCCTTTTTCAGTTCATCTCCTATAAAAGCCGAAGAGATGTGAGGAATAACCGTTTTTATCTCATGTACATCCACAGCATATTCCTGTATACACTCTTCTATAAAATCCACCCAATACTTCATTCCGTTCATTAAAATCTTGAAATCCTGGCAGAGAAGGAAATTACCGATATTTAAACGGTCGCCGAACTCTTTCCAACCTTTCAATTCCCCATTCGGAAGCAACTCACCTCCCATACGCATACACGTAGAAGTCTCATTGGCATAAGATTTTGTCTTCACCCATTCTATTTTCAAAGAAAGACCAGCTTCATTCGGCCGATCCGACAAAAGCAAAGCAGCCGCACCGTCGCTCAACATAAACCTCAAGAAATCACGTTCAAACTCCATATATTGAGTATTGGACAACTCATCGCATACGGCTTCGGGCACCTCATAATTAACAGCCCTGAATGTAGGAGAAATCAACTCAGATGCCGTACAAATACCTTTATGACTTTCATTCAACCGAATAGCGTTGAACAAAGTCTTTAGAGCCTGCAAAGAAGTCAGACAAACACCGGAAAAAGAGAAAATCTCTACCGGATGACATTTCAATTGCCCATGAACCATAGAAGCATGCGATGGTACCAACTGATCCGGAGTCGTTGTCGCACAACACAAAGTATCGATATCCTCTATGCATCCCCCGAGTGAAGATAATTTTTTGATAGCCTCTACCACCATTCCGGAATTCCGATGGGTCACCGCTCCTTCCTCATTCAGTGCATAATAACGATGCTTAATGCCATTACGCTTTAATACAATAGACTTAATACGTGATTTCTTTCCTTCGATGTAACCCAAGAAATCTTCTATATGTTCGTTGTCTACAGACTCATTCGGCAAAAACGAACTTAAACAATTTATATAAACTTTATTCATCGCTTTATAATATTATAATAAAACATTAAGTGCTTCTGTACCTCTTCTACCGTAAGCCCATTATTAAAAGACTCTTCAAAAGCACAACCAATAAAAATATACCTCAAGTGATGCGCTACCTCCTCGGCATCTAAATCTCTTATTTCCTTCGTTTTAATGGCATTTTTTACTACAGCCTTTATAAAAGAATACTCATGAAAAAACAGGTTGTAAATTTTACTATCAAATCCTTCATAGTTCTTATGTGCCTGATATAAAAGGCTGAAGTAACCTCCAAAGCCATTGTTCCCCTCCCAAACAAAAGGCTTCATCGATTCAATCGTATTCTTCGCCCCGTTTATATATACCTCAAGATATTCTTTCAAGGAAATCCACTTGGCAGCCTCCTCCTTAAAACCGGTTTTCTGCAATACATTCTGCTTGTTCAAGACAAAGCGATCTATGACGGCTTTAAAAAGTTCTTCCTTAGACTTATAAGAATAATATATGGCTCCCCTGGTCAGCCCTATTTCCGCTTCTAAATCGGACGTAGAGGCGCCTTCATAATCAGCATTTAAGAAAAGACGAAACGCCCCTTCCAAAATTTTCTTATCACTCTTAGTCATACGTATTTTTATAATGTGCCACAAAAATACCATAATAAAAAGAGAATAGCAAATAAAGTCAATAAAATAAAAACAAGTATTATATTAAATCTATATTTCATATCGTAAAAAACAGCCACAACAGTTAATTTTACACAATTATTTTCAAATATATAATGCCAATTATAATAATCTGCTTACCTTTAAAGAATGAGACCTATATCTTATTTCGATATAAACACAATAATGATAACTGGAAAAGCCGGATTCATAGATTCCTATCTTTTTGAATACCTGCTACATAAAGGTGATAGGAGCTTCTGTTCGGATAACAGCCGGACAAGATATCCGAAAGGCGTGTCAACCTTAACAAAATCCATACTTCAATAAGCAGAACACGCCATCACCATGCCCTATGTGATTAATGGTATTGATAAATCTACAATCTGACTTTTCCGGTTTTTCTATATATCTATATATCAAAACCACCTTATAACAAAAAAGCATTAACATACACTATAGAACAAACTGTACGTCCGAGTTTCAATATGGACCATTAAAAACGCTTTGGAACAATGGGAGGTCTTAAAAACAAAATTGCTTCCGGCCTGAATTCAGCCCGGAAGCAATTTCGCTTTTATCCCTTTTTAAATCTTATTCCTCGTAAGGCTCGAAATCATCCTTGCCCACACCGCAAACCGGGCAAACCCAGTCTTCGGGAATATCTTCAAAAGCCGTACCCGGCTCAATACCTGATTCAGGGTCTCCTACCTCGGGGTCGTAAACCCACTGGCATACTGTACAAATATACTTTTTCATCGTTTTAATTGGTTTAAATTCATTTTTATATCAATAACTTGTGCAAGTATACTACTTTTTAGGTAGAAAACAGCGGAAACGCCAGTTTGCTTTTGTTTTTTTAACACATATACCTGACTATAACTTCGCCCTCTTCTTTGTTCCATTATTCTTTCTTGTGTGTAAATGTTCCGCTTTCACCCACGGTGCTACCCCAAGGAGGGGTGACCTCATTCTTCCAGTAACAAAGAAGATAAGCGTCCTGGTCTATTGTCCCGTCCTCCGTATAAATATCAGCCGAACAATGCCACCCGAAAGCAGAAGACTGCTTGGCACGCATTTGGACGGACTTCAAAATTCCGTCTTCGCCAAAGGAAGAGCGGCAATACATGCGATAAGAATAAAGTTCCATCCCCAACAAGTTCCTCAACGTGCAGGACTTTTCGAATACTTTTTCTCTTTCCGATTCCGCGCTGTCCCTGTCGCATTGTACCATACTTTCCATGTCTGCAATAAGGCAACCTATATTCTCAAAAACAATACGTCCCCCTTTTTCCGCTACAGCCCACGAACGGTAGGTATTGCCATTCCTGCACCATTCCAGTTCAATGGTTTCCATGCCCGTATGCATCCCCTTTTCACAATCGCTGCGAATGGCATCAATCATAACGGGCCGCCCCATCACGCCCGACAAGCATCTCATCAGCCCCACGCTCACCACGTCGTAGGCATCATGAGTTTTGTCATAATAGCACACTGTGTTGGCCACGTCCGAAAACAAACGTGACTTCACCTCCTCCAGTTCTCTTTCCGAATCAATCGCTCCCCGGTAAGTATATCCTTTCAGATAGAGACCCGTTTCGTTTCCATCCCGTCTTTTCACAGCCTCTTCCCCGTGATGCTTCAGAGCGTACTCCAACTGTTCTTTCCACATTTCCGGTCGTACACTGGTTGCCACTTGTGCTGTCATCGGCATATTCCACATCAAGAATACCACACAGCTTACCCTACATAAAATACCCTTCATTTATTTAGAATTTATATTCGACAATACATCAAACAACTGCCATCTACACTCAGTCCTCATCAGCAGTCCAAAAACCTCCGGAGCAGGATACATATACACAAAATATGAGCAGCCCCATCATGATGATACAATACCCTATCCTCGCCCACTGCAACTTGGTTCTGAACATCGGCGCCCCCACAGAAAGGCAAACGACAGCCCAACAGTTCCTGTCAGCCAAAAAATAAAGCCCTAAAGCCAACATGCTTATTCCCCATGTCCAAGAAAAGGCTTCCACTATACCGTTCTTATATTTATGCTTCATATTCGAGTAACGTAAAACTATACCTTTCATCCGCTTAACTATATGTATATACGTTAGACAGCGGGAAACTACCTGTTGGAATGCAATGGTATTAGTCTTCTTTAACAAAGAACCATAAAAGGACATCCCCTTCCCCCCCAGAGTTTTTCCAAAAACATGTTTCATCTTTCAGGATGATACATAAAGCTCTGGCACAAAACGCATTAATACCCTGAAGGATGGTTCCGGCCATCTTTCAGCCTCCCGTCATGCAGAGAGGTGAAAATCAATCTCAGCCAAACGAAAAATCATTCGGCTGAGATTGATTTTTCGTTTGGCTGAGAAAAAAAGTGGCCCGTGTGCCAAACGATTTCCGGTTCTCTACAAGGCGCGACTGAAACAGGGCTGAAAGATGACTGAATCATCCTTCAGTTCATAACTCATTAGATACAAAACCATTACGGTGAAACCTGAAAGATGAAACATTTTTTCCCAAAATCCCTGGAGGGGGGAAAGATGTACCTTTACCCCTTCTCCTCCCTTTCACAAAAACGGAAGCAAGACGGGCGAAACAAGAGATGCACGGCAAACTATTTCTCCAAACAAGCCATAAGCTCTTCCACCCCTTCGGAAGCTCCTTTCATCAAATGATGCACACGTCCCCCGCCATGGATTCCTGCCACGGGCTTGGGGTCTATCACATAAATGGGAGCATGGGACGGGACATAATTCAGCAGCCCTGCCGCCGGGTAAACATTCAGGGAAGTGCCGATAACTACAAAAATATCGGCCGTCGAGGTGATGTCGATGGCTGTCTCTATCATCGGTACCGCCTCGCCGAACCAAACGATAAAAGGCCGCAACTGGCTGCCGTCTGCCGCACGGTCGCCTATTTTCACTTCCCACTCTTCAGGGCGAAGCTCACGGATGTACTTAGGATTGTCCGGTTCCAGACTCGACGTGACTTTCGTCAGCTCGCCGTGCAAGTGAATCACTTTCGTACTGCCGGCACGCTCGTGCAGGTTGTCTACGTTCTGCGTGATGACCGTCACATCGTAATCTTGCTCCATGGCCGCCAGCAACACATGTCCCCGGCATGGCTCTACCTCCTGCAACTGACGGCGGCGTTCATTATAAAAACGGGTGACCAACTCCGGATTGCGGGCATATCCTTCGGGAGTGGCCACATCCTCCACCGGATAGCGGTCCCACAGCCCTCCTGAATCCCGGAACGTACTCAAACCGCTTTCAGCCGACATGCCGGCCCCTGTCAAAACAACAACTTTTTTCATCTATTTTAGTTTTTTACCTACAAAAATAGGAAAAAATACAAGCAAATCACCCTAAAGGTCAAATAATTCAATTAACTTTGCGGCTTTAGTAAGAACATTTTAATAAAAACACCGCAAATGGATAAAGTAAGTTACGCATTGGGCTTGGGTATCGGGCAGCAACTCAAAAGCATGGGAGCGCAAGACCTTTGCATCGATGATTTTGCACAAGCCATCAAAGACGTACTCGAAAACAAAGAACTGGCCGTATCGCACCACGAGGCACAAAGTATCGTGACCCAATATTTTCAGGAAAAAGAAGCAGCCATGAACAAGGAAAAGGAGGCCAAAGGCAAACAAGCGAAAGCGGACGGCGAGAAATTCCTCAAAGAAAACGCGCAGAAAGAGGGCGTGATCACGACTGCCTCCGGACTGCAATACATGATATTGCAAGAAGGCGACGGCAAAAGCCCGAAAGCGACAGACAAGGTGCGTTGCCATTATGAAGGGATGCTCATCGACGGAACGCTCTTCGACAGCAGCCTGCAACGCGGCGAACCGGCCGATTTTCCGCTCAACGGAGTAATCGCCGGATGGACCGAAGGACTCCAACTGATGAAAGAAGGTGCAAAATACCGTTTCTTCATCCCTTACCTGTTGGGCTACGGTGCAGGCGGCGCAGGAAATTCCATCCCGCCTTACAGCACATTGATTTTCGATGTGGAACTCATTAAAGTACTTTAAAATTTTATTTAATTCATAGTAACAACAATGAAAAAAACAGGTATTATCGCGGCTGCCGGCTTGGCAGCACTCATTTCTTCTTGTTCTTCTTCGGCTCCGAAGGCAGACATGAAAACGGACGTAGACTCTTTGAGTTATTCCATCGGTATGGCGCAGACCCAAGGACTGAAGCCTTATCTGGTAAACCGCCTCGGCGTGGATACCACTTATCTGGCTGAATTCGTAAAAGGTCTGAACGAAGGTGCCAACGCAGGCGATGACAAGAAGAAAACAGCTTACTATGCCGGTATCCAAATCGGTCAGCAAGTGAGCCAGCAAATGATCAAGGGTATCAACTACGAAGTATTCGGCAACGACTCTACCCAGACCATCAGTTTGCAGAATTTCCTGGCAGGCTTCATTGCCGGTGTGATGGAAAAAGGCGGCCAAATGACCCTCGAACAGGCTCAGGAACTGGCCCAGGCCAAAATGAAGGAAGTGAAAGCCAAGAGCCTTGAAAAGACTTACGGCGACAACAAAAAAGCCGGAGAAGAGTTCATGGCAAACATCGCCAAGAAGGCCGGCATCAAGAAACTGGCCAACGGCGTATATTACGAAGTCATCAAAGAAGGTAACGGTGAAATTCCGGCAGACACCAGCCGTGTAGAAGTAAACTACGAAGGCAAGCTTATCAATGACACGGTGTTCGACAGCTCATACGAACGCAAGAGCCCGGCCACATTCCGTTGCAACCAGGTGATTCCGGGCTGGACCGAAGCTTTGACCCACATGCCCGTCGGTTCGACATGGATGGTATATATCCCGCAGGATCAGGCATACGCTGAAAGAGAAGCCGGCCAAATAAAACCATTCTCTGCCTTGAAATTCAAAATCGAATTGCTGAGCATCAAAAAATAAGACCGGAAGATGAACGGATTAAAATATGCGGTCCTTTCCTTGGCTGTCCTCGCCTGCTTCGACGGTAGCGCAAAGAGAAAAAACAAAAAAGCCAAGAAAGCGGAAACAGTCCGGGTGGATACATGTTCCGTAGACACGTTCAGTTATGCCATGGGTATGGCTAACACGCAGGGACTGAAAAACTACGTCACCAGTCGTATGAACGTGGACACCGCCTATATGGCAAACTTCATCGAAGGTTTTAACGCTTCGCTCTCGGAAGCCGAACGCAAAAAGTTGCAGGCATACAGTGCCGGATTGCAGATTCGTCAGCAAGTAGAGGAACAAGTCATCCCGGGCATAGACAAACAGATAGCAGGGAACGACTCCGTGAAGACCCTCAACCGCAACCTCTTTTTGGAGGGATTCGGCAAGATGCTGGCAGGCCAACCTACGGATATGAGCTTGCAAAAAGCAGAGGAAGTGGCCCAAAAGCAAATGAAGTATTACCATGACGCAAACATGGAACGCAAGTATGGCGACAACCGCCGTGCCGGTGAAGCTTTCCTGAAAGCCAACGCTGAAAAGGACAGCGTACGGACCTTACCCTCGGGAGTGCAATACAAGGTATTGACCCAAGGTAACGGGGAGGTTCCTACCGCCACCTCCAAAGTAAAAGTGAACTACGAAGGACGCTTGGTAGACGGTACGGTTTTTGACAGTTCATACGAACGTAAGCAACCGGCCACTTTTGGCTGCAACCAAGTCATCAAAGGTTGGACGGAAGCACTTACACAGATGCCGGTAGGTTCCAAATGGGAAATCTACATTCCACAGGAACTGGGTTACGGCTCACGCGAAGCCGGCAAAATTCCACCCTTCTCCGCATTGATTTTTACGGTAGAACTGTTGGAAATTGAAAAATAAGTGAACTATTCTCTATAAAAGGACGCCAAAAACACGTTTTGGCGTCTTTTTTTGTTAAAACCGCATGCAGTTTGCAGAAAAACGGCTATATTTGCTTACAAAATGTTCAATCAATACAAAAACAGACCCATGGAGAAGATAGACAATTTAGATAAGAAAATCCTGGAAATCATTACGGGAAATGCACGTATTCCATTTAAAGATGTGGCTGCGGAATGCGGCGTATCACGCGCGGCCATCCACCAAAGGGTACAGCGCCTCATCGACCTCGGTGTCATAGTAGGTTCGGGATACCACGTAGATCCCAAGACATTGGGTTACAGCACCTGTACCTACGTGGGTGTCATTCTCGAACGCGGTTCGATGTACAAACGCGTAGTAGAGGAACTGAACCACATTCCGGAAGTCGTGGAATGCCATTTCACCACCGGACCTTACACCATGCTCATCAAGCTGTATGCTTGCGACAATGCCCATCTGATGGAACTGTTGAACAACAAGCTGCAAGAAATTCCGGGAGTAATCTCCACCGAAACCTTAATTTCACTGGAACAGAGCATCAATAAAGAAATTCCTATCGTTTTAAATAAAAAATAACTCTCATGAGTTCCGGTTACTTCGACTGGGAAACCGCTTACGGCCAATACCACAACCGCTTCCCGGGATATAAAAAACAACCTGTAATCGGCATTACGGGCAATTTCGGAGAAAAGGGGTGCGAACTGGCCGAAGGTTATTTTGAATCCATACTGAAAGCGGGAGCCACTCCGGTCATCATCCCTCCTTTTGAGGACCGGGATGCGTTGGCCAATGTGCTGGAGCATGTAGACGGCCTTTTGCTTTCGGGCGGAGGCGACCTGAACCCGCTGTTTACCGGCGAAGAACCGATTCCGCAACTGCACAGCGTCAACTACAAACGTGATTTGGCCGAACTGCTGCTTATCCGTCTGGCTTACGACCGGCAGATTCCGATGTTGGGTATCTGTCGGGGTATACAAATGCTCACCGTGGCATTGGGCGGTTCTGTCTATCAGGACATCTACAGCCAACAGGCGGACCGGCAACTGCTCGGACACGACCAACAACTGGATCGAAGGTATGCGTCGCATACCATACAGCCTACCGCCGACAGCTTGGTTTTACGCCGCTTGCTTGGCGAGGCACCGGTCGCAGTCAATTCTTTCCACCATCAGGCCGTCAAGGAGGCAGGTCCTCTCCTGCGGGTTTGTGCCACATCACCGGACGGTCTTATCGAAGCAGTGGAGTCGGCGGAATATAAATCGGTATTGGGCGTACAATGGCATCCCGAATGTTTCATCCTGCGACAAGACGAGAGCATGATGCCCTTGTTCCGGTGGCTATGTGAAGAAGCCGGTTCTTTCCGCGAAGCCAAAGCCCTTCACCGGAAGATGCTGACGTTGGACAGCCATTGCGATACCCCTATGTTTTTCCACAAAGGCATTCATTTTGACCAACGGGACCCGAACATCCTCGTCGACCTCCATAAAATGACGGAAGGCCGGTTGGATGCCACGATTATGGTGGTCTATCTGGCACAAGGCGAACGGACGGACGAGGCTTTACAGGCCGCCACTGCAAAAGCCGACCGCATACTGACACAAATAGAAGAAATGGCGGCAGCCCACTGTACGGGAGTAGACCTCGCTTACACTCCATCCGATTTGCTACGTTTGAAAAATGCCGGCAAGAAAGCCATCATGTTGGGCATCGAAAACGGATACGCCATCGGGAAAGACCTCTCCCGCCTGCGTCACTTCCGTGACCGAGGTATCGTGTACATGACCTTATGTCACAACGGCGACAACGATATTTGCGACTCGGCGCGAGGGAAAGGAGAGCACGGCGGACTCAGCGCATTCGGTCGTGAGGTCGTGCAGGAAATGAACCGCTTAGGATTGATGGTGGATCTCTCCCACGGAGCGGAAAGCAGCTTTTACGATGCGCTGGAACTTAGTTCCACTCCCATCGTCTGCTCCCATTCGTCTTGCCGTGCCTTGTGCAACGTACCGCGCAACTTGACCGACGAACAGATGAAGGCACTCGCCCGAAAAGGCGGAGTGGCCCAAGTCACTATCTATAAAGGCTTCTTGCGCGAAGACGGTGAGGCTTCCATCCTCGATGCCATAGAACACCTGAACCACATGGTAAACATCATGGGCGTAGAGCATGTAGGCATCGGAACGGACTTCGACGGTGACGGAGGAATACCAGGATGCGCATCGGCAGCGGAAGTCATCAACTTCACCCGCCGCCTGTTAGCCGAACGGTACAATGACACGGACATAGCCGGCATCTGGGGAGGAAATTTCCTAAGGGTCATGCAACTCGTGCAAAACAGCAGGACTTGCTGACCGGAAAACAGAATAAGCAAAACAGATTCATGAAAAGAACGATTTTAAACTTGCAATGGAGCACTGTCCTCGGTGTTTTTCTATCCGTCTGTACGGCTTGCGGACATAAAACCGGAAACGGAACAGGCACAACCGACAGCATTCCTATGGCTGCCGCACCGGAATTCAATGCAGACAGTGCTTTCGCCTATACGGCTGCACAATGTGCGTTCGGGCCTCGTGTACCGAATACGGAAGCCCACCGTCTTTGCGGTACGTACATTGCCGAGAAATTCAAAAGTTTCGGCGCGACCGTCACCGACCAATATGCAGACGTGAAGGCATACGACGGTACGGTCCTGAAAGCCCGTAACATCATCGCATCTTATAATCCCGATGCAAAAGCACGCATACTGGTTTGCGGGCATTGGGACAGCCGTCCGTGGGCCGACAACGACCCGGACTCTGCCAACTGGCACAAACCGGTGCTGGCAGCCAACGATGCAGCCAGCGATGTGGCCGTCATGTTGGAAATGGCACGGCTCATCCAACTCCATCCCCTTGAAATAGGAATAGACTTTATCTGTTTCGATGCGGAAGACTACGGCGTACCGCAATGGTCCGACCAGACCGGAGACGCTTCATCATGGTGCCTCGGCTCGCAATATTGGGCGGCCAACCCGCATGTATACGGTTATCAGGCGCGCTTCGGCATCTTGATGGATATGGTAGGCGGGCGAGGCAGTACTTTCTCCAAAGAAGGATATTCCCAAAGATACGCCTCACAAGTCGTCGATTTGGTTTGGAACACGGCTGCCCAATTAGGATACGGGCAATTCTTCCCGATGCGTGACGGGGGTTATATCACCGACGACCACGTACCAGTCAACGAGATAGCCGGTATCCCGTGCATCGATATTATCCCTTACTTTACTGATGCCCCGTCCGGATTCGGCCTCACGTGGCACACGGTAAACGACAATATGGAGCACATAGACCGACAGGTATTGAAAGCTGTGGGACAGACGGTAACCCAAGTGATTTATAACGAAAACCAATAAAATGGAAACGATTAACGAAGTACAAGACGAAATCATCGAAGAGTTCAGCGGCTTCGATGACTGGATGGACAAATACCAGTTGCTCATCGACATGGGCAGCGGGCAGGAACCGCTCCCCGAAGAGTACAAGACCGAACAGAACCTGATAGACGGTTGCCAAAGCCGGGTGTGGCTGCAAGCCGACTACCGGGAAGGACGGGTCGTGTTCCGCGCCGAAAGCGACGCGCTGATTGTAAAAGGCATTGTGGACTTGTTGGTGCGGGTGTTGAGCGGACATACCCCGCAAGAGATTCTTGATGCCGACCTTTACTTCATCGACCGTATCGGACTGAAAGAGCATCTTTCGCCCACCCGAAGCAACGGTCTGGTAGCCATGCTCAAACAAATGAAAATGTACGCTTTGGCTTTCAAGGCCAAAGAGGAAACGGCATAAACACGCCTCCTTAGACGAGTAACTGAAACTCAGGTGTAGGAAGAAATCCCGCACCTGAGTAAATACATTTTGATCCTATGTGACTAAATTTTGCCGACCAAATCAATACTCGGCTTCAACGTGGCGGCCCCTTTCTTCCATTTAGCCGGACAAACTTCCCCATCGTGTGTAGCCACAAATTGCGCAGCTTCCACCTTACGCAACAATTCGTCTGCATTGCGCCCGATGTTATTGTCTTGTATCTCGGCCAATTTGATTCTACCTTCAGGATTTACCAAAAAAGTACCGCGATAGGCCATACCGTCTTCTTCTATCATCACGCCAAACGCACGGCACAAAGCCCCTGTCGGGTCGGCTAACATCGGAAACCGGATTTTCCGAATACTCTCCGAAGCATCATGCCATGCCTTGTGTACGAAATGCGAATCGGTGCTTACGGAATAGACCTCCACGCCCATGGCCTGGAATTGGTCATAATTCTCAGCCATGTCCACCAATTCCGTCGGGCATACAAAAGTAAAATCGGCCGGATAGAAAAAGAAAACAGCCCATTTGCCTTTTACATCTTCGTTTGTCACTGTCTTGAAAGTTCCATTCTGAAACGCCTGAACTTTGAATTCAGGAAGTTGTGAATTGATAATCGGTTCCATAATCTTTTAAAGTTTTAGTTCGTTACAAAAATAAACCATTTCCTCCGTATCCAATCTACAATTCCGATTGAAAATATAAATGGACCGATAGACGCAATCTATACCAATACCTGGGTAGACTGTAGTTCCTGCATTTCTGAAGGAACAGCCCTACGGATTTCCCGAACAAGCGTTTCTTTCAATGTTTGCCGGACAAAATCTTTATGCGTCAACAGAATGAGTTGACGGGTCGGACAAGGAATGGCAAAGGCATGTACCAACTCTTTTTGTGCCTCACTGAGCTGCAACACGGCCAGTCCCGGAATAAAGGTAATCCCTCTTCCCCCCTCTACCATACGCATAAATGTCTCCATACTTCCCAAATGGTAAGCCATCTGACTGGCCTTCGCCGCTTTAAGCTGACAAAAACGCACCAACTGGTCGCGGAAGCAATGCCCTTCGTCCAACAGCCACAGTTGTTCACCCGACAAATCCGAAGTACGTATCACTTCACGCCCGAATAATTCACTTTCGCACGAAACATATACATGAAAAGGTTCATAAAACAAGGGTACACGGTCAAACTCATCCATATCAGACAGACCGGCCACGATGCCGGCATCTATCTCTCCGGTACGTAAGGCAGACTTGATGACATCGGTTTTCATTTCCACTACTCTGATATCCAGTTGCGGATATTTCTTCATCAACTGCGGAAAAAAACGAGGCAATAAATAAGGGGCTATCGTGGGCAATACTCCTAAATTAAACGTTCCGGACATAGAATGTTTTTCCTCTTCTATTATATCTCTTATACGTCCTGCCTGGAACAGCACGTTACGAGCCTGGGATATGACCAAGACTCCGGCAGGTGTCGGACAAACCGGTTGTTGTCCCCGGTCGAATATTTTCGTTCCCAACTCCTCCTCCAGTTTCTGTATCATGGCACTCAGAGTAGGCTGTGTCACCCGGCAATGTTCCGCCGCCTTGGCAAAATGGCGAAAACGGTCTACAGCCAAGACATATTCCATTTGTTGTAAAGTCATAGCAAACAAGGATTTAAAAAGTGATATAGAATCAATCTATGCAAAGATAGAAATTATCTGTTTGACAAGCGTATGTTTATAGCCTATCTTTGTCACATCAAACAAAATAAACAGAATATTAAATCTCAAAAACAGAAACATTATGAATACTTTAAATTATTTGCATTTGGACGAGAAAAGAGTAGCGGACGTCGTTACGGCATTACATCTTTTATTGGCAGACTTCCAGATTCATTACACCAACCTCCGTGGCTTTCACTGGGATATCAAAGGACATGGATTCTTCGTTCTTCACAGTAAATTTGAGGACTTGTACAACGATACAGCCGAGAAAATCGATGAGATCGCAGAACGTATCTTAACGTTGGGCAGCGTCCCCTCAAACAAATTCAGTGATTATTTGAAGGTGGCAAGAATCAAGGAAATTTCAGGCGTAACCTGTGGCAGTGAAGCCGTAGAACACATCCTTTCTACTTACGGTCATCTTATCGGAGAAGAAAGAAAGGTTCTTGATCTGGCAGCAGAAGCCGGAGACGAAGTAACGGTATCGCTGATGAGCGACTACCTGAAAGAACAGGAAAAGATGGTTTGGATGCTAACGGCATTCAGCAGCAAGACTTGCAGCAAATAGACTGTCGGAAAATCCGATACGGATAACATTCCCCCCAATAGAGAATTTCTTTCCATACAAACGTTAAGAACATTCTCTTTGGGGGAATGTTATTTTTTATTTATACATTTTACCTAAAAAGGCTACACGAAAAGGTGGTCTTAGAAAGCACCAAAAAGAAATAGAATGAGAACAACAAAAGCATTTTAGAAGATACGTAAATGGTGAAAAGCAGGCATATTGCAAAAATAATATACTTCAGCATACTTCCATTTGAGAAAAATCGCTACCTTTACAGCGTGTTTGGAAATCAATTCTTCCACATTTACTGATGAAACTTATGAAAAAGACAATTGTGGCTTTCGTATCATTGGTGTGGCTTTTTATCGTTACCTTCGGAAGCCATGCACAAACTACCGTAAAACTGCCCGCCAAGGCGTATCCCGTGAAAGTACCTCACAAGACCGATGCCGGAGTGGACCGCTATTGGCATGTCACGCAAATCCTCTGTCTCGGTCCGTCGTCAGGCGGCTACAAGTTCCGCATCTACGGCAAGGCGGCCAAGTCATCTTCTTCCCATACCATCAATATGATGTACCTGCTTCCCAACAACCGGGTACAGATAGCCGGGGCTTACATCTTCCCTGCCATCACGGAAGGCAAATCGTTCAAGTTCGACATCGTGTCGGCTTTCAAAGGCTATGCACCATCCTCGTTCAACGGTTTCTTTATCCATGACGAGACATTGGCACGGATTTTGGAAAACGAAAGGCGCGAAGCCGCCCAAAAAGCCGAAACGGTATCTCCTCCACCCGCACTACCAGAAATCCAGAACATCGTGGAGGACGCCATTGCGGATACGGAAATCCCCAGTACGGAACAGCAGCCCTCGGAAACAGAGAAAGACGAGAACATCTATGACACAGTGGAACAAATGCCGGAGTTTCCAGGAGGGTTGTCTGCTTGTATGTCCTACATCGCCCGTAATGTGAAGTATCCCACAATAGCCTTGGAAAACGGAATACAAGGTAGAGTCGTCGTACAATTCTGCGTGGAGAAAGACGGAAGTATCAGCAACACCGTAGTGACCAAAAGCGTGAATCCCTATCTCGACAAAGAAGCCCTCAGGGTGGTATCCTCCATGCCCAAGTGGACACCCGGCAAGCAGAAAGGCAAACCGGTTAGAGTGAAATACACCCTCCCCGTCCACTTCCGATTGAAATAACTTTCCTTTTTATACCTTATTAATACCTTATCCGTATGTACAACAACGAAATTTGGACCAAACATACCCGCCTCATCCTGACGGGAGTTATCATCGTAGCCATAGCCGGTTGGGTGGCCGGTATCCTACAAACGGCTTCCATTGCCATAGACACTGCCAACGATTTGCTGAAAGCGGCTGGCGAAGAAGAATTGCCTTTAAAACCGTTCACTCTCAGCGCACAAACCCTGACTATCATAGGCTACATCTTGTACCTCGTCGGACTGAATGGCTTTAAGTCGATACAAAAGAATTACGAGGCCTCCGCCATGGTGGGACGCATCTCCACTGCTTGCGGTTTTGAAATCGCAGCCACCCTATTGCTCTTCCCGGCCTCTTTCCTACCCGTCATTTTCGGTTGGTTATTTCGGTTCGGCGCTTTCGTATGCACGATAATCTCGCTAATCCTCCTCAAATCGGCTTTTGAAGAACTCCGTGAAGAAGCGACGTGGAGCAAACCGGCTCTCAAAGGTGCCGAGCAGCTACGCAAATCCGCCGTATACAACATCAACTTGATTTGGATGCCGTTCGTAGCTGCCGCCGTCATAGTGGTCAGCATTCTTCTCTTTACGAAAGGTACAGATTTCAACAACCTTATGTACACGGGCTTCGATGAAATCTCCCGTCAAATCAAGGGGACCGTTTTTGCCGTAGGGCTTGAGATACTGGCCTTCGGACTCATTATGCTCTATTGGTCTGTCATGCAGTTCGTGCTGCGTATCCTCGGATGGGTCAACATCCATGCGGGGCGCCTCGTAGAGGAAACCAATGCGCAAGATGAGAACTCAACTGCAACCGCTCCCCTTATCCCCGAAGTTCAAACGGACACCGCCCTGTACACACCCCATACGAACACTCCGGATACCGAAAACAGCGTTCCCCAATCCCGCCCTTCGCAAAGGAACAAGATCCTCCTTTACGGTGGTATCGCTTTGGCCATCCTCGTTACGGCAATTTGCATGGCTTTCTGTGGTTCTTCCGCTAAGGACAAATTCTCGGGTACATGGCGATTCGACAACGAATCCGAAGCCGCCGAACTCATCCTCGACCTCAAAGGCGATTCCACAAAAGGCACATTCTATTTCGGCAGCAAAGAAGAGATGGGGTTCTTTTCTATCAGTTTCAACGTGGCCTCTGTCCAGGTGGAGGGCAATACGGCCAAGCTCGAACTGACATGGTGGGACGAATTGGAAAACAAAGATATCATCGTGCCGGCCACGCTCTCCCTCCGGACGGACAGTGCAAAAATAGACATCACCGTAGGTAACGAGGATACGCCTGAATTGGAATGCGGAGGATACGGTTATATCTTCCCCGTGACATTCACACTCGACCGTATCTCGGACCGGACAATACCTGAAAACGGAGATGAATCCGGTAATGAACCCGAAACCGCTAACGAGCCCACAGCCGAAATGGTCGAAACCGACGCTCCTACTGAAAAGACGACGGATGTCACAGAAGAAGACTACTCGCAACCTTTCCGCGGCACTTGGAGTTGGACCGATGAAATGATCCACAACGACTACTATGATGATGACATACCAGCCGCCGTCGTCACTCTCAAGCTTGATTTCTACAACGCCAACTCCGTGAAAGGAGATGGCGGAACAGCCGACGGATGGATGAACCTTGCCACCACTTCACCACAGCGAGTATCCGAAAACAAGATAACTCTCAACGAAGTCATCGGCAACAAGGCATTCATCACTGTGTTAGACGGCTATAGCGAAATAGCTGAGTACCAAGCTACGATCACTTTCAATCCCGAAAACAAGACTTTGGAGTTCGAATTGGGCGACCTCATCGGTGAACTGGACGAAAACCAAGCGTTTATAGCGGGACAAAGCCCCACAGGAAACTACAGCCGCGTGATACTGAAACGGAAATCCGAATAACCGTAACGCCACTGTTCTTCCTTTTAGTGGCATTGGAAATACAACTCAATCGATAAATACACCATGAAAAAAGCTGTTTTATCCCTTTTCTTATTCTACGCCGCCGTAGGCATACAGGCACAAACCGACCGCGATGCCTGCTGGCTTAACGCCGCGACCGGCGCGTGGGAATGGGGCTTCTTCAAGGACTTTGCCGTACACGACGCACGGCAATGGCAATATGCCTCCGTCAAGGAAGGCAGAAAGAAAACCGCCGTCACCTTACGAAGCGGCAAAGAAACCTTGCAACTGGAAATCCGTTACCGAAACGACTCCGTTTGCACCATCGCCGTCAACGACGGAAAGGCACAGACCTACCGGCTGTGGGACAGCGCGAAAGGCATCCTTTCTTACCTGCCGGCTGACAACACGCCGCCGCAACCATGCAGTTACCGGGAAGACAGCGTCACATTGTGCGGTTATCTGCCCGGCATGGAGCATGCCACTTTTACCTGTTCCATGCCTCAACTCACCGAATACCCCAAATTCCAGACACAAACCGACTCGCTCGGACGTTTCCGGTTGCGTTTCCCGGCCTTTGGACCGGCACAAGCCCTTTGCCGCATCGCGGGACGCACGTTCACGCTGCTGTTCAGTCCGGAACAAGACTACTACCTATATATGAACGGCCATACTCCCATCCTGATGGGGGAAGACGTACGGACGAGCAACGAACTGTTGGCTATCGGAATGAATTTAGACGTATTCTCTCCGACCGAAGGGGACATCCACTCGGTAGACAACCGTACCTGCCTCGACGAGGTACGGCACGAACTGGCACGCCGTGAACGGCAATTAGACAGCCTCATCGGCAAACACCCCAACCTGTCCTGGCGTTACCGTACCCTGAAAGAAGAAGAAATCCGTTACAGTGCCCTCCACCGTCTCGCCTACCAACACTACAACCTTTCGGATTTCGGCGAAAAGCGTCTCTCTCCGGAAATCATACAAGCCATTGATTCCTTATGCCATGCCATACCGCCCGTGCCCTACACCATCTTCCCCGACTACCACGGTTTCCTGCAACAATCCGTCTACTACCAGTACCAACAATTCATCGGCCGTTTTGCCGTCATGATAGACTTGGAGAAGTTGCAGCAAATGTTGCCCTGGCAAGAAGACTTGCACCTCCCCGACACGCTTTTGCAGCTCATAGACCGGACGGTGGACATGGGACGAAAGTTCTCCCGCGACAATCCGTCTGACAGCACGGCCATGCAGGCTTATGATGAAAACCACTTCAAGATTGCGAGAGAAATACACCAGTTTCCGGTATTTCGGGAACGGGAGCCACGAATCATCGGAAACGCAGAATTGTTAAGATACCAGGAACTCCTCGAGTCTTCCATACGGACCCGCTTCCAGAAAGACCTTGCCGGAACCTTGTTGGCATGGGAGGCATTGGAACGTGACCATACCCCCTTGCCGGAACCGTTGATGCGCGAAACCATGGCGCATATCCAAACTCCCGTGTTGCGTGAAGCCGTCGCCCAGCGGCAAGACTTCTACACCCGCCAATTGCAAACGCCCTTCGACTACCAAGGTTCGCTGAAAAGCAACGACATTGTGGCCGGACTGACCGACGGGAACGAAATCCTACAACGCATCCTCGCCCCCTATCGCGGCAAGGTGGTTTATGCCGACATCTGGGGCGGATGGTGCGGCCCGTGCAAGGGGCACATGCGTGATTTCGTCCCGGCCATCAAAAAAGCCATGAAAGGGCGCGACGTCGTATTCCTTTATTTGGCCAACCGTACACCGGACGACGCATGGAGGCAAATCATCAAGGAATACGGTTCAGTAGGCGCACAAACCGTACACTACAACCTGCCCGGCACACAACAGGAAGCCGTAGAAAACATACTCTTGAACGGCGGTTATCCCTCTTACGCCATCTTCGACAAGGAGGGGCGGCTCGTTACCAAGAATGCTCCTCGCCCCAACGAAAAGGACAAACTGATACGGACATTGGAAGAACGGCTCAACAAATAGAAAGCATCATGAAAAAGATTATCCTATCCCTCCTCCTGCTCTGCGCCGCCGTAGGCATACAGGCACAAACCGACCGCGATGCCTGCTGGCTTAATGCCACGACCGGCGCGTGGGAATGGGGATTCTTCAAGGACTTTGCCGTACACGACGCACGGCAATGGCAATATGCCTCCGTCAAGGAAGGCAGAAAGAAAACCACCGTCACCTTACGAAGCGGCAAAGAAACCTTGCAATTGGAAATCCGCTACCAAAACGACTCCGTTTGTACCATCGCCGTCAACAAAGGAAAGGTACAGACCTACCGGTTGTGGAACAGCGCGAAAAGTGTCCTTTCTTACCTGCCGGCTGACACAGCCGCGTCCCGACCGTGCCAATTCCACGAAGACAGCGTCATGTTAAGAGGATACCTGCCGGACTTTCCCAACCAAAACTTGGAATATATCTACTATGAAAGATTTCAGAACACGCAAAAGATAGCCAATGTCCCAACCGATTCCATCGGACGGTTCGAGTTAAGCATCCCCGTTTTAGGTCGGACAGAAGTACTTTTTCGCATTCAGTCTCATATGTTTTCCCTTCTGCTTAGTCCTCAATCAGAATGTTTCCTGTGGATAAAAGGAAATTCGTTTTTGATGATGGGCGAGGATGGAAGAATCAACCATGAGTTGTCGGACATACAGGAAAGTTTTTTCGTCCAACCGAAAACTCTCCGGTATCCCAATGTGGTAAGCGACAGCGTCTGCCTGAGCGAAATCCGGAAAGGGTTGGCTGAAAAGGAACACGCGTTAGACGCTCTTCTCAAGAAGCATCCGAACCTTTCGGAAGACTTCCGGACCTTGGCAAAAGAAGACCTGTATTACAGTAGTCTCGGAAGGCTAATCACACAATCCTACGACAGCCATGCACAAGGAAACGACCACCTGCTTCCCGGCATCTTGGACATGATAGATTCATTGATGAAAGAGATGCCTCCCGTGCCGACCACCGTAAACTCCCGCTATTCCAACTTCATCTCGAACTACATCAACTATCATAACTACCAAGCCCACAAACACGGCAATATCGCATACGACCTGAGACGGCTGAAACAAGCCATGCAAGAACACCGGGACTTGCAAGTCCCGGACAGCCTCATGCAGCTCATCGACCATACATTGGCCATGGAAGCACGCATAAAATCGAGAGAAAGAAAAGACACAGCCCTTGTCCGTACCTACCATCAAAACCACGAGGACATCGTAAAAGGACTTGAAGCTTCCGTCCAGAAAAACTCGTTCATGGACCTTTTCAAGATCGTGAATCTGAGGGAAGAGTGGGACACCATCGACCGCCTTGCCCTATCCGGTTTCCAAAAGGATTTCGCCTCAACCCTTTCCACACTCTATGCACTGGAGCAAAGCCATATCCCATTGCCGGACAAGATATTACAGGAAGCCATAAGCCGTATCCACACTCCGGGATTGCGCGAGGCCGTCGTCCGACAGCAAGACTTCTACGTCTGCGAACAGCAAAGACCGTTCGACTTCCAAGGTTCACTCAAAAGCAACGACATCGTAGCCGGACTGACCGACGGAAACGAGATTCTGAAACGCATCCTCGCCCCCTATCGCGGTAAAGTGGTCTACACCGACATCTGGGGCGGATGGTGCAGTCCGTGTAAACACGCGATAAAAAACGACGTTCCTACCGTGAAGGAAGCCATGAAGGGGCGGGATGTCATATTTTTATACTTCGCCAACAACACCTCGGACACTTCTTGGAAACAAATCATCAAGGAGTATAAATGCGTGGGGCCGCAAACCGTACATTACAATTTGCCACACGAACAGCAAAAGGCCGTGGAGGCCGTTCTCCGCCAAGGCGGCTACCCCTCCTACGGCCTGTTCGACAAGGAAGGGCGGCTCGTCACCAAAGAAGCCCCCGACCCTGTCTTCAAGGACAAACTGATACAGACATTGGAAGAACAGCTCTCAAAAAAATAAGACCGGCACCGTATGATACACGCACGCATAAAGCACAAATCAGGGGCGGAGGATGAGCGGACAGCCTTAATCTTTGGGCCTTTACTCTATCTGCCCGCAAATACACTATGGCAAATCCTGCGTTCCTCTTGCTTCGACAACGAGTCCATGCCTCAAAAAGGCGGGGAATTGCTTCATTATGAATTTTGGCCCAATTATAACAAAACGGAACATACATCCAACGAAAGCTATGTAGAACCTGACCTTCTCTTGGAATTTGAATACTTCAACCTGCTTGTCGAAATAAAACGCAAAGACGTACAATCCTACCGGCAATACGAAGGGCAGTGGAAAAATGAGATACAGGCCTTCGTCAACGGACAAACGCACGGGGAAAACAAGCCTCTCCTATTAATCGCATTGGGCGGCAACACTTCGCCCGAAGCCTTCCACACGCCACTGGGACGGGTTTACAAATCTTCTTGGAACAGCCTCCTAAACCAGATTTGCATACGACAAGAGCAAGAAAAGCCCTACACTCCGGCCTACCGCATCCTTCATGATTTAGAATCGGCTTTCGGATTATATCATGAATTCCGGATTCGCAAATGGTTGGGACAGATAAGTCCTTACGGAATAACAAACAACACCTCAGACACCATCCGAACGATATGGAAAAGATGACAGACTCACGACAAGAATTACTCCGGGAATTCCGTAGCGCACACAGGCTTATCAACGAATGCCAGACCGCCATTTTTGAAGTCATATTCAAAAAGGTCATGCCGACGTTCGGGCTGTTGCCCGGCAAGTTAGAATGCCGCCGCCTTTTCTGCAGCCCGCTCAGGGCCGTCAAATCCACCGACAAAGCTCTTTCCGGCTCTTGTTTCGGGTTCTCCCCCGATAATTGGGCATGGGATTTGATTTATACTCATGTACTGGAGTTCTACTTGGGAAGCGTCAAAGGGAAAAGCTTTTCTGTCATTCAAGTAAGCGATACGGGCAGTTACCGAACCACGGTTGAAAGTTACAAGAAGAAAGACTCTTCCGCTTTCCCCCCGGCAGACGAATGTGAGTCATTGCTTATCTTTAAGATGAAACCCGCAGGCAATGCCATGCACACCAGTGAAGCCACCATCCGCGAACTAATCCATATGCCCGAAAACATTTACCACTCCAAATCCGGCAGTGTCTATGCCCGATATGACATGTTGGATTTCATGGACGAGGATTCTACGGACGAGGTCATGGACAGGCTAAAAGAAACTTTTCGGTTATAGACTATTAAGCATACAGATATACAAAGGATTACAACAATCGCCCAAGGGCAGGAATCAATCTCAGCCGAATGATTTTCCAATCTCAGCCAAACGATTTTTCGTTCGGCTGAGATTGATTTTCCGGTTGGCGCAAGGTGATTTTCCCGCCTCCCGGTTTCAATCCGTAACCTGCCTCACCGCCTCGCGGGCACGTTCCAGAATGGCGAAAAGCTCGTCCACCGTTTCGGCACGCAACATGGCGATACGCGTCTCACGGAAATTGGGGATTCCCTTGAACACGGGCGACGCGGCCAGATGGCGGCGGCTGTGCAGGATGCCTCGGTATTCGTCGATGCGGCGCACGCTGGTGAGCACCTGCTCCTTGAGCACGTCTATCTTCCAGTCCGCACTCATCACCGGATAGCCGCTCTTCACGGCTTCGTGCGCAACCGACACGCTTTCCGGATTCAAGACATCCATGATTTCCTTGAAAATCCATGGGCGGCCGAAAGTGGCACGCCCCACCATGACGGCATCCACCCCGTAGCGGTCGAAACACTCACGGGCACGTTCGGGCGAAGTGATGTCGCCGTTTCCGATGATGGGAATCGTCATACGCGGATTGTTTTTCACCTCACCAATGAGCGTCCAGTCCGCTTCGCCGGTGTACATCTGCGCCCGGGTACGGCCGTGTATGGTCAACGCCCGGATGCCGCAATCTTGAAGACGTTCGGCCAAATCCACAATCACCTTGCTGCTTTCATCCCATCCCAAACGGGTTTTCACCGTGACGGGAATGTCCACGGCATCCACCACGGCCCGCGTGATTTCCAACATTTTGGGAATGTTCTGCAACATGCCGGCCCCAGCTCCCTTGCCCGCCACGCGCTTCACGGGGCAACCGAAATTCAAGTCGAGCACGTCGGGACGGGCACGTTCCACCACGATACGGGCCGCATCGGCCACCGGACCCGGTTCCTTGCCGTAAATCTGGATGGCCACGGGGCGCTCGTCATCACACACCGCCAGTTTCTCCAAACTGCGGTTCACCATGCGCACCAAGGCATCTGCCGCCACAAACTCGGAATATACCATCGCCGCACCGAAACGCTTGCATAAGAGACGGAAACCGATGTCCGTCACATCTTCCATCGGGGCCAGAAACACGGGATAAGGCCCGAACTCCACATTTCCTATTTTCATGGGTGCAAAGGTAGTGAAAGGTGAGAGCAGAGACAAATGAAAACGAAGTTTTCTTATTTGGCTTTGCCGAACCGAAGCCTACCTTCGCGGGAAGCAAGGTCGGCACCCTCTTCAATGAAATGGCAAAGAAAGCCCAAAGAGAGCGTAAAAAAGCAAAAAAAACTACCGCGTCTCCGGTATGTCGGGAAAAGGGCGTATCTTTGCAAACAAAACCCCACACCATGACGAGAAAAGATTTTGAAATCATGGCACCGGTAGGCTCGTGCGAATCATTGGCCGCAGCCATCAAAGCCGGAGCCGACTCCATATACTTCGGCATCGAAAACCTGAACATGCGGGCGCATTCGGCCAGTACGTTCACCATTGACGACCTGAAGGAAATGGCACAAACTTGTGCCGCACACGGCATCAAGAGCTATCTGACGGTAAACACCATCATCTACGGCGAGGATCTTCCGCTGATGCGTACCATCATAGATGCAGCCAAGGAAGCCGACATCTCCGCTGTCATAGCTTCGGACGTAGCCGTCATGATGTACTGCCGACAGATAGGGCAGGAGGTACACCTGTCCACCCAACTGAACATCAGCAACATCGAAGCGTTGAAATTCTATGCCCAATTTGCCGATGTCGTGGTGTTGGCCCGCGAACTGAATATGACGCAGGTGGCCGACATACACCGGCAAATAGAGGAACAACGCATTTGCGGTCCGGGCGGAGAGCTGATACGTATCGAGATGTTCTGTCACGGAGCACTCTGCATGGCCGTCAGCGGGAAATGTTACCTCAGTCTGGACAACACGGGCCGGTCGGCCAACCGGGGGGCCTGCATGCAAATCTGCCGCCGGGGCTACATCGTGAAAGACCGCGAAACGGGCACGGAACTGGAAATCGACAACAAATACATCATGAGCCCGAAAGACCTGAAGACCGTACGCTTCATCGACCGGATGATGGAGGCGGGCGTACGCGTGTTCAAAATCGAGGGACGTGCCCGGGGACCGGAATATGTGGCCACCGTCGTGGGCTGCTATCAGGAAGCTATACAAAGCGTGTTGGACGGGACATTCACCGAAGAGAATAAAGACGGATGGGACGAGCGGCTGGCCCGCGTGTTCAACCGTGGTTTCTGGGACGGGTACTACCAGGGACAGACTTTAGGCGAATGGACGACGAACTACGGCTCGGCCGCCACGGAAAAAAAGGTCTACGTGGGCAAGGCCATCAAATACTTTTCCAAACTTGGAGTGGGAGAGTTCCAAATCGAAGCGGCGGACATGAGCGTGGGCGACCGTCTGCTCGTCACCGGTCCTACGACAGGGGCATTGTTCATGGATTTGGAAGAAGTGCGTTACGACCTGAAACCGGTGGAAACCGTAGGAAAAGGCATGCGCGTGTCGTTTAAAGTGCCGGAGAAAATAAGGCCGAACGACAAGTTGTATAAGTTGGTGAAAAGCGCGAAAGAAGCATGACGCGTCGTAATATCGGGGCAAAGCGTAGGCCCGTAACAAATAATCAGGCTTTTTTTTGGGAAGGAAGCCTGATTTTTTTATCTTTGCACGGAGAATATCACACATTTTAAAGTTTAATGAGTTTGTTGAATTTCACTCACCTTTTGGCACAAACCGTCACGGAATTATCCGAAGACTCGTCTCTGAAAGGTTTGTTTCATGAACATCAAGACGGAGACCCCCTCCCTTCGGGAAAAGTCCTGCACGAAATTATCGAATTGTGCCGTGCCATCCTTTTCCCGGGATTTTACGGGAAATCCACGGTCAACCATCATACCATCACTTATCATATCGGTGTCAACATCGAACGGTTGTACAATCTGCTGACCGAACAGATACATGCCGGACTATGCTTCGATGCCAAGGAAACAGGCGACTGTGCATGTGACACCAAACGCGAAAAGGCCATCGACTTGGCCGGACAGTTCATCAGCCGCCTGCCAGCCCTGCGTGAAGTGCTGGCCACCGATGTGGAAGCGGCTTACAACGGCGACCCGGCTGCCGAGTCTTACGGCGAAATCATCAGTTGTTACCCTATTATCAAGGCGTTGAGCAATTACCGCATCGCCCATGAACTGCTTTTATTGGGCGTGCCTTTGATTCCGCGCATCATCACGGAAATGGCGCATTCCGAGACCGGCATCGACATCCATCCCGCCGCCCGAATCGGCCACCACTTCACTATCGACCACGGCACGGGCGTCGTGATAGGGGCCACTTGCATCATCGGCAACCACGTAAAGCTCTATCAGGGAGTCACGCTCGGAGCCAAAAGCTTCCCGCTCGACGACGACGGACACCCCATCAAAGGAATTCCGCGCCACCCGATTCTGGAAGACGACGTGATTGTCTACTCCAACGCCACCATTCTGGGGCGCATCACGGTAGGCCGTGGCGCGACGGTAGGCGGTAACATCTGGGTGACGGAGGACGTACCTGCCGGTGCCCGACTCGTACAAAAGAAATATAAATAAACCAATAGCAAACAAGCATCCATCGAAAATCGCGAGTAAGCGAGCGCAGACCGAGCTTGCCCGAGTCTGCCGAGCATGAGCGATTTATCCAACAAAACTTACACAATGGAAACTGAATTTGAACTCATCGCCAAAACCTTCCAGGGATTAGAGAATGTTTTGGCCAAAGAGCTGACCGACTTAGGAGCAAACAACATCCAGACCGGACGCCGAATGGTGTCTTTCACCGGCGACAAGGAACTCATGTATCGGGCCAACTTTGCCCTGCGTACGGCCATCCGCATTCTTAAACCTATCAAGCATTTCAAGGCGGAATCTGCCGATCAGGTTTATGATGCCGTCAAGGCCATCGACTGGAATCAGTATCTGAACAATGAAACCAGCTTTGCCGTAGACTCTGTGGTCTTTTCCCAAGAGTTCCGTCACAGTAAGTTCGTGGCCTATAAGGTAAAGGATGCCATTGTGGATTACTTCCGCGAGAAAACCGGTTCGCGCCCCAACATCAGCGTGACCCATCCGGACTTGCAACTGAATATCCATATTGCAGAAAACGACTGTACGCTGTCGTTAGACAGTTCCGGTGAATCGTTGCACCGGCGCGGCTACAGGCAGGAAGCCGTGGAAGCCCCGTTGAACGAGGTATTGGCCGCCGGCATGATCCTGATGACGGGCTGGGACGGCGAATGTGACCTGATAGACCCGATGTGCGGTTCGGGAACGATAGCCATCGAAGCGGCACTCATCGCCCGCGGCATCGCACCGGGCGTATTCCGCAAGGAATATGCTTTTGAGAAATGGCCTGACTTCGACAAGGAGATGTTCGACCGGATTTACAACGACGAGTCGCAAGAACGTGAATTCACACATAAGATCTATGGTTACGACATTAACCGCAACGCCGTAGACATCGCCACACGGAATGTCAAAGCTGCCGGACTGAGCAAAGAGATCGAAATAGCCCAGCAAGATTTCCACAAGTTTACGCAACCGGCCGAGAAAAGCATCATCATCACCAATCCGCCGTATGGCGAACGTATCTCCACGCCCGACTTGTTAGGGCTGTACCGGACCATCGGCGAACGGCTGAAACACCAGTTCCTGGACAACGATGCCTGGGTTCTGAGTTACCGCGAAGAATGTTTCGACCAGATAGGCCTGAAACCTTCCATCAAAATACCTTTGTACAACGGTTCGTTGGAATGCGAGTTCCGCAAATACCAAATATTCAGTGGAAAATACAAAGAACTACGCGCCGAAGGCAAGGAAATCAAAACCGACGAAGAGCGTCGGCAAATGGCGGAAAAACGACGTTTCAAGATGCACCGCGAGTTTAAAAGGGCCATTGATGACGATGAAGAAGACTTCACCCCCAGAAGAAGGGATTACGACGACCGCAACGGCCGGCCGCGCGGAGGTCATTCTTTCGACCGCCGTCCACGGGAAGACCGTGAGGACAGAGGAGGGTCATACGAAAAACGACCGTTTAAACGCGAAGGAAAACCTTTTGAACGCAGAGAACGCTCGTTCGACCGCAAAAACAAGCCGTTCGACCGCGAGCGGAAACCTTTTGAACGCGAACGGAAACCATTCGGAAAAAACCGTAAATTCGACCGCTATGACGAAGAGGATTAATCTTTTCATAATGGTTTCACTTCTGTCCGTCCTCGCCATGGCACAAGGAAAAAAGAGTTTCACATTGGATGATTTGCTTCCGGGAGGAAGTACGTACCATCAATTACAGCCCCAGAACCTGTACACGGCTTGGTGGGGTAACCGGTTGGTGGAAACGGACTTGGACGGCTGCAATGAGATAAACCCCAAAAACGGAAGCAAGAAGGTGCTGTTCACCTTATCGCAACTGAACCAATGGCTGGGAGCCGGGGAAGACTCATCGGTCGTGCGTAGCTGCTACAATGTGGAGTTCCCCGATGGCGGACAACCATGGGTAGCCACCGTCGTTTCCGGGAAAGGAAAAAACGGGGGTAAACCGACCTCCATATACACTGTAGTAGACTTCAAATCGGGAAAGAAGGTATGGGAACAGGAATATCCGGCGGATGCCACGGCATTGGACCGCTCCCCGTCTTCCAATAGCCTGGCTTTCGTGCGGCAACACAACCTATATGTCACGACGAAAGAGGGGCAAACGAAGGCCGTGTCTTCTGATGGTAGCAACGACTTAGTGTATGGAGAAACCGTACATCGTAACGAGTTCGGCATTACCAAAGGAACATTCTGGAGCCCGGACGGGAAACAACTCGCTTTCTATCGGATGGACCAAAGTATGGTGCCCGACTATCCGCAAGTAGATATCACGACACGCATAGCCACCACTTATCCTTGCAAATATCCTATGGCAGGAGAAAAAATGCACAAAGTGACAGTGGGTGTCTTTACGCCGGCCACAGGCCGGACGGTATGGTTGCAAGCAGGAGATCCCACCGACCGTTATTTCACGAACATTTCCTGGAGCCCGGATAACCGGAAAATATACATGATTGAACTGAACCGCGACCAAAACCATGCGGAACTGGTTTGTTACGATGCGGCTACGGGCAAAAAGGAGGGTGTGATATACGAAGAGGAGCATCCCAAATACGTGGAACCGATGCACGGCCTGCTGTTCCTGCCGTGGGACAGTTCCAAATTTATTTATCAAAGTCAACGGGACGGTTACAACCATCTCTATTTGTTCGACCTGTCCAAACCGCAGGCTCCACAACGACATAAGACATTTCAGGGCGGCGCGTGCGAAGAGCATGTCGAAGTCACCCCGTTGACCTCCGGCGAATGGGTGGTGAAAGAAATTTTGGGCTTTGACCTGAAAGAAAAAAGCCTTCTTTTTTGCAGCAACGAAATCCATCCGTTGCAGTCCAATATATATAAGGTACGCGTAAAGGACGGCCAACGTACCCTTTTGGACAACGGCGAAGGCGTACACTACGGTAGCGTGAATGCAGACGGCACTTACGTAGAAGACCGTTACTCTTCCCCCACCGTGGCGCGCAGCATCAGCCTGACAGACACCCGGAACGGGAAAGGCCGTAACTTACTGACTGCCGAAGACCCATGGAAAGACTATAACGTGCCGGAAATCACATGCGGTAGCATCAAAGCCGCCGACGGCACCACCGACCTCTATTACCGGATGGTGAAACCCGTGGATTTCGACCCGAATAAGAAATATCCTACCGTAATCTACGTGTACGGCGGGCCGCACGCTCACAACGTAGAGGCGAGCCGGAATTATCTGGCACGCGGTTGGGAAATCTATATGGCACAGAAAGGTTACCTGCTGTTCATCCTCGACAACCGAGGTTCGGAACATCGGGGGCTGGCTTTCGAGAACGTTACCTTCCGGCATCTGGGCGTAGAAGAAATGAAAGACCAGATGGAAGGCGTAAAGTTCCTGAAATCATTGCCATACGTCGATTCCGACCGGATGGGTGTGCACGGATGGTCGTTCGGCGGCTTCATGACCACCAACCTCATGCTGACCTATCCCGACGTATTCAAGGCCGGTGTGGCCGGAGGTCCTGTCGTCGATTGGCAATACTACGAAGTGATGTATGGCGAGCGTTATATGGACCGTCCGCAAGACAATCCCGAAGGCTACAAAGGCAGTAACCTGAGACTCAAAGCCGGTAACCTGAAAGGCAAACTCCAAGTCATCATCGGTTACAACGACCCGGTGTGCGTCCCGCAACACTCCCTGTCGTTCCTGCGTGCCTGCATCGACGCGGGTACCCAACCGGATTTCTTCACTTATCCGGGGGATGAACATAACATGATGGGAAAGGACCGCGTACACCTGCACGAACGCATCACGCAATATTTTGAAGACTATTTGAAATAAAAACAATCGGATATGAAGATATTACTGTTAGGCAGCGGAGGGCGCGAACACGCTCTGGCCTGGAAAATCGCCCAAAGCAAGAAAGTAGACCAATTGTACATCGCACCCGGAAATGCGGGTACGGGCAGCGTGGGGGAAAACGTACCGCTCAAAGCCGACGATTTTGAAGGCATCAGGCAATTTGTCCTCAGCAAAGGCGTGGACATGGTGGTAGTCGGCCCGGAAGATCCCTTGGTCAAAGGAGTGTATGATTTCTTCAAGAACGACAACCAACTGAAAGACATCCCTGTCATCGGTCCGTCCAAACAGGGAGCCGTACTGGAGGGAAGTAAAGATTTCGCCAAGGCATTCATGCAACGCCACGGCATACCGACAGCCGCCTACCGTACGTTCACGGGGGAGACGTTGGAAGAAGGCCTGAAATTCTTGGAAACCCTGAAAGCTCCTTACGTACTGAAAGCCGACGGACTTTGTGCAGGCAAAGGCGTGCTCATCCTGCCGACATTGGAAGAAGCCCGCAAGGAACTGAAAGAAATGCTGGGCGGCATGTTCGGCACGGCCTCCTCGTCGGTGGTCATCGAGGAATTCCTCAGCGGAATCGAATGTTCCGTATTCGTGCTGACAGACGGACGGAACTACAAAATCCTGCCGGAAGCTAAAGATTACAAACGTATCGGAGAACATGACACCGGCCTGAACACCGGCGGCATGGGGAGTGTGTCTCCCGTCCCGTTCGCTACCCCGGAATGGATGCGGAAAGTCGAAGACCGCATCATCCGCCCCACGGTGGAGGGACTGGCCGAAGAGGGCATCGACTACAAGGGCTTTATCTTCTTCGGACTAATCAACGTGGAAGGCGAACCGATGGTCATTGAATACAATGTACGCATGGGCGACCCGGAAACCGAAAGTGTCATGCTCCGCGTGAAGAGTGACCTGGTAGAGCTTTTGGAAGGCGTGGCACAGGGCGACCTCGATCGACGGACACTGGAAATCGACGAACGCAGTGCTGTGTGTGTCATGCTGGTATCCGGCGGGTACCCCGAAGCATACGAAAAAGGATTCCCCATCACGGGTATCGAAGACGTACAGGACAGCATCGTCTTCCATGCCGGCACGGCTTTGAAAGACGGACAGGTGGTTACAGCCGGTGGACGGGTCATCGCAGTCAGCTCTTACGGACAGGATAAGGAAGAAGCCTTGAAGCAATCTTTCAGCCAGGCGCAGAAAATCCGGTTCGAGAAGAAATATTTCCGTTCCGACATCGGTCAAGACCTATAAGGAAATGAGACGGAACAGATTCCAGAACAAGGTGGCTACGAGCAATTTCACACTGCCCGTAGCCGCTTTTCTCACCACACTGCTGTGGTGTGCGGAAGGAATCTATACGCCCGACCGCATACTGGGTTGGGCCGTTTGCGGCCTGACGGCCTATTTTTGGGTAGAGACCAACAATGCCCATTCGCTCATCCGCATCCGCAGCCGGTTGACACCGGCCATTTACCTGTGGATGACGGGATGTATATTCAGCCTGCATCCTTTGCAAGACGGCTTAATCGTATCTTGCCTCATGCTGGCGTCCTATTATCTGTTGTTCAAATCCTATCAGCGCACGGAAGCCGTAAGCCCTATCTTTCACTCGTTTCTCTGTCTCGGCATCGGCAGTCTGTTTTTCCCGCAACTGCTTTTTTTCGCCCCGTTTTATCTTTGGTACGCCACAGTCTACCTCCGTTCGCTGACATGGCGTACGTTCTGGGCGGCCATGACGGGCTTGATTCTCCCTTACTGGTTCATGGCCGGATATTTCCTTTATACGGAAGACTTCAGCCGGTTCATCGGACATTTCCGAGAACTCATCCTCTTCCAACCGATACATTATGAGAATTACCGGAATCTCGATTTCTTGCAAATCAGCACCATAGGACTGGTGGCGGTATTTACCTTTATAGCCGCACAGCATTGCATACGCACCAGTTTCAACGACAAGATACGCACACGGATGTTCCTGTATCTCATTCTCACCCAAGAGTTGCTTATCGCACTGTTCATGGCCCTGCAACCCGTACATTTCCAAGTACTGCTCGGTCTGTTGGTCATGAACTCCGCTCCCATCCTATCCCATTACTTTGCTCTGACAGGCAGCCGGTTTACTCGTGCGGTGTTCGTGCTGTTCCTGTTTATGTTTGCAGCCTTATCTTTTCTGAACGTATGGACGCAGTGGTTGACTTTCTGATACAGTACGGCTATTGGGGCATGTTTCTGGCTGCTTTTCTGGCTGCCAGCATATTCCCGTTCAGCTCCGAGGCCGTCATGGTCGGCCTGCAACTGGCCGGTCTGGATCCGGTCATGCTATTGGTGTGGGGCACCGTAGGCAACGTGGGCGGCAGCATGTTCAATTACTGTTTAGGGCGGCTCGGCCGCATGGAATGGATAGAAAAATACTTGCACGTGAAGCGGGAAAGCGTGGAGAAAGCGCAACATTGGATGGAACGTAAAGGCGCTTGGGTGGGCGGTGTCCTGTGTGTGGTCCCCGTCATCGGCGATGCCATTTCCGTGGCATTGGGTTTCATGCGTGCCAACTGGCTGATATGCCTGATTTCCATTACGATCGGGAAACTGGTACGTTATGCCATTTTAGTCTATACCGTCACTTTATTTTAATGAAAATGAAATTACGACCCTTCCTGTTTTACCTATGGGCATGTCTTTGCCTTCTCGCCGGATGCAAGCCGTCCGGCCGTACAGACAACAAAGACACGCAGCGACCGGTTATCACTGTATCTATCGAACCGCTGCGCTACATTACGGAACGCATTGCAGGCGATGGGTTCCGCATAGAAACCTTCGTACCGAAAGGCAGCAGCCCCGAGACCTACGAGCCTACTCCCGAACAGATGATGAAACTCGGGCAAAGTCTGGTCTACTTCATGGTCGGCGATTTAGGTTTTGAACGTACTTGGACAGACCGGCTCCGGCAAATGTCCCCCGAAGTCCCGTTCGTCCGGACTTCGGAAGGCATCAAGCTCATAGAGGGACATCACCACGGCTCATCCGACACACCGGAAAACGAAACCGATCCGCACGTATGGACTTCACCGGCCCACATGAAGACCATCGCACAAAACATCTGTGCCTCGCTCTGCAAGCTCGATACGGCACACGCCCGGCAATTCCGCCGGAACCTGCAACAGACACTGGCCGACCTGCAAGCTACGGAAGACAGTATCCACACGCTCATAGACAGCCTGCACCCCAAAGCTTTTCTCATCTATCATCCCACGCTCACCTACTTTGCACAGGATTACGGCCTTACACAAATCGCCATAGAAACCGACGGTAAAGAACCTTCCCCGGCACAACTCGTCCGGCTCATCCGGCTTTGCAAAGAAAAACAGGTCCGCACCATTTTCGTCCAACAGGAATTCGACCGGAGAAACGCGGAACTCATTGCCCAAGAAACCGGTACGCACCTCGTAGACATCAACCCGCTCTCATACGAGTGGAAAGAAGAAATGCTGAAAATAGCCCGTACACTACACGCACAATGAAAATCGAAATGAAGAGAGAGCAGACCGAGTCTTGCTCGAGTCTGCCGAGCGGGAGCGATTTATCCAAAGAGCCCCTTATACAATTAAACCGGATCCAGGTAGGATATGACGGAAAACAAGTCTTGCGGGACATCGACCTGACCGTGTACACCCATGACTTTTTGGGTGTCATCGGCCCGAACGGTGGGGGAAAGACCACTTTAATCAAAACGATTCTCGGATTGAAAAAACCGATATCCGGGACAGTCACCTTCTTCCGTGAAGGCCGACCCGTCCCCTCCGTCCGCATGGGCTATCTGCCCCAATACAACAAAATAGACAAGGACTTCCCCATCTCGGTCTACGAAGTCGTACTGTCGGGACTGCGGAAAAGCTTTTGGAAGCGTTATTCCAAGGCACAGCACCAAGCCACGCGGGACATGCTCTGCCGTATGGGGCTGGACACATTGGCCGACCGTCCGATAGGCCGTCTCAGCGGCGGCCAATTGCAACGTGCCCTGCTCGGCCGGGCCATCATATCGCAACCGGATGTGGTCATACTGGATGAGCCCAATACTTATATAGACAAGCGGTTCGAAACGCAACTCTATCAACAATTAGAAGAAATCAACCGCGAAAGTGCCATCATCCTGGTCAGCCACGACTTGGGTTCGGTACTCCAGAATGTACGTACCATCGCCTGTGTCAACGAGACCCTCGACTACCATCCGGACACGGAACTGCCGGAAGGCTGGCTCGAAGACAAGTTCAACTGCCCCATCGATTTGGTAGGACACGGCAACTATCCTCACCGTGTATTAAAATGTCACAAACATAGTTAAAACGGCCGACAAACCTTTTAAAGTTCGGAAAAGAGCCGTACAGAAAGGAAAAAGTTACTAATTTTGCAACTCAACCGATAAGAACAAAATCAAATAACAGCAAAACAATGAAACAGTTCAAACTTGTAAACACTCTTTTGGGATGGATTACATTTGCTATTGCCGCGTGGGTTTACTGTTCCACCATTGAACCGACCGCAAGTTTCTGGGACTGTCCGGAGTTTATCACTACCGGCTATAAACTGGAAGTAGGACACCCGCCCGGTGCACCTTTCTTCATGCTTACGGCTAACTTATTCTCGCAATTTACCAGCGACCCTTCGCAAGTGGCCCTGATGGTCAACACGATGTCGGCGTTGATGAGTGCCGGTTGTATCCTGTTCCTTTTCTGGAGCATCACGCACCTGACGCGCAAACTGGTATGTAGCGACTACGACCAGATGACAACTGCCAAGTTGATTACCATCGAAGGAAGCGGTTTGGTGGGCGCGTTGGTCTATACTTTTAGCGACACATTCTGGTTCAGTGCCGTAGAAGGTGAGGTTTACGCTTATTCATCCTTATTTACGGCATTGGTGTTCTGGCTCATTCTGAAATGGGAAGAACATGCCGACGAGCCTCACAGCGACCGTTGGCTCGTGCTGATTGCCTACCTGACAGGGCTTTCCATCGGCGTGCATTTGCTGAACTTATTGTGCTTGCCGGCCATCGTACTCATTTGGTATTACAAGAAAAATCCCAATGCCAACCTGAAAGGTTCACTTTGGGCTTTGGTGGCTTCCTTTATTCTGGTAGCCGCCGTACTATACGGCATCGTACCGGGCATCGTGAAAGTAGGAGGATGGTTCGAGCTGTTCTTCGTCAACACTTTGGGACTTCCGTTTAACACCGGCCTCATTTTCTACATTTTCTGCCTGATAGCCACCGTACTTTGGGCTATCCGCGAAACGCTTGTCCAGAAAAGCCGTCGCCGCATGAATATCGCTTATCTGGTATCCGTAGGCATGCTGGGTATTCCCTTCTACGGATACGGATGGAGCAGTTTCATCATCGGAGTCATCGTCTTAGGCATTTTAGCTTTCGTCCTCAGCCGAAAGGTACAGGGAAAACCGCTCATCAGCCCCCGCGTCATGAACACCTCATTGCTTTGCATGCTGATGATCATGATCGGATATTCCACATACGCCGTCATCGTCATCCGTTCCACGGCAAATCCACCGATGGATCAAAATTCACCGGAGGACATCTTCACGTTGGGACAATACCTGAACCGTGAACAATACGGTAGTCGTCCGTTGTTCTACGGGCAGGCCTACACTTCGAAAGTTCAGTTAGAGACCAAAGACGGCTACTGCATGCCGGAATATAAAGAAGGGGCACCGATTTACCAACGCGTAGAAAAACATAGTGCCGACGAGAAGGACGCTTATCGCATCGTGTATTACGACAAAGAACCTATTTATGCACAAAACATGGTGTTCCCGCGTATGTATTCCGACCGCCCCGAGCACGTCAGAGCTTACGAAGACTGGATGGGCGGCGTAGAAGGCAAGCAAGTACCTTACGACCAATGCGGACAAATGGTAATGGTAAAGGTACCGACGCAAGCCGAAAACCTGCGCTTCTTCTTCAGTTACCAGATAAACTTCATGTACTGGCGGTATTTCATGTGGAATTTTGCCGGCCGCCAGAACGACATACAGGGTAATGGCGAATTGGAACACGGTAACTGGCTGACCGGAATTCCGTTCATCGACAATGCCCGTCTGGGCGACCAAAGCAAACTGCCCACTGAACTGAAAGAGAACAAGGGACATAATGTATTCTACTGCCTACCCCTGTTGTTGGGTCTCATCGGACTCTTCTGGCAGGCTTATAAGAACCAAGAAGGCGTACGCCAGTTCTGGGTCGTCTTCTTCCTGTTCTTCATGACCGGTCTGGCCATTGTGGTCTACCTCAACCAGACACCATTGCAGCCGCGTGAACGCGATTATGCTTACGCCGGTTCGTTCTATGCCTTCGCCATTTGGGTAGGTATGGGCGTAGCCGCCATCGTAGACGGACTGAAACGTCTCAAAGTGCCGGAAACCGCAGCCTCCTTAGTCAGTCTGCTCGCCTTGCTTGTCCCCATACAAATGGCCGGACAGACGTGGGACGACCACGACCGCAGCGGACGCTACACCTGCCGCGACTTCGGACAGAACTACCTGAACTCCATGGACGCCAAGGGCAATCCGGTGATCTTCACCAACGGTGACAACGACACCTTCCCGTTGTGGTACAACCAGGAAACGGAAGGCGTGCGTACCGATGCCCGTGTCTGCAACTTGAGTTACCTGCAAACCGACTGGTACATTGACCAGATGCGCCGTCCGGCCTACGACTCGCCGTCGTTGCCCATCAGTTGGACCCGTCTGCAATACGTCACCGGTACGCGCGAAGGCATCCCCGTGCAGCCCGATGCCCTCCAGCAAGTCATCGACTATTACAAAGACAGTCCGGAAGACCTGAAACAGATGTTGGGCGACAACCCGTACGAGTTGAAGAACATCATCCGGCACTGGGTGCTGAACGACAACCCGGACTTGCAAATCTTCCCGACCGACAGTATCGTAGTGACAGTGGACAAGGAAGCCGTGAAACGCTCCGGCATGATGATTGCCGCTGATTCCATTCCCGATGTGATGCACATCTCTCTCAAAGGCAAACGCGCCGTCTACAAGAGCGAAATGATGATGCTGGAAATGATTTCGCAGGCCAACTGGGAACGCCCGCTCTACATGTCTACGACAGTAGGTCCCGACAATTACGGACATCTGGGCGACAACTTCGTACAGGAAGGCCTTGCCTGCCGCATCACGCCGTTCGATACCAAACAGAGCGGCCGCACCATCGACAGCGAGAGAATGTACAACAACATGATGAACAAGTTCAAATACGGTGGATTGAAAGAGAACCCGGACATTTACCTCGACGAGACCGTGATACGCATGTGCTACACACACCGTCGCCTCTTCAACCAACTGGCCCAACAGTTGTTAAAAGAAGGACAGAAAGATAAGGCATTGAAAGTGTTGCAACGGGCCGAAGAAGAAATCCCGGGCAGCATCGTCCCGCACGAAGCCTTTTACGGCCATTCGCTCGAACTGGCTGACGCCTGGCTGGCATTAGGCCATAAGGCCGAAGCCGAGAAACTGCTTAACGCTGTAGGACAGAATGCAAGGGAATATATAGAATGGTATTTAAGCCTGAATACCCAGCGCCTGTTACAATCGTCGAGAGAGTGTCTGATGCAGATATACATACTGAACGATATCGCCAAGACATGGGAACCTATAGACAAGAAAAAAGCGGAGACCTATCGCATGGAAGTGAACAACTATGCTTCACGTTGCCACCAGAGAGGCATGAGCTTGTAATCCTGTCTGAAACCCGAAGAGACCCATGTTCATAGAACAACCCGCAGTCTTTCTCCGATGGCTCTATCCGACCGCGATATGGCGGATGAGCCGCAAGAAGAAAGTAGTCTATCTGACATTCGATGACGGACCGATACCCGAAGCCACCCCGTTTGTGCTGGACACATTGGACAGGTTCGGTGTCAAGGCCACTTTCTTCATGGTGGGAGACAACGTGCGCAAGTATCCCGACATCTACCGTATGGTCGTCGAACGCGGGCACCGCGTCGGCAACCATACGTTCAACCACATCGGCGGCTTCCGCCATTCGAGCGAAGAATATCTGGAGAATGCCGACAAGGCTAACCGCCTGCTGCATACCAACCTCTTCCGCCCGCCTCACGGTTGGATGCGATTGCTGCAATTCAAACTGCTGCGTAAGCACTACCGCATCATCATGTGGGATTTGGTCACGCGCGACTACAGCAAAAGGGTGACGGCGGAGGACGTGGTAAACAACGTGAAACGTTATGCGCGCAACGGTTCCATCATCACGTTCCACGACTCGCTGAAAAGCATCGACAAGCTGCAAACGGCTTTGCCCGAAGCCCTGCAATGGCTGAAAGACCAAGGATATGCTTTCAAGGTGATAGAATGACAAAAAACATACTTTCTGCCACTCAAATAAAAGCCGAGGCCGCACGCCTCGGCTTTTCTGCTTGCGGACTGGCCCCGGCCGGACCGGCCGCTCCTCAGCACGCCGCTTTCTTCAAACGCTGGCTCGGCGAAGGACGGCAGGCCGGTATGGCTTACATGGAAGGGCATGAAGCCAAACGGCTCGACCCTCGCCTCCTCGTGGAAGGATGCCGGACGGTGGTCAGCGTGGCCCTGAACTACCGTCCGTCCACGCCCATCCCGGACCATAAACTGCAAATCGCCTGGTATGCTTACGGGCAGGACTACCACGACATCATGCGGCAGAAGCTGAACGGCCTGCTCGAAGCCCTGCGGCATAGTGCGCCGGAAGGCACCCTGCAAGGCCGCGCCTTCTGCGACACAGCACCGGTACTGGAACGTTATTGGGCCTGGCGGTGCGGCTTGGGGTGGATAGGCCGTCACACCCAACTCGTCATCCCCCGGGCGGGCAGTGCATTCTTCCTCGGCGAACTGATGCTCAACCTGCCTGCGGATGCCTACGATGCGCCTTTCCCCACCGACCGTTGCGGCACTTGCCGCCGTTGTATCGAAGCCTGCCCCACGCAGGCCTTGGAAGAAGGACGCGGACTGGATGCCCGCCGCTGCCTGAGCTACCTGACCATCGAGAACCGGGGCGGGATTCCCGAAGAGGCGGCTGCCCGGATGTATCCTTATTTCTACGGTTGCGACCGTTGCCTGCGTGCCTGTCCTCACTTGCGTTCCGCGCCTCCCGCCACGGAACCGGCCTTCACTCCCCGTCCCGAACTGCTGCAAATGGAGGAGGAGGACTGGATGGGGTTGGACGTAGAGCGTTACCGGATGCTCTTCAAAGGCTCTGCCGTGAAACGGGCGAAATACGAGGGCCTCATCCGCAACCTGAAAGCGCTGCGCGGCAACGGGGACAGATAAAAATATATTCCGGGTTCGACAAAAGAACAAAGGAATACAAGTATTAATGGCGTGGGCGGAGGAAAATCTGGCTTTTAGATTAGACAGAAGAACAAAAGAACAGAAAGATTAATGGAGTGAACGGAGGAAAAATCTGGCTTTTAGATTAGACAGAAGAACAAAAGAACATAAGGAGAAATGGTGTGCACAATTAGAAAAAATTTGTTCTTTTGTTCTTCTGTCTAAAAACAAATCTGCAAACGCCATTCTGACAATCTGTCAATCCAACACCTTCAGAATTTCGTATTTGGACACAGTGACACACACGGACGAAAAAACACGATTCTCGCGTGCCTTGCAAAATCCTTTATGTCGCTCGTTTCCCTCCTTACGCTTACTTCCTGTATACAAAGCCATTATCCCGGGCGCAAGCCGTTACACACCACGTAAGCCCGGAGCCTTCCCGGCCAATCATCTTGTCACACGGATTTGGATAGGAACAGGCTTCCATCTAAAGAAAAAACAGGCCCTCGGAGCACGCCTGCATACCGCCCGAAGCCGATTTTTCCAACGACATGCGGACATACACAAAAAGTCCTGTGCAGAAAAAAAGTGTTTTTTCAGCCGAACGGAAAATCATTTGGCTGAAACTGATTCCTAAAAATACTTTAGATACATGAAAAACGAGGCTGAAACGTGAATATATGTATTCAAAATAGCCTAAAAAACACACGGAACGTACTTTTTAGGCGACTTTTATCTCTCCAAAAATCGTCAAATCGCTTACATTCTGTCGGCATAAAGAGAGATTCCGACATCAAATGTCCAAAATCAGAAAAGACGCACCAATCCTAAATGCTTCCCAATCATCCCCCAACGTTGGGACGACATGTTCCCCAAAATCTTAAAGACAAAACAAATAGCCCACAGTCACCATGAGCGAACGGTTCGTGAAATCATCCACTTTCTTATAGCAAGAATTCAGTCCCAACACATAACGCAGGCCGACATTCACCCCGCTGCGGGATTCCCATCCTCCCCCGAACACAAGCCCGACATCTACCGGCTGCTTCTCGCCCAAAAGGGAAGAAGGCTGGCGGTTGTTACCATACTTCAGCGTCCGCCCCACCAAAAAACCGGCTTGCATGCCTGCATCCAAATGCACACCAAGGCCGGGATAAAACTTGGCCACCACAGGGATGTCGATATATTTGCTCTCCACTGCCACATCTTCCATCCTGTACTTTGTGATTTCATCACCGGGAATTATGACTCCATCGGATACGTTGTATCCCCTTGTCGTGTACATCAGATTGGCCTGCAAGCCCCACCGCTCACTCCAACGGTACATCCCCACCGCACCGATATTAAAACCGGTCATACGCTTGCCGCCCATCTCATACGAAGGAAACTTTACCGTGGACCAGTTTGCCCCCACTTCACAACCCACATGCCATTGAGCGGAAACCATTCCACTCAAACATAAACAAATTCCTATTATAAAAAGTTGTTTCATTCCATAGTTTTTGATATAAAACAAACGATAATTGTACGTAAATATTGTGGAGAAACAGCTCATCATTCCCAAGCCATAAAACCCAACAGGCTTCTAAAAGTTTTATCCCCAACTTTTAGAAGCCTGTGCGATTTCATTTGGTTCCGGCCTTTATCTCCAGTCCGGCCATACCGTTTTTCTAAAAAGCAGAAGTCAATCCACCACGACTTTACATAATTTGCTCACGCTCGGCAGACTTCGAGCGAGTTCGATCTGCGCTCACTTAACCGCAAATTTGCATAATTTGCTCACGCTCGGCAGACTTCGAACGAGCTCGGTCTGCGCTCACTTAATCGCAAATTTCCGCGTACCCACGATATAAATCCCGCGCGGAAGTCCGTTCACGGCTTCATGCGGCATGACCGCACTGCGCACTTTCACGCCGCTCACGGTGTACACATCTACCGGAACCGCAGCCGAGCCCGTCACTTCGCGTATGGCAGTCGGTTTGCTGACATACAACAACTTGAAGTTGTCGAAACAGTTCCAGTCGTGGTACCTATACTCGGTCTTGTCCAGACCGACCCGCAAATCCCCTTTCGCCAATAGCTCGTATTCCACTTCATTGGCGCGGTATTCCCCGTCGCGGTTGAAAGCATTGTCAGCCGACCGCACATCGTCCGGATAGATATAGGGATTATACGTATAGGGAACGGAACCGTCGAACAAAGACATGAACGTCTGGCGGCTGCTATTGAGGTACAGCCCGGCCAAAAGCTGTTCCGAACCGTCCTGATGCGCGTTATAGGCTTCCGCCTTGTCGCCATAGCGATAAAAGCCTTGGACGCGAAGGCGGTATGTACCGGCCGGCATACGTTCCAACACCTGATAAGTGTCGTAAGTCTTGTCGTAAAACTCGGCCACACCGGAAGAAGCCGCCGTAAAAGACGTGCCTTCCCATCCCTTGCTGCCTTCCGAAAAATCGGGATTGGTCAGAAGCCAGGTAAGGTCTACTTCCTCTCCGGGTGTCCAACCGGCGCACAAGTCCTCCGTATAGGTTTCCATCGCCGCCTTCAGGGCCTCGTAGGCCGCAGGCAAAGCCATTGCCAGTTCGGACACGGAGGTCAGGTCCAACGCCTCTTCGGCTTGCCGGATGGCGGCATCGAACACTTGGCTGCCGCTCTCCTCCTTCAGGTCCTCCACACGTGGCAGATACAAACGCACGTCGCTCCATGCCTGCAACAGGCGGTACTCTTCTTCCGTCACCGTCATGACGGAACCGTGCTGGAACGCTCCGGTCCCTTCCACATTGGAGGAATGCGTCACGTTCAATCCCAGATGGTCTGTCTCGCAATACTTGTAGGCACTGCCTCCGGAGTAACGCATATAATACAGGTTGTACATGTCTTCATTGATGCGGCGCACCGTGCTGGAACCTTCCACCTGCTCCGAACCTTCGTTCGTCACGTGCATCACTTCCGTCCAGGTGCCTCCCACCAACGTCTTGCTCGTAGCCTCATAAATGCCCCGTTCCGTGCCCGAAGCCCCTTCACGTTTGTAATACATATGGTAGAGGCTGTCGTAAGGATTATACACGATGTCCGCGTCGATTACCGAGATTCCGGGGTCGAAAAAGACACGGGGTTGGGTCAGCGTCTTGAACTCCCGGTCGGCATAGGAATAAAAAATACGGTCATGGTCGTCGCCTTCGTTGGTAGACAGTATAGAATAGTACACCAAATAGGCACCTTCTCCCCCGTTATAGTCCTTGTCCCAGATGAACTGCGGTGCCCATACACGGTTGATGCGGGCATATTCCTCGTCGGTGTCATATACGCCCGTCGTGACATCGGGGTCGGAGAAGATGGATTTTCCCCGGTTGAAGTCGAACGTCGTACCCTCCCAATGTATCAAATCCCGGGAACGTATCAAGTTGATGCCGTGGTTGTTCCACACGCCGGAAGTATGCTGTTTCATGTCGGTGGTCGTGATGAAGTAGCCGTCCGACGCTTCGCCGCGCCCGATATAGGCGTCACGCGTACCGTGTTCTATCTCCGCAATCTTCTCCGTGTCGAAAATCTCGTCCCCGTCCAACAATACGTTGAACACGCGACCTTGGTCTTCCTTCGTGCCGAGGGCGAAGTTGGTGATTTCCTGTCCGGAATTCATGAAGCAGTACAAGTAACCGTAGCGGTTGTCGTCGGGTGCCAGCATCACCGGATACTCCACTTCCACCGTATCGACTTCGCAGCTCAGCTTGGCAGACAACACCCCGGCACGGACCGCCTCATCCCCTTGCGGCAGGCGGCGCACCACCAGTTTCTCGTTTTCTAAGGCGATGGCATCCTCATAACCCTGATTCACAGAAAAGAACCATCTTACGCCCACCCTATCGGAAATCTTTTCGGGCAAATCCGTCGTGGCATGCAAGCAGTTGAACTTCTTCATAAACCGTGCCAGTTCTTCACGTGCGGCACTCATGGACACTTCCCGCGACTTCGCCGCACGGCCTTGCACCCGGGCGTAGAGTTCCTTCATCTGCCCTTCGTCCAAGGCCACGTCGTATATCTGGAAGTCGTCGAAGAACGCCTCCGTCATCAAGGCATCAGCGGCAAAAGGCGAACGCCCGATGCAAGCTTCCGTCAACTCCTGCGCCATGTCGGCCGGCCTTTGGGTCACTTGCTGCTCACTGGCCATGCGCCCGTCCACGTAGAGCCGCCCCATGTTCCCTTCTTGCACGTATGCAATGTGGTGCCACTCACCGTAAGACAATCCCCCATGCGACGGGGCATCCGCGCTCTCCCCGTCCTTGATGGTGTAATACCAGCCCGTGTTGTCCGGACTGTTGACCAAGCCGACGTACTGCTCCGTCCCGTTAGAAAACCCATACGCCCAGCAATATTGCTCCAAGGCACCTACGCCGGGCAATGCGATGGCCACCGACATGGTATAGTCGCCCTCCAGCCCGGAAAAAGTTTGGCGTGCCATGTCCACGCCTAAATCAAAAAAACCTTGCCCTCCGTTACTGCCGGTATAAAGTGCCTTGTTTCCGTCGTCCATCGCCACGATGGCTGCCCCGCCGTGCAACTTTCCCGGGAATTTTCCCTCGTCGTCAGCCTCCTGCCCTCCGTCGAAAGAATACTGTATGAGCGGCTCCGGAAGCTCTGCCTTTTCCTCCGCCACGATTTCCACGTCCCGCACGTCCAGACGGAGAATATTCAATGAATAGGCGGGCAGTTCGTAGGTGAACTGTTGTCCCGACACATCCAACGCACGCTCCTTCGGTGACACGCGGTCGGGGTTTTCCAGATTGTTTTCGTCCGTGCCGTCAGCCGAAGTCAGTACGACCACGGAACCTCCCGTCACTGTCGCATGGGCCAGATTGACGGTTGCGGTCTGTGCCGAGGCTCCGGGATTCACCAACTTCACGTACAACACGCCTGCCTCGTCGTCGATATTGGAAGAAACGTATATCTTACGGCTCACCGGCAAAATGAAATCATGCAAGAGCGCACCGTCCAGATAGCACTTCACGTGCGTGCCGTTCACTTCGACTTTGATACGGTAGGCATGTCCTGTTTCCAAAGACCCTTTTACGGAAGCCGCCGTAGTCTTCGACCCGTTGGTGCAAACCTCCACGCCGTGTTGCGTATTGCCCCATCCGCCGAGGTTCCACCAACAATAATTGTCTCCGTCTCCGCAATTAAAGGCGATGAGGAAACCCTCCGCCCCACCGGTCTTCGTGGCTTCCACTTCATACGTATAGTTCTGCCCCGGCTGCACATCGCAGACATAGAGTTTGCCTTGCATGCCCTTATCCGTCTGTTTCAGCACGCCGCCCGAAGTGGTCCACGTGCCTCCGTCGGCCTTCCATTCAGGTTTTACGGACGAGAAATCGTCGTGGAAGACTACCGTCCCGTCGCCTGCCGTGACTTTCACATTGTCGAAAGTGGCACTTGTGCCCCACGTGCTCAGGCCGATGGCCCCGGAGCGCAACAGTTGGTTGTTTTCTTCCGTCCACTTCACATTCTGTTTTCCTACATTGTTCGGGAAAAGCTGCTGCACGTAGTACGAAGGCGTACCGTAACTGGTATAACTGTTGAAACGGATCATGTCCGGACGCCAGTTGTAATTGTTTTCGTTGACGAATATCGGGGCATAGCTGTTCATGATGCAGACATCGGAGTTGTTTTCCATCCCCTGCATGAAAACGGCCTCTCCCAACGCCGCGTTCAAATGGCCGTTGATACCATAGTCCTGCGTCACGGCATACTCTCCCACGTAGATTTTGTGGCTTGCCCGGCTGTATGTGTCATATTTATTGTATTGGCTGACGAACCATGAAGGATTCCGGTAGTAATGCTCGTCCACTGCGTCTACCGGATACGGGTTCCGCCAACTGGGATTGTCCGTGCCCCATGATTCCACATTGCCAATCAGCGTCACTTCGGGATACTTAGCCTTAATGGCCTTGCGGAACTGTTCGTAACGCTCGGCATAGTGGTCGCTCTGGTCGTTATTGTTTTCCGAACTGAAGTTATAGTTCTCGTTCCCGATTTCCAATAAACGGAGATTAAAAGGTTCGGGATGGCCGTTCTTGGCCCGCAACGCGCCCCATTTCGTAGTTTTGGCATCGCCGTTGCAATACTCTATCGCATCGAGAGCCTCTTGGATGTATTCGTCTATCCGGGTATAGTCCTCCACCCAACCATGCCCCATACCCATGTTCACCACGAACAGCGGCTCGGCTCCCAAATCCTCGGTGAGCTGCAACATTTCATGGAATCCGAAACCGTCCGACACCCTATATCCCCAATTCTGGTTCATGTGTCCGGGACGTTCCTCTATAGGACCAATGGTATTCTTCCACTCGAAACGGTTGGTTTTTCCGTTAGCATAAAATCCTTCCACGTAGCAGCCGCCGGGGAAACGTACGAACGACGGTTTCATGGCTTCCAGCTTTTCCGCCAAGTCGATGCGGCAACCGTTGTCGCGGCCTTTGTAAGTGGGCGGAAAAAGACTTACCATGTCCAACACGACCGTGCCGGGCACGGAGCCTTTCAGCGCGAACCAACCCTCGCGGGCCTCTCCCGTAGCCGTGATTTCCGCCGTCAGCTTCGTCCACTCCGAGCCGACATCCACCGTGAGCTCGCGGCTACCCAGACTCTGACCGCCTTCAGTCTGCAACTCGGCTGTAAGGACACCCTTGTAAGCCGGACTTCCTTTTATCCAGAAAGACAGCTTGTAAGTCTGCCCGTTCACCACATGAATGCCCCAGAAACCCTCGTTGCGCACACCGTCGCCCGCGCCTTTGAATTCCAATTCGAGCGCATGCTCCTGCGCCTCGTTCAGCATCCCGTCGGTAACCACGGCCATACGGGCGTTCCCCACGGCCCACCATTTGTCCGGGTTCGACGCATTGTCCTCGAAAGAACGGTTGTGAATCAGCTCGGCGTAAAGCCCACCGTCACCGGCATGGTTGATTTCCTCAAAGAAAATACCATAATGGCGCTCGCCGATGGAAGCCCCCCGCTGTCCGGCATCGATATTCAATGTCACTTGTGCCATGGAAGAGGCCATACACATTCCGCAAAATGCCACGGAAACAAGCCTCTTGAAAAAAAATCTGTCCTTCATTTCATGAAAAATATAGAGGTTAATGTTTTTAATTTACAAGACGTTGACATCTTTGCCCAAAAGTAATTAAATCCACGCTTCAAACCTAATAAAAATCTAAATAAATGTGGAAGACACACCATTTTCTCCTTTTTTCTCCTTAACTTTGCAGCCGTAAATACAAATGTGGATAGATTTGGGCGGCTTGCAACCACGGTAAAAAATGCTAAATACAGTTTTGAAACTGCACGCATACCTTCCCAATGAAACCCCATTCTTATTATTAATTTTTTAATTTAACTACGTAGAAATGGGTTACTTATTTACTTCCGAATCGGTGTCTGAAGGACACCCGGACAAAGTGGCGGATCAGATTTCCGACGCTGTATTGGACGAATTATTGGCTTTCGACCCTAACTCGAAAGTCGCATGTGAAACATTGGTGACAACGGGTCAGGTTGTCGTGGCCGGAGAGGTAAAATCAGAAGCTTACGTCGACCTGCAAGAAATAGCCCGCCGTACGATCCGCCGTATCGGCTATACCAAAGCGGAATACAAGTTCGAGGCAGAAAGTTGCGGCGTATTCTCTGCCATCCATGAACAAAGCGCCGACATCAACCGCGGCGTGGAACGCCAAGACCCGATGGAACAAGGGGCAGGCGACCAAGGCATGATGTTCGGTTATGCCACCAATGAAACGGAAAACTATATGCCGCTATCCCTCGACCTCAGCCACAAAATCCTGCGTGTATTGGCCGAAATACGGCGCGAAGGCAAAGAAATGACTTATTTGCGTCCCGACGCCAAAAGCCAAGTGACGATTGAATATGACGACAACGGGAAACCGGTTCGCGTGGACACGATTGTGGTTTCCACACAACATGACGAATTTATCCAACCAACCGACGGCAAGCAGGAAGAGGCCGACCGGAAGATGTTGGACAAGATACGCCAGGATGTCATTACGATTCTGATGCCGCGTGTCATTGCCGAGATTCACGATCCGGCCATACTCCGGCTGTTTGACGAACATATCACTTACCACGTGAACCCCACCGGCAAATTCGTGATAGGCGGTCCTCATGGCGATACCGGACTGACCGGCCGTAAAATCATCGTGGACACTTACGGAGGCAAAGGTGCCCACGGCGGAGGCGCCTTCTCCGGGAAAGACCCTTCCAAAGTAGACCGTTCGGCCGCATACGCCGCACGCCACATCGCCAAGAACATGGTGGCAGCCGGGGTGGCCGACGAAATGTTGGTGCAAATCAGCTATGCCATCGGTGTGGCACGGCCGGTGAACATCTACGTCAATACTTACGGACGCAGCCATGTCAGCCTGAGCGACGGAGAGATTGCGCAAAAGATAGACGCGTTGTTCGACCTGCGGCCGAAAGCCATCGAAGACCGCCTGAAACTCCGTAATCCCATTTATGAAGAGACTGCCGCTTACGGCCACATGGGACGCCAGCCGCAGACCGTGACCAAGGAGTTCCACAGCCGCTATATGCCTACCAAGCCCCTTGAAGTGGAACTCTTCACGTGGGAGAAGTTGGATTATGTAGCTCAAATCAAAGAAGCATTCGGACTATAAGATGAACACGATTCAATCAGTGTGTGTATACTCGGCCTCCAGTACGAAAATAGCCGATTGCTATTTCCGGGCAGCACGGGAATTGGGTGAACTCTTGGCCCATCATGGTATCCGTCTGGTGAACGGTGCCGGAAACCTCGGGCTGATGAGAGCCTGTGCCGATGCCTGTCTGGAAGCCGGAGGGCAAGTGACCGGCGTGATTCCCCGTTTCATGGTGGAACAAGGCTGGCAACACCCCGGACTTACGGAACTGATTGAAACGGAAGACATGCACACCCGCAAGCAGACAATGGCCCGTCTGTCGGACGGTGTCATTGCCTTGCCGGGCGGATGCGGTACGTTGGAAGAATTGCTCGAAATCATTACGTGGAAACAACTCGGGTTATACCTCAATCCCATTGTGGTGTTGAACACGGAAGGATTCTATAATCCGTTACTGAAAATGCTCGAACATGCCACCGAAGAACATTTCATGCGCCCGGCCCATCTGGGTATCTGGAAAGTGGCTTCCAGCCCAGCCGAAGCCCTCGACTTGTTGTACTCCACTCCACTTTGGGACAAAGAAGTCCGTAAATTTGCAGCCATTTGAACATGAAAGACTCACTTCAAACGGCTCTTCCGGCGCACGAGAAGGCTTCGTATCCCATCCGACAGAAATTCAATCCGAAAAAAATTATTGAAAGTCTGCCCGCCGATGCCACACCGGCCCAACAGGATTCCGCCATTCAGGCGATGCTGCCTCCACGTCCGACCGTGCGCTCGGCACGTCCCGACACCCTGAACCTTCCGGGATGGCAGATACCGTCGGACAAGACTGCCCTTTCCGTACAAGACATCCGATACGATGAAAACTTCTTCAGCACTTCTCCCTATTACCATGCTGAAATAAACATCCGTCCCACCGACATGGATGCCGACCCGTTGCCCTATTTGTTACGCCACGATGATTGGGTGACAGGTATCTTGCTCTGCTGTTTTCTGGTAGTCATGACCATCTTCGCCAACAGCAAGAAGTTTATCAAACAACGCTTACAGGACTTTTTCCTCAACCGCATGGACAAGGAGAAACTTTTCTCGATAGAGACGGGCCGCGAAATGCGCCACGCCATTTTCCTTTATTTGCAAAGCGGATTGCTCGTCAGCCTGTTTTTCTTCGATTACACACAAACCACCCGGGATCTCTTCATGTCCCCCGTTTCCTCCCATATCCTATTGGGCATTTATGTTTTGATTTGCTGGATTTACTTAGGACTCAAGCAACTGTTTTACGCGTTTGTCAATTGGATCTTTTTTGACAAAGAACGCAGAAGTACCTGGCTTAAATCATATTCATTTCTCGTTTCGGCCGAAGGGGTACTGCTTTTTCCGCTTGCTTTAATCACAGTCTTTTTCAATCTTCCGACCTACAGTGTGATATTATGTTTGTGCCTGTTACTGGGTTTCATCAGACTTCTACTCTTTTATAAAACTTTTTGTATATTTTTCCCAAAATTTCATGGTTTCTTGCATTTAATTATGTACTTTTGTGCCCTTGAAATGCTGCCTCTTTGCGGCTTATGGCAAGCACTTACATATACAAACGACATACTATTGTAAAATATTGAACACTTATGATAAAGAAGATTCTGGTTTCACAACCCAAACCAACCTCCGAGAAGTCTCCTTATTTCGAGATTGCCTCCAAGTATGGTGTGGAAGTAGTTTTCAGACCATTTATCAAGATTGAAGGTTTGTCTGCTAAAGAATTCCGCCAACAGAAAGTCTCTATATTGGATTACACCGCCGTGGTATTCACTTCACGTAATGCCATCGATCATTTTTTCCTGTTGTGCAAAGAATTACGCGTGACGATACCCGAAGATATGAAGTATTTCTGCATTACGGAAACCATTGCACTGTATATCCAAAAATATGTGCAGTACCGCAAACGCAAGGTCTTCTTCGGCTCTACGGGCAAAGTGGACGATCTGCTCCCGTCTATGGTCAAGCATAAAACAGAAAAATATCTGGTTCCGTTGTCGGATGTACACAACGATGAAATCACGAACCTGTTGGATTCCAAGAAGCTTATCCACAAGGAAGTGGTAATGTACCGCACCGTGAGCAACGATTTCAAGAGCGACGAGAAGTTCGATTACGACATGCTGATTTTCTTCAGCCCCTCGGGTATACAGGCTTTGCTGAAAAACTTCCCTGATTTCGAGCAGAAAGAGATTGCCATCGGTACGTTCGGGCCGGCCACAGCCCAGGCCGTCAAAGATGCAGGACTGCGATTGGATATGGAAGCTCCCACTTCGCAATACCCGTCCATCACGGCCGCATTGGACGATTTCGTAAAGAAGCACAACTGTTGATGCTCATCAAATAAGAAAGGGTGCCGGAAAAGCACCCTTTCTCCTTTATCCTACAACACCGTACCTTATGGAACAGAAACCGGACTTTTCATTTCATAAATCGGAGCGCTTGTGTAGCAAACGCATCATAGACGCTCTGTTCGCCGGAGGCAGCAAATCCATGTCGGCCTTTCCGCTCCGCGTAGTCTTCATGCCGGTTCCCGTAGAAGCCCCGGCTCCTCTTGTATCCATATTGGTGTCCGTGTCGAAACGACGTTTCAAAAGGGCTGTAAAACGAAACCGGGTGAAACGGCAGATTCGCGAAGCTTACCGCAAACAAAAACACATCTTGACATCCGTTTTGCCCACGTCATCCGGGCAGGGTCTGGTAGTAGCTTTCCTCTGGCTTTCCGACCGCCTGTACGCTTCGGCCGAAGTGGACGATTGCGTGAGACGCCTGTTGGTGCGTATCTCCGAACAACTTCCGGCATCCCCGGACGAACACACCGATGATGCATCCGCCCTATGACCGTTTCCGCCATTTGTTATCCGCCGCGTTGATTGCTCCCATTCAGTTCTATCGCCGTGTGATTTCCCCCATGACTCCCCCGTCGTGCAGGTTTACGCCGACTTGTTCGCAATACGCTATTGAAGCCATCCGCAAGCATGGCCCCTTTAAAGGCATGTACTTGGCCGTGCGTCGTATCCTGCGCTGCCATCCCTGGGGAGGAAGCGGTTATGACCCCGTCCCTTAAGCCTATGGAAACATTTCTGAACCTCCATGCCCATCGACCGGCCGCATCTTCGTCGGAAACTGTCATCCGCAACTATATCCTTCCTTTGCCTCCTGCCGGACACGAAGAACCCGAATACGGCCAAGCCTTTTCCGCCGGTATCCATCCTTGGTATATCCCCGCACATCCGGAAGAAACCCTGAAAGAACTGGACCGTCTGGCCGCCTCCCCCTTCTGTAAAGCCATAGGTGAAGCCGGACTGGACAAATTCGTATCGACCTCACTTTCCCTCCAGCGTGAACTTTTCGTACGTCAGGCAGAACTGGCTGCCGCCCAACGGCTTCCCGTCATCGTCCACTGCGTCAAAGCATGGGACGAACTGCTCTCCGCACGAAAAGACATTCCGGCTGCTACCGTTTGCATCATCCACGGTTTCCGAGGCAAACCCCAACTGGCCGAAAGCCTTTTAGGCAAAGGATTTTACCTCAGTTTCGGTTTCCGTTTCCATCCGCAAAGCCTGACGCTCTGCCCGTCCGACCGTCTCTTCTTCGAAAGCGACGAAGACCCGCGTCCCGTAGACACACTATACCGTACGGCTGCCGAACTACGCTCTTGTACTCCGGAAGAACTGCGCACACAATGTTGGGAAAATCTCGTCCGAATCGGCCCGTCGTCTAAAAAATAGGAATATAGTTGCAAGTCTCATTGAAAGGTCGTACTTTTGTACGACTCAATTTTTATTAAACAAAATAAATTCATACGATGAACTTTGTAGAAGAACTGAAATGGAGAGGCATGATTCACACCATGATGCCAGGCACCGAGGATTTACTTGAAAAAGAACAGGTCACCGCCTACCTGGGCATCGACCCCACGGCGGACTCCCTGCACATAGGCCATCTTTGCGGCGTGATGATGCTCAAGCATTTCCAACGTTGCGGGCACAAGCCGCTGGCCCTTATCGGAGGCGCCACCGGAATGATAGGCGACCCTTCGGGTAAAAGCCAGGAACGCAACTTGCTCGACGAAGAAACGTTGCGCCACAACGTGGCCTGCATCAAACAGCAACTGGCCCGATTCCTGGATTTCGACAGCGACGCTCCCAACCATGCCGAGCTGGTGAACAATTACGACTGGATGAAGGACTTCACGTTCCTCGACTTCGCCCGCGAAGTCGGCAAGCACATCACCGTAAACTACATGATGGCCAAAGACAGCGTGCAAAAGCGTCTGAACGGCGAGGCCCGCGACGGCCTGTCGTTCACCGAGTTCACTTACCAACTTCTTCAGGGTTACGACTTCTTATATTTATACGAACATAAAGGCTGCCGTCTCCAGTTGGGCGGAAGCGACCAATGGGGTAACATCACAACCGGCGCCGAACTGATACGCCGTACCAACGGCGGCGAAGTGTTCGCTTTGGTATGCCCGTTGGTGACAAAAGCCGACGGAACCAAGTTCGGCAAGACCGAAAAGGGCAACATCTGGCTGAACCGCGACTATACCAGCCCGTATGCCTTCTACCAATTCTGGCTCAACGTGGCCGACGACGACGCCAAACGCTATATCCGTATCTTCACCACGTTGGACAAAGAAGAGATAGACGGCCTCATCGCCCAACACGATGAAGACCCGGGACAGCGCATCCTGCAAAAACGCCTGGCCAAGGAAATCACCATCATGGTGCACAGCGAGGAAGACTACAATATGGCAGTGGAGGCCAGCAACATTCTGTTTGGAAAGGCGACTAAAGAAAGTCTGACGAAGCTGGACGAACAAACGCTGCTCGACGTGTTTGCAGGCGTGCCACAGTTCGAAGTCAGCCGCGAAGTTTTGTCGGCCGGTATCAAAGCCGTAGACCTGACAGCCGAAATGACGCAATGCTTCCCCAGCAAGGGCGAGATGCGCAAGATGGTACAAGGTGGTGGCGTTTCGCTGAACAAAGAAAAACTGACGGCCTTTGACCGCATCGTAACTGCCGATGATTTGCTCAACGGCAAATATTTATTGGTGCAACGCGGCAAGAAAAATTATTTCCTGCTCATCGCCAAATAAAATTTCAAGGAAAAAATTTGTAGGATAGCGATTTTCTCGCTATCTTTGCACCGCTTTCGAGAGAAAGACATAAGGATTGGGATATGGTGTAATGGTAGCACAAGACATTTTGGTCGTCTTAGTCTTGGTTCGAACCCAGGTATCCCAACCAAAGACAGCCCCTGAAATGATTTTCAGGGGCTGTCTTTATTTTGCTGCTATCAGGACTTTTTCCGCCTATCCGGGGGCAACGTATATTCGACGTGGGCATCTCCATACATCCTCGCGTCACGAAATAAAAAGACATACCACACTCCGCCAAACCCGCCTCATTTTGCCCTTGTTTTTTTCTGCGCCAAACGATTTTTCAATCTCAGCCAAACGATTTTCCAATCTGCGGCAAACGATTTTCCGTTCTGTACCGACCTTTTTCGTCCCTCGCCCGAGCAGAATTGCAACCAAGTTGCACGCCAAATAGTTGTATGCTTGGCATTTTTCCCCTATCTTTGCCCACACAAAAACGAGAACCGCCGGAACGATGAAGAAACAACTCCATGCCATCATCTTGTTATGGCTCTGCATGTTGATGCAGGCCGTTTCGGTCTATCCCCATCACCATCATGCCCATACCCTCTGTCTGGGACAGGAGATGGAATCCACCCGTCCGGTCAAGAGTACACATGCCTGTACGTCGGAATGTATCACGCATTTCCAGTTGACGATACCTTCGTCCGGCTCTTGTTTTTCCTATAAAAAAGCCGTATCCCGCCCGCCTTTCATACTTTGGGCGGCATGCGACCTTTCAGCTATCCATACTTTACAAATATCGCGCAGGCCTTACAACGCTTACCGGCCTGATTTGTATCTTTCCCGACCCATCGGCGGAAAAGGCATGAGGGCTCCTCCCCGCGCCTGAACGGAAACCAGACTACTTTTTATTTTATTCATTTCAAATTTTAATATCCCTATGAAGAAAATATATTTCTTGATGGGTGCTTTAGCCGTAAGCATGCTGAGCGCCTGCCATAACCATGACCACGAAGAGGAACATGCACACGGAACGGAAGAAACCGCCCGGGAAGACAACCACGAAGAACATGCGGACGAAATCATCCTGACGGCTGAGAAAGCCAAGGCGGCAGGCATCGCCACCGAAACCGTGAAACGCGACACATTCCGCCAAATCATTAAAACCGGCGGACAGATACTGGCTGCCCAAGGAGAAGAAACGACGGTGGTGGCCGGTACGTCCGGCGTAGTAAGGTTCGCACGGACACTGACCGCCGGTGTTCCGGTGGGACGCGGCACCGTGTTGTTCCATTTATCCTCGGACAAAATACAAGGTGGAGACCCGGTGGAACGCGCATACGTGGCCTACCAAAACGCCAAGGCCGAGTACGAACGCGCCAAACCGTTGGCTGAAAAACAAATCGTGACGCGCAAAGACCTGGAGAACCTGAAAGCGGCTTACGAAGACGCACGTATCAGTTACGAGGCACTGGACCCTCATCATACGCGAAAAGGAGTGGCCGTCACAGCTTCGACGGGCGGATATGTGAAGAACGTGGCGGTGAAAGAAGGCGACTACGTGACGACAGGACAACCGTTGATGACCCTGACCCAGAACCGGCGCCTGCAACTGCGTGCCGATGTGTCGGAACGTTATTACGGCGCACTGAAACAAATCGCTTCGGCCCACTTCAAGACTCCGTATGACGATACGGTCTATGCCTTGGAGAACCTGCACGGGCGCGTCTTGTCCTACGGAAAGGCTTCGGACGAGAATGCTTTCTACATCCCCGTTTTGTTTGAATTCGACAATACAGGCGACATCGTGCCGGGAAGCTTTGTGGAAACCTATCTGACCGGAGCCGCGCGTACCGGAGTAATCACTCTCCCCGTCTCGGCACTGACAGAGGAACAAGGACTGTACTTCGTCTACTTACAGGAAAGCAAGGAAGTGTACCGCAAGCAGGAAGTAAAAACAGGAGCCGAAGACGGACTGCGTGTGGAAATCCTCTCGGGTCTGAAACCCGGTGACCGCGTAGTCACGCAAGGAGCTTACCACGTGAAACTGGCTTCGGCTTCAAATGCCATCCCTGCCCACAACCATTCCCATTAATCCATAAGGAGAAAATATTATGCTGAACAAAATCATACAGTTCTCCCTGCAGAACCGTTTATTTATATTGATAGCCTCCGTCCTGCTGATGATAGGAGGCCTCTACCAAGCCTACCATACGGAAGTAGACGTCTTTCCCGACCTGAACGCGCCCACGGTTGTCGTCATGACAGAAGCCGGGGGCATGGCAGCCGAAGAGGTGGAACAGTTGGTCACTTTCCCGATAGAGACAGCCGTCAACGGTGCCACCAGCGTACGCCGCGTACGCTCCTCGTCCACCACGGGCTTCTCTGTCGTATGGGTGGAATTCGACTGGGACACGGACATATACCTGGCCCGTCAAATCGTATCGGAAAAGCTGGCCACAGTGGCGGAAAGCCTGCCCGACAACGTGGGTAACCCGACTCTGGGACCGCAATCTTCCATTCTGGGAGAATTGCTTATCGTAGGACTGACAGCCGACAGCACGTCTATGCTCGACTTGCGCACATTGGCCGATTGGGTGATTCGCCCGCGCCTGATGTCCACCGGAGGAGTAGCCCAAGTAGCCGTATTGGGCGGCGACATCAAAGAATACCAGATTCTGTTGCACCCCGAACGGATGAAACACTACGGAGTGACGTTGGGCGAGGTAATGGATGTCACGCGGAACATGAATACCAACACCAACGGCGGAGTGATTTACCAATACGGCAACGAATACATCGTACGTGGAGTCGTCTCGACCGACGACGTGCGGAAAATGGGCCGGGCGGTCATCAAAACCGTAGGAGGCTCGCCTGTCATGTTGGAAGACATTGCTGACGTAAAAACTGGCAGCCAGCAACCCAAACTGGGTCTGGCCTCTGAAAAAGGTAAGCCCGCCGTATTGCTCACCGTGACCAAGCAACCGAACACGGGTACCATAGAACTGACCGGAAAGTTGGAAGAAGCCTTGCAAGACCTGCAAAAGAGCCTTCCGGCCGACGTGCGTATGTCCACCGACGTGTTCCGCCAGTCCCGCTTTATCGAAAGCTCCATCGGCAACGTCCAGGATTCGCTGCTCGAAGGTGCCATCTTCGTAGTTATCGTCTTATTCCTCTTTCTGGGCAACGTGCGCACTACGGTCATCTCGCTGGTCACCCTCCCTCTTTCGCTGCTGGTCACCATTTTGGTGCTTCACTACATGGGGCTGACCATCAACACGATGAGCTTGGGCGGTATGGCCATCGCCATCGGTTCGTTGGTGGACGATGCCATCGTGGACGTGGAAAACGTATGGAAACATCTGCGCGAAAACCGCATGTTGCCGGAAAGCGAACGGTTACGTGTACGCGATGTCGTATTCAACGCCTCCCGGGAAGTGCGCATGCCCATCCTGAACTCTACGCTCATCATTATCGTCAGTTTCGTCCCGCTGTTCTTCCTGAGCGGCATGGAAGGACGCATGCTCGTGCCGTTGGGCGTGGCTTTCATCGTATCGCTGTTCGCCTCCACCATCGTAGCCCTGACGTTGACGCCCGTACTTTGCAGCTATCTGTTGGGACACAAAGCCAAAACTGGCGGACTGCCTAAGGAAGCGTTCCTGGCCGTATATCTAAAGAAGCATTACCAGAACGGACTGTCTTGGGCTTTGGCGCACAAGAAAATCGTATTGGGTACCACGCTTACGCTTTTCGTCGCAGCCTTGGGGAGCTTCCTCACGTTGGGACGCAGCTTCTTACCGCCATTCAACGAAGGTTCGTTTACCATAAATATCAGTTCCCTTCCGGGCATCTCCTTGGAGGAATCGGATAAAATCGGACGGCAGGCCGAGGAACTGTTGCTCTCCATCCCCGAAATCAAAACCGTGGCACGCAAGACGGGACGGGCGGAACTGGACGAGCATGCTCTCGGCGTGAACGTATCGGAAATAGAAGCACCGTTTGAATTGGAAGACCGTAGCCACACCGAAGTTTTAGAGGATGTGCGACGTAAATTGTCCGTCATATCGGGAGCGAACATCGAAATAGGACAACCCATCAGCCATCGTATAGATGCCATGCTGAGCGGTACGCAGGCCGGCATCGCCATCAAACTGTTCGGCGACGACCTGAACAAAATGTATCAAATCGGCAACCAAATCAAATCGGCCGTCAGCGACGTGAAAGGCGTGGCCGACCTGAATGTGGAACAACAAATCGAACGTCCGGAACTGAAAATCGAACCGAAACGGGAAATGCTGGCCCGATACGGCATCTCATTACCGCAATTCAACGAGTTTGTCACAGTGAACATGGGAGGAGAAGTCGTATCGCAAGTGTACGAGAAAGGGCGCTCGTTCAACCTCATCGTCCGTTCGGCAGAAGACAACCGCAGCACAATGGAGCGTATCCGTAATCTGATGATCGACGATGCGCAAGGCAACAAAGTGCCCTTCTCGTATGTGGCCGACATCCGGTCGTCCATGGGGCCGAACACCATCAACCGCGAAAACGTGAAACGTAAAATCGTCATCTCGGCCAATGCCAGCGGGCGAGACATGCGCAGCGTGGTGAACGACATCCGCAGCCGGATATACGAAAAAGTGAAACTGCCCGAAGGTTACCATATCGAATACGGCGGCCAGTTCGAAAGCGAAGAGTCGGCCAGCCGGGTGTTGTTGCTCACATCGTTCATCAGCATCGTGGTCATCTTCCTGTTGCTTTACTTCCAATTCCGTAATGCAGCGCAGAGCGGAGTCATCCTGCTCAATCTGCCCCTGGCATTAATCGGCGGTGTGTTCGCCCTGTTGCTGACCACCGGGGAAATCAGCATTCCAGCCATCATCGGATTCATTTCCCTCTTCGGCATTGCGACACGCAACGGAATGTTGCTCATCAGTCACTACAACACATTGCGCGAAGAAGGATTGTCGTTGCGGGAAAGCATCCTGCACGGGTCGCTCGACCGTTTGAACCCCATCCTGATGACCGCACTTTCATCGGCTCTTGCCCTTATTCCGCTGGCCCTTCGGGGGGATCTTCCGGGCAACGAAATCCAGAGTCCGATGGCCAAGGTGATATTGGGCGGCCTGCTGACCTCAACATTCCTGAATGCCTTTATTATTCCTATTATATATGAATGGATGAACCGTAAAAGTGTCCGTTCCTGAACAAAAACGATAGTCATGAAAAGAATCATTCTTATCACAACCGTTTGCGCCTGTGGCTTGCTCCCTTTGCAGGCCCAGAGCGTGGACGAAGTGCTGCAGAGTGTGGCACAACATAACAAATCCATCCAGGCACAACAAAAAAACGGAGAAGCTGAAAAGATAGGTATTGAAGCCGAAAACAGCTTGGAGGACCCTACGGTGGAATATAGTTCTTTCTTTAGCAAAGGAGTCAACGGACAGTCCGGCTCCGAATTGGTCGTATCACAAGGATTCGACTTTCCCACGGTATATAACAGCCGTAACCGTGCCGGACGAGACAAGAAAGAAGCCGTAGACTACCGTGCCGAAGCCTTGCGCCGCAACGTGCTGCTCGAAGCCAAAACCCTTTGCCTGGACATGATACGGCTGAACCGGCAAAGAGACCTGCTGGACAAACGCATGCAAAATGCCGACGAGCTGTTGGCCTTGTATGAAGAGCGGTTGAGAGCCGGTGATGCCACAGTCATCGAAGTGAACAAGATTAAGATGGAACGTATGAGCATACAGACAGAAGTCCTACAGAACCATACCGACCACCGCACGGCCTTGCAGTCGTTGCTGGCTCTGAACGGCAACATGCCGCTCACTTTCGAAGGACGGGAATATCCCACAGTCCCGACAACCCTCGATTTCGAGGCTTTATGCGATGAAGTCCTCGGCCAAGATGCCGAACTCAAAGCCGCCGAGGCCGACACACGGGCAGCCGAACGCAACCTTACGGTCAACCGTCAAAAATGGTTACCTAAACTGGAAATCGGTTACCGCCGGAACACGGGAGAAGGCAGCAAAGAGCACGGTTTCCTCGTAGGAGGCTCCATTCCGTTGTTTTCCAACCGCAGACAGGTGAGAATGGCACAGGCACAATCTATCGGCACACGTTTGCAAGCGGACGAAATACGCCTGAAAGCAGAAGCCGCCTTGCATTCCGGTTTCAACGAACTTCAACAACTGGGACGAGCCATGTCGGTATACGACCAGCCCCTGATGACACAGACCCTCGAACTGCTGAAAGAAAGCGTAAAAGGCGGCGAACTGTCCGTGACGGACTACTTTGTGGAAGCCGACCAGATTTACCGCAACCTGCAAGCCTACATGGAACTGGAATGCCAATATCAGAAAGTGGCAGCCACGCTGTATAAGAACAGGTTATAGATGCAAACATCCTGCCGGAAAAAGAAAAAGGAAAAAGATTCTCGTCAAATTGTGTGCGTATGTCAGTTACTTTTTCTAACTTTGCCGGAAAGGAAAACGCATTATTAAATCATCAAGAACATGGAAAAGAATTTTTTGCAGAATTTCTCTTTGGAAGGTAAAGTTGCTTTGGTTACCGGAGCATCTTACGGAATCGGCTTCGGCATCGCTACGGCTTTCGCACAATGCGGCGCTACCATCGTATTCAACGACATCAAGCAGGAATTAGTGGACAAAGGACTGGCCGCATATAAGGAAAAAGGTATAGAAGCCCACGGTTACGTGTGCGACGTGACGGACGAAGCTGCCGTCAATGCCTTGGTTGCCCGTATCGAAAAAGAAGTCGGCGTGATAGACATCCTCGTCAACAACGCAGGTATCATCAAGCGTATCCCGATGACGGAAATGTCGGCCGCAGAGTTCCGCCAAGTCATCGACGTGGATTTGAACGCTCCGTTCATCGTATCGAAAGCCGTTATTCCCGGCATGATCAAAAAAGGACACGGCAAAATCATCAACATCTGTTCCATGATGTCCGAACTGGGTCGTGAAACCGTATCGGCCTACGCAGCAGCCAAAGGCGGTCTGAAGATGCTGACGCGCAATATTTGCTCGGAATACGGCGAATACAACATCCAATGCAACGGTATCGGTCCGGGTTACATCGCTACTCCTCAAACCGCTCCATTGCGTGAACGTCAACCGGACGGCAGCCGCCATCCTTTCGACAGTTTCATCGTGGCCAAGACTCCTGCTGCCCGTTGGGGTACTCCTGAAGACCTGCAAGGTCCGGCCGTGTTCTTGGCTTCGGACGCTTCCAACTTCGTCAACGGTCTGGTATTGTACGTAGACGGTGGTATTTTAGCTTACATCGGTAAACAACCGAAATAAAAGTTATTTCCCCTTTTTTAAAATCCGGTGTCTTGAATTCACGACATCGGATTTTTATTATGATGAATTCCTCTCTTCTTATCTCATTTGCGGCAAAACCTACAAGAAATCCGATTTTTATGCCAAAATGATAATTATTGAATCAAAAACTCAATCTTCATTGTTTGTAACGAACTATCTTTATCTCGACTAATTCTAATGTTATATACAAAATGTTATCATGAGAAACTTTACATTGAAGCCTTTGCTATTCTGCACCGCGCTGGCAGGAATGGCATTACAAGGCACGATTAAAGCGCAAGACATTACATTTCGTGCAGCAGAAAACGAAGAAGCCGAGGCCATCGGAGTCAATACGAGCGATGGAGTACCAGTCGTAGCCGACTTCGACAACAATGGTTTTATGGATCTTTGGGCACCGGGACAAACCTATGAATGGCGCCCAACCTCGGAAGTAAACGAAGACGGTAGCGTAAAATGGGATTGGACATGGTATGACGATACCAAGCTCTCGTTCAACAACGGTGACGGCACATGGAACGTCAAAAACCGCGACAGTGGCACAGGCCTGCCCTTTGCCTACGGTGGCATCAGCAACAAGGCTTTCGACTTCAACCAGGATGGCTTGGTGGATTTCATCTATCCGAGTGTCAATGTGGGTTGGACATTCGAAGCCAAAAAAGCTCTGCTTTTGGCCATCAACAACGGTGACGGTACTTTCACCATGAAAGAAGATGCCGCGCTCTCAGAAATCAATCCCTCCCTCCAAAACAACAAATGGAACCAACAAATACAGAATACCACAATCTCTATCGCCGACTATAACAAAGACGGCTACCCGGACTTGCTGATACAGTTTGAGAATGAAAACCCGTGGGAACGTGCCGTATGGCTATTCAAGAACGTGGAGGGCGACCATTTTGAACGGGTTACCGACCCATTCATTCCTGAATTTGGCAAACCCTTTGTTCCCCAATGCGCCGGCAGCATATCCTTCGGCGATTTCAACAACGACGGATGGCCGGACATTGTATCCACCGGATGGGGAGACGGTAATGAAGAATTAGATATCAATGGAGGAGGACAAGTACATTTTTACCGTAATATGAAAGATGGTACATTCCAGCTCGCCGACACCGATTTCGGAGAAATCAACGCCATTTCCGAGAAACTAAACTTCCCTTATGGTGAGGAACATTTCATCACCGTCGTAGACTATGACCAAGACGGCAAACAGGACATCCTTGTTTTCGGACAGACAGGTTTCCAAGGAGAAGCCATATACGCTCAAAATGGCAAAGTAGCCCTGATGCTACGTAATGTCTCAACTGATGAGAAGTTTGCTTTTGAAGAAGTTGAAACCCAACTTTATCCTTTGTCGGGCGCAAATGTCCGTTTGGCTTCATTGGCTGATTTCAACGGAGACGGTTGGATAGATTTCGTAGCCAGAGGATGGAACGGAGATTGGCATACAGCTATCTCAAGCAGTACCGGCTCATACGACGGTTACTACATCACGGAGGATATTCCCGACGCGGAAGACAACACCGATCCTATCCGTATTAAGGAAGCCTACATGGCACACGGCGACCTGAACAACGATGGTTTGCTCGATTTGTTTACGCAAGAAAATTGTGACCGTTTGTCTTGGACTATTAATACCACCGAACCTGATTACGGTATACAAATCCCCGGAGCACCCGAGGATGTGAAAGCCGAATACAATTCGGATACGAAACAACTCACCGTAACTTGGGCTGAAAGTTACACTCCCGACACAGAGAGCAAAGCTTTCTACAACCTGTATTTAAAGAATAAAGCTACGGGCAAAACCTTTATGATAGCCCCGGCCAACCCTGAAAACGGCAAACAACTTACATACACCGCATTTTCCGGTTATGTGAACCCTACTTCCTATACCTTTGAGGGAGTGGAAGAAGGCAACTACACCGTCGGAGTACAGGCCGTGACTTATTCTTGGCAAGCTTCCGAGTTCTCCACCACAGATGTCAACCTGAACGAAAACCCGACTTCCGCTTTCACCGTAGTGTCTACCGACCCGTCTGGGCGGAAAGAAATCGAGTCGCTCTCCCACATCACGTTGAACTTCAACGAGGAAGCATACCCCAATGCCATGGAAGACGCACCGGCCATTACCCTGACCAACGACGCATCGGAAGCTTTGGACATCACCCTGAAGAAAGTAAACGGACAGGCCAAGCAGATACAAATCATACTGCCGCCCACGATTGAAGCCGGTACATACACGCTCACCGTACCCGAGAAAGCCGTCTGCCGCACCAACGGAGACTGGAACACGACCTTTACAAAGACGTTTACCACCACCGGAATAACGGCATATATACCTACTGGCATCGAAGGAGACGAAGGCAACTATGGCTCTTTGAAAGATTTTACCCTCACTTTCCCGGAACAGACAAACGCACTGGTAAATCCCGAAGCAACCACATTGGCTTATATGGTGAACAACGATAACGATTACCAAGTTCCGGCCACACTCTCACAAGGCAACAGACCCAACCAGATCAAACTCACGTTGGACGAAGAACTGAAAACAGAAGGCTCTTATACCCTCATTATCCCGGAAGGCATGATTCAACGCGTCATCTTCACGGAAACAACGGAAGAAAACGCAGAAAACACCACGGTATTGCTCACCTCGCCCGAAATCAAGTACGACTATACCATCGGACTCGACTTCGCCCCCACTGGCATCACGCCTGCCGCAGGAAAAGTATTCTCCTTGAAAGACTTCACCATAAAGTTTGCCGAGGGGACAGTACCGCAGCTCAACGAAGAATCCGCAAACCAGGCCTACTTGCTCAACAGCAAAAACGGCAACCAAGTAGCCGCCACGCTGGCTATCGGTACGAACACGACCGAAGTCATTGCAACATTGGCCGAAGAGGTCAGCGCAGAAGGCAACTATACTCTGGTCATCCCGGCCCGCATGATACAGCAGACGAGCATGGATGAAGGCGACGGCACAGCCGAGCCTACGGTAAAAACAGAGTATGCCCCCAACTTAAAGTATGACTACACGATTGGGCATGACTACGAACCCGTATCCATCACGCCTGCTGAAGGCACGGTGAGCTCACTGCATGAATTCGTCCTCCAATTTGTGGCAGACACCACCTATGCTACAATCAATACTGAGAATGAAGACAAGGCCTACCTTGCCGACAACAACGGGGAAAGCGTAGAGGAAGCCACGTTGGCCGCCGGTGACAATCCCAACGAAATAAAAGTCACCTTGGCAAATGAAGTAAACACGAAAGGTACTTACACGTTGGTTATCCCGGCCAAGATGATCCAACAATCAGCCGGAGAAGAAAATCCGACTATCGTAGACTATGCTCCGCAACTGGAATTCATTTTCACCGTTACGGACGGACAAAGCATAGAAAGTACCCTGAATGGAGCAAGCACGGCAGAAGTCTATACCATCAGCGGAATACTGATAAAGAAAAATGCCACACGTGAAGACCTGAAAGGCTTGAAGAAAGGCATTTATATCATCAACGGAAAGAACATGCTTGTGAAATAAGAGCTACAAGCCGGTTTAAATAAACCGACAGAAACGACAAAGGGCTGCCCCGCCACCTGCACGGGACAGCCCTTTTTCCATCCTTTCGGAGAACATAGTATCCTCAAAAATATTTTCCTATCCTACAATGAAACCTCACCGGTCCGCCAACGATGCCAACAGTTCACGGAATGTTTTCTTCAGTATCGGGTGTACCACATCCGGCGCCACTTCGGCCAAAGGCTCCATGACAAAACACCGCTCATGCATCAACGGATGGGGTAAGGACAAATGCACTTTCCTGCCTTCCGTTCCGGGAACATCGAAATCCTCCTCTACTACCGCATCGCCATAAAGCAACAAGTCAATATCAATCGGTCGGTCGACATACGTCCCACCCACACTCTTGCTACGCCGCCCCAATTCACGTTCGGCCGCCTGCGTAATACGGAGAATCTCTTCCGGCGTCTTCTCTGTACACAATACTGCCACGGCATTCAGAAAAGGGTAGTCAGAGCAGAACCCCCAAGGTTCCGTTTCATAAAAAGCGGACAGGCTTTTCAATCCGCCTATCCGCTCAACCAATATCTCTACAGCCCGGTGCAACAACCGTTCACGATCGCCCAGATTGCTGCCCAAACCTAAATATAAGTCTGTCATCAATCGTTCAATATAAGCATGGCATCACCGTACGTCCCGAAACGATAACCTTCTTTCAACGCTTCTTTATACCCTTGCATCACCAGGTCGTAACCGCCGTAGGCTGCCGTCAGCATGAGCAGCGTGCTGTAAGGCATATAGAAATTAGCCACCATGCAGTCTGCCACATTGAACTCATACGGCGGGAAAATAAACTTGTTGGTCCAGCCCGTAAATTCCTTTAAATGTCCGTCCGTACCTACCGCCGTTTCTATCACGCGCTGCACTGTGGTACCCACGGCACAAACGCGATGCCCGCCGTCCTTTGCCGCATTGACGATGCGACAGGCATCCGCCTCCACAAACATCTCCTCGCTGTCCATCTTGTGCTTGGTCAGATCTTCCACGTCGATATCACGGAAATTACCCAACCCGCAGTGCATCGTGACGTAAGCAAAATCCACGCCCTTGATTTCAAGCCGCTTCATCAGCTCCCGCGAGAAATGAAGTCCGGACGAAGGGGCTGTCACTGCTCCCTCGTTACGGGCAAAAATACATTGAAAACGTTCCATATCCTCGGGTTCGGCCGGACGCTTCACAATATGTTTGGGCAGCGGAGCCTCGCCGAGCGCATATAAGGCTGCCTTGAACTCATCGTGCGGTCCGTCGTACAGAAAACGAAGCGTACGCCCGCGCGAAGTCGTATTGTCGATGACTTCTGCCACCATGGAATCATCTTCACCGAAGTACAACTTGTTGCCGATACGAATCTTACGAGCCGGGTCGACCAACACATCCCAAAGACGCAAATCCTCGTTCAGTTCTCTCAACAAGAACACTTCGATACGAGCACCCGTCTTTTCCTTGTTGCCGTACAGGCGAGCCGGGAACACCTTGGTATCGTTGAAGATAAATACATCCTTATCGTCGAAATAGTCGAGAATGTCTTTAAAATACTGGCGATGCTCGACATCTCCACTCTTCTTATGCAACACCATCAAACGGGATTCGTCACGATGGTGCGCGGGATACTGAGCAATCTGTTCTTCAGGTAACTTGAATTTGAATTGTGACAGCTTCATATAGAATAGTTCTCTTATATTGATTAATTATCTTCTGTTATCTCTATCGTCTGGCGATTCAACCATTCGGCAAAATCATCCAGTTTCAGGCAGTCTTCCACTCTGACCGCTCCGATTCGCGTACGGCGTAAGGCCGTCAGGTGGGCACCGCTCTGCAAGGCCGCCCCGATGTCGCGGGCCAACGCCCGGATGTAAGTACCTTTGCTGCACACCACCCGGATGACAATTTCCGGCAGTTCGCATCGCAACAGTTCCAGTTCGTCGATGACCAGTGTCTTGGCTTTCAGTTCCACCTCTTCCCCTTTACGGGCCAAATCGTACGCACGGCTTCCGTTCACTTTGCAAGCCGAGAAGACGGGCGGCACCTGTTCTATCGTACCTACGAAACGATTCAGCGTTTCCTCCACCATTTCACGGGTGATATGTTCCGTGGGATACTCCGCATCCACAGGCTTCTCTAAGTCGAACGAGGGCGTGGTAGCCCCCAGACGGAGCGTCGCCACATACTCTTTCGTATGAGCCTGAAGTTCCTCTATCCGCTTCGTTGCCTTACCGGTGCAGACAAGCAGAACTCCGGTAGCCAAAGGATCGAGCGTACCGGCGTGCCCCACTTTCAATTTCTTCACTCCTAATCTCTTGCACAACAGGTAACGTACCTTGGCCACCAACCCGAACGACGTCCACTCGTAGGGCTTGTCAAAAGCCAATATTTCTCCTTTCTTGAAATCCACTCAGGCGAATTTTAACGGTTAGAGGCAATGATGTACGATGAGCGCGACACCCACTACGGCACAGTAAACGGCAAAATATACCAACTTGCCTTTCTTGACTATATTGATCATCCATTTGCAAGCCAGGCATCCCGACACAAAGGCCGCCACGAACCCCACGGCAAGCGGCCACATCCCGATACCCGCAGAAGCAGCCTCGACCCCATGGGTCACTCCCTTTGCCACATCGAGTATGGCTTCTCCTAAAATAGGAGGCATCACCATCAGGAAAGAAAACTGGGCCAACTTGGCTTTGTTGTTTCCCAACAGCAAGCCCGTAGCGATGGTCGTACCGGAACGGGACAAGCCGGGCAACACGGCACAAGCCTGGGAAAGCCCGATGATGAAGGCGTCACGAAGAGATATATTTTCTTTCTGACGGGGGCGGGCATAGTATGAAAACGTCAGCAGCAAAGCCGTCAGCAGCAAACAAATCCCTACTATCAGCAGACCGCTACCGAATATCATTTCCACGTAGTCCTTAAAGAAAACCCCGACAATGCCTACGGGTATCATGGAGACTAAAATATTCAAGGCATAACGTTGGGATTCGTTCATCCCCGGCCCTTTGAAGTCAAACAATCCCTTGAATATCCACACGATATCTTTCCAAAGAATCACCAACGTGCTGAACACCGTAGCCACATGGACGGCCACAGTAAACGTCAGATTGGCTTCTCCTTCTATTCCGAAAAAATGGGAAGCGATGGCCAGATGCCCGCTACTGCTTACCGGCAAATATTCCGTCAGGCCCTGCAAGAGGCCCATCAACAACGCGTCTATTACATCCATGCTTAATCCCTATTGATCGTGGCGTCCGCACCGGACATTTCGTCTTTCTTTTCTCCGACACCCTCATTCTCTTCCTCCAACGGCGTGTATGCAGGCTTTCGCAAAATGGCATAAATGATGAACAAAAAGCCAAACAGACAGACTATTGGAGCCACTTTAATGCGACGTACGCTGAATACGTCCGGATTGAATACCGTTTCCGAACTCCCGGAACCGGACATAAGGATGAACCCGATGATTACAATCGCCATCCCGACGGCCAACAAAATAAAATTCACCTTGTCGAAAGCAAAATTTCTTTTATCCATAAACCTCTATTTATTATATGTTTCCTATTTAATATAAATCACCGACCTTCATCCGCAAGTACTTGTTGACGGAAACGTACGTACAGCCCAACGTAAGCAAGAGGCCGAACAACAGCACCGCCGCCCCGACGACGAGCAACATATCGACATGGATATATTGGGAAAGCGAAAGGTCGTACTGCAAAAGGGTATGCACGCCTCCCCACAACACGGCATCGGCCAACAGACCGGACAAGAACCCGAGATTGAAACTCCGTGCCATAAACGGCCTCCGGATAAATCCCCAACTCGCCCCTACCAATTTCATCGTACGGATAACGAAACGGCCGGAATAGATGCTCAGCCGCACGGTATTATTGATGAGTGCAAAAGAGACCAAGGCCAAAAGCACGGCTAAGCCCAAAAGCACATAGCTGATACGTCGCAAATTGTCATTCACCGTGTCTACCAGCTCTTTTTGATACATCACATCCTCCACCAAAGGATTCTTTTTCAGCTTTGCGGTGATCCACGCCAAACTGTCGGAATTGGCATAAAGGGCGTTCATACGCAATTCAAACGAGGCCGTGAACGGATTGGCTCCGAGAAACTCGGACGGATCGCTGCCCATGGCCTTTACCTGTTCTTTCAACGCCTGCTCTTTGGACACATAATCCAAAGCATACACATAACGTTCTCCCTTCAATGCCGTCCGGAATTCATGGATGTCCGAACGGCTTGCCTCACCGTCGAGCAATACGGTCACCGTCAAGTTTTCTTTCACGGAATCGGACAAACGCTGGGCAAACAGTATAAAAAAGGATACGATCCCCAACAGTATCAACACCAACGTGGTACTGACACCGGTCGTGAACCACTGCATACCCAAAGAACCTTTTGCTTTTTTCTTTCCCATGACCTCTATCTGTCCGTATTAGCGTAGAATACAAAAATACAACGAAACACGGGGATTGATTCTTTCTTTAACAGCATTTAACTTGATTGTCAGTCTTCTACCACCTCTCCCTTCAACGTAGCCGAAGAACTTCCGTTAACTCTCACCTTTACAAAATCACCGACATGATGCTTTCCCCGGTCGAACACGACTACCTTATTCTGCTCTGTACGTCCGAACAACTGCTCTTTGGAACGTTTGCTCACACCCTCTACCAGCACTTCATAAACCCGGCCTTCACAGCGGCGGTTGCTCTCTGCCGAGAGTTCATTCTGCAAAGCGATCAATTCGTTCAAACGCCGCACCTTCACGTCCTCCGGCACGTCGTCGGGCAAATGCTTGGAGGCATACGTTCCCGGCCGCTCCGAATACTTGAACATAAAAGCGCTGTCGTAGGCACATTCCCGCATCAACGACAAAGACATTTGATGGTCTTCCTCAGTCTCGGAACAGTAACCCGAAAAAATGTCTGTGGACAAACCGCAATCCGGCACAATCCGACGGATGGCCGCCACGCGGTCCAAATACCATTCACGGGTGTACTTGCGGTTCATCAATTTCAGGATACGGTTGCTTCCGCTCTGCACCGGCAAATGGATATGCCGGCACACATTGGGTTCTTCCGCAATGACACGCAACGTGTCGTCGCTCATATCCTTCGGATGGGAAGTGGTGAAACGCACGCGCATCCCGTCGGCCTCCTGTGCCACCAACCGCAAAAGTTCCGGAAAAGAAACAGTCTTTCCGTCGGCCCCCTTATGGAGGTAAGAATTCACATTCTGCCCCAAAAGCGTGACTTCCCTATACCCGCGCTTTTTCAAATCCCGCACCTCATTCAGAATGCTTTCCACATCCCGGCTGCGTTCCCGTCCACGCGTGTAAGGCACAATGCAATAATGGCAAAAATTGTTGCAGCCGCGCATGATACTGACAAAACCGGAAATATGCGAGCCGCACACACGTTGCGGAATCACGTCCTTATAAGTTTCCGTCACGGACAGTTCCACGTTGATGGCCTTATGCCCCAGCTCCACTTGGGCTATCAGGTCGGGCAGGGACAAATAAGCGTCGGGGCCTGCCACTACATCCACATGGTGATTCTCTATCAACTCTTCCTTCACCCGTTCGGCCATACAGCCCAACACGCCGATAATCAGATGCCGACCCTTCCGTCTCAAAGCATGCAAAGCTTCCAGCCGGTTGATGATTTTCTGTTCGGCATTATCCCGTACGGAACAAGTATTCAGGAAAACGGCATCCGCCTCATCCAGGGTTTCGCACGTCTCGTATCCTGCCATACGCATCACCGAAGCCACTACTTCGCTGTCGGCCACGTTCATCTGGCAACCGTAAGTCTCTATAAAAAGCTTTTTCATGCTGTTCTTTCAAATTCAGGCTGCAAAGATAGTGAAAGGCGAGCGCAGAGACAAGCGAAAACGTAGTTTTCTGGCTTGGCTATGCCGAGCCGCATCCTATCTTCGTAAAACAAAGATAACGAAAGGCGAGCGCAGTTGCAAGCCAAAAGCTTGCTTTTGAGCGAAAAACTGCCGAGCCGCATCCTATCTTCGTGAAACAAAGATAGTCAAAATCACACACATATATACCATTTACTTCTGCAAAGAAACAAAAGAAGGTACAGACCTTCTTAAAAAAGACTAAAAACAAAGTTAAATTAGCGCACAAGCCATTATTATCACAGAGATAATTCCGATATTTGTCCTCGAATGAAAACATTAGATTTTTTCATAGTTAAGGTTTAGTTGAGTAAGCGGGAGTTGTGAAACCCCCGCTTATTTTTTTAGACTGCCATTTGGCAAAAAGACAACCGTTTCCGAATTTTCATAGCAAACAGCAAGAAAAAAGTTCTTTTTAGGGAAGCACGGGTTCCGCTAAAAGCACAAAACAGAGGTAAACAAAAGCATCTTTGGATACACTTTTTTAAGGTTTTGCCCGTTTTTTCAGTCCCATTAACCCGAATTTAAGCCCGATTAAGGATTGCTCTCATGAGAAAAATTTTCCGTTTGGCTGAAAAAACACTTTTTTTCTCAGCAGAAAAAAAGATGAACGACCGCAGGCTACCGGAAAAACGGCCTGAAAGCGGGAAAACAGATTGCTGAAAACACCGTTTTTTCTCTATTTGGCAAGAAAAGGCATGCAAGGATGCGCTGTCCTTTTGCAAAAGGTATGCGTTCCCGGACTTACGCCTCCTTCGCCAACCAGCGCAGGATGCACCTTTCCGGCAGGCCTTTGGAAAGCAGAATCCCTTTTCCACTGACATTCCGCTTCCTCCCGATGGCGCGAGACTCGCGTATTTTCGATGACGGCTCGATAAAGGTACGAATACGCGAACCATGCAGGGCCGGGATTAACATTTTGACAGTATGCACCATAAATTTTACCCAATGCTCCTTGCCTAAAGTCTTCTTTCCCTACCTTTGAAGTGTATAATAACTTAAAACATATCATCATGAACATCACAAGAATCATGGGACTTTGCCTGATTTTCTCTCTGGCATCCCCCGGCAGCATTCATGCACAAGAGAACAAAAGCAAGAAAGCAAAAATCGGCTCCTTCCTTCGTAAAGTAGGTGAACAAACTACGGGTATCAACATGAGCAACGAGTTTTTTATCGTCAATCCGGCCAAGTCTGACGTAGACATACAGTTGGTGGGATGCTACGGCAACAGCGGCACACGCACTGCGACTTTGATTTTTACGGCAAAGGCCTTGCACCAGGAATACCCCAACGCCGTATTCGGCGGTAGCACGAAAGCCTACGATGCGAAAGGCAAGCTGTACGACAAATGCCAAAAAGCAGGTTATAACATCACGCTGCCCTCCGGCATCGCCGTGCGCTACGGCATAGAAGGCATCAAGAACGTGTCGCCGGAACTGAAACAATTTGAAATCATACGCCTGTCGTGGTATCTGGACAGCGAGAACCATTTTATAAAAGACAATCCGCTGGAGTTCCGCAACGTTCCCATACAATGGGACGTGAACCCGGAAGAATAAAAGTGGAAAAACCATGTCCTTTATGATATTTTTCATAACTTTGACTGCCGAAGAGGTTTAATACCTTTTTTTCTTTCCGGCAGCAAAATGGACGGCAATATTGTTTATATACAACTCATGCAGTACACGGCAGGAGCAAGCTTCATGTTCCTGCTGTGGCTGTGCGTGTACTTCCTCCGGAACGGAAGCGGTAACCGGCTCCGCCAAATCACTGGTTGGGTCTTGCTCGTATGGGTCATACAGTCGGTCAAGGATATGGCACTGATATGGTATCCCACCGTCCGGTTCGAGTTCCTGCACCATGTTTTCGTACTCATCGACATGACAGCCGTCCCCACCTGCGCCTTCCTGCTGTTTGAACTCACGCGTCCCGGTTCCATGACGCTCCCACGGGCCGTGCTGCATGAAATACCGTTCCTTCTCTTTATACTCGTCTACGTGCTCCATCCCATGGAAACGCTATACGAAAGCGCCATCGCCTGCGCCGTGGCATACGGTACGGTCGTGATGCTTTATGTCTTGTTCGAAATACCGGCTTATCACAAGCGGCTGAAACAAAGTTATTCTTACCACGAACGCATCGACCTGCGGTGGTTGTATATCATACTTCTCTCTTTCGTGGCGTTCCTGGCGGTATGGAGCCTGTCTTCCACCTACTATTCCGAACTCAACGACACGTTGTACTACCTGCTCACTTGTGTCATTTGGTCACTCATCAGCTACTTCATCAACCGGCAGGAGCAAGTGCTCGGTTCATTGACGACCCGTTCGCACCAGGACGTTGAGACGGCCCCGGAAAACGAAGAGAATCCACATCAATTCACCCTCCACCTGCATCGGATCTTCGAGGAAGAGCATCTCTACCTCAATCCCAAGCTGACCATCATGGACTTGGCCCAAGCCATCGGCACGAACCGCACCTATATTTCTAATTATCTGAACAATGTACTGGGCACAACGTTCTTCGATTACGTCAACCAATACCGCCTGTCATACGCCGAACAACTTCTTCGCCAAACCAAAATGTCTATCGAAGAAATAGCTGACCGTTCCGGCTTTAACTCACGAAGTACCTTCCGGCGTGCCTTCCTCAAAAGGTTCGGTTGCACCCCGAGCCATTACCGCCTTCAACACTTACCAAAAGAAATAGAAAAGGAAATAAGCCTGACACAGTAACACCTTTCAAAAAAAATAGCTAACTTTGCGCCATATTAATTAAGGTATAACTATTAAGCAATCAACTCTATGGGATTCAACAAAATCACAGCAGCCGAAGCTGCTGCTCTCATCCAAAACGGAGATACCATCGGACTGAGCGGTTTCACACCGGCTGGCGTACCTAAAAGCGTACCGGCTGAAATAGCCCGAAAAGCCGAGAAAGAACACGCGGAGGGCAAAGAATTTAAGATCAACATCCTTACCGGAGCATCCACAGGACAAAGTTGCGACGGCATGCTGGCCAACGCTCATGCCATTAAATTCCGCGCCCCTTACACCACGAACAAAGACTTCCGTACGCATGTCAACAATAATGAGATTTCGTATTCCGACCTCAACCTTTCCAACATGGCCACTCAAATCCGCCAAGGTTATCTCGGACAAGTAGACTGGGCCATCATCGAGGCGTGCGAAGTCGAACAAACAGGCGGTAAGGCACGTATTTACCTGACGGCCGCAGGAGGTATCAGCCCCACCGTCTGCCGTCTGGCACGCAAAGGCATCATCATCGAAGTCAACGCTTTCCACAGCAAAAAGTGCATGGGCATCCATGACGTGTACGAAATAGAAGACCATCCCTATCGCACGCCCATCATGATCATGAAGGCAAGCGACCGCATCGGTAAACCCTATGTGGAAGTGGACGCCGACCGCATCAAAGGCATCATCGAATGCAACATCCCCGACGAGGCACGTGCATTCAAAGCCCCCGACGCCATCACCACACAAATCGGAAACAATGTGGCCGATTTCCTGTTAGCCAATCTGAAAAGTGGAAAAATACCGCCTACTTTCCTTAATTTACAAAGCGGTGTAGGCAGCGGAGCCAACGCCGTATTGGGCGCATTAGGCCAATGTCCGGACGTCCCGAATTTCAGTATTTACACCGAAGTGCTTCAAGATGCCCCCGTACAACTGATGCGCGAAGGCCGCGTACTCTCGGCATCAGCCTGTTCGCTCACCGTGACGAACGAATGTCTGCAAGGCATTTACAACGACATGGACTTCTTCAAAGACAAGCTCGTGCTCCGTCCTTCCGAAATTTCAAACAGCCCCGAAGTCATCGCCCGCATCGGCGTATGCTCTCTGAATACGGCCATCGAGGTGGACATCTACGGACATGTAAACTCTACCAAGATCTGCGGTACGAAGATGATGAACGGTATCGGCGGTTCGGCAGACTTCACCAACAATGCTTATTTGAGCATTTTCACTTGCGGTTCCACCACCAAAGGCGGAGCCATCAGCAGCATCGTGCCGTTCTGTTCCCATATCGACCATACGAGCCATTTCGTAGACGCCGTCATCACGGAATACGGCGTGGCCGACCTGCGTGGAAAATGCGCCATGGAGAAAGCAGCAGAGCTTGTCAAGGTGGCCCATCCCGACTATCGTCCGCTTTTGCTCGACTACATGAAGTACGCAGCCCAAAACGGAGGACATACCCACCACTGCCTGTCGGCAGCATTCGCCATGCACGACACTTATCTGCGCAAGGGAGACATGCGACTGACCGACTGGGCCGAATACGTAAAATAACACCAGGAATTTATGAAAAAAACATCATTATTATTATATCTGACCTTTTCGTTCTGCGGCAGCATTTCTTTCGCCCAACAGGCACTCCCCCCCGAAGTCCTGCAGACCTTGAAAGAGAGCTACTCGCACGACGATGCCCACAAAGCCATCCGGAATGCCGTAAATGCCAACTCCATCAAAAAGCTCACGGCCAACAGTGAACAGGCGGCTACGCCCGACACGTGGTTCAGCCACAAGGTGAAAAGCTCCGGCATCAGCGACCAGAAAAGCAGCGGGCGCTGCTGGCTGTTTACGGGTACCAACGTGATTCGTGCACAAGTCATGGCCCGCACGGGTATGAAAAATTTCTTTTTCTCGCAGGCCTACAACTTCTTCTACGACCAACTGGAAAAGAGCAACCTTTTTCTTCAAGGCATCATCGACACGCGCAAAAAGCCCATCGACGACAAAATGGTGGAATGGTTGTTCCGTAACCCGCTGAGCGACGGAGGGCAATTCACCGGTGTTTCGGATCTGATTGAAAAATATGGGCTTGTACCCAAAGAGGTCATGGCCGAAACTTACAGCAGCGACAACACTAATGAATTTTCAGCCCTCTTGAAAAGAAAATTGCGCGAAGACGGCATGTTACTGCGCGAAGCATCCGAGAAGGGCGCCTCCGAAAAGGAATTGGAACAACAGAAGGTGGACATGATGAAAACGGTTTACCGTATGTTGGTCTATGCCTACGGAGAGCCTCCTGCTTCTTTTACTTGGGCACCGAAAATCGACGGGAAATATACCGAGAAGCCCAAGACTTACACGCCCCAAAGTTTCTACAAGGAAGTATGCGGCGGAGAAGACTTGAACGCCAATTACGTCATGCTGATGAACGACCCTTCGCGTCCGTTCAACCAAGTATACGAAATCGATTATGACCGTCACACTTACGACGGACACAACTGGCTGTACATCAACTTGCCTATCGAGGACATCAAAGAAATGGCCATTGCCAGCCTGAAAGACAGCACCATGATGTACTTCAGTTGCGACGTGGGTAAGTTCCTGGATTCCAAGAAAGGTACGCTCGACTTGAACAACTACGACTACGGCAGTCTCTTCGGCACGACGTTCGGCATGAACAAGAAACAACGCATCCAGAGCTTCGACAGCGGCAGCACCCACGCCATGACGCTGATGGCCGTCGACCTCGACGATAACGGCAAGCCCAAGAAATGGATGGTGGAAAACAGTTGGGGCAAAGATGCCGGCTATCAGGGCCATCTCATCATGACGGACGAGTGGTTCGACGAATACATGTTCCGTGTGGTCGTCAACAAGAAGTACTGCCCGCAAAACGTTCTGGACATGCTGAAACAAAAGCCCGTCCGTTTGCCGGCATGGGATCCCATGTTCCAAAATGAACAATAACATACACACAAACCCAATAATAAGACAACGAAAATGAAAAAGATCAGAGCAGCCGTAGTAGGTTACGGCAACATAGGACACTATGCCTTACAGGCTCTCGAAGCCGCACCCGACTTCGAAGTGGCAGGCATCGTACGCCGGAACGGAGCTGAAAACAAGCCCGAAGAACTGGCATGTTATGACGTAGTCAAGGACATCCGCGAATTGCAGGACGTAGACGTAGCCATTCTGGCTACCCCGACCCGCAGCGTGGAGAAGTACGCCAAAGAAATTCTTGCACTCGGCATCAATACAGTGGACAGTTTCGACATCCACACCCAAATCACTTCCCTTCGCCGCTCGCTCGACGAAAGCGCAAAAGCAGGAAAAGCCGTATCCGTCATCTCCGCAGGGTGGGATCCGGGTAGCGACTCCGTCGTACGCGCCATGTTACAAGCCATTGCCCCCAAAGGCATCACCTACACGAATTTCGGACCGGGCATGAGCATGGGACATACCGTAGCCGTAAAAGCCGTGGAAGGAGTGAAAGCCGCGCTCTCCATGACCATCCCCACCGGTACGGGTATTCACCGCCGCATGGTATATATAGAGGTAAAGGAAGGATACGAGTTTTCGAAAGTAGCCGCAGCCATCAAAGCCGATCCCTATTTCGTCAACGATGAAACCCACGTCATAGAAGTACCTTGTGTAGACGAGCTACTGGACATGGGACACGGTGTCAACCTGACACGCAAAGGCGTATCCGGAAAGACCCAGAACCAGTTGTTCGAGTTCAACATGCACATCAACAATCCGGCGCTGACGGGACAAGTATTGGTTTGCGTGGCCCGTGCCTCGATGAAACAACAACCCGGTTGCTACACAATGATAGAAATACCTGTCATCGACCTGCTTCCGGGCGAGCGCGAAGAACTGATTGCCCACTTGGTATAAGTTTGTTTCTTGCGAAAATCCTTGTATTTTTAGGAAATAGAATAAAAAGAGGCCGAAAAAGCCTCTTTTTTTATTTTAATAACATAAAAACACAGACAAGATTACCAAATATGCGTATCTTTGTGATAGTATGTATGAACATATTTATTAATTTCAATTAAAACGATTATGAAAAAGTCTCTACTGTTATTAGCGGGCGCATTAAGCTTGGGAAGCTTAAACGCTCAAACGACTGAGGAACAAACTACAAAGTTCCGTGACAATTGGTCAATTGGTTTGAATGGTGGTATTGTGACTCCGCTCAGCCATAGTGCATTCTTCAAAAATGCCCGTGCCACCGTGGGCATCGATCTCAACAAGCAACTCTCGCCGATTTATGGCTTGACATTTGAAAATATGTGGAGCATCAATACGTTCGAGAGCAGTGCAGCTTTTGATGCAAGCAATCTGATGTTGTTGCACCGCATCAATTTAAATAATGTATTCTGCCGTTACAAAGGCAAACCCAGCTTGTTTGAAGTAGAAGCATTGGCCGGTTTCGGTTGGCTTCACGTGAACGATGCCTATTACACGAACGACGGAGAAAAGGACGGAAACTGGATTTCTTCCAAGGTGGGCTTGAACCTCAACTTCAACCTGGGCGAAAAGAAAGCATGGACCATAGCTGTTAAACCGGCAATCTTATGGAATGTGACCCAGTTTGGAGAAGACAATATCAATTTCCATTCCGACCAAGCAGCTTGGGAAATCACCGCAGGTGTCGTTTATCACTTCAAGAACAGCAACGGTAAGCACTACTATTCCAACGGTTGCAGCCACGCAGACCAGATTGCAGCCCTGAACGCCACCATCAGTTCGATGGAAGCCGAAGCCGCAGGCAAGGATCGCGCACTGCAAAACGCACAGAAGACCATCAGCGACTTGCAGAAGGATTTGAACGACTGCAAGAATAAGAAAGTGACCACCACGACTACACAGGCTGTAGAGAAGAGTGAATATGTAGTCATCTTCCGTCAGAGCAGCAGCAAGGTAGACGCTCTCCAGATGCCGAATATCGACCGTCTGGCAAGTTATTTGAAGAAGAATAGTAGCGCCAAGGTTTCCATCTCAGGTTACGCTTCTCCGGAAGGCAATGCCAAATTCAACCAGAAGTTGTCTGAGAAACGTGCAGAAGCCGTGAAGAACATTCTGGTGAAAGAATACGGCATCAGCGCCAACAGAATCGAAACTCAAGGTAAGGGTGTGGGTAACATCTTCGGCAAACCGGCTTATAACCGTGCAAGCATTTGCGTGACCGAGTAATCACACAACAATCCTTAATTACATCACAAAAAGAGGGCAACCGGAGAGGTTGCCCTCTTTATATTTACTAAAAAAGGTTACTTTCAAATAATATTACCGTTATTATTTTGAAACCAATATAAATTTTACTACATTTGTAATGTATTACTAAACGAATAAATTATGAAAAAGTCTTTAATTGTATTATTAAGCGCTTTATGTGTAAGCGGCTTAAATGCCCAAGATTATAATTTGGGTGGAAACAAATTCGGTGACAACTGGTCGATAGGCCTGAACGGTGGTATAGCCACTCCCCTCACCCATAGTACATTCTTTAAAAACTCGCGCGCAGTCATCGGTCTTGACATTAATAAACAGTTAAGCCCCATTTACGGTTTGACATTGGAAAGCAACTGGACCATCAACACCCAGAGCCGAATGGCCGCCCAAAAGAGCGGTACGGCATTCGATGCCTTCAACCTGATGTTGTTGAACCGCTTGAACCTGAACAACATGTTTGCAGGATACAACGGTCAGCCACGCTTGTTTGAAGTAGAGGCAGTAGGCGGATTCGGTTGGTTGCGTCTGAACGATTTCTATGAGACGGGCGAAGGTGCCAATCACTTGGCATCAAAAGCCGGAGTAAACTTCAACTTCAATTTGGGCGAGAAGAAAGCATGGACCGTAGCCATCAAACCGGCTATCCTATGGGATATGAGCATGTGGGATGCCGACAGGGCTCACTCTCACCCCAACTTTAATGCCAACTATGCCAACTGGGAAATTACAGCCGGAGTGGTTTATCACTTCAAGAACAGCAACGGCAAGCACCACATGACGAAAGTCAGAGCCTACGACGCATCGGAAGTCAGCGCATTGAATGCTACCATCAACAACTTACGTCAAGACGTAAACTCCAAGGATGAAAGCATGAGAAATACGGCAAACAAACTCCGCAACGAGGAACAGAAATCCGCCGATTTGGAAAGAGCACTGAAAGAATGCCAGAACCAGGGTCCGAAAGTGATTACGAACAATAAGAAAACATTGGAGTCTGTCGTAACTTTCCGTCAAGGCAAGATTGTCATCGACGCGTCGCAGCAACCCAACGTAGAACGTATCGCCACTTATCTGAAGAACCATAAAGAAGCTAAGGTGAACATCTTAGGATATGCTTCTCCTGAAGGAAGTGCCGAAGTGAACGAACGTATCGCCAACCAACGTGCAGAAGCCGTGAAGAATATGCTGGTAAACAAATACAGAATCGACGCCCGCCGTATCACAGCTAAGGGACAAGGCGTAGGCTACATGTTCGAGGAACCGGATTGGAACCGCGTCAGCATCTGTACGATTGTTGAAGATTAATCATCATTAGACTGATATAAAAAAGACCGCTTTTCGCAAGCGGTCTTTTTTTATACCCTTTGTTGTCCGAGAATCCTAAAACACTGTGATTCTGCAATCTACATATCACTCCATCAGGTTCCTCGTTTTAACATTTTTTTCTCAGCCAAACGATTTTTCAATCTCATGAGATTGATTTTTCATTCTGCGCCAAACGATTTCCCGTTTGCCTCATATCGGCAAAACACCTTCGGCAAAGGCATTTATCCTCCTGCAGAAACTGTCCCTTTTATCAAAATTATGGAAAACATCAACGGATAGCCCCTGCTTCAAGAGCCAACTCCCGGCAAGCCTTACGGTCTATTTTCCCGTTCCCGGCCACCGGTACGGCGGCCACACGCAAAATATGCCGGGGGACATGGTAACGGGGCAGAAGCGCCTTCATCGCGTCAAACAGGCCGACATCATCCATCGGGAAATCACGGATAACCAACAACACCAAAGCCTCGCCCAACCGCCTGTCCGGTACGGAAGTCAAGGCAAAAGGCACGTCGATAAGCTCTTTCAGCCGCCGCTCTTCCTTCTCTATCTGAATTTTCACGCCCCCACTGTTTACCACATTGTCCGCACGCCCCACAATCGTGAACGTGCCGTCGGCATGCAGACACACCACGTCATTCGTCTCCAAATCGGAGGAGCACAATTCCGGTGCATGAATCACCAGCGTACCCCGAGCAGACAGCGACAAACTTACCCCCTCGAAAGGACGATAACCTACCGAAGCCTCCGGCCCGTTAAGTGGACGCAAAGCGACATGCGACAACGTTTCGGTCATGCCGTAAGTGGAATACACCCGGCAGGGCAAGTACTCTAAACGCCGTTCCAATGCCTCGTCCACCGCTCCGCCCCCCACGATGACACAACGCACACGCGACAGACGCTCCCGCTCGTCCGCCTGCTCCAACGTGTGGTAAAGTTGCATCGGCACGACAGACAGGAAATCCACCCGCTCCTCCACGTCGGTCAACGGATGCCCCGACGGACGGCGAACCCATAGATGCAGTCCGGCCACCAAAGCACGCACAACCATCATCTTAGCCCCGATATACTTCAAGTCCATGCACAGCAAAGCCGTGTCGCCCGAACGCAAGCCGAGGAACTCACACGTCCGAACGGCACTACGCATCATCCGCGCTTTTTCCACTCTCATCCGCTTGGGAACACCGGTGGAGCCGGAAGTCTGCACTTCCACCGTAGACGCAGGCGAGAACCATTCCGCCAGAAAGGCATAAACGGCCCGCAAAGCCTCATCTTCCTCTTCAACGGACAACGCGGCCAATTCGTGCAAGTCTGCCGCCGAGAAACGCCGCCCCTCCACGCCGACATGCTGCCGTTCAATCTCCGTCTGCCACATACCACAAACAATCTTTCCGGATCTCCAACGGCATCGGCACGTTGTCGGTGAACAACATTCCCGTACCCAATCCCTGCGGCATCCGAGTGTGCCATGTGGCACACCATTGCGCAATGGCATTCAAGCCAACGTTCGACTCCAATGCCGAGGTAATCCACCATCCGACGTTCCTCTTTTCCGCCTCTTCTATCCACTCCCGGCAACCGGAAAACCCGCCATGCAGCGAGGGTTTCAGCACGATGTACTGCGGATGGAGCGCGTCCAACAGCCTCCGCTTCGCTTCAAGGCTGCAATGTCCTATCAGCTCCTCGTCGAAAGCGACGGGCAAGGGCGAAACCGAAGTCAGTCCAGCCATTTCGTCCCACTGCCCGGCCCGTATGGGCTGCTCGATGGAATGCAAATCGAGTTCGGCCAACCGTTTCAGCTTGTCCAAGGCTTCCGCAGGAGCAAAAGCCCCGTTGGCATCCACCCGGAGTTCCACCTCGCGAGCCGGAAAATGCCGACGGATGAAACGCAACAAGTCCAGTTCCTCCTCGAGACCGATGGCACCGATTTTCAACTTGACACAACGGAAGCCGGCTTCCAACTTTTCCCTGATTTGCCTGTACATGGCATCATGGTCGCCCATCCATATCAACCCGTTGATGCAGATACCCTCTTCACCGCGCGAAAAGGGCGTATCCCACAAGGCATACGTCCCTCGTTCGAGATGGCGCAAAGCCGTCTCCAACCCAAACAGCATGGAGGGGTATTCCCTCCACCGTTCCGTATCGACCTGCCCCGTACGAGCCACCTCCGCGCATATCCCGCGCAACACGCCTTCGTAATCCGGCAAATCGTCTACACTTAACTGCGGCAAGGGAGCGCATTCGCCCCATCCCTCACGTCCCGGACATGCTTCGGATGCCATCCTGACGTACCACGACCGCCGCTCCGTGTACACTCCCCGCGACGTACCCGCCGGCTTTTTGAAATGGAAAAGCCGGGGGAAAATATCTATACTGTACGACGGAATCATAATTCGCCGACTTCTGCCACGGAAAGTCCCGTTAGTTCGGCTATATCTTCAGCCGACATGCCTTTCCCTTTCATGCGCAGCGCAATCTGCCGTTGCTTTTCCTTTTCGCCTTCGGCACGACCAGCGGCACGTCCCTCGGCAAGCCCTTTCTCAAGTCCCTTGGCAAGTCCTCCATCCCAAGCTTCCTTCATGCGCCTTTCTTCCCGTTCCTTGGCATAAGCCTCCACCGCCAAGTGGTCGCGGTAAATCTTGATGCTCTCGTCATACTTCATCCTGTCCTCCTTGGAAAGAGCCGCAATGTCCACAATCTTTTCCAATTTCTCAAACACTGATTTCCTTGCCTTGAACGGCAACCTCTGCAATGTATCCATATTCTTCAACACATATATCCATCGTTCAAAATCCGTCTCACACTCCTGTTCCTCCTTGGTAAAAGAGGGCAATTCCAAAAAGATAAAGCGCAACTTGTCAGAAAACGCCTCATGCGTCTCCCTGTCCGAAAGGACGATATCCGTACGCAACTTGTGTGAACCGGAATCCAAGCAAAAGTTCATGAAAAACACACCATACACGGCCTTGAGCCGGAACTGCCAATCCGCCCCGCGTTCGCCCTGACGCGCCACGGCACGCGACAAATAGTACAACGCCCTTTCGCGAAAATTCACTTGCGGGCGGTTTTGCATTTCCACGATGAACTGCTCGCCCGACTCATTCGTGCAATACACGTCGTAAATCACACCTCGGTCTTGGGCAAAGGCGGGCAGCACTTCCTTGTCCAGAAAACGGATGTCCACAATATGCTTCTCCCCTTCCAACAGGCCGTTCAGGAAGTCTATCAGCAAATCCTTATTGATTTCCTGACCGAAAATACGTTTGAAACCCACGTCCGTAAACGGGTTGATGAACCTTGCCATATCCTGCTATTTTTACAGTCCCTCTTGCAAACTTACGAAAAAAAGCCGTCCATCCATGTCACCGTGCTGCAAAAAGACCTCATTTTAAGAGAAAATATGCAAAAATACAGCCGGGACAAAGGATTCCTTGCCCCGGCTGCCCAAAAGACTTTTTTAGAAAACTAATCTAAACCATGCCATGTGCCCGTCGCCATCATATTCCATGGACACCTTTCCCGTACCTGTCCAACCGTCTTCCGACTCTTCCATACGCATTTCCGCTTTCATTCAGGCACTAAAGGAATGACTCACTCCAATTTCTGGAAAGTAAACAGCAAACCGTCCACCCGTAATTCACCATTAACTAACGTACCGATGGTACCATCCGTGATATACACCTTATTGCCATCAAGCACATAAGTGTAAGTCCTCACATTTTCCGCCACGAAAGACACCGTCTTTCCTGAAATAGTTTCCGTATGAAACGCACCGGACTTATGGCCTATGTAGCAATTCGTCGTAAAACTTTCTACGGTATTAGCATTCAGGAAACGGTATGAAACGGCTCCTCCTGTAAAACCGTCTTCATCGGCATTGTCTTCTTCCACCGCTTCTCTCGCCATATCACGAAGGTCTGTCAACGGCAACCAATACCCTATGACGCCTCCGCCACCTGCTTCATCATCGTCCTTATCGCAAGAAGAAAAAAACACCAACCCCAACAACAGGCACAGCATGAATCCCGGCAACTGCCATAATTTGAAACTTTTCATATCCATCACATTTTATCTTTTAATTAATCATTTATCGGCCACCGGGCGTATGGCTCCCCCGAGACAACAGTCCATCCCGTCTGTCGGTCCAGGCTCACCACCAGTTTCTCCCAATCCATAAACCAATAGATTACCATAAGAATACTGCTCAAACGTGCCTGTCCAATAAACGCTAAGCCCATTGGTAAGGACTGTTGACCCTATCCGCCGCCCACACAAGGGGAAAAAGAGCTTGTTCCCGTTGGGAGCAATGAACAGCAGCCCTTCCACATTATTATACAGAACCGTTTTCACGAGACAATCTTCCACCAAGTCATCCATTTCTTTCCGCGTGGGCATGCGCAAGCGGCCTTGCGATTTCACGTAAGCAATGTCCAACTCCGTACCGCTTATCTCCTTCGGAGGATTCACCCCGGCATAATACTCATAACATCCGGGAGCAGGCACATAAAAGTCATAAGTATCAATAATCCCTTGGTACTTGACAGTGCCCGTAGGATCGCCCCATCCGCACAAAACGCCGGTCTGCTCCGGTGAAGACGCATCCCAATTACACGAGGCCCATTTCACCCGACCTCCCATATCTACCAATTCGCCAGCCGTAGGCACATCGATACCATCGTCAGCAGGCTTCATCGTGAATGTTTTCGTATTGCCATATTCATAAGCCCCGTCTTTCTCAAAATATGCCCTGTAATAATAGGTCGTATTCGGTGTCAAACCTTCCAGAGTCGTTTTGAAATCTCCTGTCTCCGACATACCTACCTGTACTTTCACTACCCCTTCATTGCCGGCTTCCGGTGATTTCGATGTCCCGTAAACAAAACCATAAGCATATACCTCAGGCACTGTCCCGGTTATGGTGCACGTCCCGGAAACCTCCACTGTGGTGGAAGATAATCCCGAATAGGGTTGCGTCAGGATGGTCACGGAATACGCATCCTTATCACCGTTGCCGCTGCCCGTCCCGCCGTTATCATCGTCGCTACACGATACAAAAAACATCATGCCCAAAATCCACATCCAAACCGGACATTTAAAACATAACTTTTTCATTTTTTTTAATTTAATGTTGTTCTCGAATTCAGTTTACCATGCAAAGATAGGCAAATCGAGAAGATGAAACGGAAATGAATAGTTCCAAGAAGTTGACAGAAATATTGCCATTTGATTAACATCCCTATTCCGTTCCGGAACTAAAAGGAAGGGAAAAATTTACGTCACACTTCATTTCCTGTGAAAGGTCTCCGAAAAAGTCATGATGAAGAATACAAGAAATACGCCACAACAAAGAGATATCAATATTTTCTTTGCCGAATATTTTATATACGTTAGGCCGTGTGCAACACAACTGTCTTGCAAACCATGTCACCGTACGTCCTTGCTCGTGAAGCGTGCAAGCTATAAGCTGTCCGATATGCAGCATACCCCTCTTTATTCATCCGGACTCCCAACGGACATGTTAAATCCAACATAAGAACTGCCTGTATATAGAAAAGGCGTAGGAATCTTACCTTTGCCCGTTCCGAGTTCCAAGGCCTTCGCATGCCCACCTGTCAAGAACGAGCAACGCAGAAAGCCCACGCCGATATGTATACGGCATGTCCTTTCCCCGAAAGGAAGGGACAGTACGTAAATATACATACCACGAGGACGTTACCGGTTGCCATCTGTTCTTTCGACAGGTCAAAAGGTGCGAAGTTCTGAAACCCGAAAGCCAGACGCTTGTAAACGTCTTCTCCATATATAATGCACATATCCTTGCCCACCCTTGGGCTTTCTGCGGAAATGTACAAGGCAAATATACGGAAAAATGATGAATACTGATGTTCTCCATTCATTTTTTCTTCTTTTTGCAGTATCCGAACTTATCTAAACCTATTGGTCAGTAAACGGTGATAAACGAGTGATGAAGAAATTCTCCTATTGAAAATCAGAAGAAATACACTACTATGTATTGCATAGTACCAATATAATACATATCTTTGCATAGAACAAAGGGGCGCACCGGCCGGACGTCTCCTTACTTAAACGTTAAAAGCCTATGAACGTAGACAATGCAAAATCACAAATGCGGAAAGGAATGCTGGAATATTGTGTCATGCTGTTGCTGCGCAAGGAACCGTCATACGCCTCCGACATCATCACACGGCTGAAGGAAGCCGATTTGATTGTCGTGGAAGGCACGCTCTATCCGCTGCTCACCCGCCTGAAAAAGGACGGACTGCTGAGTTATGAATGGCGCGAATCCACTCAGGGACCTCCGCGTAAATATTATGCCCTGACGCTCGACGGCGAAACCTTCCTGGCCGGACTGGACTGTGCCTGGAATGAGCTTTCCGCCACCGTGGGACACCTGAAATCGGAAAGCCCCATAAGGCTGCCTTTACAGGGAAAAGACTGAATCCTTAACTTTTAAATTCGAAAGCTTTATGAAAAAGAATATCACCATCAACCTGTTCGGTTCGCTGTATGCCATCGACGAAGATGCCTACGAACTGCTCAACCAATACCAGAACAACATGCGCCGTTACTTCTCCCGTAAAGAAGGAGGCGAAGAAATCGCAGAAGACATCGAACGCCGCATAGCCGAACTTTTCGACGAACTTAAAGCATCCGGCGTAGAAGCCATTACCATCGAACACGTGAGGGACATCATCTCACGCATCGGTAATCCGGAAGAAATGGACGGCACCGAAACGGAAGCGACTGCCGACGAAACGGATGATGCCCCAAAGGAAAGCGAACGCAAAGAAAACGTACATAAAAAACTGTTCCGCAATCCGGACGACAAAATGTTGGGTGGCGTCACCTCCGGACTGGCCTGCTATTTCGGTATCGACCCGCTGTGGCTCCGTCTGCTCATGATATTATTTGCCTGGTTCTCTTTCGGCACGACCATTATCATCTACCTCATCCTGTGGGTCATCGTTCCGGAGGCATGGACTCCCGAAGACCGCCTGCGCATGCAGGGCCGTCCCGTCAACATGGAGAACCTGCGCGATGAAATCATGGACGGCGCACGCAAAGCCGGACAGTATGCTTCGGCCCCGAAAACCCAAAAGACTGTACGGGGATGCCTGACCGTCCTGTTAGACATTGTGACGGCTATATTCAAAGGTTTCCTTTTCCTCGTCGTAGGCGGTATCCTCCTCTTCGTTACAATCATGTTAATCGCCATCCTCATCGGGTTTTGCCTGTATTGCTTTTCCGCTTTTACGGGTGGAGTGAGCGACGGAGTGTTCAGTTCGCCTGCCGAACAGTCTTTCTTCAATGCATTGATCAACGGCAGCCTCCGCCAAGGCATCTATTGGACGGCATTGATAAGTTCCATCACCCTGCTTATCCTCACTTTGTATATCGGTACACATTCCATCCTGCGCATGGCGGGACGCATACAACCCATGACTTTACCCAAACGGTTGGCCCTCATCGGAGGATGGATTATCACAGCCGTAATCTTTATCGCTTCGATGATCCAAAGCAGCATTTCCTACGACTGGTACATACGGGACTACAGAGAGGAGCAAAGAATCCGTAACGATTCCCTCGAACATCAAAGGCAATTAAGCTATTTAGAACACGAAGGTTGGAAAGTCGTCCGGCACAAAGAGTGCGGAAACAACTACGTGAAAAGCGGAGAATATTATACGGGCAACAGGGACGTGCAGTATATAGACGCATGGAACTTCAACCGGAAAATGGAATATGAGGTAGAACGAACCGTCCATGTGACACCGGGTATTTACCGTCTGGAAGCCGCCGCACGAACGGACGGACAAGGCTGTGAGATTTTTGCCTGTCATGATAACCGTGAACGGAAGGCTGACGTCCCCATATATGGAAACCAAGGCGGGGAAATCTGGCAGGATGCCCAACGACAGCAGACGAGCGGAAACATTACGCTCGGCATGTGGAAAGACATTAGCGAAGCCAATAAAGGAAGAGGTTACGGTTGGAGTGTCGTAAGGATAGACAGCATCGTGGCGCACGACGGCACCATCCGTTACGGCGTAACGAATATCCGTAGCGGAAAATGGAATGGAACGTGGTTCTCAGCCACGGATTTCAAACTGGAAAAGACCGGCGACCTGCCCAAGCGGCACAAACCGCTCACTCCGCACAAATCCACCCGCCGTTCATAGAAAAAGTTCCCTGATATGAGTTCGGTCCTTCACAGGATACCTCACATCAGGGAACTTACACAATATTAACCTAATTTCTACTGTACTTATTCTTCATGGAAACCAGAAAAAGGCGTGTTTCTCCATTCTGGTTCGTCTCCGAGTCCGGACTTTTGAAACGCATGGCAAAGATAGGATAATCCTTCTCTTTTATAGGTGACAGATAAACACAAAAAATGAGACATTTTCATCCAAATGCAATCCATGCACCATTTCTACCTGTTTTTGACGCTCTTTTTATCCTGAATTTCCGAAAGGACAGCATACGCAAGAAGTTACCAAATCTCGTCCCAGATATTGCGATTGCTTAACTGCTCCGCATTCGTGTATTCGTCGTGGATACCCATCGAACCGGGAGACCCACAAAGCATGTCTTGCTGCTGCAACGCCATCACGCTGACCGCAGGAGTTGAATATTTCTTTTTTTCCATATCGTTTGTTATTTTAAGATTTTCTTTCCGTTTACAATATAAATTCCTTTCGACAAACCGTCCAAGGCTTCTGAGGCCTTCACTCCGGAGCGCACGAGTACGCCGGAAATAGTGTAGACATCTACCCGGGCATCTTCTGCCGCAAGAGCCGTATCGGTGATTCCCGTAGTACCGAAATCAAGTGCAAGGAAGTTGACCTCCTGTGCCTCGTTTTCGGGCAGAGCCAGATATGCCTTGTTTGCCCCGTTCACGATGGAAGAACCGTCTGTTGCGGCAAAGTAAAAACCTAATCCTTTTTCTCCTTCAGCCAATTTATAGTACTTGTATCCTTCGGCATCGATAGCCGTCGCAACCAGCGTGCCTTCCAACAAATTGTCTTCCGGACGCGACACATTGGCCACGCTGTATTCTCCCACATAAGCACCGTGCGCACCTTTCAGGATCACACCGGTATAACTCGGCACGGTACAGCCTGCGGTATAACGCCAGTCCACAGTCAGGACATTCTCACCTTCGGCCACGCCCGTCACCACGCCGCCAGTCAGCCCTTCGGGCACAGTAAAGGCATTGGCAGAATAGTAAGTCGTCACACCCGTTTCGGATACGCCGATGTTCTGCGAAGCGGCTTCGGGAGCACCGATATAATACAAGCGGAAGTTGTCGGCATTCCAACTTTGCCCGGCATTAGTCACCGTATTATTACCTTTGACTCCCAAATAAAGGCGGCCTCCGGTGACAGAAACGGTAAGTTCCGTTGTCGCCCCGTCATTAATGCCCTTGGCGGCATCGTAAGCGGATTTATTCCCGTTGAACCCTGTCGTTGTAAGATTTTCATTATCCACAGACGCGTACAACCAAATTCTTTCCGGCTGCCGAGTACAATAAGTGGCCGCTTTCAATAAGTAAGTGCCGTCCGGCAAGTTCACCTCTCCGCCTATTTGGGTATAATAATGGGCTTTTCCCACATTATTATCGGCATTACCCGACCAACTGTAGCAGTACAATTCCGTATCTCCATTGACATCCAAAGTGGAATTGTGGTTGTCTGCACTGGCCCAATCTGCAATCGTCCATCCGTCAAGCTCCTTTCTCTTATCTTTATCATCAATAGTCCCGACTTGGTAGATATTAGGGTTTCTGATGAAACTGGTCAGGTCGATAGGCGACTCAGCCGACGCTTGGGCCAAGAATTCAACCGTCATGGCTTCGCGGCAAGCCAGGTTAAGGGCAGCCACATCGGCCACGACTTCCTCGTAAGTAATTTCCGCTTTGTCCATATCGGCCACGACTTTCTTATAAGCATCCTCCTCGTCGAGTCCAGTTATCGCATCTGCCAATGCCTTGGCCTTAGTCAAAGGATATGCCAAACCTATCCACTGCTCGGCCTTTGAAGCCGCTGCATCAAGATTTCCGGACATGGTAGATGCCGTCCCGGACATATTATCCATGTTCGTCTCGGCCAATGCCTTTTCCGCATCGGCGATGCTCTGGTTCAAAGCCTCCTTCTCGGCGGTACACAACATATATGTTCCGTCTTCCGTTTTTGCATAAAGCGATTGGGCTGCATTTATGGAAGCCGTCAAAGTCTCTACGTCAGCTTGCACGGCTTTGGCTGAAGATACAGCCTCCGACACGGCAGCCTGAGCCTCCTCCAAGCCGTCACCCGAAGCATCCTTGTTCGCATCATACACGTTCTGCAACTCTCCGGCTATAGCCGTCGCCCCCAAGCCGGTGAAGTCTTCCACACAACCGGCAAGTGTCTTTAATGATTCCTTAAATGCCTCGGAAGCATTCACTTCACCTAAATATGAAAGGCGGAAGTTGTCGAAAGCAATCCAATCCGAATTAATATGCACATCTTTTTTTATGCCAATCCTCAACGTGCCGTCTACCACGATAGCCTCCACGGCCTCCGTTTTATACCGCCCTGCCGCAAAAGCATTACCAGACGGTACCATACCATTAACAGAAGCATCGTCCAACAAAGGCAATGGCAAAGCATTGTCACCGGCATATAAATAAGCATTCTGCGCTCCACCGGCCACCACGCTTCCACCGGGACGGTAAAAACCTTGGCAATACACCCCATAACGCCCGTTTTTCAAACCCGTCAGGACTTGGTAAATATCCACACGGTTATTATTATAAGCTTCAGCACTCATATTGGTCGTGTTCTTTCCGTCCGCAGGGCCCCCAATCACCGGCTCATTTCCTCCATCCCATTCTTTCTTCCATCCATTTTGTTGGTTACGGTTGAAATCCGCCCCATTGATATAAAAAGTAGCATCCGCTGGGTTTTCCTTGGATGCAGCCTCCAATGTGGCTACGTTCTTCTCTATATATTGTGCTGCGGAAACCAAAAGCCATTGTGCGCCCTCAACAGTATTATCTGTTCCGGAATAGGCCAGCTTCGTGCCATTCTTTTCATCCCAACTCATCAAGTTGCCATTATAATCGAAAGAATAGATGTTCTGTCCGTCCTCTTCGTCAGTATCCGCGACAATGAATTCGGCGGCCTTGGTTTGGTCTATCCATCCTCCCGTTTCCAGAAACTTGTTCTGTTCCGGGTAAGTCTGCACTTTGTACTTATCTCCACTCTGGATCAAAGTACACAACAGTCCTCTTTCCCCGATGGACATATAGGTGCCATAGTCATTTCCTCCTACAAGGAAACCTCCCCCTCCCTTATTATAGAGGTAAAATTCACCTCCCTCGGCAGGTAGTTCTTCACCTTCCCAAACAATACTGATTTGTTGTCCCCATGCCGTACCTCCGGCAAGAGCCATCCACGCCAGAGCCATCACAGGCCAGCGTTTTCCCCGTAAACGAGGCAAGAAATTAGTAATTTCTTTTTTCATGATGCTAATAGTTTTAAGGTTCAACTGTTTTCCATCGTGCCATCACCGAACCTGTTAATGAAGACACGTACCTCCATACAGGAAAAGCCCGGGCAGTTTTTCCCTTTCGGTGTTACAAAACTACATTTTTCGCCAACCTTAGAATATGACAAAAAATAACAAGATATGGGGCGTATTTTACCAAATGGCATTTTAAGGGCATGCCGGGTATATTTGGGGGACATGACCGGAACGGCGGAGGAGGAACAGCCTTGAGGTTCACCAACATCAGGCGCGACGTAGCAAAATGACAAAAAGCCAACCACGCAGAGGTATGGCTGGCTTATCCGCGTCTTTCACGGACGGCCACGGCAAATACGCGATTCTCGCGGTGTTTGCAGGAAGCAGGGTGCAAGCTACCACGGACATCCTGCTGCCAAAAAGGTAGTAGGTGACTGGATGCTCAGCGTACACGGACAAGAAATTCGTAAGCCCAGAGGACGTTCCGCCTTACAAAAAGATACTCCGAATTCGTGCGCCTTTTCTTTCCAGATAGTGAAAACGGAGGCGTTTCCCGCAGGCATCGTCTCCGTTTTCAAACGCTTTTTTCTTCGGCAAGCGCATGCCGTCCGCACGCCTTGCGGAGAAAAAATATGTTTTCTCAGCCGGATGATTTCCGTTTCTAAGCCAAACGATTCGCCTTTTCGCTTAACAATCGTGAAAAATCGGCCTTAAAAGCTAAAAAAAGTATCCGAGAACGCCCCTGTCCGCTCCTGTTTCCGCTTTTTACACGGAAGCCCGTGCCTCCCCGCATCGGCCTTTTCCTTTCATTTTGCACATAAAACGAGGGGAAAGGATACCAAAACGGCAAAAGGGAGAAAACATGCAACCTTCAACGTTCCTGTCAAGGAAACAGCCTTCAAAAGTTCCACTCCGGTTTACGCTTTTCCAAAAAAGCCCGTCCGCCCTCCTGAGCCTCATCGGTCATATAGTAAAGCATCGTGGCATCCCCGGCCAGTTCCTGAATACCGGCCTGGCCGTCCAGTTCGGCATTCAGCCCCACCTTTATCATACGCAAAGCCAACGGACTGAGCTGCATCATCTCCTCCGCCCACGCCACATATTCGTCTTCCAATTCGGCCAAGGGCACCACCTTGTTGACCAGTCCCATGTCGAGGGCCTCCTGAGCATTATACTTCCGGCACAGGAACCATATCTCACGGGCTTTCTTCTGACCTACGACACGAGCCAGATAAGAGGAACCGAAACCGGCGTCAAAACTCCCCACGCGCGGACCGGTCTGTCCGAAAACGGCATTGTCCGAAGCTATCGTCAGGTCGCACACCACATGGAGCACGTGGCCTCCGCCGATGGCAAAGCCATTGACCGCCGCAATCACGGGCTTGGGCAACGAACGGATTTGTTTTTGCACCTCCAACACATTCAAACGGGGCACACCGTCGTCCCCGACATATCCCCCATGCCCTTTCACGTGCATGTCGCCTCCGGAACAAAAGGCCTTGTCGCCCGCTCCGGTCAACACGACTACACGGACATCGCGCCGCTCGCGGCAAATATAGAACGCGTCGCTCATCTCCGACACCGTGCGCGGCGTAAAAGCGTTGCGCACCTGCGGGCGGTTGATGGTGATACGGGCAATACCGTTATAAAATTCAAAAAGAATATCCTCGTATTCTTTCAAAGTTTTCCATTCTCTGTTCATATCCTTTATCTTAAAAAATTCTTCCATTCCTCCTTTACCGCATGATAATAATTCCGTTGCTCTTCGGCATCGGTCTCCGCATCGATAAACACTTCCAACAAGACAGGTGCCGTGGCAGCTTCGTCCAACAAATCATCAAAGGCGGCCAGAAGGGACACGGTATCCGTGGCACGCAAATAGGTAAATCCCTGCGATTCGGCCCAACCTGCCGCCGACGCGCCATGGGAAGCCGTCACGAAACGCCTCGTGTCTCCCGCCATGTCCAGTCCGGGCAAGGCATGGAAAATGGCCCCGCCGCCGTTGTTCAACACCACGATGCGGAGGTTGGAACGTACATGGCCGTTCCATAACGCATTCATATCATAAAAAAAACTCAAATCGCCCACAAGCAGGAAATTCAGGCGGTCGGACACCGCCGCATAACCTACCGCAGCCGACACGGAACCCTCAATGCCGTTCACTCCCCTGTTGCACTGCACTTCCACACCTTCGGGCAGGCGGCACAATTCCGCCAGACGCACGGCCGAACTGTTGGCCAAATGGAGCACTGCATGGGGTGGCAATGCCTCCAACACGCGCCGCACGGCATATATCTCGGAATATCCGGTTTCCGGAGAAGCCAACCGGGCACAACTTTCATGCCATAGCTGCGCATACGCCCCGGACGGCAAAGCCTCCGACCGGAAAAACAAACGGAAGAAATCAGCAGGAGAAGCCTCCACAACCGTGGTCAACGCACAAAACAAATCCGCCGGAAGGCCGTCCGGCGAAACATGCCAGTGCACCAATGAAGGCGTACGCCTCAGGAACTGTTTCAAACGTTTCGACACGACATGCCCGCCTACGGTAATCACCAAGTCCGGGCGCAACGCCTGCAAGTCTTCCTCACGGGCTGCATATAACAACGCATCGAAACCCCGTACCGCATCCGAAGCCGACGGACAATTCCCCAGCACTTCTGTCAACCAAGCCACACGGCCGCCGGACAGACAGGCCGCTACACCCACCGCTTCGTCCGAAGACATCTGCCCCGACACGACCAGTACCCGCCGGTACTTGGGAAGCTCTTCTTTCAGGAAGAAAGCCAAAGTCCGTCCCTCATCGGACATATCCCGCCGTACCATACGCCGGACGGAAGGCAAAGCTTCCGCCGTAAAATGAAACAACGGTTCGGAAAGGGGCACATTGATATGCACCGGCCCGTAGCCGTGGTGGTCCACTTCGAGCAAGGCTTCATTGACAAGCCGGTTGGCATACCATTCATCTTCCTCGGTACGTACCTCGGGCAGGTTGACCGCCTTCCGCACCAAACCACCGAAAACACCCGGCTGCGGCAAAGTCTGCCCGTCCATCTGTCCTATCCAAGCCGCCGGACGGTCGGCAGAAACGACTACCAAAGGCACCCGCCGGTAGAACGCCTCGCATACCGCCGGATGGAGGTTGAGCAAAGCCGAACCGGAGGTGCAACAGACCACTACGGGAGCCTGCACGTGCAACGCCAATCCGATGGCGAAGAAACCGGCACTGCGCTCGTCCGTCACCGAAAAGCATTCAAAACCGCCGCACGTGGCAAAAGCCTGTACCAACGGCACATTGCGACTTCCGGGACACAACACCGCCCGGCGTACCCCATGCGCACGCAGCAAGGCCACAAGCTGCAACACGTTTTTCTTATCCGAATACATCAGTCCCTCCTTTCGAGATTACATATTTCATAGTCTGCAACTTACGTTCCGTCTCCATCCATTCTTCTTCGCACACGGAAGCCGGCAAGATCCCGCCCCCGGCATACAGGCGGATTTTTTCCGCCCCTTCGCCACATTGCATGCATCGCAAATTCACATACAAAGCCGTCTTCCCTTCCGGCTCCCACCGTCCGAGGAAACCGGCATAATAGCTGCGGTCATATCCTTCATGCGACAGGATGAAGCGGAAAGCCTCTTCCTTAGGCAACCCGCATACGGCAGGCGTAGGGTGCAAAGCCTGCAAGATGTCCCCCAAGGCTTCGACCGAAGAGAGACGAAAACGAATATCGGTTTTCAAATGGGCCAGTTCTCCGGCCGTAGCCGTATAAGGCCCTTCCAAAGTGAACCGGACACCTCGTTCGCGCAAGCAACCGCCGATATATTCCGTCACGAAAGCTTGTTCGCGGATGTTCTTTTCCGACCACGGAGCTGTCAACTTCCCCTCTTGCAGGAATTGCGTACCGGCCAAAGCCACCGTACGATATTCCCCCTTGCCTCCGGCCAAAAGAATTTCGGGCGTAGCCCCCAACCAGAAACCGGTTTGCGGCGTATGGAACAAGTACACATAAGAATGTACATAACGGCGACAAGCCGCCGTAAAAGCCCGTGCCCATGAAAAGCCATGGGGAAAAGCATCCGTACAACCACGCGAAAGCACCAACTTCTGAAAATCTCCGGCACGAAGCGCACCGGAAAAAGCACGAAAAGCCTCACGATACTCCTTCGACGGCTGCTCCTCCAACCGTCCGCAAAAGGGCATCGGCGCAGGTGCCTCTACCTCATCGGAACATACGGCCCGGGATATACCGACCTCTATTTCTTCCTCCAAGGGAAGCAGCCATAAAGGATGCCCCTCTCCGAACCGAAAAGGGGCAAATACAAAACCAGTCTTCCCGTCGTTGGACGGGAAGACTTCAAAAGATTGCAGGGAAGACCGTGCCGCCCGTATGCCGTGGCAAACCCTTTCCCCCGGTTCACGGTAGAACACGAAGGCTTCTCCCCCCTTAATCCATTCATCTATTACCGCCTCGTCGTTCCGCATGCGGCTCATTTCCGTTTCATCACGCTATTCATCACCCGGATGGATGAGACCAACTTCTCTGTAGAGGTAAACACATCCACATTCCACACGTGTGAAGAGCGCCCTTTATGCACAATCGTGGCCACAGCCCTCACCGTATCTCCCTCGTGAGCCGAAGAGATATGGTTGCCACTCACTTGCATTCCCACTACGAATTCATCGGGATTGCATATCACCATTGAGCCTAATCCGGCTACCGTCTCTGCCAAAGCCAGCGTAGCCCCGCCATGCAAGATGCCGAAAGGCTGACGCGTGCGGTGGTCCACCGGCATGGTGGCTTCTATTCGCTCATGGGAAGCATAAGTATATTGTATACCCAAGTTCCCCATCAACGTAGTCTGCGCCTGCGCATTCAAGGCATCGAGTGGTATCTCGCTTTCACGCACTTCGGCCAAAAAGTAGTTTTCCACGGCCACGGCCACACCGTCTTCATTGTTGGAAAGGGTCACGTAGTCGGCACAACGCTTCACCGAATCCGGGGCATTCCCCATGGCAATACCCAAATCAGCCAATTGCAACATGGTCACGTCGGCCACGCCGTCGCCGAACACCACAATCTCGTCCGTCTTGATGCCCTCCATTTCCATGATGACGCCCAACGTATTGGCTTTGTCCACCCGGCTGCCCACCACTTCCAGGAAATACGGTTCGGAACGGAACACATCCAATACACCGTTCAAACGACGTTTCCAATGGTTCTCCAACCCCACCAAAGCCTCCTCATCATCACTCACCAGCATACATTTGCAAGGCGGGTAATCTATTGCCGCAGAGAAAAACTCCTGATGTTCCACTTTCATACCGTTCAGAGCCGCCTCGGCTTGCACATGCGGGTCATTCGGGTTATTCGTCACGACCGTATCTCCGTTATAAGTAAGGATCGAAAAACCGTTTTTCTCGGCTTTCTTCTCCAAATAAGTGATATGTTCCGGATTGATGCGGCGTTCAAATACCACTTCTCCGTTGGAAGCGTTAATCACCTGACCTCCGTTATAAGAGAGGATATACCCGTTATATGTACCCAATTCAAGTTTCTTGGCCAATGGCAGCAAACCGTAAGTGGGGCGTCCCGATGCCAACATGATACGCACGCCCATCTGCTGTACTTTGAGCAAAGTAGTCAGCGTCCGCTTGCTAATCTCCTTCTCGTCGTTCAACAGTGTCCCGTCCACGTCGAGCACTAACATTTTATACTTCATACTCCCACGTTTTTTTATTCATGTACACAAATATAGTGAAAGCCTTTCAGAAAAGAAGACGGAAGAAGTAGTTTATCGCAAAGCTTCACGTTTTTTAGGGAACAAGACCCATAAAAAAGACTGCTCCACGCTTCTCCATTCAGCGCAGAGCAGTCGCTCCTATTAATATACCTTAGCAAAACTATTTAACCAATACCTTCACTGTTTTCTTCGTGCCGTCACTCATTTCGTCCTGACGGATATAAATGCCACGTTGCTTCGGTTCAGAAACACGCACGCCATTGAGCGTATACCATTCGGAACGGACCACACTTTCCGTACTTCCCGCTGTCACGTCTTCAATATTATCGGTGAAGTCTCCCGGTTTGTTGGTATCCCCGTCACCATAATAATAGATGCGGAAGTTGTCAAAGATAGCCCAGTCATTCGGAATAGCTTCTTCCTTGCGCACACCTATCGTAACCGGTTGCCCATCTTCCGACACATAGAAAGAGAAGTTACCTTCATACATCCCTTCATCAAATACCCCTTTCACACCATTTACATTGTCTACCACAAAATGATAAAGCATACCAGACTCGGGGAAAAGACTGTCTGGTAATAAGACATCATTCACATCATATTTCAACTCGCTCACACCATCTAAAATAGAAGCCAAAGGTTTACTCCACTTACCTTCTCCAGCCTCCACGTATACTTCCGCATTCTGCGCATCCGTACTGTCACGGCGAGCCAAAGCTGCATCCACAGCGAGACCGGCACGGTAGAAACCATTATATACCAAACGGTAATACCCCTTAGGCAAAGCATACAGGATTTGATGGATGTCAGCATCTCCCTTTCCCACGATGAACTCGTAGTTCAGAGCAGAAGTGGCATTCTCGTTATTCCCTTCTGCGGTAATCCATCCCTTAATGGAAGCCACTTCTTCATCACTTTCCGGGTCAAGCTCAGAGAAACTCGGGCTTTGCATCAAGCCGGTAGCATCGAACGGCTCGTCGATATTGGCTTTCGACATATCCATACTTGTCGCCTTCATCTTGGCATAAGCCTCGTTAATTCTCGCAATAGCATCCTCTATCCATTCCACAGACTCCAATCCGTCATATAATGCCGGTTCCATTTCATCGTACAAAAGATCCTGAAGAGTACCGAACTCAGGCGTGTCTAAATATTCATCATAAACACCGAGATCGAAATTGTTAAGGTATTCCGTAACCAAGACTTCAAAATTCGAGGCAGCTTTCTGAGCTTTTTGTCCAGCCTTGATAGCCGCATTCAATGAAGCCGTCTGCTCCTTATACGTTTCCTGCGTCAGTCCATCCGCAATGGCCTTGTTAGCTGCTGCTATGGCTTCGTTCAAGCCCTCATTAGCCTCTGTCGTCGTCAGGGTTTCTTCATCGTTGACCATATCCTGTGCCTGCGCAATCAAAGCATTGATGGTGGACGTAGCTCCCGTCATGTCCTCGGCTCCCAAATATTCCACTTGGAAATTATCAAATACAACCCATGACTGTCCCCAAGTTACTCCGGAGAGCTTCACTCCCAAACGAAGCGTTCCGTCCTCTCCCACATAACAATCCACCGTGTTGAGGTAATTGTCGGACGAAGTTTCGAAGATTTCCTGTGCAGAACCCTTCCCATGGCTTATCCACTTCCCAGCCAAAGAAGCATCATCGGTCCATGTTATCTCTTCACAATTCTCGGCTACATTTTCCTCTTGCGGGCAGGCCATTACGTGGAGAAGCTTCTTCGCGGCATCGTTTCCAAAGAAAGAGCCTAAAATTTCATTCGTCTTGTCACCTTCCTGTCCCCATCCTTCATGCCAAGAGTTTGCATTTCCGGAACTCGGAGAATAGAAACCCTGCATAGTGATTTTATATGACCCTTCCGGCAATCCGGTCAATTCCTGAGAAACTTCCCATTCTTTTCCGTTCCAAACCTCCGATACGTTGGTATTGTCGTTTTTGAAATCACCGTCACCCGTTTTGGTCCAACCGTCATTGCTCTTGGTAAAATTCGGATTTACAAGTAAACCAGTCACATTATTTGTGGTACCGTCCGCCAGCGCCTTCACTACAGATTCCCGGAAAATCCTGTCGGCACGGGGCTGAATACTGTCCAATTCGGCTATATCGAATGTCCGCTCATCATAGCTTGCCTTCAATACCTCATCCAAATAATACTCATAATCTTCCAATCCATCATTTGCATACGGTGTTTCATCATAAGCTTTATTCAAATCTTCAATTTTTTGGTTCAGTGCATCATATCCGGCAATATCCCTTGACAATGTATCCATCCGAGCCAGTAACGAAGTGATGATTCCCGTAAGTGTCTCGTCATCCAAACTTGGATTCTGAGCCGCCTCCTTAGCCGTAGCCATTATCTTTTCATACTTCATCTTTTCCGAATTACTGAAAGCTTTGTTGGCATTGGTATATTCGGCATACTGCGCTTCAGCACTTTCTATATTTTTGTTCAAAAGTTCACGAATATTGGCTTCGCCCGTAGGTCCCATATACTTCAAATCGAAGTTGTCCACAGCCGACCACGTAGAATTGGCATTCTCCACGACATACCCTATCGTGGCCGTCCCGCCGATAACCTCAAAATCTGCAGTATAATAATGCCACGTACCGTTACCACGGTTCTCATTACCAGCTTCCGCAGGCTTGTCTGCAGCTACACGTACTTCCTCAGCCAAAGTCTTGGCAGACAAGTAAAGTCCCAACGATTTCGGTTCGTCTTCCGTCGGCATACGGTTAGTCAATATCCAAGCCCCCACACGGTATTTTCCGTCTACCAATCCCTCTATTTTCTGTGTGATAGACCAGTTCGGCATGTTACTTCCGTTACTGGTAGAACACTCATAGAAATTCTCGCAAATGATTCCTTCAGGCAAACTACCCGCATTTTCGAAACGGTCCCCCGTCTTGAGTTGGTAATTGATTCCAGAACCCGTAGTTTGTACGATGTCCCATCCGTCCGTACTATTGGCAAAAGAGGGCTCTTTTACGAATCTTTCCGTTACGTCAATAGGATTCTCTTCCGTAGCCACAGAATAACCGAAATCAATGATGTCGGACTTCAAGTTCTCCACAGCTTCCAGTAGCTCTTCCGCAGTTGCCTCCTCACTATTATAGAGTGCAGCATACTCCGCATAATCCTTGAAACCGATTTCATCGGCAGACTCCAACTGAACTTTCAGTTTCTTTTTAGCTTGGAATATTTCATACACTTCAGGTTTCACGAACTTCCAATCCGGTTCAGCTTCCTGATATCCCTCTGTACTGTTGTCCACCAACGGAAAAACTTTCGTCGACCCGGTATTCACGGCCATGTATGAATTCTTATATGCCCCTCCATTAACCTCGGCACCGTAAATCTTATCCTCGTCTATGACCTTGATACGGTAGACATTTCCATCCTGTGGCATAATTTGCCATAGAATATGTCCCTGCTTATTGTGATCCACGAAAACATCGGCTCCGCTGTTCGTGATATAGAACTCATGCATACCACTATTGGTATGCCCCTCCATCATACTCAAACGCCATCCCTTGGCCGTGGAATATTCCGCGTCACTTTCCGGACGACGACTCAGTTCATAGTCTTCACCGTAACTCAAAGTCACTTCTTTCCCTTCGTCGGCCACGATAAGCCGCGTGTTGTAATCGGCACCATTGACCATGAACTTCTGCGTGGCCACATGATAAATGTAATACACACCGCCACCCGTTCCGTCGGTAGCCAAATTCGGATCTACGAATTGTAATTCCGGGGCTTCCCATGCAGCCCACAAAGGTAATGTCGATGACGTTGCACCGCAAAGAGCCATTAAGGCAAGTAATCTGTTTTTCATCTGGACAGAAATTAAGTTAATACTTGTGTTTTTTATGCCTTCAACTGAAGGAAATAACGAGTGTCAAAATTACAAGTTTTATTCAAAAGAAAAACGATAAGCCCTAAAAAATATCCTAAAATCCTTGTTTTTAACACTATTTATATTTATACTATTAATATGTACTCCTTGAAAAGCATCCTGCCACAGCTTCCCGTCTATTTAAGGAAAGCATGCACCAAAAGCCCATGGCTCGCATCAATCCTCGTTAAATAGGGTGAATCTTTGAAAATGAGGAACTTTTACTTACCGAACATTTGGTAACTTTGTCACGGTCAAGTGCCCCGCCATTTTTTGAGGGCATTCATTTCTTATTAGCTCTATATGAAAGAGAAGCAGAATTCTAAAGTTTTTTTATTAATCTTATTAGGTATGCTTACGGCTTTCGGTCCGTTCGTAACCGACATGTACTTACCCAGCCTTCCCTCTATGGGAACTTATTTTTCCACCACCTCGTCCATGGTACAATTAGGATTGACGGCCAGTATGGCCGGACTCGCCGTAGGACAAATTTTCTTTGGTCCGCTCAGCGACCGTTATGGTCGCCGACGTCCTCTGTTAACGGCTTTATGGCTGTTTATCTTTTCCACAATATTATGTTTGTATGCCACAAGCATAGAATGGTTCATACTGTTCCGGCTGATTCAGGGTATTGCCGGTGCCGGAGGTATCGTCATTTCCCGGTCGATAGCAACAGACAAGTATACGGGACGCGAATTGGCTAAAATGTTAGCTCTGATAGGAGCCGTCAACGGCATAGCACCGGTAATTTCTCCTATTATCGGGGGCGCTTTGACCGACCCTATCGGCTGGAAAGGCATCTTTTGCGTACTGCTCGGACTGGGATTCCTACTTCTACTCGGAAGTCTCCGTTTTCGCGAATCACTACCGCCCGAACATCGGCTTGCAACCCGGTGGAGCGACACATTCCACTCTTTCCGCACCACGTTAAGCGATAGGCAATTTGTCTATTACGTCCTTCAAATGGCTTTTGCCCAAGGGGTCTTGTTTGCTTATATCGCCTCTTCGCCGCTCATCGTACAACAATATTACGGTTTCTCTGCCATGGCATTCAGCCTATGTTTTGCCGTCAATGCCATAGCGATAGGCATGGGTGCGGTCCTGTCCGCCAAATTCCGGCATCCGTCAGATTGTACCGTTACAAGTTGTGCAGGTATGGTGGTAATGGCCATTGCGGAATGTATTGCCCTGATGGCCGGTTGCAATTTTTATATTTACGAAGGCTTGCTTCTGGCCTTGCTCTTCTGCGTAGGGCTCACTTTCACCTCTACCACCACATTGGCCATGGAATGCCAACGTGAAAACTCGGGAACAGCTTCTGCGTGGTTGGGATCTATCTGTTTTGCGGCAGGCGGAATCGTATCGCCGTTAGTAGGTATAAACGATATCTTATCGTCTACGGGCGTAATCTTTGTCCTCTGTGCTTTGGCATCTGCATGTTGCATCTTTATAGCACTGGGTAAACGACGTACCGGATTATACCTGAATCTTATCTACCACAAAAATCAATCTGTACCAAACCGAAAATCGTTTGGCGCAGAATGAAAAATCGTTTGCAGCAGATTGATTTTTCATTCTGCTGCAAACGATTTTAAGATTTCAACATTCTCTTTTTCAAATAGATACAAAACTCTAAAAAAAAGTCTGTCTATTCCTATATTATATTCCTATTCTCCTCCTACAACATCTGTGCCCAATGCATCAGGCTTTCGTAGACGAAGCTCATCACGCCCAACAGGCAGACGCCTGCCGTGCAGAGCGCCAACGTGAGGCGTACGCCCGCCGTGCTCTTGAGCGGGGCCACCGCCGGGAGGCCGTCCGCCGTGAGGGGCTCGGAGATGTACATGGCCTTGACCACCAACAGGTAGTAGAAAAGGGAGACGATGGTGTTCACCAACGCGAGGAACACGACCAGATACCACCCCTCAGCAAAGGCCGCCGCGAAAATGAAGAACTTCGTGAAGAAACCGGCGAACGGAGGGATGCCGCCCAACGAGAACAGGGCCAACGTCAGCACCAGTGTCAGGCGAGGGTTCGTGCGGTAAAGCCCGCGGTAGGCGTCGCGGTCGGTCCGGCCGGCGGCGTGCTGTTCGACGGTGCCGATAACGGCAAAGACGGCCACGTTGGCCGCCACATACACGGCCACATAAAACACCAGCGAGGCCATGCCCTGCGCCGTGCCTGCGAGCACGCCCAGAAGGATGTAACCGGCCTGCGAGATGCTGCTGAAGGCCATGAAACGCTTCATGTCGCCCTGCAGGACGGCCATCAGGTTGGCCACGGTGATGCTGGCCACGGAAAGCAGGGCCACGGCGAGCGTCCAGTCTTCCCTCATCAAAGGGAACACCTGGCGCAGGACGATGGCCAGGGCCACGGCGGCGGCTCCCTTGGAAATGACACTGAGGTAGGCCGTCACGCCGGTAGGCGCCCCTTCGTAGACGTCGGCCGTCCACAAATGGAACGGCACGAGGCTCATCTTGAAGCCCATCCCGGCCAGGAAGAGCACCAGGGCAAACTGCTGCAACGCGCCGCCTTGGAGCATGGCCGGAAGGTCGGCAAAATAGAGCGTGCCGGAAGTGCCGTAGATGAACGACAGGCCATAGAGCAGCAGGGCGGAAGAGAACATCGTGCTCAGGATGAACTTGGCTCCGGCTTCCGCGCTGTGGTGGCGGTATTTGTCGAGGGCCACGAGGCAGGCCATGGGGATGCTGGCCATTTCCAATCCGATGTAGAATATCAGGAAATGCCCGGCGGACACCATGAAGAACATGCCCAGCAAGGTGGAGAGCGTCAGCACGTAGAACTCACCTTGTTTATAATGCGTGTCTTTCCGCCCCAGCCATTCGCCGCTTTGGAGGAAGATAAGCAACGTGCCGGCCGAAAGGATGGACTTGACGACGGACGTGAACGGGGTGTTGACGTACATGCCGCCGAAGAGTGCGCGGGTGTCGGGCGTAAGGTTCAATCCTATCTGGAGTGCCATCAACACGCAAACGGCCGGATGAAACCAACGCCGGCGATGGCGGCCCATGAAAAGGTCGGCCAAGAGGGCCACCAACAGAATCAACACCAGCGACAGCTCGGCATGCAAGGACAATATAGCAGATAAATTACTGTTCATAACTTGGATCAGGGAAGATTAAAATGTGAAACAATAGGCTCTACACTGAAACTGATGGTGTCGCTCACCCACCACGGGGCAAGTCCCAGTCCTGCCACACACACAATCAGGCAAATGACGGCAAAACGCTCGTCCCACGTGGCATCCGTCAACTTCAGATGCTCGGGGTTACGGCACGTGCCATAAAGAATCTTGCCCACCACACGCAGGATATACACTGCCGTGATGACGATACTCATCGTGGCGATGACGGTGCAGGCGCGGTGGAACACGTCGGGATGTTCGAAAGAACCCACGAATACCGTCATCTCGGCCACAAAACCGCTCAGACCGGGCAGGCCGAGATTGGCCAGACCGGCTATGACATACCCCACGGCCAGGAAAGGCATGACCTTCATCAATCCATTCAACTCGCGCACGTCACGGGTGTGCGTCCGGCCGTATATCATGCCGATAAGGGCAAAGAACAAGGCCGTCATCAGCCCGTGGCTCAGCATTTGCAGGATGGCGCCCGTGCAGCTCGTGCGGGTCGCCATCAGCAAGGCGAAAAGCACCAGGCCGCAATGGCTAACGGAAGAATAGGCATTGATGTATTTCAAATCGGTCTGCACCACGGCGCTGAAAGCCCCGTAAACCACAGAAACCGTAGTCAGTATCAGGAAGAAGTCGCCCCACTGGACCAGTCCTTCAGGCATCAGGTACATGGCAATGCGGAAACACCCGTAGCCACCCAGTTTCATCAACACGCCGGCATGCAACATGGACACCGCCGTAGGGGCGGAAGCATGGCCGTCGGGACTCCATGTATGGAACGGAAACAAGGCACCCAATACGCCGAAGCCCAAGAACACCGCCGGAAAGAACAGGTGCTGCATCTCTTCGGGGATATTATGCAAGCTGGCTATCTCCAACACATTCATCGTCTGCGCCCCGGCTCCGTAATAGATGCCCAGGATACCGATGAGCAGGAAAGCCGACCCGCCCATCAGCATCAGCGTCAGTTTCATGGCGGCATATTCCTTACGCCCGCTGCCCCATACGCCGATGAGCAGGTACATCGGGATGAGGGCCACCTCGTAAAACATGAACATGGTGAAAAGGTCGGTGGAAATGAAGAAACCGAATACGCCCGTGGAGAGCAAGGTAAACCACAGGAAATATTCTTTCGTGAGGGGTTTCAGTTTCCATGAGGCGAAAGTGCCCGTGAACACGATGATGGCGCTCAACAGCAGCATGACCACGGAAATGCCGTCCACCCCGACGGAATAACAGATATGCAAGGGAGCGTACCACACGACACTGTCCGTGTAGAGCATCTCCGGCTGCGGAAAAGGCAGATTGGCAATCAACGCACGAAGCCGGAGATAATCCACGGCAAGCCAGACCGCCAGCACCAACAACGCGGAAGAACCGGCTACCATCACTCCCCGTACTTGGTTGATGCCCCGGGCCATCCACAGCCCGAGCATCATCAACAGGGGAATCAATACGAAAAGACTTAATATATTCATATCGTTTTTACTTTTTTACCTCGTTAAAGAATTATCAGACGGCCAGCAAAACCAAAGTCAAAAGGATAATGCCGCTCAGGAACCAAATCACGTAAGCCTGTATCCGTCCGCTCTGCATGGGTTGTACCTCCTCCGCCGAAGCACGGGTGGCCCAAGCCAGAAAGTTCATGAAACCGTCTATCACATGGCGGTCGAACCACGCCAACGGCGCGGACACGCAGCGGAAAATAATCCGTTTGGTGACGAACAGCCAGGCTTCGTCCATATAAAAACGGCGGTAGGCCGCACGGTGCAGTTTCGGGAAACGCCGGGCCAGGGCATCGGCCACCGGCTGCTCGCTACGGGCATACATGAAAGTGGCCAAAGCTATGGCCAGCACGGCCACCACGCAACTCGTGGCTGCCACGCCACCGTCCAGGTGAATGTCGTAAGACAAACCGTCGCCCGTGACGAAATGCCCGAAGGGGATGAAACCGGCCAAACAGGTCACGGCAGCCAGCACCATCAACGGAAAGGTCATCGTAAGCGGACTTTCATGCGGCACGTGTTCGGCATGCAGTTCTTTATTCTCATGCCCCCAGAAAATGCAGTAGTACAGACGGAACATGTAGAAAGCCGTCATCCCGGCAATGAAAGTCATGACATAACCCATCACCGGACTGAAAGCAAAGCAAGCCGTCAGAATCTCGTCCTTGGAAAAGAAACCGGAAAACGGCGGAATACCGGCAATGGCTAAGCAGGCGATGAGGAACGTGACATGCGTCACCGGCATATACTTGCGCAAGCCGCCCATCACGGACATCTCGTTACTATGCACGGCATGGATGATGCAGCCCGCGCCGAGGAAGAGCAAAGCCTTGAACATGGCATGGGTGAAAAGATGGAACATGGAAGCCATGTAACCCAGGCCGCCTTCATGGCTCGGCATGCCTGTAGAGACTCCTAAAGCCACCATCATGAACCCGATTTGGGAAATGGTGGAAAAGGCCAGCACCCGCTTGATGTCGCTTTGTACGCAAGCCACGGAAGCGGCATAGAAAGCCGTGAAAGCCCCGACGTAGGCCACAATGTGCAACGTTTCCGGCGCATAGGCGATATAAAGCGGGAACATCCGTGCCACCTGATACACTCCGGCCACGACCATCGTGGCCGCATGAATCAACGCACTGACCGGCGTAGGGCCTTCCATAGCGTCGGGCAACCAGATGTGAAGCGGGAACATGGCGCTCTTACCGGCACCGCCCACAAACATCAGCCCCAATGCCCACGGCAGCATCAATGCGCCTTGCATAAGGTTCTCCTCGGCAGGCGCAAAGGTGAACGTACCCATATAATAACCGTAAATCAGGATACCGATAAGGAATCCGAGGTCGGCAAAACGTGTCACGATAAAAGCTTTCTTGGAAGCGGAGATGGCCTCAGGCTTTGTATAATAAAACCCGATGAGCAGGTAAGAGGACACGCCCACCAATTCCCAAAACACATACATCTGGAAAATGTTCGTGGCTACCACCAGCCCGAGCATCGAAAAGGTGAACAAGCTCAGGAAAGCGTAATAACGCTGAAAACCCTTCTCCCCTTTCATATACCCGAAAGAATAGATGTGCACCATGAGCGAAACGGTGGAAATAACCACCAGCATCATCACCGAAATAGGATCGAGCAAAATACCCATGTCGATATGCAGGCCGGCCGCAAAAGGAAGCCATACAAAATTATAAGGTATCAGGGTTCCAAACGTCCCGTCGGCCAAGCGCGGCAAGGTGAAATAACCGTATGCCGTGACATAACTCAACACGGCTACCGCTCCCAATGACAACGAACCAATCAGACCGGCTGCGCGGTGGGACATCTTCATACCTGCCAAAGCCAACACCAGAAAGCTCAGTACGGGCAGGAGGAGTATCAATATCGTATATTCCATATTATTCTTTTTTTATCAGTTTCCGATGTCAACCCTTCAGGTCGCTGACGTCATCCGTCTGGATATTTCGGATATTACGGTACACATTTATCATAATGGCAATAGCCACAGCCGTTTCCGCCGCCGAGATGGCTATGCCGAAGAGCGTGAAGAAATGGCCTTCAAGTGCACCCGGATAAAAATAACGGTTGAACACGGCAAAGTTGATGTTCGTGGCATTCAGCATCAGCTCCACGGAGATGAGCGTGGCCAACAGGTTACGGCGCGTGAAAAAGCCGTAAATACCGGCAAACATCATCACCGTACTCAGTATCAGATAATAAAAAACATCTATTTCCATAACTTTGTTTGTTTAATCAACGTTTACGTGCAATCATGATGGCACCGATCATGCAGGCCAACAACAACACACTGACTACCTCGAAAGGCAGGACGAACTGGTATTTCTCCATTCCGATAAGCGCGTTGCCGACTTTCACCGGATCCAGTTCCACCAACGGAGGAACGGAGAAACGTGCAAAACCGTAAGACGACAGCAGGAATACCGTCAATCCGAAACCGGCCAATACCGTCAGTATGGCTGCAAACCAACGTCCCCGCGGGATACGTTCGTTCATGTTTTTGTCCGAACGGGTCAGCAAGATGGAGAAGACATAAAGCACTACGATACCTCCGGCATAAACCGACAACTGCACCGCTCCCAAATAGGTATAGCCCAACATAAAATAAAGACCGGCCGTCCCGAAAAGCACAAACAGCAAAGCCGTAGCCGCACGTAAAATACGGCCCGACGTCACAGCCAGCACCGAACAGACCGCCATCATCAGTGCGACAACTCCAAAAACTACTTGCCCAAGAGTGATTCCTTCCATATTACATTATGCTTTTATAGGTTTGTTTTTCTCGGGAGCCGGTGCCAGCACCGAACCTTCCCGGTTCAACGTGAGCAGCAACTTGTCACGCTCGAAAACCGAATTCTCAAAATCGTTGGAAAAACGTATGGCATCATGCGGACAGGCATTGACACAAAGCTGGCAAAACATGCAGGAACCCAAATCATACTCATACTTCACCAAATACTTCCTCTTCTTTCCTTCTGCATCTTCCCTCACCTCGGATACCACACGAATCGTATCGTTGGGACAAGCCATCTGACACAACCCGCAGGCCACACAATGATGCTGGTTCCGGTCGTTATGAATCATTTCCAACTGTGCCCGATGACGTTCCGGTATGTAAAGCGTCGTATGCCGGTTTTCCGGATACTGCTCCGTCACTTTCTTCCGGAAAAACACCTTGATGGACGTATTCAGCCCTCCCGCCAGACTCTCCGTGCTACGCCAATATCTCTTTATATATTTCGTGAATTTACTCATTTCATTACTATCGTTTTAAAAAACCAATCCGAAAACCTTCATCACCACCATGGCCAACATGACTACGAGCGACAAGGGCATGAGGTATTTCCATTCCAGCGTCAGCACCTGGTCGATACGCAAACGGGGGAAGGTCCACCGGATCCACATCAACAGGAATATGACGAAAAACGTCTTGCCCAGGAACCACACGATGCCGGGAACATAGTCCATCACGGCATTGAACCCGTCGAGCCCGGCCACATGCAAAGGCATCCACCCCCCTAAGAAAAGCGTAGTGGCAATACCGGCCGTAATGAAAAGGTTCAGATACTCGGCCAGGTAGAAAAAGCCGAAATGCATACCGGAATATTCCGTATGGTAACCGGCTGTCAGCTCTTGCTCGGCTTCAGCCAGGTCGAACGGGCCACGGTTGGCTTCGGCATTACCGGAAATAAGGTAAATGACAAAAGCCACCAGTGTCAGGATATGTCCTTTGAAAATGTTCCATCCTCCGGCCTGGCTCTCCACAATGCCGCTGATGCTCATCGTCCCGCTCAGGATAACCATCGTAAGTACCGTAATACCCAAAGACAGCTCATAGCTGATAATCATGGCACCGCTGCGGACGGCACCGATAATCGTGTACTTGCTGTTACTACTCCATCCGGCCAACAAAATACCGATCACCCCGATACTCGAAGCGGCCAACACGAAAAATATTCCTATTTGCATATCCAAAATCTCTGCTCCCTTGTGCCAGGGCAGGCAAGAAAACGAGATGACGGAAGCCAGAATCACCAGATAAGGCGCCAGTTCATAAAGCACATGGTCGGACTTCCTGAGGCGTATGATTTCCTTGGTCAGTATCTTCAACACGTCGGCAGGCACTTGCAACAATCCGCCTTTGCCTCCCACGCGGTTCGGTCCGATACGGCACTGGAAAGCACCGCAAACACGGCGTTCCATGTAAATGAGCACCACGGCCAGCACAGCGTATGCCAGCAAAATGACTATGCCCAGCGCCAACCCTTCGATAAAAACAGCCCAGTCCTCAGGCATCACACCGCACAACGTACGGTGTATCCACTGCGTAAACGGTTCCAGACTGTAATAATCCAAAAATGCTTGATTCATATGTTTAAATGTGTCTGTATGTTATCTGTCAATATCCGGTATCACGAAGTCCATCGTACCGCCGATGGCAATCAAGTCGGCTATCTTCCCGCCCCGACACACGGTGTCCATGGCATGCACCAAGGGCAGCCCCGTGCTTCGGTAATGCAAACGGTAAGGCGTCTTGTCCCCCCGGCTGATGAGGAACACGCCGAACTCGCCGCGGCTGGCCTCGACGGAAGCCGTGAACACACCTTCGGGCAATTTGAGAATGGGCTTCGTCTTCACCCGGAACTCCCCTTCGGGTACATTATCTATCAACTGTTCTATAATTCTGCAGGATTCCATGATTTCATCCATGCGCACCATATAGCGGTCGAAAGCGTCCCCATGCGTATAGGTGATTTCCTTAAAGTCCACCTTGCCATACATCGCGTAGGGATGATGCTTGCGCACGTCGTTGGCCCATCCGGAAGCCCGTCCCGTCCCGCCGGTACAGCCCAACGAGATGGCATCCTCACGCGAAAGCAAGCCGACCCCCTTCAGACGGGTGCGGGCAATGACGCTCTTCGTAAAGATGTCGTGGTATTCATGGATGATACCCCGCAAGTGCACGATAAACTCTTTCGTCTTCCGCACGAAATCGGGATGCAGGTCGGCCTGCACGCCGCCAATCACATTGTAATTCTGAATCAACCGTCCTCCGGTGGTATCCTCGAAAATGTCGAGAATCATCTCACGCTCCCGGAAGCCATAGAAGAAAGGCGTCAGCGCTCCCATGTCCATGGCCAGGCAGGAATAAAACAGGAGGTGGGAATCGATACGTTGCAATTCGTCCATTATCGTGCGGATATATTGTGCACGCTGGGAAACCTCGATACCCGCGGCCCCCTCGATGCACATGCACAGGGCATGGCGGCTCTGGTGGGCGCTCAGGTAGTCCAGACGGTCGGTCAGCGCCAGCGTCTGCGGATAAGTCAGGCTCTCGTTCATCTTTTCGATACCCCGGTGGATATATCCCAATATGGGGTCTATCTTCTTGACCATCTCGCCGTCCAACGACGTACGCATACGCAATACGCCATGTGTGGAAGGATGCTGCGGGCCGATATTGACAATGAAGTCATCCGGGCGGAACACCACGTTCTCGCGCCGTTCGATGGTCCCGTCCGCACGCAAGTCATATTCTTCCGTCACGTCGGCGTTTTCTTCATTCTCCATGTTGAGCGGGTTGCTGTCCATGTCATAATCCTTGCGGAGCGGATAACCCACCCAATCCTCACGCAGGTAGAGGCGGCGCATGTCGGGATGCCCCGTGAAGCGTATGCCGAAGAAATCGTATGCCTCGCGTTCCTTGATTTCCGCCGTCTTCCATATCCCGCACACCGAGGGCAGGAAAGGATCCTCGCGCCCGTCCGTGTCCGTGCGCAACGTCACGCGGCCGCCCGTCCGCGTCGACTCCAACTGGTAGAACACGCTCAGACGTCCGTCTCCGTCCGCCGCCACAAGATCCCGCATGAAGTCCATCGGTTCTTCCGCGTCGTCGTGCAGCCGGCGGCATACCTCCGCCACGTCCCGCTCCGGGACCACTACCACTCTCTCGCCGACCTCTTCCACCGTGGCGGCCGCACACCACTGCCTTATCTTTTCTTCTATCCCCGTCATACTCCGGCCTCCTTTCTTTCCCCGACTTCCTCCGGTTTCTCCTTGTGGTTGCGCCCCCCGAGGAAACGCTCCACCTTGATTTTACGTTGCAACTGCATCATCCCGTAGAAAAAGGCTTCCGGGCGGGGCGGACATCCGGGAATGTACACGTCCACCGGGATGATGCGGTCTATTCCGTTCACCACGTGATAACTCTTACGGAACGGACCTCCGCTGATGGTACATCCCCCCACGGCCACCACGTATTTCGGTTCGGCCATCTGGTCGTACAACCGCTTCAGTACCGGGGCCATGCGGTAGGTTATCGTACCCAACACCATGATCATGTCCGCCTGGCGCGGCGAGTTGCGCGTCACCTCGAAGCCGAAACGCGCCATGTCATAACGCGCCGCCCCCAGGGCCATGAACTCTATGGCGCAACAGCTCGTACCGAAAGTAAGCGACCAAAGCGAATTGCTGCGGCCCCAGTTGATCAGATCATCCAGCGTGCCCAATACGATACCCGCCCCGTCGCGGTTCAGTTTCTCGACCATGCGCAGCAGGTAATCGTTATTCTTGAAATCGCCCGGCTCCATATCCTTTATCTTGGGCAATCCGTGTTTCATTTCCATTCCAACGCTCCTTTCCTCCAGGCGTAAGCCAGGCCCAGAATCAATACCGCAATGAAAAATACGATGCTCAACAGCCCTTGCATGCCGATACGGCCTACCACCGCCGCCCACGGAAACAGGAACACCGTCTCGATGTCGAATATCAGGAACAGGATGGCATACAGGTAATAACCGGCATGGAACTGAAACCACGCCTCGCCCCGCGTGGGCACGCCGCACTCGTAGGGCTCACCTTTTTGGGGGTTGAACGTACGGGGAGCCGCAAGGCGCGCTATCAGCAAGGCTGCCGTCACCAAGGCGATTGCTGTAAGCACCACGACCGTTAACAATGTGAAATCCGTCATTCTTAAAGTTATATTTAATTTAACAACCAAAGATTATTTCGCTGTAAAAGGCATATCCTTTGTTTTCTTTTCCGAAGGGAAAAGGACCATAAGATATGGCACTCTGAAATGATACCTATTTTTATATAATATAGGCTTCCGCAGGGGTCACACCCTGATTCGTCTCAGGGTAAAGACATAATAATCCCTGCCGGGTCCGGAATCATAAGAATAGTATAATGACCTGCAAGGAGATAAAAAACAGTCTATGGAAGCATAAGGAAAACCGGATAATCTTTCCGAGACCGCCATGTACTTGAAACACGACGTTTCAGACCCTTCATCCAAGGCAAAAGACAACGGGGCTATGTAATCGGAAGTAAAAAAGAAATAAGGAGTATCGGATGTCCAATATGTAACTTCTTGTACAAGACTTTCCACTGACGGGGAACTTGACTCAGCACAAAACGCCGATGAACCATGTTTTTCCATCGTGGCAAAAGCCATTAAGAAAGACATGGAAAACAGTAGCCACATACAGAGTTTATGCTTCATTTCCTCGTCTCTTTAATGGGCGCAAAGGTACATATATTATTTTAAAGCTTATTTTATAGAGGATTAAAATATCTAAATTAGAATGATTTAAGTGCTACTTCAGAAACTACCGACATAACCATTCACAAACTTTGTCTTGAAAGTCTTGTGCAGCCGCCACACGTTCCACACCTTGATTCATAATACAAAAGGCCAGCAAATGGTTATTCCCCGACCGTGCATAACCGGCCAATGTGGATACTCCTTCCAAAGTCCCGGTCTTAGCTCTTACGTTTCCGTAGGCTTTTCCCTTCCTCATACGTTTTTTCAGCGTACCGTCAACTCCGGCTATCGGTAAAGAAATATAAAGAGGTGAAAAAACAGCCTCATCACGATAAGCGTATCTCAAAAAAGCAATTTCAAGTTCCGGTGTCAAGTAATTATATAAAGAAACTCCGCTCCCATCGGCCACTATATATTTTCCGGGATCATAGCCCAACCGCCCTATCAACCGCTCAATGTAGTACATAGCTTCTTTTCTTGAAGCGTATGGTTTTCCTGTACGGGCTGCCAACTGGTAAAACAGGGCTTCGGCACATAAATTATCACTCTCTTTCATCATAGGATGTAAAACATCTGCCAACTGGCGTGTCCGTCCGGCTAACAATACGCCATTTTGGGGACAACGGGCTTGTCCTCCAAAAACATGTCGGATACCCAAACCATGCAACACCTTGCTGAATGCCCTTATGAAAATATTCTTCTTTCCATATAATAAAGGAGTCAGTACCGGCATGTCATCGTCCCAGCACCAACCCCATCCCCATTGCAAGGTATCTTTCATCGACACGTCTGCATACAGTCTCCCTGTTATGGAATCCACATCCGATTCTTTCAAAGCCTTGCCGAAAGAAAGCAAATCTTCTTTCCCGAAACAAGGGTCAAAACCTCCCACGACATACAAGTCCCCATACAAAACACGTCCCCGGATTTCGCCCGTGTAGAACAAACGGGTTGCCAAACGATAATCACTCCCCAATTCAGAAAGCGCAGTGACAGCCGTTACCAATTTTTCGGTGGAAGCCGGACGCATACGCTGTTTGGCCTGGTAAGCATACAACAAAGTATCGTCGGTCAAATCATACACACACAAACCTAATTGCGAAGTAAGCAATAGCTCATCTTGCAACAAACTATCCAGTCCGTCCTGCAAACACACCGACCACGAAGCCTCCTCCTCAAGCGGTTCACAAGAAATCCTCTCGGAAGAAAACAAGGGATTACCAACTCCCCCAACAAACCAAAAGAACCCAAAAAGTACTCTAAAAAGCCTCATATTCATAAGCTATCTGTCTTTTCAAGAAAATCTTCCTGTTTTCGTTTGAAATACCGGCAAAACTCTTCAGCCGGAAAAGGTGTGATAAATTTAATCGAACCGTCACAAAACGTCAACATGACAGTATCCTTATTCTTTAAAAAGGACAATGAAGACGGCCGTACGATATCCACCTTTTCTATGTCGGACAAAGAATGCCTGCTGACTTTGGAAAACCGTCCTTGATGAATGAATAAGCAACCTTCATCGGTAAAAACATAATACGTATGAATCAAACGTTCCACCACGAAAACCAAAAAGACCATACAACACAATGCAGCCAAAGGCAATTTTACCCAAAAGAAATATATGGCCAACACTGTAGCAGGCAACAAATTGAAAAACAATATCTTCTTATTAATTTTTGCATGAAATGTCCGTATCATAAAACTAAAATTTAGCGCAAGTTACACTTTTTACGGATTAAATCCACAGAAAGCAAAAAAATATCCTGTATTTTTTGTTTATTTAAAAAAAGACACATACCTTTGGGACGATAGCAGAAAAACAAACTAAAACCTATTATTATGAGAGCATTATTTGCTTTTTTTAGCTTGTTGCTTCACCTTTCCGCTTTCTCTCAGAATGCGATAAGGTTTGCGTATGATGCGTTAGGCAACCGCATAAAGAGGGAAATCGTGTTGCAAAATTCAGATGTTGCCAAACGAAACCTGTCATCGGAAGAAAAAAAAGAGGATAATTTCTATTCCGACATGCTCTCTGAAAAACAGATCCGTATTTGGCCCAACCCAACGGAAGGACACCTGAAAGTGGAAATCCAAGGACTCGCCCCTGAAGAAAAAGCCTGTTTGCGCATCACATCGATGAGCGGAGTGGTTGTGGACGTAAAAGAAACAACCTCCCCCGTTTCCAAACTTGACCTAAGCCATTGCACGAATGGAATTTACCTGCTACATATCGCAACGGGCGGACAAGAAACCACTTGGAAAATCATCAAAAAATAACGCTTATGAAACGGTTTCTGCTTTCTTTCTTCCTTTGTGCGTGCTGCCTCCTTTCCGCCCTCGGACAAGAGGGGTATCCGGCTATTGACAACGATTATGTGCCTATCACTTACAAGATAGACACAAGAAATGAAGTGGGACAAATAGATATCACTTCAGGAGTATCTCCCACCGGTGCACGTACCTATACTGTCCCGATATCTGCTTATAAAGGAATACGGGGATTTAATCCGGAATTATCCTTTGTTTATAATAGCCAACAAGGCAACGGTTTATTAGGAATAGGATGGTCTCTTTCCGGATTGTCCGTCATTTGCCGCACAGTACAAACACCTTATTATGATGGGAAAATCGCTCCCATAGCTTTCAACCGTGAAGATGTTTTTATGCTCGATGGTATGCGGTTGGTCAAGGTGGATTCCGTCACTTATTTGAGCGAGCGCGGCTATATACGTGTCAAAGCGAACTATGCAGGTAATTCCTTACAGTATTTTGACGTGGCTTTCCCCAATGGCCGAACGGCCATATTCGGTTATAAAACCAATACCAACAATAACCTATATTACCCTCTCACAGAACTGAGTGATTTGTGGGGCAATACCATTACATACCATTATACTTCACAAGGGGACCATTACCGGATAAACAAAATTACATACAACGGAGCTTCCATAGAATTCTCGTTTGTCGGTTCACGGACAGACCCAGTATCCTTTTATCTTTCAGGACAGAAAGTAACAGAAAACTCTTTGCTGAAAACCATAACCTGTAAGTTTGGTAATACCATATTGGGAACTTATAAACTCAATTATAGGAATGAGAATCAAACGACGCTTAAACAATCCCTATTGGAAGAAATTGAGTATCTGAGTGGTGTGAAAAGCTTTCCTCCCTTGCATTTCTACTATGGTAAGGGAAATAAGGCAACAGGTTATGACACCCATTCTTTCGTCTGCAAAGGTTATGTAGGGACACCTTCTCCAAAACGTTTTGTCGTAGCGCGGAATGCTGACCACGGTAAAGCTGACTTAATTGTAGCAATACCCGATTACAATCCTTATATCATCCAGAATGAACTGGAAGTGGTAAACGGTTTCGAGGGTTATTCCTGGATTGAAAACGGCTATCCTAACAACGACTATATTGATTACTTTTCTTTTTTAGGAGTCATGCAAGGTGGTCGGCACCAGTTGACCTACAGTGGCGGCGGATTTATCGACATTGTGGCCGCAGACATCACCGGGTGCGGACGTGACTGCGTTGTACAAATAAACAACACCATAGCAAATAAGCAAACAGATCAAGTCACTTTCAGGATTCACGATAGTGAAAGTCTTTTAATGAATAAGCAACCCTCGCAACATATATATTATTTTTCCACCCTACATTCCTGTATACACGATAATATAGAAGCACTCAGTATCCAACCCAAATATTATTACCCTGGAGATTTCAACGGAGACGGGAAAACCGAAATTTTAGGCGTATCCGCCCACCAACCTTTCGGAGATACCGGCTTGCCTTCCCAATGCTACATCTTCGACCTGAACAAAGGCACGCTTCCTTACCAAGGCCATATATTCCCTTTCCATGTAGAATTCCAAACCACTCATAATTCCCCTACTCCGGAATTTATATATAATCAGACGGACAAAATTTTCGTGTTGGACTATGACGGTGACGGGTGTAGCGAAATCGTTCACCAAGATCGTAATGGAGCACACATTTATAAATTCGACATAAAAGGTTCGGTCTGGACACCTCGCAAAATAGCAGACGGAATCCCCCTGGTTTTTACCGACAATACAAAATTCCTCATAGGTGACTTTAACGGGGACGGACTGACAGACATGCTTAGATATGTCACCAAGACTTCCAACCGACAATATTGTGAATTGTTTATATCCCAAGGCAATGGGGTCTTTGACTTAAGCAATTTCAATTTACCTTTGCGTGATGGCGAAAGTTTAGGACAAGAACGCAGATATAATTTCTTACTTCAAGATGTCAACGGGGACGGACGTTCGGATTTGATAGACTATACCGACAAAGGGTTCTATACCTATTTATATAATAATGCCGGACGGTTCGAGGATCCTTTCTTTACTCCATATCCTTCTTCCGGCGGACAACTGTTGCCTTCACGCCTAAAGACGGGAAAGGATTTTTCCCAACTTGCCTGTTTTGATGGGAATGAGATTCATCTGTATTCTTTTTCACGCAACGACAAAAAAGAGAACCTTATTACAGGAATGGTGAATAGCCTTGGTGTCATAGAAAGGAACGATTATGCTATCACTAACGGAGATGCCACATTTTCATTCATATATCAGCCAGGTTACAATATCCACTATCCTTATGTAGAAGCCTTTGACAATCTTCCTTTACTTACCATTTCAGAAAAATATGTGGATGGTAAGCAAATGGATGGATGGCATTATTACTATAAAAGTGGAATAAAACATCTTACCGGAAAGGGATTTTGCGGCTTCCAACAAACCCGCACCGTGGATTTCAAGGGAAAGGAACTTATCCGTGACTTTGACCCTGAAAGGTATGGGATACTGACCCATGAGGCATATGATTTGGCCTACGAAAACTTTTATGAATATGAAATCGTGGAGCATCCTAACCGTATGGTTGAAATCAACCTATATATGAAGGATGAAAGTGATTATTTAAAAAACGCGGACAACCTATATTATTATGATGGACACAAGTTAGGATACCCTTCCACGGAAGAAATAGAATATTGGGACGGACATAAAACAAAAACGAACACTGTTTTCAAACCGGTCTACACCGGATGGGCTGAAAACAAGATAGGAGGTACGTCACCTGACAGCACGGACGTGTGCTACATGCTGGCTTATATACCTTCCGGACAAGAATACCTTTTCGGACGCATCCACGAACAAACCGTCACAAATACCACAGCCGGAGGAAAAAGCGTGTCACAAAAAACCACCATTCCTTCGTGGCAATATGACATGCCCACAGCCCGAAGGGATTACCTCGGAGGAGAGACACGTTATGACAACCAATATGATACAAAAGGAAATCTCATAAAAGCAGTAACGGAGTGGACCAGTAAAGCAAGGATTTCCGAATCATGGGAATATGACAATTACGGGAGGATATCCTCGCATACTTCAGAAATAGGGACAACGGAAAAGTACGCATACGGGACAGACGGCAGACTGAAGTCATACACCGACAGCCGGGGAAATACTACAGTCTATACCTATGACGGCTTTGGGAGACAAGTCGAAATGGAACGTGCAGACGGTACCACTGTAACCAATGAATATGTATGGTGCGATGAAGGTACGGGAGGAATATATGCAGTCATAACCCGGGAAACAGGAAAACCGGACATGAAGACCGTCTATGATGCATTAGGACGGGTGGTTCGCCAAAGCGAAATGACTTTCGGCGGAAAATGGAGAAACACCGACACGGAATATGATGTTTACGGACGTGTTGCACGCAAATCGCAGCCTTATACACAGTCCTCCCCTTCCCATTATACGGTTTACACGTACGATGATTTCGACCGGTTGGTTTCCGTCACGGACCGTCCCGGGCATACCACCACGTACACTTACAGTTATGAAAATGAAGGGTACACTATAACCACCACGCAGGATGGGGTGGAAACCACAAGGACTTACGACCTTCGTGATCATCTTGTCAGGGTAGACGACCCGGGAGGTACCACGCGTTACGAACTGGATGCGGACGGCCAACCCCTTACCATTACAGCCCCGGATGGAACCCAGACCAAGTTCGAATACAACGACATGAGGAAATGCCGCAAAAGGACAGACCCCGGATTCAGAGAAAGCACTTATGGATATGAGGCTTTCGGGGACATCGCATGGGAAAAGAACGCCCGAGGGGAAAATATCAACAGGCTCTATGATTCATACAACCGGCTGACCAACATAGGATGGGGAAGTCCCAACGTGGCATATACTTATACGCCACATGGTGAAATAGCCACCATCAAGGGGTTCAACAACACATTCATCACCTATACCTATGATGAGTTCGGGCGTTTGGCATCATACCGGGAGGATGCCCCGGACGGAAAGTGGCTGCTGAAAGATTATACATACAAAGATGGAAATACGGCTTCCGTCACTTACACCTCGCAGAACGGCTGGTTGACCACTGAAAATTACGTGTATCAGAACGGACACCTGACAGAAATAAAACTTGATGATGGCACCTCTGTCCTTAAAATAGAGGATGAAAACGACATGGGAATGCCTACCAGAGCACAAACAGGGAACATCACAAGACTCTACGAATACGATGCATACGGTTATCCCCTGCACCGGACCGGGAAGACTGACCAGCTCACTTACCAAAACTTCACATATACGTTCGACACTTCCCGGCAAAACCTTCGGACACGTACCGACCAAAGGTCGGGAAAGACGGAAACTTTCAACTATGACGGGATGAACCGTCTTACAGGAGATGGAACATCCGTTTTGGAATATGCCCCCAACGGGAATATCATAAAGAAATCGGGTGTAGGAAGCTACACTTACGAAATGCCCGGAAAACCTCATGCCGTAACAGGCATTGCCCCTGAAGGCAACCTCACGTCCGGAATGGGTACGCAGGAAATATTCTATACCAAAGCCTTGCGGCCTGACTCCATACACGAAGGGGCTTTTGATGCGAAGTTCGTCTACAATGGCAACTTGGACAAAGTGAAAATGACAGTCACGCAAGATAAGGGACGCTCCTATCTCCGGAAATATTATCTCGGGGGGTGTTATGAACTGGAAGAGTCTTCTTCCGGCCCGACAAAAGAAAGAGTATATCTGGGTGGAAACTATTATGATGCACCCGTAATGTTGGAAAAAACAGGCCCTCTCACACAATGCTATAGCCTGATCCGCGATTATTTGGGTAGCATTACCCATGTGGTACGTTTCGACGGTTACCTTATAAAAGAACTAAACCACGATGCTTGGGGAATACGGAGAAATCCTATTTCATATAGTCCGGAAGTACGACCTGCCACATTGTCAGCTTCGACATTTTCACGCGGGTTCTGCGGTCATGAATATTTGGACGTATTCGGACTTGTCGACATGAACGCCCGACTTTACGACCCCATACTCGGACGTTTCCTCTCGCCCGACCCATATATGCAGATTCCTGATTTTTCGCAGGGATTTAACCGATATGCCTATTGCATGAATAATCCGCTTGCCTACGTGGATGAAAACGGAGAGAACCCACTCTTTATCATTGGTATCGCCATGATAGTTGGAGGAACGGCCAACCTTAGCTGGAAAGCCATTAACGGACAAATAGATGATTTTGGTGATGCCATCTCTGCATTCGGAATCGGTGCGGCAGCAGGGGGATTCGGTGCGGCAGCAGGGTTTGTGGCCGCTCCAATGGTGGGTGCGGGCTTCTTAGGTGGATTTGTGGAAAGTGCATTCTCCGGTGTAGTGTCAAGCTCCATCCTCAGTGTAGGAAATTCCCAAGCTTTCGGCGATCCCCAAATGGGTTGGAAAGGATATGTTTTGAGTGCTATCGGAGCTGGTGTTATCGGAGGGGTCGTGAACGGTGGAATAGCTGCAAGCCAAGGAAAGAACTTTTGGACGGGTGCTGAAAAAGCAATCAGTAACCGTGACCTGATTCAACAAGCTGCAGACATGGCTTATAAAGAAATTCCGGGTGAAGGACCTGTTGTAGGAACCAAAAGACATAAATTTGCTACAGAATATTTGAAAGAATATCAAACTACACATGGAGATAGACAAATAAAAACAAATGTTAATTTTATCGATAAAAAAATAGGGAAAAAAGGTATTATAGACATTGTTGACTATAAAAATAAAGTTATTTACGATTTTAAATTTGGTTATCCCAATAAAACTCCAGAAATATTAAATAATACCAAACAAATGCAATGGTACAGGAAAAATATGAATAATTGGCCCTCCTATATTATAAAGCCTAAAATAAAATATTAAAATTATGATGAATAGTAGTTCTATTAAAAAAAACTTACCTTTAACAGATTGGAAAAAAGCATTTCCAATATTGTCACGTTACGCCTCAAACAAACTACTCATGAAGCAAGACGTTGCAATAGTGGGATTATACTTCCAAAAAGTGACAATGATGAAAGTATATTACCGTCCCCAACTTGTAGCTTTTCCCTTATGGGAAAATACCATAGAAAAATGTATGTGGCCCATATTTATGCAAGACTTTCATGAAAGTCGAAACTTAACATTAGATATTTCCATAGAACAACATCAAGTATTTTTTCATGATGCCGTAAAATACGTGGAATCACAAAGTTGGAATCTTCTTAAAGAGAATGTGAAAGTAAGCGATTTGTTTGATTTCTTAGATTATCACAGGAATACAAATGTCTTGCTTCTTAATATGTTTTCTATGCAAGCTGATTTCCTAAAGTACAGATTGATTACAGCCCTTTATTTACAGGACAAAGGGTTAATACAAAAAGCTTGTGAGCATGCAGAAAAGGAAATGAGCCTTTGGAAAAATTACAGTAATTTTGAAGAAACAATGGGTAAATTGGATACTTGGAGGTCTGAATTCTATCAACTAATAGACCAACGAGAAGAAATCATGGAACGGATTCGAATCAATTCCATGGACAAAAGGATTGCCAAACTGAAAGAATCCCATCTTATTATATAGACAAGCTTATGGCAAAAAGAATAGTAACAAGAATCGGAAACGTGTTCTGTACAGTATTTGGTTTTCTTTAGATCATTATAAATCATTTATTCCTATAAACTATAAATACTAATTATGAGAGATATCATCTTTGTATCGAATGCAGCAGACTATAAGATTGAGAATAGTCATATTGCTTATATCCCCAAAGTGAGTAATTCGTTTGAATTATGCATAGCTGTAGCTAAAGCCATGAATTATCTTTATATTGTTAATGACAATTGGGATGCCTTACTGGATTACTATCGTTTTCCGGAAGGCTGTGTGGAAGAAGAAGAAATCGTAGTGATACACGAAGACTTGTCTGACTTGCCACAAGCGGATTTTGAAATTTACATTAACATCGTACAAACCACGGTCAATGAATGGATAGACGGACCTGGATATCATTATACTTTTGTGTTTAATACACGTGAACAAGATAGAATAGAACCGCTCTTATGTTTAAGACCCTCGACCCGCTCTTTTGAGATAGAAAATTATCAATTAGAAGATGTACGCTTGATTGATTTTCCAATGACATCAAATCGAAAAATCTTATTCCGCGAAATGGCCAAAGCATTCTTTGGGAATGCAAATAAAGAAATGGACTGGAATATATTTAGAACCCTATATTTCCGAATGGCAGAGAATATAGGAAAGAACATTGTGATACGAAATAAGAATTTAGACTGTCTTGCAGAAGAAGACTTACGCCAATATTTAAATATTGTACAGGACTACATCTATTTCTGGGAAAAAAACAAGCCTGAATTTGTCACACAATTTGTGTATCGCAATCAGGATAAGTTCTTAATTACCAAATACTGTTTTCATTTGTATTAACTACAAAGCCTCTCTCCTGTAACTCTGATAGGAAAATGAGACATGACAATGAACGTTATTGGAATAAATATAATGATTTGCCAACAGGCATAAACTATACAGAATATATATGTCCACCACCACGGGAACTTAATATTCACCTCCCTGAACCAAGAAGAATTATAACGGGAAATAATGGTAGTATATGGTTTACACCAAATCATCATAACACTTTTATACCTATAAACTGGAAATATTAATTTTACATGAAAGATATCATATTTACTTTAAACCCTTCAAAGCTTTATGAAAAAGACGCGAAGATAATTCATATAGGTCCAGTTACCAACAGACTGGAACTATGTAATTGTATTGTTACAGGATTAAATTATCCATATTATGTCCAAGATAATTGGGATGCACTGATAGATTGTTTCCGTAGTCCAGATGAGGGTACGGTAAACAAAAGGAATATCATTCTATTGCACGAAGATTTGTCGGGTCTACCACAACAAGATTTTGAAAACTACATTGATGTGGTCCAAATTGTAACAAGTGAATGGATTGATGATCCTGAACATCATTATACTTTTGTATTCAATCTGCACGAACAAAAAAGGATAGAGCCTTTGTTGCGACTCAGACCATTCGTCTGGTGTTATGATATAGAACATTATGAAGTGGAGCACGCTGATATGATGGATTTTCCAAACAGAGAATATGCCAAAGAGTTATTGGAACAATGGTCTGGTTTACTATTTCTTCAAATAACAGATTGGGAATATTTAAAAAATGTATTTGTCCGATTGCCGGAGATAAGAAACCGGAATATTGTGATCAGGCATAAGAACATGTCTATATTGAATAAAGAGGACTTTTCACAATATATGGACATCGTGTATGACTGCACTGATAACTGGTTGAATCATAACGGAAAGCGACATGTACTCCAATTTGCCTTTGCTTATAGCGACAAAGGTTTAATATCCGCATATCACATAAATCGGATTCTATCTAAGAGATGAACAAAGCTTATATAGCTATCAAAGAACAATAAAAAAAATGCAAACAAATAAAAAGAAAAGAATCGTAACAAGAATCGGAAATGTGTTCTGTACGGAAATAGACAATGAATGCAAACGGTTTTTCCAATACGTAGCTAATGACATTGAATGCTTGAATAGTAGTGTCATACGTGTATTTAAAACCAAATATCCCATGGACTATAAACCAAAGATTGAAGAGATTGTAAGGGATGAGGTCGAGTTTTATGCACACACTATTTTGAAGTTCGGTATTGTGTTTAATGCGTGGTACAAAGTGGGAACATCCAAAAACATCGGAGAGGGACACAAAGAAGCATTATTTGGTAGTGTTTCTTTGGACATATATGAAAATCCAAATATGAATCCGATAGAAAATTGGTTTATTGGAAAAATTAATCAACCACGTATTTTTGTAGGTAGACTAAATAAAGAATATATTGACAAAGTCAATAGAGGTGGAGTTATTCCATACGTAGACATTATCAACCGATTAAAATTCGGTTATTATAAATACAAAATCCTTGGTTGGAAAATAGAAAATGGAAAGAACGTCCCCATTATAGAATAAAAGGAGACACTATAAACTATTCGGTAAATGCGAAGAATAAAAAGCAAAATATATAAATGGATTTCATCTATACCACATCGTAATATGGAAGATAAAGGAACTGAACCTATATCAGGCTCACCTGCAAAAAGTCTACCTCTGACCGATTGGAAAAAAGCATTTCCAATGTTATCAAGGTATTCTTCTAATACATTATTAATGAAATTAGGAGTGGGATTAATCGGATTTAAGTTTCAACGAATATATGGAAGTTATCGACCACTATTGGTAGGTTATTCTTTATATGATGAGAGGATAAATGACGACATTATTATAGAAATGTTCTACAATAAAAAACATCTCACATTAGATATACCATTCGAGAAGCATCAACAGATGTTTCAAGATGCAATGGACGATGTAAAGTCCCAACACGGGAACATCCTCGGAGAAACAGTAAATGTAAAAGACTTGTTTGATTTATTAAAACACAAGCAAAAATATGACATGTTGGTTTGCCACAATTATTGCAGCCTGACAGAATTTCTCAAATACAAGCTAATCACTGCTCTTTATCTGGATAATGACGCATTGGTACAACAAGTTTGTATGGACATGGAAGAACAAACCAATTCTTGGGATGACATAGAGCGTTTTGAACTTTTCTTAGGGAAACTTCCTGTATGGAAAGATAAGTTCTATCAACTAATAGACCAACGAGAAGAAATCATGGAACGGATTCGAATCAATTCCATGGACAAAAGGATTGCCAAACTGAAAGAATCTCATCTTATTATATAAAAAAGCGTATGGCAAAAAGAACAGAAAATAAAAAAGAGAATGGTTGCTACGCAATAGGCAAATGGTTTGCATGGGTCGTGGCCTTGCTCGTTACAGGCTGTAGTCCGAAAGTGACCACGGAAATCTATCATTCTTACCCCGCTACGCAAGCTGACGACGTACAAGTATTCAAAACCGGAACGAACCGGCCTTACTCTGCCGAACTCCTGGGCAAAGTGGCTGTAAAAGGAAACGGATATACCGCACATTTCAGTTATGACCAGGTCGTAGCACTGGCCAAGGCTGAAACGGCCAAAGCGGGAGGAAACGCCTTGGCTATCACCGAACATAAAGAACCTACCATTCTCGTTTCCTGCCACCAGATAAAAGGGGAAATGCTACGCATGAAAACCCAACAAAGGGAACAAATAAGGAAAGCAGACAGTTTGGAATTGGCCGGACGGAAAAGCATAAAGCCACGTAAGCTCCCGCCCCCACTTCCTATCCATATCTACGGGAACGGAGGTTTTGGCCATGTGTTCAGCAAAGCTTACCATGACATTCCAGGCGGCCTCAGCGGTACGTTCAAAAACGGGGTGGATTTCCAGGGAGGAATCGACTGGGTGGGGAAAAAGTTCATGGGTGTAGGCATTCTCTATTCCGGTTACCGCTCCGGGGCATATCATACCAACTTCGTACGCAATCCCGATTACCCCAAGGAACAAACCGCCAATCCCAAAAGCCGGATGCACATGGATTACATAGGCCCGGAATTTGTTATGAGGGCAGCCAACAAACATTGGTCATTACGATACGGCATCGGAGTAGGCGCCTTCATCCTGAATGTCGAGGAGGAGATGGATTTCAGTATGGGAAAAACTGTAAAAGGGATGGGATTGCATTACCAACTCAGTGCGGACTACCTGCTGAGCAAACACGTCGGCATAGGAGTGAACGCAGGAGTGATTTATGGAAATGTCTATGACAAAAATGGAGTGATTCCCGGCTCCATGGACCAATCCGTAGAGTTCTACCGTATCTTTATAAACGGAGGACTGCACTTTTATTTTTAAAAGAAATCCAGCGGTGAACGCACAACCAACCGAGTTTTTAAGTAGTTTTGCAACGTCTAACATCAACAGCATGAACTGACGGCATGATACGCAAATTTGATTTTTTAGTGATAGGTTCGGGAGTAGCCGGAATGAGTTACGCCCTGAAAGTGGCAGATGCAGGCAAAGGCAAGGTGGCCATCGTATGTAAAACCACATTGGAAGAGGCCAACACGGCCAAGGCACAAGGAGGAATAGCTTCCGTGACCAACATGGAAGTGGACAACTTCGAGAAACATATCAAAGACACCATGATTGCAGGGGATTTCATCAGCGACCCTGCAGCCGTGGAACAAGTAGTGAAAAACGCACCGCAGGGCATACGAGACCTTGTGAAATGGGGCGTAAACTTCGACAAAAACGAAAAGGGGGGCTTCGACCTGCACCGCGAAGGCGGACATTCGGAATTCCGCATCCTGCACCATGCTGACGACACAGGTTTTGAAATCCAACGCGGACTGATGGAAGCCGTACGCCGCCATCCGAACATCACGATTCTGGAAAACCACTTTGCCGTGGAAATCATCACCCAACACCATTTGGGCATCGAGGTGACTCGCCGCACGCCGGACATCGAATGTTACGGGGCATATGTCTTAGACCCGGATACCCAAAAGATAGATACTTTCCTCTCCAAAGTCACTCTGATGGCTACCGGTGGTACGGGAGCCGTCTACGCCACTACAACCAACCCCAACATTGCCACGGGCGACGGCATCGCCATGGTCTACCGTGCCAAAGGTACGGTGGAAGGCATGGAGTTCGTGCAGTTCCACCCCACGGCCCTCTTCCATCCGGGCGAGACGCATCCGGCTTACCTCATCACAGAGGCCATGCGTGGATACGGCGGCATCCTACGGTTGCCCAACGGCGAAGAGTTCATGCAGAAATACGACAAACGGCTCAGCCTTGCCCCACGCGACATCGTAGCCCGTGCCATCGACAAGGAAATGAAAATACATGGCTTGGACCACGTATGCTTAGACGTGACGCACAAGGACGCGGAAGAAACCAAACACCACTTCCCGAACATTTATGCCAAATGTCTCTCCATTGGCATCGACATGACCAAGCAATATATTCCCGTCGTGCCTTGCGCCCACTACATGTGCGGCGGCATTAAGGTGGACCTCAACGCTTGCTCCAGTATCCGGCGGCTTTATGCCGTGGGCGAATGTTCCTGCACCGGACTGCACGGCGGCAACCGATTGGCCAGCAATTCACTTATCGAAGCCGTGGTTTATGCCGACGCGGCAGCCCGCCACAGCTTGGAGGTCATAGATCAATATGCTTTCAATGATAAAATACCCGAATGGAACGATGAGGGCACGATGAGCAACGAAGAAAAAGTACTCATCGCGCAGGACATGAGGGAAGTGGGACAAATCATGAGCAACTACGTGGGCATCGTGCGGAGCGACCTGCGCCTGAAACGGGCATGGACACGTCTGGACTTATTGTACGAAGAGACCGAAGAGCTGTTTAAGCGTGTCAAGGCGACCAAAGACATTTGCGAATTACGTAATATGATTAACGTAGGTTACCTTATCACGCGACAGGCCATCGAACGTAAGGAAAGCCGCGGACTGCATTATACGATAGATTACCCTAAACACGCTTACGACCAGAAATAAAACCATCACTGAGTTATCAAAGGACAGCCACATAAGGAAAAAGAAATTACTTTTCCCGAAAAGAGCGTTTTTTAATATTTGAGGAAATGATGAGAAGTATAATACATTCCGTATGTGTCATATTCATATCCCTGTTTGTATCATGTACAAACAGGGATAAAACGGACTTTAAATCCACAAAAGTTGATTTCTCAGAAATAACACACATCAACCAATCCGACGGACGAATCGTAAAATTGGAGACTACAGACAATTCCCTAATTTACGATATATGTAATCTCAATGTGCATCAAGATACCTTTGTGGTTCATTCACGCAACTTCTTGTACACATTCACATCAACCGGAAATTTCATAGGCAGTATATCACAAAAAGGACACGCCACGAATGAATACCTTCAAATATCCAATGTGTTTTTTGAAAATGGGACAGTAGGACTTTATGATTTCAGTAAAAATACCATTTTACGGTTCAATTTAAAAGGTAAGCTTCTGTCAGTTCAAAGATGTGACATAGCGGAAGAAGATATAAAGCCCTTTCATATATATCCATGGAATAATGGCTACATCGTATTGAACAGCTATGGAGGAGAATCTACAAACAGAAAGGCATTATGCTTTTTGAATAAAGAACTCACGTCAGGCAACCCCATAGAAGGAAGGACTTTATTCACCGGATTTTCAACTTACGATGATATTTCCATAGACCAAAAAGGAAATGTGCTGTATTGGGAAATGCTATGCGACACTTTATTCACTATCCACAACGGTCTTCTTACGCCATTGTTTGCCATTGATTTCGGAGAACATGCACTTCCGGATGACATGGCCAGAAAAGACGTGTACGAGCGGATAGATTATGTAAACAAAGCAAAAGAAAGAGGAAAGCCATTCGCCGGAATGGCCCGTTATTATCAAAGAGTAGACCACATGATATATTTCTCATGCGTGTCTCCGAACAATGAAATTCTTTTATGCCAATACAATGAAGACAAAGGAACTACACGTTTGTTCACTATTGACTTCGACAATAAACAATATACAACAGCACCTTTTTTCCTCATCAAAGACCATCTCGTATATTGGGAAATCCGTGACAAGGATAACTTATCACTAAATCCGGCTTTATTTATCTTTAATCTGGATTATATCCTTTCCCATACCGAGCATACGAAAATAAAAAAATCCGCCTAATTTGACGGATTTAATAAAACAATTCCGGTAAATTCCGTAATTTTGCACTCGCAAAAGAATGTGTTTTTCAGGAAAAAAGGATATTCGCCATGACGAAAGAAATGACTGAGGGTTCACCCCTGCGGTTGATATTCAACTTCTCGCTCCCGCTCATTTTGGGAAGTTTGCTCCAACAGACTTATAGTCTGATAGACGCAGCCATCGTAGGAAAATATTTAGGCATCAACGATTTGGCAGCCGTGGGTGCCAGCACGTCGGTCGTATTCCTCATCATCGGATTCTGCACCGGCTGCTGTTGCGGTTTCGGCATTCCCGTGGCTCAGGCGTTCGGCGCACGTTCATACAGCGACTTGCGGCGTTACGTAGCCAACAGTCTTTGGGTTTCCCTCATCATTTCCGTCGTGTTGGCTGTCGTCACTTCCCTGCTTTGCGAGAGAATCCTGTTCATGATGCAGACGCCGCACGACATCTTTCATCATGCCTATCTCTATCTTTTGGTTACTTTTATCGGCATTCCTTTCACTTTCCTGTACAACCTGCTCTCCAGCCTCATCCGGGCATTAGGCGACAGCAAGACCCCGTTTTATTTCCTCCTCATGGCCGCCATCCTCAACATCGTATTGGATTTGTTTTGCATCCTCATACTACATTGGGGCGTGGCCGGAGCCGCCATCGCCACGGTCTTCTCGCAAGCCGTCTCCGCCCTGCTTTGCCTGTATTATATGTTCAGGAAATTCGACATCCTGAAAATGGAAAAGGGAGAAACCGCCTTGGACAAACACTACATAAAGGGACTGTTGGACATGGGCGTACCGATGGGACTGCAATTTTCCATCACCGCCATCGGAAGCATCATGCTCCAAAGCGCAAACAACGCCTTGGGTACGTCGTGCGTGGCCGCCTTCACTGCCGGCATGCGCATCAAAATGTTCTTCATGTGTCCGTTGGAAAGCATGGGTATCGCCATGGCCACATATTGCGGACAGAACTACGGGGCGGGAAAAACGGAACGTATCAACATGGGGCTGCGCGCCAGCTTTTTCATGGTTTGCCTCTACTGCATCTTTTGTTTCATCGTGTTGCATCTTTTCGCCCGTCACATCATCTACCTGTTTGTGGATTTCCATGAATATGAAATCATAGAAAAGGCCAACCAGTTCATCGTCACCTCCTGCACCTATTTCATTCCATTAGGACTACTGTGCCTGCTCAGGTACAGCATCCAAGGATTAGGATACAGTAAACTGGCCATGATGTCCGGCGTGTTCGAAATGGTAGACCGCACGGCCGTCAGCCTGTTCTTGGTCCCGATTTTAGGATATACGGGAGTTTGTTACGGTGACCCTTCGGCTTGGTTTGCCGCAGACCTCTTCCTCATCCCGGCTTACCTTTACGTACACAAACGTTTGTCCCGGAAGAGATGTTATGCGCAAGCCTCCTGAATTTTAAAGGAAAGTTACATACAAAAATCATTCTACGGAGAACGAATTTCCGTTCTCAGCCAAACGATTTTTCAATCTGCGCCAAATGATTTTCCGTTTGGCGCAGATTGATTTATAAACGACAAGCATTTGAATATCAAATATATAAGAAGCAACAAACATCCTTACAGATATTCATTCCCATACAGGCTTTCCTGTCGATAATATATGGAAAATACGGCTATGCGGTCAGTAGACCGCCCACAACGCTTCTCAATAAGAGACGGAAACCTCCAATCCCTCTTGCCGGATGCGTCCGGCAATGCGGTCCAATTCTTCACGTGTGGCCTTTTTCAACTCATGGTCGGGCGTTTCGCGGTCTATGGTATAAATCATGACTTGGGAAGGTGATATTTCTTTCACGGCACGCAACCACGGTTCCACAAAACGGTCGGAAGTATTGTCCACATCCGCACCCTCCGACATGCCTTTCATGAACATCGTCTGTATGATGACTTTACCCTGGAAATCTTTCAAGCGTTCCACCACCCGACTCACTTCATAACGCCCTGTAGGACGGTCTACCCGACGGATGTAACCTTCGTCCACCGTATCCAATTTCAGGATATTGTTGTCCACTTTCCTCAAAGCCTCAAAAACTTCCGGCCGGAATATTTGGGTGGCATTGCTCAACACGCTGATCTTAGCCTTCGGGAAATACCGGTCGCGCAAGGCGCGGGTGTCTTCTATGATTTCCGCAAAATGCGGATGAAGCGTGGGTTCCCCGTTTCCGGCAAACGTCAGCACATCCGGCACAGGCCCGTTCGCGGACATGTTTTTCAGCCGTTCTTCCAAAGCCATGTACACTTCTTCACGTGTGGGCAACGGCTTCTTGGGACGAAAATCCTTGTTGAACCCACACTCACAATACACACAATCGAACGTACACCATTTCCCGTCTTCCGGAAGCAGGTTGATGCCCAAAGAAACACCCAACCGACGGCTGTGCACCGGTCCGAATATGGGAGAAGGATAAATCACTGTAGCCATAACTTCGTTTTTAATTCACAAATCCATGCAAAGGTAGCACAATCCCCGTCAAAACTTGTAACGCAACAAGAAAGAAAGGTCGTTTTTCCATCGCCCTCCGATACGTTGCAACCCGTCGCCTATTTCCTTACGGTCGAAATATCCGGTAATCCCGTATTTCCACATCAGCATCCAACGGCGCGCCACGTTCCACCGGGCATTCACCGCCGCCCTCATCCCTTGTCCGTACATCGTCATGAAAGAAAAGGCATACAATAAGGATGGCTCATAAAAAGACATCGGTGCCTTGTAGTCCTCGCTGTCGAAATACACACACGACCCGGCCACATTCAACCGGTTTTTCCGGTCCTTCCATTTCAGGATGCTCCCTCCCATGTATCCTCCGACATGCCGTCCATACACGTCCCTCACCCTTGTGTACCTTGCCACTCCGCGCCATTCCCAAACTTTTGAAGGCATGCACTGCGTCTGTATCTTCAATTTATGATACAAGTAAGGCTGTCCATAGCGTTCCTTACGCTTCAGTTGGTAACGTCCGGACAGTTCCCATTTTCCGGAAACAGCCCAATCGGCCTGAAACGTCCCTTCCACCCCTTTGGAGGTATGGGGTATCCCGAACTTAGGCCACGGAAAATAAAAATAATCCACATAAGCGGACAGCTTCAACTCATTCAACGGAGATGCCTCCACTCCCGTATAAAATCCGCTTTCATTCCTGACCGCCCCGCCTTCGGAAAAGCTGTTGGCACGCAATCCCACATATTGGTAAGTAAACAACCGCTGCAAAGCCACCATGCTGTACCGCTGATTGAAACGGTAAATGGCTTTGTTCAGCGTGGCCCAACCGCCATACACGTTGCTGAACGCCGTCTCGCCGGAAAACGAAAACCTGTCACGATGCCAACGATAGTGCAGGCCGGCATTCAGGAAATCCTTTCCATCCGGATAATATTGCCGGTAAAGTTCCGTGCCTTTTGAGAAAGAACGGCTGAAATGCTGGTAAAACACAATCGCACCCAAAGAAAAATATTCCGTATTCCAAGTCACGTCGGTTCCGACAGACTGCTCCGTGACATTATGCTTTTTAGACAGCTCCAACAAAGTACGATGCAAACCGTCGGTTTTCAACGAAGATATCGTACCGTCTTTCCTTAAAGTGGCATCGGTGGGCAAATAGGAATAGAAAGCCGACATGTCCACCCTTCCGAAACGGAAAGCAGCCGCTATCCCCCTGAAAAAAGAAGTTTCGGACGTGGAAGAGAATTTCTTGATGGACGGTCTCGTGTCACCCATATTGAACAAAGTGGATTTTCCCAAAGAAAAATCACTGTTCACCACCAAGCCTTCGCCGAAACCCAAACGATAGTCCCCCAATGCCAATGCCTTGAGTTTACCACAATCTTTCAACAGAAAATGGAAAGAATAAGCATCATATGCCTTATTGCCATAACTGCCAAACGGTTCTCCTGCGTCTTTCTCCGCCGTGAATCCCCAAAACAGCCTGTTCCTGTATTGATAAGTATAGCGTATGTTGTGGTACAACGAATTACCAAGATACACCTTATTGGGGTTTTTCAACAATACCTCATCTTCGGGTATTTTATATCCATCACGTTTATACAGAGGCACATCCAACCGGCTCGTCACCTCATGCCGCCCTCCTTTCAACAAGGTTTTCAACCGCAGCTTCCCTTTTTCTTCCACAGGATTTTCCACATAGACAAACAAAGTAAGAAACTGACGGGTCTGATAGTCCAGTTCCTCTATCAACATCAATTCTCCCAACGATTGCATCGGACCGTAACGGTACACGTACGCCAAAATTTCCTCTATTTCTTCCCCATCCAGAAAAGGTAATTGCTCCAAATCGTCTTTCGTAGCCGTATTCAGGTTGAAAGGATGTTCGTGCAATGCGGCCAACTCTTCCAAAAGAGGACTCAAATCTTTTCCGTCTTCATATTCATCCACAGAAATCTTCTCTACAAATTCTTCCCAGGAATAATGCTGTGCGCCGACTTTATCCACAGGATATATTTGTAGAACACAAAACATTAACACGCTTATCCACAACCGGTGTAGATAAATAAACTTACAGTGTTTTTCTGTCATGCTTCAAATATAAGCAACTATTTTTAGTATAACAAATTATATTCTTTGTAAAAAGCATGCGATGAAAGTATTTAATTTATATTTTTGCAGCGGATATGGGAATATACAGGCTTATCATATTGTTCTTATTAGGTGCTCTTACTTTGCAAGTGGAAGCCCAGGACGAGTTTGTCCCTATTGATGGAGAACCAAGAATAAAAGTCGTGTTTTACAAAAAAGTACAGAAGGAGTTCTATCAAGGCGACTCCATCACCGTGATTATCATGCCCGAACTACCGGTATATCCCCCACTGAAGTTTAAGAACAAAAGGGAAGCCATGCGGTATAACAAATTGGTTTATAACGTAAAAAAAACACTTCCCATTGCCAAAATGGTTAATCAGACCATATCCGAGACTTATGAGTATCTGGAAAAACTACCTACTAAAAAAGAAAAAGACGCTCACATACGAGCCGTAGAGAAAGGTATAAAAAAACAATATACCCCACAAATGAAAAAGCTGACTTATTCACAGGGGAAACTGCTCATCAAGTTAGTGGACCGCGAATGCAACCAAAGTTCTTTCGAAATAGTGAAAGCCTTTTTCGGCCCTTTCAAAGCCGGATTCTACCAAACGTTTGCCAGCATATTCGGAGCCAGCCTAAAAAAAGACTATGATCCAGAAGCCGACGACCGGCTGACGGAACGGGTTGTAAGAATGGTGGAAGCTGGTACATTATAATGTTCACAACTTCATCTTACGGGCAAACTCCCACACCAATATCCCGGCCGTAACAGAAACATTTAGAGAATGTTTCGTCCCGAACTGAGGTATTTCTATACACCCGTCGCACTGGTCGACAACTTCTTGTTGCACACCTTTCACTTCATTTCCTAATATAATGGCATATTTTTTTGCTTTATCCGGCTGGAAGTCCTGCAACATAATGCTACCTTCCACCTGTTCCACAGCCCAAACTTCGTAACCTTCGGCCTTAAGATGCTCTACCGCGTCTTGCGTACGCTCATAATATACCCAATTCACGGAATCTTCCGCCCCCAATGCCGTTTTATGGATTTCCACTTGCGGCGGAGTGGCTGTAATTCCGCACAGATACACGGATGCTACCCTAAAAGCATCGGACGAGCGGAATACGGAACCTACATTATATAAGCTTCTTACATGGTCCAGTACCACAATCAAAGGAAGTTTTTCAGCCGTCTTGAATTCTTCGGTAGAAATTCTATTCAGTTCCGTTATTTTAAGTTTTCTCATTGCTTTCAACATATTTGTTCACAAAGATAATAAAACCCATAAAAACTACTTGATAACTCGTTCACAAATCGTAAACAGATTATTAAAAAGAAACTTTGGATTTAGAAATTCAGTAGTGTTACAGGAATATTTCAAACCACCAAATAAATTAGTAAAAGATAGAAATGAACTTTAAACCGTATTTTCATCAGGTTTATGCAGCCTTTTTCCCCTAAAGTTTTTAACTTTGTAGGTTATGAACAACTCGTTAAAAACGATAAAGAACATACGATAATGCATTCAGTTTAAAGAATAAGAGACCCAAGGCTCATGTTGAAAAGTGATATATTACCCGATACCCCGCTTTGATAACTTAAAAAACAAGTTTCAGGCTTCTTTTTTATCGACACTATCAACAGCCTATCATCATTTACATTAGATTTTTTCAAAAAATAGAAATAAGAATTAATAATATATATATGGTTAAGAAAGAGTGGATAGACAAGGGGTTTGTGGATGAACCCATAGCAAAGGAGCTTGATTTGAAAAGTGAGATCAGGGAACTTTGCCGGAAGAAGAATGCCGTCATCATGGCGCATTACTATACGGAAGGAATCATCCAGGATTTGGCTGACTTCGTGGGAGACAGTCTGGCACTGGCTCAAAAAGCTGCCAAGACCGAAGCGGATATCATCGTCATGTGCGGTGTGCATTTCATGGGAGAGACCAATAAGATTCTCTGTCCTGACAAAAAGGTCTTGGTTCCGGATTTGAATGCCACCTGTTCGCTGGCCGAAAGTTGTCCGGCGGATGAATTCTCCCGGTTTGTTTCGGCTCATCCCGGCCATACGGTCATCTCGTACGTCAATACTACGGCTGCCACCAAGGCTGTCACGGATGTGGTGGTCACTTCGAGCAACGCCCGCCAGATTGTGGAAAGTTTCCCTTCTGATGAAAAGATCATTTTCGGTCCGGACCGGAATCTTGGCAACTACATCAATTCCGTTACCGGACGTGACATGCTGCTTTGGGACGGAGCTTGCCACGTGCATGAAAAATTCTCCGTAGAGAAAATATTGGAACTTAAAAAATCCCATCCCGAGGCCAAGGTGCTGGCTCATCCGGAATGTAAAGGAGCTGTGTTGAAACTGGCAGATGTGGTCGGTTCTACCGCAGTATTGCTGAAATATGCCATCCGTCATGAAGGAAAGGAATTTATTGTGGCTACGGAAAGCGGCATATTACACGAGATGCAGAAGGCTTGCCCGGAGAAAACTTTCATTCCGGCTCCTCCGGACGACAGTACGTGTGCCTGCAACGAATGTAATTACATGAGGTTGATTACGTTGGAAAAACTCTATAATACCTTGAAATATGAGTGGCCGGAAATCGTAGTGGATGCGGAAGTGGCGGAAAAGGCTGTCAAACCGATTCACAGAATGTTGGAAATTTCCGAGAAGTTAGGATTGTAATGAAGCGTTTGAAGACTTTTACCGATGAACGTGGCAGCCTTACCGTGGCTGAAACCGGAAAGGATTTGCCTTTTGAAGTAAAGCGGGCATACTGGATTTACGGTGTACCCGAGGGGCATGAACGCGGCAAGCACGCTAACCGTATCACCTATCAGTACTTGGTGGCCGTGAGAGGATGTGTGACAATCACTTTGGAAGACAAGGACGGACGGCGGACGTATGTGCTCGACGCACCGGACAAGGGGCTGCTCATTCCGCCGCTGACGTGGAACGAGTTGCTGCATTTCTCTGAAGATGCCGTGTTGTTGGTCTTGTCTTCCCAGCCTTACCGGCCTGAGATGTATATCAACTCTTACGAAGAGTTTCTGCGTATGATTCATGAATAGATGGAGGTGTGGAGATGGAAAGCAGATGGGAAATAAAGCGGTATAGCGATGGCTGTAAGGATGAATGGGACGATTTCGTACGGGATTCCCGTAACGGGACTTTCCTTTTTATGCGCGGTTATATGGATTATCATGCCGACCGTTTCGCAGACTTCTCCCTTATGGCTTACAGGGACGGACGGCTGCATGCTTTGCTGCCCGCACACTGTACGGCGACGGAGTTTTGCAGTCATCGTGGACTGACGTATGGCGGAGTGGTGACGGATGAGAAGATGACGGCTGCGCTCATGTTGGAGTTGTTTGGGGAAATCCTTTGCTATTTACGGACGTATACATCGGTTGGTAAATGGATTTACTCGCCCGTACCTTATATATATGCCCGTTATCCCAGCGAAGAGGATTTGTATGCGTTGTACCGCTTCGGGGCACGCCTGTCAGGCCGTAAAGTTTCCACGGTCGTTCCCTCTGCAACGGCTTGGGGATTCAGTACGCTTCGGCGACGTAAGGTGAAGCACGCCGTACGTGAGGGATTGTCCATCAGCCGTGATGAAGATTTTTCGGCCTTTTGGAAAGTATTGGAAGGGAATCTGATGGAACGCCACCAGTCGCGTCCCGTGCATACCTTGGAAGAAATCATGTTGTTACATCACCGGTTTCCACAACAGATATTGCTGTACAGGGTTTGTCGTGCGGAGGGGCGTACGGTGGCCGGTTGCGTGTTGTACGTGACGAAAAGGGTGGTTCATGTACAATATATCGGTTCCACTCCCGAAGGAAGGGCGTGCGGAGCCGTGGATTTGTTGTTCTACCATTTGATTCACGAGGCATACAAGGATGTTCCTTACTTTGATATGGGGACTTCCGTGGAGGAAGGTGGCCGTGTATTGAATGAAGGGTTGATATTCCAAAAAGAAGGTTTCGGCGGCCGGGCAGTGGTGTATGATACGTACGAAATGGAGGTGTGAAAAGTCGTGTTATTTTGTGCGGCAAACGATTTTTCAATCTCCTGTGAATGATTTTCAGATCTGCTGAGAATGATTTTACGATGTGCTGAGGGCTTTATGAATACCTCTCCTAATAGTTTTTTTGCTTGAAAAAAGGCTTCACCCATTCATACTGTTTGGATGACAAGCGGTTAAGGTGAACTTTGTGGGACAGAAGGTTTCACCGTGCCTTCACCGGCTTTCACCGGAAATGCAGTGCCTGAATGATATAAAAAGTGTTAAGCCTTCACCTTAACCGTTTGTCATATAGGGAGTATGGAGGTTCCGTGAATGATAATTTCCTTGTGATTCCGGAAGGCGGATTGGGATTTGTGAGTAGGGAAATTAAAAGCTTGAAAAATTTCTCTGAAAGAAAAATAGTCGTAAATTAGCTTCCTGAAAAGTTTGAAGTAAAGTCATGGTAAAATATTTGGATTTAAAGAAAATCAATAATTCTTTCGAACCGGAATTGTCGGAGGCTGTAGCACGGGTAGTACGTTCCGGATGGTATCTGTTCGGGAAAGAGGTGGAGACTTTCGAGCAGCGGTTTGCCCGTTATTGTGGGGTCGGGTATTGTGTGGGGACAGGGAACGGACTGGATGCCCTTACGCTTATCTTTATGGCTTATGTCAGTATGGGGCGGATGAAGGCGAGAGACGAAGTCATCGTGCCGGCAAATACCTACATAGCTTCCATATTGGCGGTCATGCGTGCCGGACTCAAACCGGTATTTTGCGAGCCTGAATGGGATACTTGCAACATAGATCCCGGGAAAGTGGAAAATTTGGTTTCTGTGCGCACAAAAGCCATCATGGTGGTGCATCTCTATGGCAGGGTGTGCCGGATGGATGAGATAAGCCGTACGGCCCGTAAAAACGGTTTGTTGGTGGTAGAGGACTGTGCGCAGGCTCATGGTGCGGTGTATCAAGGTGTGAAATCCGGTGCTTTGGGGGATGCCGCAGGATTCAGTTTCTATCCCGGTAAGAATCTGGGAGCTTTAGGAGATGCCGGGGCTGTCACGACCGGTGATAAGGATTTGGCTGAGCGGGTACGCATGTTGGCCAATTACGGTTCTTCTGCCAAATATGTACATCCATACGTGGGTATCAACAGCCGTCTGGACGAGTTGCAGGCGGCGGTTTTGAATGTGAAGCTCGGGCGGTTGGACGAAGATAACGAACGCCGTCGCCGGGTGGCTTGCAGATACATGAAGGAAATAAAGAATCCGGAAGTGGTTTTGCTACAAATGGCAACCGAAGCAGATGCGCATGTATTCCATATTTTTACGATATTCACTCCCGGACGTGACAGGCTGCGTGAACATTTGGAGCATTATGGCGTGCAATCCTTGATACACTACCCTATCCCACCTCACCGGCAAGGCGCATTATCAGCGTACGCTTCGCTGTCATTGCCGGTGACGGAGCGTATTCATCGTGAGGAATTGAGCTTGCCGATGTCTCCTTTATTGACAGATGAGGAAATCAATTCGGTGGTAACTGCCGTAAATACTTTTAATGGATAAAAGTGATTCGGTTTACGATGGCTTTTTTTCCTTCTGCATTGGTGGAGATGATATTGTAGACTCCTGAAGAGACTCTTTTGCCGCTTTGGTTCCGTCCGTCCCAAGTGAACAGACCGCCGTTGGCACGACCGGAATACACCAACTGTCCCGTGACGGTAGTGATTTTGACTTCAGCATTGAGGGTCAGCCCGTCTACCGCGATAACTCCGTTGTAGTCCGGTTTTACGGGATTGGGATACACACGTACGTTGCTTTTATCCAATTCTGAGGCAGGAGTATTGGCATCGCTCATATACGATACGAGCCCTAAAAAGGTACCTATCATGACTTCTCCGGTTTGCGGATTGACGGCTATGCTCTGTATTTCATCGGATATGAGTGGAGAGTTGTCCGTAGTGAAATGCTGTAATATTTCCTGTCCGTCTGCACTTACCAGGTAAACACCGTCCGCAACCGTCCCTATCCATTTCCGGTTGGCTGCATCAATGGCTATGCTGCTGATATTAACACCGTTGAGCAAATAGTCGGCATAGTCCGTTCCGTCATTACGGGCGATTTTGATTTGGGTGAACCTGAAGTCGTCGTTTTGGATGAAGTCATCCGGGTCTTCTATGACGAAGAGTCCTTCGCTTGTACCCACCCATATCTGATTGTTGAGGTCTTGTGCAAAGCTATAGAAATAGTATGGAGCATACTCAACACCGTCTTGATTGGTGATATCTTTCCTTATTATATGTATATCATCTGATGTGTCTTCCAAAGTTCCGTGATAATCCAATACGAAAACACCAGCTTTGTTGGTGGAATTTCTTTTAGAGAGAACCCATAGTCTTCCTTTGTCATCGAAAAACATATCAGGAAGGTTGGGGGCTGTTTTAAGTTCTTCGTAATACAGTCTTGTCCAGGTATTGTCTTTTTTCAATATGGTCAAGACGGTGTCTACTTGACAATTCACCATCCATAGATTTCCTTCTGTGTCATATGTTAATGCATCGCAGCGTACATAGTTTTCTGGAGTAGATTGTACTGGTTGAAGTGTTCTCAGCAGACTGTTTGTGTAGTCGAACCGTTGTACGAATTTTAAGTCTTTGAATTCATAAAGTCCGTGTCCGGCAGAAGTTACAAAATGATGCGTTGGGTCATTCGGGTCTTGGGCTATGCTGGATATGTTGGTATAGGTCAATCCTGTTTGTTCCGCAATGTTGTCTTCAATGAAATTATACCATGTTCCGTTGTCGTAATACATGATAGTGCCTTCTCTGTTGATACTATTATAGTTCAAATCTCCGCCAGCAATGAGCAAACGATTGCCATTGTAGTGCATGTTGCAAAAATAGTCGCGGATGGGGCTGTTAGGCTGGATGGCAGATTGCGTGGCAGAGAGTGTCTTGCCTGAAAGAACATAAGGTTGCAATCCTTTTATGCCTTGGCTTGCCCAATATGTACCGTTGTTATAAACTAAATAATTGAATGGATTGTCTTGTTTGATTTCCTGTTTGTCTGTGACGTTGTTGAACAGATAAATATGGGAAGAGTTTCCGGTGAGCATGACGTCTTCGGAGCAAGAAAAAAATGAATAGCCTCCTTTTACCAAGGCTGTGGTTGTATAATATTGTTGGTCAATGGTGAATAACCCTGTACTCTTGTTATACCCAATCAGTTTACCTTTGAAGAATGTAAGTTCGTGGAAGAAGTTAGTGCTGGTGTGCTTCCAATTGTTTTTATCCAATAAGTTAAGGTTCAAGTCGCCTATGTTGAAACCGTTTTCCGAACAACAAAGGTAGATGTAATGTGCATCTGCCGTACAACTGTATACGTTCAAGTTTAAGTCGTATGTAGCTTCGAATTCTTCTTTATCCGTATTCACTACGACTATGCCGAAGTTCGTGCATATATATGCTTTTTCGTTTACTACGGAAACATTATTGATGATGAGGTTAGAATAGTTTTTGTCTTTTAACTGCTTCATGTTGACCACCTCATTGTCCGGATAGATTAAGTCTATGTTTCCGTTTTCATATACAAGAATAAGCTTTTGGCTTGCGTTGCTATATCTTATGAATTGTATTTTGGTGTCGTGCAATCCGTTAAGTCTATCGAACACGTAGACTTCCGTATCTTCGGTATTGTAACTGAAAAGATTTCCATTACAAAGAGAATATACTTTATGTCCTACCGGTATATTATAAGTAGATATTTGCAATGCCGGATAAGCTTTCCAAGAACCGATAGTCTGTCCGAATGAAATGGTCGTATATATAAAGAATATAAACCATAAAATATATTTATTCATAAGATTTACTATTAAATTTATACTCCTTCTTTATTAACGGGATAATGCTGATAAATTGTGCTTTACGATGTTTTTTTCATTTGTCGATTTCATTCGACAATGGATATTTATAAGGCTTGAAAATTTTATCTTCATGTCTTCGTCTTATTTAAGTTTCTTTTCAAAGTAAGGCCCTCTACCTACGAGAAAAGGCACATAAGAATTTATTAGTTTGATAGGTAAGCAGCAAATGATGATGGTTAATAGAGTCAATATTATATTGGTAGCATATCCTCCATATTCTATTATGCTTTTGAAATATAATTTAAAGCATCCAATGATGTAATTTTGCAGAGCTAAAATGATAATCGTATTTTTGCCAATAAAAGAAACGGCTTTGTCTATTTTCAGATGTGAGAAAGCCTTTATGAAAATGGTGTATATTGGCATTACTAAAAGACCGCATATTACAATCTGTATGTTTTTGAATATCATATTGCTATAATTACCATATCGTATGCATACGAGTGTTATGCAAAAAGCAATGATGGCGCCTAAGATATGTTTTGATGTCAAAGATTGGATAAAATCCTTGTTCATGTTGGAAAAAGCATAAAAAGGAATATATAGCAATGCTGCCGACAAATTCCAAGGTAAATAAGAAGTCCATGGAATACAATGTAAAAGGGGACATATCGATACGATAATTATGACTATGGGTTTAGGAAATTGTCGAATGAGTAAATAATAGATTATTTGCATACTGAACAAGCAGCAAATAAACCAATATGGGGCAATAATGGTTACGGGGGTTCCATAAGCGAATTCCATTAAAGGCTTCCATAGCGGGATATCCAATTCATTTCCTCCTATCCAGTCTCGCCCAAAGAGTAACCATGAAATATAGAAAAATGTAAAAAAGGATATATAGGGTATTAATAATTGTATGCTTCTGTGTTTTAGGAAATAACTGAGTGAATGGAATTTGTTTGTGTTGAAAAGAAATCCTGCTATCATGAAAAAAGCAGGCATTCTCAGTAAGGACAATAATTCTCCTACGTATCCGTCAGCGCGGTGAGGAATATGGTAGGATACAACCAAAAATATAGAGAAAAATTTGGCATAATCTACCCATGCATATCTGATTTTTGGAGAAGTATCATAGGATTTTATGTTTGCTTTTTCCATTCTATACTTATTTATTTGGCAAATTCATTTTGTTGAGAATATAATCTGTGGATTTTTTAAGTCAATAATTATTCTTTCTTAGATAATCACAGAGGGCAGCTACTGCACGTGCGCGGTGGCTGATGCGGTTCTTGATGTCGCTACCCAATTCGGCGAATGTGGTTTCATAACCGTCGGGTTGAAAGATAGGATCGTAGCCGAATCCGGATTCTCCTCTTTTTTCTCTGGTAATTTGTCCCTTCACAATTCCTTCGAACTGCCTTTCTTCTCCTTTTTCTATTAACGAGATAATGGTGCGAAATTGTGCTTTTCGATCATTTTTTTCTTCCATTTCTTTCAGGAGTTTATTCATGTTGGCTTGAGAGTCATGTCCTTGTCCGTCGGCATAACGTGCGGAATACACGCCCGGTGCCCCTCCAAGGCTTTCTACTTCCAGTCCGGTATCATCGGCAAAACAATCTAACCCATAATGTTCGTATACGTACCGTGACTTTTGTCGGGCATTGCCTTCAAGAGTATCGGCTGTTTCGGGAATGTCGGCATGACAATGGATGTCGGCAAGACTTAATATTTCGATACTGTTACCTAAGATAGCTCTTATTTCTTCCAATTTATGAGCGTTGTTTGTGGCAAAAACAAGTCGTTTTTTCATGTTCCGTTATTTTATTTTTAATTTATCGAATCCTTCTCCATAGACACCTACTACATTACTTTGCGAAACAAAGGCTTTGGGGTCGATACGGTGAATGAGGCGGAATATTTCTATACCTTCACGTCGTTTAGCCAAAACAACCAATACCTTTCTCGGTTCCTTGCTGTACCAGCCTTCCCCGTTAAGAATGGTGACTCCTCGGTCGAGTTGTTTGCCTATGGCTTCCGCTATCTCGTCATATTTGTTGGAAAAAATAAGAAACTGTACGGATTGGCGTGCACTGTTCATATAATAGTCTAACATAATCATGGAAATGATGAGTACGCAAAATCCGAATACTACTTTTTGCGATTCGTGAAATACAAAATAGCTGGAAGATACGATGGCAATATCGCAAAACATAAGTGCGCGTCCTAAACTGATGTCGCGGTATTTGTTGACAATGGCAGCTATGATATCAGTTCCTCCTGTACTACCATTACTTAAAAATACAATGGCAAGCCCTACTCCTTCGCAGCAGGCTCCAAGTACACAGGCCATAAAAGTCTGATCTCCCAGAATCATAGGAAGTTGTCCGCTTTCGTCAGACAAAAGTTTTTGGAAAAGGTCGAATTCGAATGTCAGGGCCAATGTACCTACAATCGTTTTTAAACAGAAACGGAAGCCTAAAATTTTGATGGCAGCGATAAGTAAGGCCGCGTTAACCAAGAAATAAGTATATTGTACAGGAAAACCTGTGGCATAGTATATGATAGCGGATACACCGGATAATCCACCGGTCGTAATTTGGTAAGGTAAGATAAAAGCGGTGAATCCTAACGCGTAAATAGTAAGTCCTATAAAAAGACTAATGTAATCTTTGGTTTCTTGCCAAATATCTTCTTTTGAGTATTTCATATTTATTGAATACAAAGATTTTTATGTAGGAGACTACTTGAAAAACAAGTAGTCTCCAAAAGGTTTGACACTATTTTAATACTATATTTACGATGCGCTTCGGTACGATAATGACCTTGACGATTTGCTTGCCTTCCGTGTACTTTTGGGTTTGTTCGTCATTCAGTACCGTCTTTTCGATGGAAGCATTGTCGGCATCTGCAGAAAAATCCAGTGTGAAACGGGTTTTCCCGTTGAAGGAAATGCTCAGTTTCATGCTGTCTTCCGTCAGGTACTCTTCCTTCCATTCCGGCCATTCGGCATCGCATACGCTATTTGCTTCTCCCAGAGCATGCCACAATTCTTCTGCGATATGCGGAGCAAAGGGAGCCATGAGGATGACCAACGTGCGAAGAATGTCCCGGTTATGGCATTTTTGCTGAGAAAGTTCATTCACGCAAATCATGAATGCACTGATAGAAGTGTTATAAGAAAAAGCTTCGATGTCCGCCGTGACTTTTTTGATAAGCTTGTGCAACGATTTCAGTGCTTCCTTGTTGGCTTCCCCTTCTGTGGGCAGGAAATTACCTGTGCGGTCGTAGAACAAGGCCCAAAACTTCTTCAGGAAACGATGACAGCCGTCGATGCCGTTGGTGTCCCAAGGTTTACTTTGTTCCACCGGACCGAGGAACATTTCATACAGGCGGAGCGTGTCGGCTCCGAACTTCTCTACTATCATATCCGGATTGACCACATTAAACATACTCTTACTCATTTTTTCAATGGCCCATCCGCAAATGTATTTGCCGTCTTCCAAGATAAATTCCGCATCGTGATACTCTGGCCGCCAGTTACGGAAAGCTTTGATGTCCAGCACGTCGCCCGATACGATATTGACATCCACATGCAGGGGCGTAGTGTCGTATTGGTCTTTCATATTTAGTGAGACGAACGTGTTGGTGTCTTTGATACGATACACAAAGTTACTCCGTCCCTGTATCATGCCTTGGTTGATGAGCTTTTGGAACGGTTCTTCTTTGCAACTGTAACCCAAGTCATGCAGGAATTTGTTCCAAAAACGACTGTAAATCAGGTGGCCGGTAGCATGTTCCGTACCGCCCACGTATAAGTCTACGTTTTGCCAGTAAGCATCCACGTCCTTGTCTACCAGTGCATGGTCGTTTTTCGGGTCCATGTACCGGAGATAATAGGCAGAACTGCCTGCAAATCCCGGCATGGTGTTCAATTCCAACGGGAAAACCGTTTGGTGGTCAATGCGTGAGTTTTCCGTCACGCAACGGTTCACGGTATCCCATGCCCATTTCGTGGCATGTCCCAATGGCGGTTCCCCACTTTCCGTGGGGAGGAATTTGCTGACTTCCGGTAATTCCAACGGCAGGCAATCTTCGGGAATCATGTAAGGCATTTGGTCTTTGTAATATACAGGGAACGGTTCGCCCCAGTAGCGTTGGCGACTGAAAATGGCATCGCGCAAGCGGTAGTTTACCTTTACCCTACCCAATCCATGCGTTTTGACATACTCTTTTGTGGCTGCAATGGCTTCCTTGACGGTCAGTCCGTTGAGCGAGAAATCAATATAGGGAGTCACTCCGGCGCGTGGCGAATTGGTTACGATTCCTTCTTTGGCATCGAAACTTTCTTCACTTACGTCGCAACCTTCCACCAACGGGATGATAGGCAAGTTGAAATGTTTGGCAAAGGCATAGTCACGGCTGTCATGTGCCGGTACGGCCATGATGGCTCCTGTCCCGTAGCCGGCCAATACGTAATCGCTTATCCAAATGGGGATGTTTTCGCCCGTGAAAGGGTTGACGGCATACGAACCCGAGAACACGCCGGTCACGCGGCGGTCGGCGATGCGTTCGCGTTCCGTACGTTTTTTGGTGGCATCGAGATAAGCTTCCACTTCTGCCTTCTGGGCTTCGGTCGTAACTTCCGGTACCCATTCGCTTTCGGGAGCCAATACCATGAACGTGACGCCGAACATGGTGTCGGCCCGTGTGGTAAAGATCGTGAATTCCTTATCGCTGTCTTTTATTTTAAATTGCACTTCCGTGCCTTCAGAGCGTCCTATCCAGTTGCGTTGCGTTTCTTTCAATGAATCCGTCCACTCCACCGTGTCCAATCCATCCAATAAGCGTTGGGCGTATGCACTGACACGCAGGCACCATTGGCGCATCTTTTTCTGAACGACGGGATAACCTCCGCGTTCGCTCACGCCGTCCACTACCTCGTCGTTGGCCAGTACCGTACCGAGTTTCGGACACCAGTTCACCATCGTTTCGCCCAAATAGGCGATGCGGTAATTCATGAGCGTCTCCTGCTGTTTCTTTTCGTCCATGGCTTTCCATTCGTCGGCAGTGAACCGCAGTTCCTCGCTACAAGCCACGTTCAAGCCTTCCGTACCATTTTTATCAAATGCCTTCACCAGTTCTTCAATAGGGCGTGCTTGCTGCCTGTCATTGCAATAATAACTGTCGAACATCTTTTGGAAAGCCCATTGCGTCCAGTGGTAATAGGCCGGGTCGCAAGTACGTACTTCCCTATCCCAGTCGAAGCAAAAACCAATCTTGTCCAACTGTTCACGGTAGCGGTTGATATTGGCCGCCGTGGTAACGGCCGGGTGTTGCCCCGTCTGTATGGCATATTGCTCGGCCGGAAGTCCGTAAGCATCGTATCCCATGGGATTCAACACGTTAAATCCTTGCAGACGTTTGTAACGTGCGTAAATATCCGAAGCAATGTAACCTAACGGATGTCCTACATGAAGTCCTGCACCACTGGGGTAAGGAAACATGTTGAGCACGTAGAACTTCTCCTTGTCTTTGTTTTCCACAACCTTGTAAGTCTGATGCTCCACCCAATATTTCTGCCATTTCGGCTCTATTTCTCTAAAATTGTATTCCATGTTATATATTGATATTTTTATTTTAATCCGTTTATAGAGTGATGCACGTTTATCCATGCGCCGGTGATTTCTACAATATACATTTTGTGATAACCGCCTTGTTTACCGTACCATCTTTCGTTGAGCGACGGGTCGAGGAAAGCTTCGGGAGCCAGATTGTCGGCATACAACTTCCTGCAGGCCAAAGCGAATCGTGCCTGTTCAAAAGTCACGCATTTGCCGTCTTCGAGGGGATATGGCGTGAGTCCGCTTTCGAGTGTTTTGTCTATATCCCGTCCGGATTTTGAACCACACAAGTTATATGCTTCACGCGCCTTGGGCGATTTCCCCAAGAAAGAGAGCGTCATGAAGTCGTTGTTTTCCGTAAATTCAAAAGTATAGCGTTCGGGACGAATGAATACGAAAGCTACAGGTTTGTTCCATAACCACCCTATTCCGCCCCATGATGCGGTCATCATGTTATATCGGTTGGCATCGCCAGCACAGACTAACATCCATTCTTTGCTGATCGTTTCGAAAAAATTCTCCGTAAGTTCAGAGACTTCTATCTTTTTCATGCTCTTTTCTTTTTATAATAAGGTGCAAAGATAGTGAAAGGCGAGCGCAGAGACAAATGAAAACGCAGTTTTCTGATTTGTCTTTGCCGAGCCACCTCCTATTTTCGTGGAAACAAAGATACGGATTTTACAGGTCGTAGCGAATATTTTCAGGATATTCCTTGACGTAAATCAAGAAAAAAAGGTTTCATGAGAATATTACGTCTGAAAGTATGCATCTTTCAGGAATATCGCGTAACTTTGCATTGTCTTAAAACAAGAGACGATATTGAAAGCATCGTGAGATGCAGATAAATTAGGTATTAGATTGAGGTAAAAAAGATTGTTACAGTATAATGTTGAGCATAGGACTGCGTGAAGCAGTAGTTTAATAGGAAAAGCAAACGAATAGTTCGTTTATTGTTTATGAGAAAAATTTTGAGAGATTAAAGATTTGTTTGTCGGGGCTTTCCTCTTGTGATCTGAGGGTTGTCCCGTTTTTTGTGTCTTGCAGAAAAACAAAATAATTCGTTTCAAATCAGAAAAAATAATCGTATTTTTGTGGTTGATTCTAAAAAGTTAACGATTATGGCAAAAGAAGGGTTGACCCCGATGATGAAGCAATTTTATGATTTGAAAGCAAAACACCCCGATGCGATTATGTTGTTCCGTTGTGGGGATTTCTATGAAACTTATTGTGAGGATGCTGTCGTTGCTTCTGAAATATTGGGTATTACCTTGACAAAACGTAGCAATGGCGGAAGGAACGGCGAACCGGTGGAGATGGCTGGCTTCCCTTACCATGCCTTGGATACGTATTTGCCTAAACTCATCCGGGCAGGGCGGCGCGTGGCCATTTGCGACCAGTTGGAAGACCCCAAGCTGACCAAGACATTGGTGAAGCGGGGGATTACGGAGTTGGTGACTCCCGGAGTTTCAATGAATGACAATATATTGAGTTACAAGGAAAACAATTTCCTTGCCGCCGTGCATTTCAATAAGAATGTTTGCGGCGTAGCCTTTTTGGATATCAGCACGGGAGAGTTTCTCACGGCAGAGGGTACGTCTGAATATGTAGACAAACTCTTGGGGAATTTTTCGCCGAAAGAAGTGCTTTTCGAGCGTGGAAAACGGAATCTGTTTGAGGGTAATTTCGGAACAAAGTTTTTTACGTTCGAGTTGGACGACTGGGTCTTTTCCGAACGTTCGGCTACGGAAAAGTTGCTGAAACACTTCGAAGTGAAAAATCTGAAAGGCTTCGGCATCGACCATTTGAAATGCGGCATCGTGGCATCAGGCGTGATTCTGCAATATTTAGAGATGACCCAGCACAGCCAGATCGGACATATCACGTCCATTTCGCGTATTGAAGAAGAACGTTATGTCCGTTTGGATAAATTCACGGTGCGCAATCTGGAGTTGTTGAATTCCATGGTAGACGGTGGTAATTCTCTGTTGGGCGTGATAGACCGTACGATTACCCCGATGGGCGCCCGCTTGATGCGCCGTTGGATATTGTTTCCGTTGAAAGACGAAAAACCGGTCAACGAGCGTTTGGATGTGGTGGATTACTTTTTCCGCGAACCGGAGTTTAAGGAACTGATTAGCGACCAGTTGCATCTGATGGGCGATTTGGAACGCATCATTTCCAAGGTTTCCGTAGGACGGGTGTCGCCGCGCGATGTGGTGCAACTGAAAGTGGCCTTACAAGCCATCGAACCGATTAAGATAGCTTGCGAGCATGCTTCGGACGAGACTTTGAAGAGGATAGGAGAGCAGTTGAACCTATGCGCTTCCATCCGCGACCGCATAGCCCGCGAAATACAGAACGACCCGCCTTTGTTGGTCAACAAGGGAGGAGTGATAGCCGAAGGAGTAGACCGGGAATTGGACGAGCTTCGCCATATAGCTTTTGAAGGTAAGGATTATTTGCTGAAGATACAGCAAAGGGAAACGGAACTCACCGGAATCCCGAGCCTGAAGATTTCCTATAACAATGTCTTCGGGTATTATTTGGAAGTGCGGAATACGCATAAGGACAAAGTACCTGCCGATTGGATACGCAAGCAGACGCTGGTAAATGCCGAGCGTTACATTACCCAAGAACTTAAGGAATACGAGGAAAAGATTATGGGCGCACAGGATAAAATCCTGGTGCTCGAGACGAAATTGTATAATGACCTGGTGTTGGCCTTGGCCGAATTCACACCGGCCATTCAGATTAACGCCAATTTACTGGCACGGTTGGACTGCTTGCTGTCTTTTGCCCAAGTGGCACAAGACAACCGTTATATCCGTCCGGTGATTCAAGACGACGATGTGCTGGACATCAAACAAGGGCGTCATCCGGTGATTGAAAAGGAGTTGCCGGTAGGGGAACAATATATTGCCAACGATGTCTATCTGGACACGGAGAAACAACAAATCATTATCATTACCGGTCCGAACATGGCCGGTAAGTCAGCCCTGTTGCGCCAGACGGCCTTGATTACGCTTATGGCTCAGATAGGTTGCTTCGTTCCGGCCGAATCTGCCCATATCGGATTGGTGGACAAGATATTCACCCGTGTAGGGGCAAGCGACAATATTTCCATGGGTGAGAGTACGTTCATGGTGGAAATGAACGAGGCAGCCAATATCCTGAATAACATATCCTCGCGTAGCTTGGTGCTTTTCGATGAATTGGGGCGTGGCACGTCTACGTACGATGGTATCAGCATCGCGTGGGCTATCGTGGAATACATCCATGAAAATAAAAAAGGGAGGGCAAGGACGCTCTTCGCCACGCATTACCATGAGCTGAACGAGATGGAGAAGTTGTATCCCCGCGTGAAGAACTATAACGTGTCGGTGCGCGAAGTGGAGCAGAAAGTCATCTTCCTGCGTAAGTTGGAACGGGGAGGAAGCGAGCACTCCTTCGGTATCCACGTGGCCAAGTTGGCCGGCATGCCGAAGAGCATCGTGTCGCGGGCGAATACCATATTGAAGGAACTGGAATCTGCCAACAGCAAGGATGTGATGAAAAACAGCCGTGGGGCAAAGCAGGTCATGCAGGCGGACAACGGTGTGCAGCTTAGCTTCTTCCAACTGGACGACCCAGTGCTGTGCCAAATCCGGGACGAGATATTGCATCTCGACATCAATAACCTGACGCCTGTGGAGGCCCTGAACAAATTGAATGACATTAAACGTATCGTAACAGGAAAATAGGACAATGGAAAAGAAGACTGTATTGATAACCGGCGCTTCCTCGGGAATAGGAGAGGGATGCGCCCGCAAGTTTGCCATGAACGGGCACCGGCTGATTCTGAACGGCCGTAACGTGGAGAAACTGAATGCCGTAAAGGACGAATTGGAAGAAAAATATGGAGTCGAAGTATGGCTGTTGCCGTTTGACGTGCGCGACCGTGCCGCAGCCCGTGCTGCCTTGGATTCCCTTCCCGAAGAGTGGAAGGCCATAGACGTGTTGGTGAACAATGCCGGCCTGGTCATCGGGGTGGACAAGGAACACGAAGGAAGCCTCGACGAGTGGGACGTGGTGATAGACACGAACGTGAAAGCCCTCTTGGCCATGACGCGCCTCGTGGTGCCCGGCATGGTGGAGCGGGGCAGGGGACACGTCATCAACATGGGATCCATTGCCGGAGACTATGCTTATCCCGGCGGGAGCGTGTACTGTGCCTGCAAGGCGGCGGTGAAGGCCCTGTCGGACGGTTTGCGTATAGATTTGGTGGATACTCCCATACGTGTGACGAACGTCAAGCCCGGATTGGTGGAGACGAACTTCTCCGTAGTGCGTTTCCGTGGCAATAAGGCTGCGGCCGACAACGTGTATGAAGGGCTTCGTCCGCTCACGGGCGACGATGTGGCCGAGGTGGTTTATTTCGCTGCTTCCTTGCCCGAGCATATCCAGATAGCCGAAGTGTTGGTCATGCCTACCAACCAGGCCACAGGTACGATAGCTTACCGCAAGAAATAAAGTTGCCGGATCATCCGGCTTTATGGGGTGTGCATTATGAAAAATTCAATGTTTTTATGATAGCAAGTCGGGAAAATAAAGTATCTTTGCCAAGTATGGTACAAGATAAGAAAGAACTTGATAGGAAATGGCTTACGGAAAAATTAGGAGATTTTCTGCTTGACATAGCCAAACTGATATTCGGTGGTGTTGTCCTTGCCGGAATAATGGAAACGGATGTCAACCCTTATTGGCTTTTCAGCATTGGTGGCGGAGTTGCCGTTTGGGTAGCATTCATCGGTTTTTATGTTCTTGGTTTGTTTAATCGTAAAAAATAAGAGATTATGGCATTTATTTATTTTTTGTTGTTTATCGGTCTTTTGGCTACGGTCATTTTTATTTGGGCTTTGAATGAGTCTCGGAAACAACGTTCTCATGATGCCAAACAATAAAAGCACCGTTCGTTGGCATCCGGTTTATGTTTTTCGGATACAACCGTATTGGCTAACGCCGCATGTCTTAAAAACAGGAGGATGTGGCGTTTTTGCATCTGAATCCTGATATGTCCATCCATCTTTCTGTGTCTTAATGGCTGTATGTTTTTTAGAAAACATATAAATATTTGTTTTACAAGGATTTGAATCCGTGAAAAATTCTTCCGCAGAATGAAAAATCATTTGGCTGAGATTGAAAAATTGTTCGGCTGAGATTGATTTTCCGTTCTGCGGAGGTTGGTTTTTGTCTTTGAAAAGGAATTTTTTTCATTCTTTTTAGTCCGCTTTTACGTTTTTTCTTTATCTTTGCCTTGTCGCCATGCCGAAGCCCTTGTAAAAAGGGCGGTTGGAATGGGGACACATATATTGTGGAAAGGCGTTTACTTGACGCTTTGTTCTTCGACGCATAGAAACTTCGCAAACTTCTAATCCTGTCAAGGACATGGCAACGGTAGATGCCCTGTGGGTATGTTTTATACAGACCCTCATTGTACCTGTGCATTTTCGCATAGGGTCGTGAGAGGTATATATACATATCGGCGTGGGGCTTCTGCGTTGCTCGTTCAGACAGGATTGGGCAATGCGAAGGCCTCTATGCGTGGGACGGGCAACAGGTACGGACTCCCTGCGCTTTTTTCGTATATGTACCAAAAAAAAGAAAATAACCTGCTTTTCGGGGAGTTTGGAAGCAATATTGAAAATCAATTTATTATGAGAAAAGTAATGTTCAAATGGTTGGCCATGCTTTTGGCTGTGGTGTTCTGTACAGGATTCGTTTCATGCAAGGATGACGACGATGATGATAACGGAGCATCCGGCAATAGTATTGTGGGAACATGGAGAATGGACTTTTCGGTTGGATACGAACTCATGACGTTTAGGTCAGATGGAACGGGTATTTTGATTGAGTATGATTGGGAGTCTGGCAGTTGGAATGAAACTTTTGCTTGGGTGCAAAATGACAGAACGGTTATTCTGATGTGGGATGACGGTTATACAGACGAGTACTATAATGTGAGCGTGACTTCCACAAAGTTGACTTGGACGTATGATGATGGTCATGACGGTGAAGTAGAAGTTTGGACAAGACAACAATAGTAAGTCTTTGTAACTTTGGCTGCTCTTAGATGTATTTCCTCCGGCAAAGCTCCAATGGAAAAAAAGAGTGTACCGGTAAGAAATAAAAGGGATTTGACAGGAAAAGCCAAATCCCTTTTATTTCTTACCGGTATTCTTCCTTCACGGCAATCTTGTCGCCGGAATCGTCTGTTTCGAGGAAATAGGGTATATGGTAACGATAGAAATTATTGTCGTATAGATTTTATTTCGTTTCCGTTGTAAATGCTCTGCTGTTTCCGTATCTTTGTTTTCGAATCGTCTCATTTTAGGATTATTCAATATGTCAATAACAAAGGATTATATACGTGGTTTATTAGGTGATTTGGAGAATGACAGTGTAGAACGAACCATTTCAACTACTAATACAGACAAGTTCGGACAGGCTATTTGTGCTTTTGCAAATGATTTGCCGTGTAATAACCATCCGGGGTACCTCATCATCGGGGCGGAGGATGACGGGAGCCTGCATCCCATCCATGTAACAGATGAATTATTGAAGAATATAGCAGGTATACGGACGGATGGGAATATCCAACCGCAACCTTCGATGACCGTGCAAAAGCTTACATTTCCGGAAGGGGACATTGTCGTAGTGGAGGTCTACCCTACCAAAATGCCGCCTGTAAAATATAAGGGGAGGATATGGGTGAGGATAGGGCCGAGGAAAGGAGTAGCTAATGAAGACGATGAACGTAGGTTATATGAGAAGCGAGTGGCCAATATCACGACATTCGATGCCATGCCTTGTATTGGGGCTACTGTGGATGATTTAGACATTGCTATGTTTAGGCAACTTTATCTTCCGAAGGCCGTACCTGAAGATGTATTACGCGAGGATGGACGAGATGTAGAATTGCAGTTACAGTCGTTGGGCTTTTTTGATAAAAGGTACGGTTGTCCGACATACGCCGGTATATTGTTTTTCGGTAAACAAGTGGAACGTTTTCTTCCGGGTGCGTATATACAATATGTGAGGTTTGGAGGAAAAGGACGGGAAAGTGAGGTAAAAAGTGAATATAAATTTGTAGGAAATCTTTGCGAAGTCTTATTCCGGTTGGATACGTTTGTTGATACGTCTATTATCAACCGCCGTCCTGTGCCGGTTAGTACTTTGCGGGAAAAAACGCTTATGGACTATCCTCATTGGGCTACCCGTGAGTTGTTGATGAATGCCATTTGCCATCGTACGTACGAGAGCAACGGTCCTATTCAGTTTTATCAGTACAATGACCGTATAGAGTTGATGAATCCCGGTGGGTTGTATGGCAAGGCAAATGCCCAAAACTTCCCGTTTGTAAATGACTATCGTAATCCTGTGATTGCAGAAGCCATGAAAGTATTGGGGTTTGTCAACCGTTTCAGCCGGGGAATCATAAGGGTAAAAGAAGAATTGAAGGAAAACGGGAATGGAGAACCCGAATTTAGCCTTGATCTTGGAACAGCTTTTCTGGTGGTAGAACCGATTTCTGCCGAAGCTCTTAAATATTACCCAAGTGAGGAAAAGAGTGAGGAAAAGAGTGAGGAAAAGAGTGAGGAAAAGAAAGAACTTTCGGAGATGGAAAAAAGGGTATTGGAGGTCATTGCCGGAAAACCATCAGCTACTTATGCCTTTATTTCTGATAATCTTGGTATTAGCGAGACTTCTGTGTACAATGCCGTCAGGCATCTGAAAACAGGAGGATGGATTAAACGTAAGGAAGGAAAGAAACATGGAAGTTGGGTTGTTTTGAAAAAGAATATATAGAAAAGGAATAAAAAGGGATTTGACAGGAAAAGCCAAATCCCTTTTAAGTCTTACCGATATTCTTCCTTCACGACAATCTTGTCGCCGGAATCGTCTACTTTGAAGAGGTGGGGCACACGATGGTAGTGGCCGTGGATATCCTTATGGCTGTGGACAGACATGAGTAGCTCGTCATCGAAAGTGCGGAACAACATGCCGTGTCCGAAGTTGGGCGGGGTAATGGGCTGTTCTTCCTGCACCCACGGGCCGTCCAATGTGCCGCTTTCCGAATAAGCTACCCCTTGGGTATAGACATTATAAATCCAACTGGTCCATATCATACCCAAGCGTCCTGTCTGGGTGCGGAACAAATAAGGGCCGTCCGTCACACGGTTGGGAAGCGTGTCTCCTTCGATGACTTCCCGGCTCCAAGGCGATGCGCTGGCCTTGAACAATAGTTTTCCTTCGCCGATGCTGCCGCTTAGGTTGGGTTTCAATTCTATTTTTTCGATAGTGCCGTCCCAGTTTTGCAGCCATTCGTGGCAGTAGACCATGTAAGGCCGTCCGTCCGTGTCTATCCACAACGTACCGTCGAGCGTCAATTTGTCTGCTGGGAGGTAAGTTTCGTCCTTCATCGGGCGGTAGGGACCTTCGGCCTTGTCGCTGACCAACACATGGCAAGCCCGGCGTTCCAGATTGTTTCCTTTGTAACGCCCCACGCTTACGGCCTGGTTGGTGAAAGTGGCAAAATAGTAGTATTTGCCTTTGTACTGGTGAAGCTCAGCCGCCCAAATCATGGGTTTCGGCCCCATCCAAGATTCAGGGTCGGTTTCCGCTACGGTGTAAGGGCCGTCCCAATACCGCAAGTCTTTGCTTTTCCATAACTTGCCACCCGTTCCAGTCATATAATAGGTCATAGTGGCGCGGTCGGGCAAGATGCAAGGGTCGCTCAGGACGATGGAGTCCAAGGGCACATGGGTTTTGATACGGGATTGACACATACCGCTGCATACGGCAAGCAGGCATACTAAAGAAGTCAATAGCTTTTTCATGATGAAAAGGGTTAATGGGTTTCTTTAGGGACAAAGATAGTGCTTTTTATCGGTTTTCATGTTGTTTCCGACTGATTTGAGGTCTGCATTGCCGGATTTCTACAGGAATGGCCCGTGCCTGCACTTCGGAAGCCTTGAAGCACAGGAGAGCCATCGAGGCTTTCCGGCAGTCAGGGTGGCTTTGGTCGAATACGAAATTACCGAGGCTGTAGAATACGGGTCGGGAATCGATGTATTCCAAGGGTTGCACGACGTGTGGATGGTGTCCTATGATGGCATCTGCACCAGCCTGTACCAACAGGTGGGCATCGTAACGCTGCTGCATGTCGGGAATGGGTTGGAACTCCGTACCCCAATGCAATACGGCCACGATACGGGCAGAGGGGTGTGAGGCTTTATATTTCCGGATAGCAGCGGCCAACCGCTTGACGGAAGCACGGCATATATCCGGTTTTCCTTCCGCTCGCGGCCAGTTCTCTATCGGGAGGGGGATGGTGTTGAAGAGTGCCACTTCGAGCTTGCCTTTCCTTATGGTTACGGGAGTGGTCTGTTCTTCAACCGTCCTTCCGTAACCGAGTGGGACAATGTCAGCGTCCCGGAGTGCGTGATAAGTATCGGCCAATCCATCCCGCCCATGGTCTATGGTGTGGTTATTGGCTAAGGCGGCGTGTGTAATACCGGCTTGCCGGAGGGCTTTGGCCCATGGGGGGTCACCCCGGAAAACGAATTTCTTGCTCACCGGAGTGTGGCGTTCGGTGAGCGGGCACTCCAAGTTGATAACCACAGCATCGGCCTTTTGGAATGCCTCGCTGACTCCCTGAAACAGTCCTTTCACGCCTTCGCGCTCTATCCAAGGGCGCATACCGCGATCCAACAAAACGTCTCCCGTGAAAAGGATACTTAGCGTGTCCTCTTTCGTTTGTTGACGACAGGAGGAAAAGAGGCAGAGAAGGGGGTAAATCCAAAGTAATGTCTTTAGCATCCTGAACTGTAGAAATAAGTTTCGTCCACTGTAGGTACATGGTCCAACAGGTAGGGACGTATCCATGAAGGTACGTTCGGTGCTTTGCCGTCCTTTAGCATTTTTTGCCATTCATCGTCCGTCAACCGTTCGCCCAAGGGACGGACGAATTCGTAATAGCTGAATGTGGCTCCACGGGCGAGGTAGATTTGTCCTCCGATGTCAACCAGTACGTAGAGGGCGTTGGCAGTGCCTGTGGCTTCATGCAGGATGCCGTTTTTTCCGCATTCCTGTACGTTGCGGGTGAATACGTCCGCTACGAGGGCTACGGAGCGTGAGGAACCTTTCACTTCTTCCATGCTGTTATAAGAGACTCCCGGCTCGATGACGCTGAGCGTGAACCATTCGATGGAGCTTCCCATTTTCTGTATGTCCATGTATTCCTCTGTCGTGAGTGTGTCTCCCCGTAGTTCCTTTTCTGTCACTCGGAGGCAGAAGTCCACCTGTTCTTCAAGGATGCGGGCTTTCGAAATCAAATCCTCATCGTCGAAATCCGTTTCCTTCAGGAGTTGTCGGTGCCGGGCGATGAGCTCTTTCAGTTTCTTCCAGAAAGTCTGGTTGGGTTCTACGTATCCGACAACGACCGGGATGGCCAATTCACCACCGCCCCCGCATTCGGCCAACATGGGCTGTTCGCCATAGAGTATGACATCATGTTTCAGTCCCGTCCACGAAGCCAAGGCCGTATATAGGTTTTTGATTTGCCAAGCCGGGGTTTGCATCAGGCAGGGATAATCCTTGTTGGGGCGTTGCAATTCTATGAGGGCTTCCATCCATCGGTCGTACATGGTGACTGTGTCTCCGGAACGGCCTTGGAATTGTCTTTTCATCTTGTCGGCCATGACGGGGTAGTCTTTCCAGTTCTCTTTCTCGTGGTAACATGTGTCGAGGAGGGCTTTCGCGCTTTTTACGCCGAAGGCAGCAAACACGTCCAAAGCCTTGGGATAGGCGCGGTTGCTGTTGGGGGTGGCATCTGCCATTTCATTCAAGACTTCGTTGTCTGCCATGTAGCGTGCAGGCATGAAATTGATTTTGTCGGCACAACTTAATTGGATTTTGGGCTTGATGCGGTTGCGTGTCTTGAAGACTTCCTTGAGCATGCCGTCTATTTGCCGGATGGCATCTTCGTCGTGTGCCAGAATCCGGTCGGTCAGTCCGTGTCGGCTCATATAGTCCGCCATTTCGAGGATGGAGGCATTGTCCGGTGTCCCCATCAGGAAAGTAAGGGCTTGATTTAGTTTCAGGCAAGCTTGCCGGAGTTCAGCCGGGATACGGTTCAGCGCAGCGGCTATTATAGCCGCGCGCCACAGGGTTTCCGGGGTCTCACGGCAGAAGGAAGCCGTCTGCAACCACGTCATGCACTGGAAATAGCAACGGTCATTTGCGTTGTGGGCGTAATGGCCGCGAGGTTTGAACAAACTGTAAGGGAAGAGTATATCCGTATAGTCCAAAAAGGCCGAAGGAGCATCTTGGCAACTCGTAGTGCTCCGTAACTCAGCCTTGTAAGCAGGTTGCAATGCGACAGGCACGGGCAGTTCTTTCTTTGTCAGCAGGTAATAGGCTATGGCGAAATAGGTGGCGGCGTATCCTGCCTCAGCCTTAATGGATTCTTGCTGTTCCAGGTTCATGCATTCCGTGTAGAGGGCTTGCACTATTTTCTGTAAGGCCGGGTTGAAATGGTTTCGTTCGAGGCTTTTCAGTGCATAACTGAAATACATGTGGTAGGCTTGCAGGTAGACATCCGTGGTGATGAAACTGGGTATTTGTTGGTAGTCGTTGGCTTCGTATACATGGAATAGCTGTTCGTACCCCATGGGGGCGATGGCGAAGTTGCAACGGTCCAACATTGAAAGGAACTTTCCGCTGGGCTTTTCTATTTGGAAAAGGTTGACACAAAGGAAGGAGTTGAGCAGTTTGTGTCCGTCCCTTGTTTTGTATTTGTGTCGGGCGAGTTGGGCCATGCGGCGGTCGATCTTTTCCACGAAAGTTTTTTCTTCAGGCAGGAGTTTGACTTTGTCGTATGTGTCCGCATAAACGAGATTTTTCTCATAGCTTTCGTAGAGCGTCTTCTCGCACAAGTCATAGTACCAATCTGTCTTGCGGCAGAAGAAATTGTTCAGGTCTCCTTCGATAAACCAGTATCCATGCAGGGCGTATGGATAACTTCTGAGGATGCGGAGTTCTTCGTAGCCCAATCCGTTGATGTCCTGTTCCAAATCCACGCTTTGGGGAAGGAGGCTGTCTGTCAGCAGGCGGGAGGCGGGAGCAGCTTGTACGGGTTGTTCTTGGGCTTGCTGTGGTTGGGCCGGTGCTTTTTTCTTATAAGAGTTGCAGGAGGCTGCCATGCCCATTGTGAGGAATAGGATGCAGCAATAGATGGAAAGATGGTGTTTCATGAGTAGTGAAAGTTAATGTGTTGGTAATTTATGGGTTGGGCAGGTCACGCTCAAATACCAGTCCGAAGCCTTCTTGACGGTATAAAGCCTGTACTAAGGTGTCGTCGGACACACGTTCCGTGGTACAAATCCGTGCAGGAACAGAGTCACGCAAGATATGGAAGTCCACTAACGGGCGCGCCAACCGCGACCCCATCCACAATGGACGGATGAGCCGACCCTTGTAGAGTTTGAAAAGGAAGAGCCGCTTTTCCGAATGTGGGAAATAACGGGTGGGTTTGATGACTCCCACGGCGATTTCCGGTGTCCCGTCACTAGTCAAGTCACCGCAATCGAAACGGTATACGGGATAGGGGAGTTCCCATTCCGACACTTCCGTACCGTCGATAAAGTGACGTAACACACTCAAACTGTCGTGTATGTGTTCCAAGCGGATTTCTCCCTTCAAACCGTTTTCGAGTGAGTAGGAAAAACATGAATCCTTGTCCGTGCAGGCTGCCGGAAGGCAGGCCATGCCCACGACAAGAATTCGTATGATGGATGTCGCGCCCTTCATCGGTTTATCGAGGTTCGCCTAACTTGCGGCAGAGTTTGCCGCCTGCCATGCAATAAGCTCCCAACAGGATGAAAGGGATACTCAGTATCTGGCCCATGTTGATGGGCATGGCGGCTTCCCATGCTTCTTGCACCTCTTTGGTATATTCGATGAAGAAACGGGCCGTGAAGATGGTGGTCAGGCAGAAACCGAAATAGAAGCCCGTACCGACTTTCTGCGGATATTTATGGTAAAGCACGTATCCGGCAATGAGAAATACGAAATAGCAGATGGCTTCATAGAGTTGGCCGGGATGGCGTGGCAGCATGTCAACGCGCTCGAAGACGAAAGCCCAAGGCACGTCGGTCGGCTTGCCGATGATTTCCGAGTTCATCAGGTTACCCAAACGGATGAACATGGCACTGGCTGGAGTGGCGATGGCAATGTTGTCCAATACACGCATGATGTTCAGTTTCGTTTTCCTGACGTAAAGCCAAAGGGCGAGCATCAAGCCTATCGTACCGCCGTGGCTGGCCAGTCCGGCGTAACCGGTGAACACCCAACCGTTGGCCGTCTGTCGCATGGGCAGGATCATTTCCAAGGGGTGGGCGAGGAAGTAGCCCGGTTCGTAGAACAGGCAGTGCCCCAGACGGGCACCTACGAGGATGCCTACGAAACAATAGAAAAATAACGGGTCGAACAGTTTGTCGGCGATGTGCTGTTGCCGGTACAGGCGTTGCACCAATACGTAGGCTGCCAACAGGGCGAAGCACCAACACAGCGAATACCAGCGCACGCCGAATCCGCCGAGGTGGAAAGCGAACAGGTCGGGATTCCACGTGATGAATAACAGGCTGTCCATAGCGGTCATACGTTGAAACGGAAGTGCATAATGTCGCCGTCTTGCACCACATAGTCTTTTCCTTCCACTCCCATCTTGCCTGCCTCGCGTACGGCTGCTTCCGAACCGTAACGGATGTAGTCATCGTATTTGATGACTTCCGCGCGGATAAAGCCTTTTTCAAAGTCCGTGTGAATGACACCGGCACACTGCGGAGCTTTCCATCCCTTGCGGAAGGTCCAGGCTTTCACTTCCATCTCTCCGGCCGTGATGAAAGTCTGCAAGTCCAACAGATGGTAGATGGCTTTGATGAGTCGGTCGCATCCTGATTCCTTCAACCCCATGTCTTCCAGGAATATCTGTTTTTCCTCGTAGCTTTCCAGTTCGGCAATGTCGGCCTCCGTCTGGGCGGAGATGATGAGCAGTTCGGCATTTTCGTCCTTAATGGCTTCGCGCACGGCATCCACGTGTGCGTTACCGTGGGCGGCAGAGGTGTCGTCCACATTGCAGACGTAGAGCACCGGTTTGGCTGTGAGCAGGAAGAGGTTTTTGGCCGCCTGCTGTTCGTCTTCGCTTTCAAAGGTGACGGTGCGTGCCGATTTGCCTTGTTCCAAAGCCGCTTTGTATTGCAACAACACGTCGTATTCCAGTTTGGCTTGTTTGTCACCGCCCACCTTGGCCACTTTTTCCACGCGTTTGATGCGGTTTTCAATAGTCTCCAAGTCCTTGAGCTGTAGTTCCGTGTCGATGATTTCCTTGTCGCGCACGGGGTCTACCGACCCGTCCACATGCACGATGTTGTCGTTGTCGAAGCAGCGCAATACGTGGATGATGGCGTCGGTCTCACGTATATTGCCGAGGAACTGGTTGCCCAGACCTTCTCCTTTGCTGGCTCCTTTCACCAGTCCGGCAATGTCCACGATGTCGCATGTGGCCGGAACGATGCGCCCGGGGTGGACCAATTCCGCCAGTTTGTTCAGACGTTCGTCCGGCACGGTGATTTGTCCCATTTGTGCGTCGATGGTACAGAACGGAAAGTTTGCAGCCTGTGCCTTGGCACTCGACAGACAGTTGAAAAGGGTGGACTTGCCCACGTTGGGCAAACCTACTATACCTGCTTTTAAAGCCATAGTTTATTTTGTTTTTATCAATTACCTTATTTAATTAGGTGCAAAATTAAGAATAAATCCGCTATGTGGGAAATCTTTTTCGTTCTGCGCCAAACGATTTTTCAATCTCAGCCGAATGATTTTTCAATCTCAGCCGAATGATTTTTCAATCTCAGGCGAACGATTTTCCGTTCTCTGTGCGGCGGTTTCCCGTTTTGCAGCGGACGGTTTTGGAACTTGCCGACAGCGTTTTCCAGTTTCTCAATGTGCTTCCAACCAGTTTCTTCCCCAACCGTAATCGGCTTCGAGCGGGACTTGCATGGTGTAGGCACGTTCCATTTCTTCGATGACGATTTGCTGCACGCGTTCTTTTTCTTCCGGATAGACGCTGAAGTTCAATTCGTCGTGTACTTGTAAAATCATTTTAGAACGCAAACGCTCCTCCCGGAAGCGGCGGTAGATGGCAATCATGGCAATTTTGATGATGTCCGCTGCACTGCCCTGTATCGGGGCATTGATGGCGTTGCGTTCGGCATAACCGCGCACCACTGCGTTGTGGCTGTTGATGTCGCGCAGATAGCATTTACGATGGTAAATGGTTTCGGTATATCCCTTTTCACGCGCTGTTTCAATGCTCTTCTGCATGTATTCCTTCACTTTGGGATACGTGATGAAATAGCCATCAATCAACTCTTTGGCTTCCGCGCGGCTGACGTTCATCCGTTCGGCCAATCCGAATACGGTGATACCGTATATGATACCGAAATTGGCTGTTTTGGCCTTGCTTCGTTCTTCGCGGGTAACTTCTTCCAATGGCTTTTTGTAAATTTTTGCGGCGGTAGCGGCATGGATGTCGTGCCCTTCGCGGAAAGCCTCTATCATGTGTGGGTCGCCGCTCAAGTGGGCCATGATACGCAGTTCGATTTGGGAATAGTCGGCCGAGAAGAATTCACAACCCGGTTCCGGGATAAAAGCCTTACGGATTTCTTTGCCTTCCTCGTTGCGTACAGGGATGTTTTGCAGGTTCGGGTTACTGCTACTCAGTCGTCCGGTCGTGGTAATGGTTTGATTGAAGGAGGTGTGGATATGTCCGGTTTCGGGATTGATAAGCTTGGGCAAGGCATCGATGTATGTGCCCAACAGTTTTTTCAGTCCTCGGTGTTCCAGGATTTTTTCCACGATGGGATGGCGCGTGCGTAATGTTTCCAATACTTCTTCCGAGGTGACATATTGTCCTGTTTTGGTTTTCTTGGGCTTTTCGCTTATTTTCAGTTTTTCAAACAAGACTTCGCCTACTTGTTTGGGAGAGGCTATGTTGAACGGTTCACCGGCCAGGGCGTGTATCTCTTCTTCCAAACGGTTCATTTCTTTGGTGTAGAGTGTAGAAGTTTCCTTCAACGCCTCGGTGTCGATGCACACTCCGTTGCGTTCCATCCAAGCCAATACCGGCATGAGCGGCATTTCTACTTCACGGAACAGGTCATAACACCCTTCCTCCTTTAACTTCGGTTCAAACACGTTTTTCAGTTTCAAGGTAATGTCGGCATCTTCGCATGCGTATTCATATACTTGCGACGGAGGAAGGTCTGCCATATTCTTCTGGTTCTTTCCTTTCGGTCCGATAAGTTCTTCGATATGGATGGTCTGGTAGTTGAGATAGACTTCGGCCAGATAGTCCATGCCATGACGTAATTCCGGTTGCAAAAGATAATGTGCAATCATGGTGTCGAAGATTTCGCCTTTCAATGTAATACCGTAGTTTTGCAGTACCATCAAATCATATTTGATGTTTTGCCCGATTTTGAGTATCCGCTCGTCTTCGTAGACCGATTTAAATTCATTAACTATCTTTTGTGCTTCTTCAGGGTCTTGCGGAATCGGTACGTAAAAAGCCTGATTTTCCTCGACACTAAAGCTCAATCCCACCAAATTGGCACTGATGGGGTCGGTTCCGGTTGTCTCTGTGTCTAGACTGAGAAAATCTTTTGTAACGAATAAGTCAATAATCCGTTGTCTATCTTCTTTCGTTTCAATGAGTTGGTAGTCGAAATCCTCCTTTTTGTACTTGCTGAGATTTGAATATTTGCTTGCTTCCGGAGATTCGTCCGCAAATTCTGCAAAGAGAGAGCCTTGGAAAAAGCCCGGTTCTGCGGTGGGTTGCTTTTTGGAGAACTTTCGTTCCAGTAAAGTCCGGAACTCTAAATCTTCGAATAAACGCTGCAAGGCTTCTGCGTCCGGCTCTTTTGTGGTGAGTGCCTCCAGGTCGAGCGTAATGGGCACGTCCGTTTTGATGGTGGCCAGGAATTTAGAAAAAGCAATCGTATCGCGGTGGGTTTCCACTTTGGTTTTTAAACTGCCTTTCAGTTCGTCCGTATGTTCCAACAGATTTTCGATGCTACCGAATTGGTTGACGAGTTTGGATGCGGTTTTTCCGCCCACACCGGGACAACCCGGAATATTGTCGGACGAGTCTCCCATCAGTCCGAGAATATCAATGACCTGCATCGGAGAAGAGATGTCGAATTTCTCGGTGACCTCTTTTACCCCCATAATCTCAAAATCCTTGTCTCCGAATTTCGGACGGTACATCTTGACCCTCTCATTGACTAATTGGCCGTAGTCTTTGTCGGGTGTCATCATGTAAGTTTCCAAGTTCCCGTGTGCGGCAGCCTGTGTGGCCAAAGTGCCGATTACGTCGTCAGCTTCAAATCCGGCGACTTCGAGGATGGGGATACGGTAAGCCCGTATAATATCTTTTATAATAGGTACGGCGGTGCGGATGGCTTCCGGTGTTTCTTCCCGTTGTGCTTTGTATTCGGGATAGGCTTTGTGACGGAAAGTGGGACCTGCGGGGTCAAAAGCCACACCGATATGCGAAGGATGCTCTTTGTTGAGCACCTCCTCCAATGTGTTGACAAAGCCCAAGATGGCTGATGTATTAAGCCCTTTCGAATTGATGCGGGGGCTTTTGATGAATGCGTAGTAAGCTCTGTAAATGAGCGCGTAGGCATCGAGTAAAAAAAGTCTGTCCATACGTTATGATGATTTTCTCCGTAAATTTACGTAAAAAATATGAGTGGCTTTTGATTTTTATGTAATTTTGTACTCCGAAATCATCTGATTATATGGACGTATTAACTCAAATCCGGAAACCGGTGGAGCGTGAAATGAAAGATTTCGAGTCGCTTTTCGGTATTACTCTGCAGCACCAGAATCCTCTTCTCATGATAGCCTTGCGGCATGTGTTGAGCCGTAAGGGGAAGTTGATGCGTCCGATTTTGACTTTGTTGGCTGCAAAAAAGTACGGTGAAATCAATGATTCCGTATTGCATGCTGCCGTGAGTTTGGAGATGTTGCATACGGCCAGCCTGGTGCATGATGATGTGGTAGACGAGAGTGGCGTACGTAGGGGGCAGTCCTCTGTGAATGCCCTTTTGGATAATAAGGCTGCCGTCTTGGTGGGCGATTATCTCTTGTCTACGGCTTTGAAGCATGCGGCCATGGCCGGTGACCTGAGGGTAGTAGATTTGGTCGCTCGTTTGGGGCAGACGCTTTCCGACGGGGAATTGCAGCAGTTGTCCAACGTAAAGTCCGATGAAATCAGCGAAAATCAGTATTTCGACGTGATTCGGCGTAAAACAGCTTCTTTGTTTGCCGTATGTGCTGAAGTCGGTGCTTTGTTATCAGGGGCGTCGGAAGATGAAATCCGTCGTTTAGGTGAGTTCGGCACTTACGTAGGTATCTGTTTTCAGATTCGTGACGATGTATTCGACTATTATGATGCTGAAGTAGGTAAACCTACGGGTAATGACATGAAAGAAGGTAAGCTTACTCTTCCGGTGGTGCATGCCGTACTTCAGCCCGGCGCAGAGACGTGGCATGAGACGGCGTTGAAAGTACGTGCAGGTAGGGCCACAGAAGAAGAAATCTCGGCTTTAGTGAACTTTACCAAACAGTCGGGCGGTATAGAGTATGCCCGTCGTAAAATGGATGAATTTCGTGAACAAGCAATCGGTTTGATTGGTTCTGATGGAAACGAAGCCGTAGGTGAAGCCTTACGTTTGTACTTGGATTTCGTATTGAAACGGGTGTCTTAATAGGGTTGGGAGGATGATTTGTTCCTCCAATCCGATTATAGACGATTGATTTCTTCCGTATCCAATCCTGTACAGGCTGCTATCGTATGGGTTGGTATGCCATTGGCTTTCATCTGTCTGGCTATGTTTAGCTTTTCTTCTTGCATTCCTTTTTCTATACCCTTTTCTATACCCTTTTTTATTCCTTTTTCTATTCCTTTTTGCATCCCTATTTGTATCCCTTTTTGTTCTCCTTTTTGTTCTCCTTCCTTTGTGGCTTTTTGAACGGCGAAGTCAATGGTGTTTCTCCAGTCGCGGTATACTTTCAGGCTCGTTTCGTAGTGGTGGTATTCCTCTACGGTGAACTTCGCGATTTCTGCTGCCTCGAAGAATCGGGTAAAGACACGTTCCTGTAGCGTAGCGGGCTTTTCCATCAGCCGCGTGAGGTTGCGTAGCACGAAGAGCCATTTGTCGAACATACTGTCAAGCTCTTCTTCTTTCTTGTTGAACTTGGGCATTTCCAGATAGATGAACGTCAGCTTGTCGTAGAACACCTCCCGGGTCTTGCTGTCGGTCAACTGCACTTCGTGGTGGAAGTACCCGTCGTGGGTGTGGTCGAACACGAAATTCAGTATGGCGATGACGTACACGGCCTTGAGTTGGTAATCCCAATCGCCGCGCTTTCCCTGTTGCTGTATGGGGAAGGAAGCGTAGTACAAGCTCCTTTCCTTGAAGAACAGTTGCTGTCCGCGCTGCATTTCCACTAATATCTTTTCCCCGCTGTCGGTCTCGCAGTAGACGTCGAACACAGCCTTGCGGTCTGCCTCGCTGATGCCAAGGTTTTCGGTGTTGAGGTAAGTGAGGTCGCGTATTTGCTCCTTATCGCTCAGCAAACTGTTGATAAAGCTGATGAGCAGCTCCTTGTTCATCTCTGTGCCGAAAAGCTTTTTGAATCCAAAGTCGGTATAGGGGTTTACGTAACGGTCTGTATATTCGTCTCTTTCCATGTTTTTCCTTGTTTGGTGATGAAGCAAAGGTAGTGTTTTCTTCGGTTCCATGCAATCATTTTAAAAGAAAAAAGGGGGCTTTAAACCTCCTTCTTGATATGCGCGGAATCATTTGAACGGTTCTATCTTCAGAAGCGAATAGTTGTCGTCATAAGCCACTGCATAGCAAATACTGTCCCCTTTGTTCGTCAGGCCCATTAGTTTCTTGCCTGTGTAGATTTGTTTGACAGCATGCCCGTTCCAATCGAATATGAATATCTTTTCCGTAAAAGGCGGGTTATTGATAGCATCTTTGGCTTTCAGGTTTTTACCCAATGTTCCGTTGAGTAGGGTATACAGGTACCGGTCCGAGGCATCCATGGCTTCAAAACCGATAGGTGTTTCATCCCCCCACGTAATGGCATCCGGACTGTTTTTTACTTTGGCGTATACCGGTTTGTAGATGCCGAGCGTCTTTACAGGGGAAATACCGAGCGTATCATCTATTTGCAGGATGTCCAATACACCACCGATGTAAGTTCCGAAAGCAATACGGCTGTAGTCTCCTTTTATCGCCATCTTGGAGGCATAGCGGAAGATGGCCGCATCCTTTTCTGTTCCTTCACCCGATATGTTAGGATATGTTTTGTAAACGTTGTACGTTTTGCCGTTCACAGTCACAAGACGGTTCTCATCGAATGATTCAATGAGAAGGTATTTTCCTGATTTTGTCCTTACGGCATTATGGTAAAAACTGCTTTTTTGATAAACCTCTGAAGGGAGCGGATATTCTTTGATGTAGGATGTGGAATCCGAAAGATAGGCAAGTACGTCATATTCTATGATTTTCCCCGGAGAGTAGAAAGACACGATGCCTTCCTCTTTTTTGACGATAAAATCGTTGTAGTCGGTGATTTTTCCGAAACCACGGCCTTTCCGGACCATATTGCCGATAGCTTGTCCTTTTTCGTTATAGAGATGGATAAAGAAGTCCGACGCTTGGAAATCCACGATGCCGATGATACTGTCCATGGTGAACATTGAAGCCGGATAATGGATGGGCAAGCCTTTGGCTAATACCGTTGCAGGAGTGGTGTCACACCTCGTAAACACTTCATCGTTATACGTTATCGGCTTGTTGTCTTTCGGGGTACATCTAATAAATAGAATCAGCAACGCCACTAAATATCCCCCTAAAACGGCAACCCTTTTCATTTAGTGGATGAGCATTTATGTTCCACTTCCACTTCATCTCCTAAGGCATTAAGGTTTACGCTACAACTATTACAAAAGTAGGTCCATATTCCACTCACAGCACATAGAATAAGAGATAATGGAATGATAATTTTTTTCATATATATAATGTTTTAAGATTAAATACACGCAAATATAATTACTTTCTTAGTTCAAATAAAATAAAAAAATGGATTTTTCTCTGTTCTTTATTAATTATACTTTTTTGACTTTGTTTGTAGTCATAATATCAAATAGAATTATGAAATACATCCATTTATTGATAACAATGACATTTTGCTGTTTTTTCCATGTTGGGCTATGGTAGAGGATAGATAAAATAGAGGAAAAAACATAAAAACGAGGTGGGATGAGAGATGAAGTCTTCAAGAATAAACGGCTATTCTTCTATTTGGAATAGAGAAATATATGAAATAAGGGATGGCGGATGATTCAAATAAGGGTGGTTTATTCGTCAAAATGAAGATGGTTGATTATCCCCATGTTTCTGGTTTGATTCACCACGTGCTTTCTTCTTGGGATTCTTTTTCTTTGCAGTAGTTAAAATATTAGTTCATTAAAACTCATTTTTAAGGCAATGAAAAAGACTTTCTTTACATGTTTTTTTTTGGGGATGTCGGTATTACCTACCTTATCAAAAACTTATGATAAGGTAGACGTGTTGGAGCGTCCTGTACCTATTTCTTCAATAAAAGATATCAAGGGTTTCTTTGGCTACCGGATGGAAGTAAACCGTAATTATTTGAAGGATTTCCCTATTGATAAATATGTGGATTTTGTCGTACAGCGGCAGCATACGGCATGGGATTGGACTAAGGCCGAACAACATGGAAAATGGATAGAGTCGGCCTATCTTTCTGCGATTCAACGTAATGACAAGGCTTTATTGGATAAAGCCCGAACAATGTTGAAACGTATTGTTGATTCGCAAGAAGAAAGTGGATATGTAGGTGCTACTTCCAAGGATTACCGTTCGGACGAACGTCCGGTCAGAGGTATGGATGCCTATGAATTATATTTTGTGTTTCATGCCTTCATTACGGTATATGAGGAAACCGGTGATAAAGCGTCATTGGCTGCTGCCGAGAAATTGGCTGATTATTATTTGAAGTATTTCGGTCCGGGAAAGTTGGAGTTTTGGCCGTCGGACTTGAGGGATCCTGAAAACAGGCATAAATCGATAGATGCCTTGTCTCAATTTGCAGGACACGGTGTACACTATAGTTGGGAAGGTACTTTGCTTTGTGACCCTATTGCACGCTTATATGAAGTGACAGGGAAAAAGAAGTATTTGGACTGGAGCCTTTGGGTGGTTGGTAATATAGACAAATGGAGCGGTTGGGATGCCTTTTCACGTTTGGATTCCGTAGCAGACGGAACTTTGGGAGTAGATAAGCTTCAGCCTTACGTGCATTCACATACTTTTCAGATGAATTTTATGGGATTCCTGCGTTTGTATCGTATTACCGGTGATAAATCATTGTTCCGTAAAGTGGCAGGCGCATGGGATGATATTTGTAACAGGCAGATGTACATTACAGGAGGAGTCAGTGTGGCGGAACATTATGAACACGGCTATGTGAAACCCGTTTCGGGAAATGTGGTGGAAACCTGTGCCACGATGTCGTGGATGCAACTGACACAAATGTTGCTTGAACTGACTGGGGAATCAAAATATGCAGATGCGATGGAACGTCTGATGATGAACCATGTATTTGCAGCCCAAGATTGTGAGAGTGGGACTTGCCGTTATCATACGGCACCGAATGGGACGAAACCTCACGATTATTTCCATGGGCCGGATTGTTGTACAGCCAGCGGACATCGTATCATTTCTTTGTTGCCGACTTTCTTCTATGCCGAAAATGGAAAAGATTTTTATATCAACCAGTATTTGCCTTCACGATATGACGGCAAGGACTTCGCATTTGAAATATCGGGTAACTATCCCGAATCGGAAAGTATGGTATTGACTGTACTTTCTTCCAAGAATAAAAACAAGATATTGAACTTGCGCATACCTTCTTGGTGTAAGGCACCGGAAGTTTCAGTCAACGGTGAAAGAGTATCGGGAATAGAAGCTGGCAAGTATTTGGCTATCACTCGTAAATGGGAAAAAGGGGATAAAATAGGTATCACTTTTCCTATGGAGGGTAAGTGGATAAGGCGTGAACATCATAGTAAGTATACGACTTATACACTTCCACGTGGGGAAATAATGTACAGAGAAGAACCTACGGATAAGATACCGTATGCCTTTATTCGCGGCCCTCTCGTATATTGTTTGGATATGGTTTGGAATAAACAGCTTTGCAATGATGATGTGAATATGGAGAAAGACATACGTATGGATACAAACAGTGAACCCAAATGGATTCGGAAGCCTGATACCAAAATGTTAGGACCAGTCTATCAGACGCAAGCCTCTTATATGGGACGGAAAGTGGACGTATTGCTTACACCATTTGCCAATATCGGCCAATGGTTCCGCCCAGGAGAGGAAAAGCCGTATAGGAATGCGGATGCGTTTACTTATGCTATTTGGTTGTATAAATGATATAGATATGATGAAGATGAATTGTAAAATAAAGGTGTTTCTTTTTATGTTGTTTATGGCGAATGGCGTCACGATGCTGCATGCCCAATATCGTTTTGACAACATATTATATGGAGCCGCGTATTATCATGAGTATATGCCTTCAGAGCGTTTGGATGAAGATGTTCGGTTAATGAAGGAATATGGAGTAAATGTGGTTCGGGTCGGTGAATCTTCTTGGGGGATATTTGAGCCGCAAGAGGGAGTTTTCAAGTTTGAATGGATGGATAGGATATTGGATAAAATGCATGAAGCCGGTATAAAAGTTGTTTTGGGTACTCCTACTTATTCTATTCCCGCTTGGATGGCAGAAAGGCATCCTGAAGTTTTGGCACAATATCCTGGTGGAGGACAGGCATATTATGGTATCCGGCAAAATATGAATTTCATGAATCCGACTTATCGTTTCTATTCTGAACGCATAATAAGGAAACTGATGGAGCGGTATGCGAAACATCCGGCAATTATCGGTTATCAAGTGGATAATGAAATAGAAGCCAGAAATATTAATAACCATGATTATTTTGTCGGATTCCGAAATTATGTAAAAAATAAGTTTAAAGGCAATATAAATAAGCTTACGAAAGAATGGGGAATGAATTATTGGGGGATGAATATACACCGATGGGAAGATTTTTATCCACGGGACGGAGTTACCAATCCGTCTTATAAAAATGAATGGGAACGCTGAAATCGCAAGGCTATAGCAGATTTCCTTAATTGGCAAGTAGATATTGTAAACGAGTATAAACAAAAGAATCAGTTTGTTACTCATTGTTTCATGGGGGCGTTCCAAAATGTAGACCAAGTAGAAAGTTTCAGGCAAATGGAATATCCGGCAAATAATGTATATCATAATGTCCAGGATGGGCAAGATGGACAACTTCTTGCTTATGTGGGGGATTTTATGCGGACTGTTGCGAAAGGAAACTATTTGATAACTGAAACTAATGCACAGACGACAGGATGGGATTCACGTAATCAGTATCCACCTTATGACGGACAATTGCGTCAAAATGTATATGGGCATTTGGCTTCTGGGGCCAATATGGTTGAATATTGGCATTGGTCAAGCATCCATTATGGACAAGAAACATATTGGAAAGGTATTTTGGGGCATGATTTGGAGGGTAACCGCATTTCGGAAGAATTTAAAAAAGTTGCAGGCGAACTCAGGCGAATAGGGACGCATTTGGTTAATTTGAAAAAAAGGAATAAGGCCGCCATTCTGTTTAGCCATGATTCTTATCATGCTTTGCAGTTTATGCCATATTCATGGAAAGATAATTATCCTATTCATAAAGTATATGGTGCCCTTTATCGCCAGAATATCGAAACAGATATCATCCCTTGTGATCAGATACAAGATTTTGATGACTATCAACTTCTGGTAATACCGCCTTTATATGTTGCTACGGATTCTTTGTTGGATAAAATAAGTAATTTTGTATATAAAGGTGGAGAAGTCGTCATGTTGTATAAAAGTGGCTTTTGCAATGAATACTCTGCGGTTCGTCCACAAAAAGCTCCCGGACCGTTGCGTAAGGCTTGTGGCTTTTATTATCAGGAGTTTTCTTCGATACGTGGAATGGCTTTAAAAAGTGAAGCTTTTAGCCTTAATAATCCGGTTGCAGTAGATGAATGGTATGAATTTCTTGTTCCAGAGACAGCGGAACCCTTGGCTTGTGCAGACCATCCATTTTTTGGGCGTTGGCCGGTTGTTACGAAGAATTCTTTCGGTCGGGGGCATTTGTTTTATATAGGAGCAGTGCCTTCTGATGAATTATTGGAGAAAATTGTTCGGATGGCTGCTGGAAATGCTGGAATTTTATCAGAGGCGAACGAATATCGTTTTCCTTTAATTATACGTTCAGGTGTGAATGACATGGGACGTTTGGTGCATTATATTTTCAATTATAGTGGTATTGGGCAGGGAATAAATTATATGTTTGATGATGGGAAAGAATTATTATCAGGTAAAATAGTTAGGAAACGGGATTTTTTGGAAATATCTCCATGGGGATGTGCTATTATTGAGGATTTGTAGTTTTTACAACTTATTTTTTATGACCCATCATCCGGCTTTTACCTGTAAAGCCGGATGATGGCTTTTTCAGTTTTGTTTTTGTGACGGGGCACATTCTTTCTTTTGAAATTCGCTCGGAGTCATGCCGAAAGTGTCTTTGAATAAGCTTGTGAAATGCTTATGGTCATTGTAACCTAAAGCTTCTACCACTTCCGCGATAGTCATTGTGGCGTTTTTCAGCATGTTGCAGGCATGTTGCATTTTGATGTCTTTAATGAACTCCAAAGGAGTCTGTCCGAGTAAGGCTTTCATTTTCCGGGATAATGTGGAACGCGACATGCCCAGTTCCGATGCCAATGCCAATACGTCGAAGTCCGGATCAGACAGATGGCTCTCTGTAATTTTAACGGCTTTTCTGACAAGCTGCTCATCTGCCGAAGTGAATTCCATAGGTGAGATTAAAGCCACCGGAGTATTTTTTTTAAATTCGTTTTGTATTGCTTTCCGTCGGTTGAACAGATTTTGTAATCTGACCTTCAACAGGCAGGGAGCGAATGGTTTGGATAAGTAGCCGTCAGCTCCTGTCTGGTAAGATTTGAGTTTGTATCCGGGATGGGTTCTTGCAGTGAGCAAGATAACGATGGGCAGTAAGATACCGCCAATAGCGAGCGCATAGAGCGTATAAGCCCACCACGTTTCATAGAAGGCCGGTGCTTTCCGGATGGTCAGTTCGGTGATGTGGTTGCTCCACTGCCCGTTTTCGTCGGTGGCTTTGACTTGAAATGTATGTGTACCTTTTTCCATATTGTTGTAATATGCGGAATTCTTGCCGTTATCCAGATAAATCCAATCTCTGTCTTCACCTTTCATACGATAGGCATAGCGGATTTGTTCTAAATGGTGAAAGTCGAGTGTGGAAAAGTGGATTTCTACATCTTGTTCTTCCGGTGAGAGTTGAAGGGTATAATGGGGGAAACTTCCGGCCGGGATATTTTTCCATTGACCTTGGGCATTCACTCGAATTTCGGTGATGTGTGCGGAGGTCTGTATGGGAATACTTTCTATTTTTTGGGAAGATGGAATGGAAATAATTCCCGACACACCGCCAAGGAAAATTTCTTTAGGGTCGTTTTTGTGCCTACAGACCGAGAGGAAACGGTTGAGCATAAGGTTGGGATTGTCGGTTTTATAATTTCGGTAAGCTCCATTGCGTGGATTATATTCTTTGAGGGATTGGTTGGATACGATCCACACGTGGTTGTATGAATCCACTACCAGTCCGTTTATGATGTCGCCGCTCATGTTGCATGTGGCACTGTGGTTTGTTATTTTTTTAGTTTGTGTATCGAATGAGAGTATCTCTCCTGTTGTTGTACCTAACCACAGTTCTCCGTAAGTTGTGGCATCGATATGATTGATGTTTTTGTGCAAGGTGTAAAAATAGATCTTGTTTCGGGCAAGGCAGCCTATGCCTTTGTCCGTGGTGGAAAACCATATTTTTCCGTCGTTTGTTTGCGTGATTCCGGTGACGTTTCCTCTATTTCCGGAGATGTTTTTCGGCTGCCTTTTCAACCGGTCATAGACCCAAAGCCCATCCGATGTCCCGATCCATAATCGCTTGTCGTCTTCTTCGAGAATTGTATTGACTTGGGTTTGCGGTATTTGGATGGTCTCGTCGATTTGGATGTCCATGTCTTGACGTTTGAAAGCGAAGATATGGTTTTTACTGCCGATACTCCATATTTTTCCCGGTGTTTGGGACGGAATCAGTTTATAGGGGTAGGCTATAAGGTGTCTTTTTCCTGTTGTCCATGTAGAATAGTGGGTGAGGCGTTCCGTAATCGGGTCGTAAAAACAGAGTCCGTATCGCTCTTGAGAGAACCAAAACCCTCCTTTGTCATCCACACATAAGGTGTTAATGACCGGTTGGGCTTTGATTTGTTCCTGTAAGGCTTTTAAAGGATATTTTCTGACGGTGTGTCGGCGTATGTCTATGATGAAACTTTCCATATCGAAAGCCGATACCCATAGATTTCCGTCCTTGTCTTTATAAATTTCATAAAGCATTTTGTTAGTGGAAGGAAGGAAAGACGAAGTGTCTATTTGTTTTAAATCTCCATTTTCGGTGATTTGGAAGACAAACAAATCTTTGTCTGTCGTGACCCAAAGATAATGGAACACATCGTCTTGTACCATATGAAACACATTGCCTGTGGTTTGTCCGCCTACAGCCGAGGGCATAGGTTGAGGGGCATAGCGTTTTTCCGGGTCTTTGCTTTTCGGGTCGAAACGTACGATTCCTCTTTCCCAAGTCCCGAGCCAATAGCATTGGTGTGTTTCATCCCAAATGATTCGTTCGATGCAGCGATAGTCTGGGTCGGGGAAATATGGTGTCAGGGTATGCCCCTGTTGGTCGAATTTGAACATTCCGCTGTAGGTCAATGATATCAATAGGTCTCCGTTTGGGGTCTCGTAAACGATATATGCGCATTGTGGGGCTTGGTTATATTCTGTTTTGTATTTTCCGACCAACGAGCCGTCGGTGCGGAAACGGAATAAAATTCCCGGTACGCTGGCCCATATTGTTCCGTCGCGGGTCACATTGATGGAAAAGACGTTTGGGTCTTGGCTGCCTTCTAAGGGAATGGTCTTGATTTGCTGGGTGGATTTGTCTAAGGTGTATAACCCGTTTGTGGTCCCGAACCATATTTTCTTTTCGTGGTCTTCTGCAATGTAAGTAATATAGTTGCTGGCTAACAAGTTGGGATTGGATAAATCGGAACGGTAGACTTTGATGTCATATCCGTCATACCGACATAAACCGTCGAATGTGCCGTACCAGATATATCCTTCACTGTCTTGAAAGATTCTATGTATGGCTTTTACCGGCAGTTTGTCCAACATAGGAATGGGGCGTACGGATATTTCTTGGGCATGAAGCAAAGGAAAATGGATTTGAAGGGAACATGCCAACAAAATGTGGAGAAAATATTGTATGAGCAAAGGTTTGTGCATGATTCTTTGTTTTATGTGGATACAAATATAAGTATTTTGGCTGGCTAAGGCTACGGATTAAATGATTTTTATGGCTTGACAGGATGTAAACCGGTGAGAACGGCCTGTGGGTGAGAATGGTATATGAAAAGGTACGACGTTTGTTGAGGTGTATTTGACAGGTAAGGCGGATATTTTGGATATGAATGGGGGCTACGTATGACATTTTGCTATTTTTTCCATGTTGGGCTATGGTAGAGGATAGATAAAATAGAGGAAAAAGATGTTCTTGTTTTAATATTTAAGATAAGATTATTGCTTTTATCGCGCATTTCTCTGCCAAAATCCGGATTTCTTTCAGCCGAACGAAAAATCGTTTGGCTGAAAGCGGAAAATGTTTCTCAGCAGATTGGGACGGGAATCTCCGAAAATGGGCGTGAGAACGGGATGGAGTGGGGGATGAAGACTCCGGATATGAAAGATTTTTCTTCTATTTGGGACGAAAAGGCATACAAAAATACCTGCCACATTTGTCACCGTTTCCGGCTTTTCCGTGGCAGGCACTGGGTTTCATACGGACAGTAGCATTGTGCTGCCTTTCTGGTGTCAGCAAACCATCCGCGTGGGTGTCAGAATGTCATTTTCACGATACGCGAGAATCGCGTAGAACCGACGTGTACTCCACCGGCATGCAAATACGCCGTTCTCGTGGGGACGTGTCTGTCGTTTTGTCAAACTGTCAGAAGGGGGATTAGAAGAATTTCATCTCTTCTCCCGTCACTTCGCTCAGCAGCAGGTTGGCCAACCGGCTTGTGCCAAGGCGCAACCACTGGTTGGTAAGCCATTTTTCGCCTAAGACCTCTTTGACGATGGTGTAGTACACAAGGGCGTCATGTACCGTATGCATGCCTCCTGCGGGCTTAAAACCTATCTGTATGCCCGTTTCGTCATAGTATTCCTTGATGGCTTGGCACATGACGTAAGCGGCTTCCGGCGTAGCGGCCGGTTCGAGTTTCCCGGTGGACGTTTTGATATAGTCGGCTCCGGCATACATGGCCAACAGGGAGGCTTTCTTGATGTTCGCGGCAGTCTTCAGACAGCCCGTTTCGAGGATGACTTTCATTTTATGGTCGCCGCAGGCCGCTTTCAGTTCGCTGATTTCGTCGCAGAGCGTCTCGTAGTCGCCGCTCAGGAACTTGCCGACGGACATGACGATGTCTATCTCCGTGGCGCCGTCCTTGATGGCCAGGGCCGTTTCGGCCACTTTGACTTCAATCAAAGCTTGCGAGGAGGGGAAACTGCCCGACACGCAGGCTACTTCCACGCCCTCCACTTCGAGCGATTGGCTGACGATTTGTGCGAAGCAGGGATAGACGCAGATGGTGGCCACATGCGGCAGGTCGGGGTAGGTGTCCTCGAATGCGTTCACGCGTTCCGTGAAACGGAGGATGCTTTCTTCGCTGTCCGTGGTGCTCAATGAGGTCAGTTCCACACTGCCCATCAGGAATCTTTTGACTTCCGTCGTGTTGTTTTCCGGCACTTTTTCGGCGATGATTTTCGCCACGGCTTCTTTCACGGCCTCGTCGCTGAGGTTGAGGTCGTACTTCTTCAATGCCTGTTCGTACTTGCTGGTTTCAGGCTCGTGATGATGTGTGTGCTCGCTCATGATTCAATGTAATTTAGGATTGTTAATATGTCGTTCTTTGTCTCTTCGGGTTTTCTTCTCGATACTTTTCCGGAGTGCTTCCGTCAGGTTCACGCCCGTCTGGTTGGCCAGGCAGATCAGTACCCAAAGTACGTCGGCCATCTCTTCTTCCAGGTTGCAGTTTTCGCCTTCCTTGAAAGACTGGTCGCCGTAGCGGCGGGCCATGACACGGGCCAGTTCGCCCACTTCTTCGGTCAGGCAAGCCATGTTGGTCAGTTCGCTGAAGTAACGTACACCGACCGTTTTAATCCATTCGTCTACCTGTTTCTGTGCTTCGTCTATAGTCATATTTTCCTTTTTTATTCTTTGTTTTTAGTGTCCATGCAGATGGTGACGGGGCCGTGGTTCAACAGGTCCACTTTCATTTCTGCTCCGAATTCTCCCGTCTGCACGGGTTTGCCGAGCGCTTCGCCCAATTTCCGGCAGAAGCTTTCGTAGAGGGGGATGGCTGTGGTATGCCCGGCCGCACGGATATACGAGGGACGGTTGCCTTTCTTGTACGAAGCCATCAGGGTGAATTGACTGATAACCAATATGTCACCTCCGGTTTCGAGGATGCTCCGGTTCATTACGCCGTTTTCGTCGTCGAAGATGCGAAGTCCTGTAATCTTACGGCACAACCAATCTATATCCTCTTCATTGTCAGCCTCTTCTATGCCCAACAAAATCAAAAGTCCGCCTTGTATGGCCGATTTGCAGTGGCAGCCGATGCTTACCGACGCATGGCTGACGCGTTGTATTACGGTTCTCATGTGTTTAGCGTGTGTTTGGTTTCTTGCAAATATACGAAAAAAGCCTGCATGTCATGCTTCAGCAGGCAGGTTTTCTTGTATTATTTTCGCTTTGGCCGGTCCGATTTCTGCGGCCAGTTCGTCGAACGAAGCTTCCCGGATACGTTTTACGCTTTTAAACCGTTTGAGCAACTGGGTTTTGGTTTTCTCGCCGATGCCTTTGATGGTGTCCAGTGCCGAAACGGTCTGGTGTTTGCTGCGTTTGTCGCGATGGAAAGTGATGGCAAAACGGTGCACTTCATCCTGTATCTGGGTCATGAGCCGGAACACAGGGCTGTCTGTCTTCATGCCAATGACGATCGGCGGGAAGCCGAACAACAGTTCGTTGGTGCGATGGCGGTCGTCTTTGGCCAGTCCGGCGATGGGGATGCGCAGGCCGAGTTCGTCTTCTACGACTTCGCGTACCACCTCCATCTGTCCCCGTCCGCCGTCCGTGATGATGAGGTCGGGCAGTTCGCCTTGTTCCGCCACGGCGCGTGAATACCGGCGGCGTACCACCTCTTTCATCGAGGCATAATCGTCCGGTCCGACCACGGTTTTGATGTTGTATTTGCGGTAGTCCTGTTTGCTGGGTTTGCACTTTTTGAAGACTACGCAGGCCGCTACGGCATCCGTCCCCGAGATGTTTGAATTGTCGAAACATTCGATGCGCATGGGGAGCTTCTCAAGGTGCATGGCCTGTTGGATTTCTTTCATCAGCCGTACACTTTTCTGTTCCGGATTGAGTTTCTCGGCCTGTTTGAGCCGGTCCAGTTTGTATTGTTTTACGTTGAGGATAGAGAGTTCCAGCAGTTTCTTCTTGTCTCCCCTTTGTGGGACGGTGAAGGTGACGCCTTCCATTTCCACGTCGATGGGAAAGGGAGTGATGATTTCCTTGGAACGGCTCTTGTAGCGTTCCCGCATTTCAGCGATGCCCAGCGTCAACAGTTCTTCGGGAGACTCGTTCATCCGTTTTTTATATTCAAAGGTGAAGGCCTGGTTGATACTTCCGTTCGTCACGTGCAAGTAGTTGATGTAAGCCGCGTTTCCATCGTCCTCAATGGAGAAAACGTCGATGTTGTGGAGGACGTTGCTCACCACTTCGCTCTTGCTCCGGTAGCTTTCCAAAAGGTCGTACTTCCTTTTGATGGCTTGTGCCTCTTCGAAACGCATTTCCGCCGCCAACGCTTGCATTTCGGCGAGCATGTTCCGGCTGATTTCGGCTGTGTTTCCTTTCAGGATTTCCTTGGCTTCTTGGATGGATTGGAGGTATTCTTCGCGGCTTTGCGCTCCGATGCAAGGGCCTTTGCAGTTCTTGATGTGGTATTCCAAACAGACGTTGAACTTTCCGCTACGGATGTTTTCAGGTGTGAGCGCGAGGTGGCACGTACGCAACGGATAGAGGTTCTTGATGAGCTCGAGTAAGGCATTCAGCGTGGGAATATGGCTGTAAGGGCCGAAGTACACGGAACCGTTGCGTACGATGTGCCGTGTTTTGAAAATGCGGGGAAAGTATTCGTTGGTCACACAAATGGACGGATAGGTCTTGTCGTCCTTCAGCAACACGTTGTAATGCGGTTTATAGCGTTTGATAAGGTTGTTTTCCAATAAAAGCGCGTCTTCTTCGCTGTTTACCACAATATACTTGATATCTCTGATTTTACTGACCAGCATGGCTGTTTTCCGGCTTTGGTGGTCTTTGCTAAAATAGGAATAGACGCGCCGTTTCAGGTTTTTGGCCTTACCCACATAGATGATTTCCCCCTCGTCGTTCAAATATTGGTAGCATCCCGGACTGTCCGGCAGATTCAGGACGATGCCTTTCAAATAAGCGTCCAGCTTTTCTTTTTCTTCGGTCGTCATGGCGTTTGGATTTGGATATGAAAAGGGGACAATACAGCGTGCTGCATGTCCCCGTTAAAAAAGCTATTTTTAGACACGTAAGAGTGTGCTGATTTCAATGCCTTCGTCGAAAACCTCGCGTCCGTTCAACCCTTCGCCCGTCAGTTCGATAATGAAATTGATGTAGACGTGTGCCGGATTAAACTTCTTCACCAAGTTGTAGGCCGCTTTCATGGAACCGCCTGTGGCAAGCAGGTCGTCATGAATGAGGACCACGTCTTTTTCGTCAATGGCATCTTTATGTATTTCTATCGTATCCTTACCGTATTCTTTCATATAACTTTCCTGTAAGGTCTCGGCCGGAAGCTTTCCGGGTTTCCGACACATAACGAAACCGGCACCCAGTTTCACGGCAAGGGCAGCACCGAGGACGAAACCGCGCGACTCTATGCCGACCACCTTTGTGATGCCTTTGTCCTTATAGATTTCATACAATTCGTTTAGCATAATCTTCATGCACTTCGCGTTTTTGAAGAGGGTCGTCACGTCCTTGAACTGAACTCCGGGTATAGGGAAGTCCGGAATGTTTCGCAGATTCTTTAGTAATGTTGGATTGTTCATAACCAGTATTTTATCTGTTGGTAATTTAAGTTTTGTTTCACGTGAAACGTAGAGCTTCCGGCTACCGTCCCAGAAGCACGAGCAGCACGTTGATGTCGCTGGGAGAGACACCCGGGATGCGTCCGGCCTGTGCCAGTGTCTCCGGATTGATTTTCTCTAACTTCTGACGGGCTTCGGTCGACAGGGAGTTCATGTTTTTGTAATCGAAGCGGCCTTTTATCTTAATGCTTTCCAAGCGCTGCATCTTGTCGGCGATGATTCTTTCGCGGGCAATATACCCGTGATACTTTATCAATACTTCGGCAGCCTCGATGATTTCATCCCGTCGGTCGGTCAATGTGTCGAGCAGAGCCTTTAACGGTGCGATATGTTCGGCAATGTTTTTCACCGTGATTTGCGGACGGTTGATTAATTCGAAAAGTTTGCATCCGTATTTGAGCGGTGTTGTGCCTAAAGCTTCCAATCCGGGATTGATCAGAGCCGGTTTCAACGAGAATTCTTTGCAGAAACTTACGATATGCTCGACAGCTTCCTTTTTAGAAAGCCAATGGTCATAGCGTTCGCGTGTAGCCAATCCTATTTGATAAGAACGTTCCGTGAGGCGTGCGTCTGCATCATCCTGGCGAAGCAAGATACGATATTCTGCCCGCGACGTGAACATGCGATAAGGTTCGTCTACTCCTTTGGTGACTAAATCGTCGATGAGTACGCCGATATAGGATTCGTCGCGGTGCATGACGAAAGGTTCGCCTCCGGAACATTTCAAGGCAGCGTTGATTCCGGCTACGATGCCTTGTCCGCCTGCTTCTTCGTAACCTGTGGTTCCGTTGACTTGTCCGGCCATGAATAAGCCCGGCAATATTTTCGATTCCAACGTGTGATACAGTTGGGTGGGGTCGAAGTAATCGTATTCTATGGCATAGCCCGGACGGTATATGGCCAGATCGCGGAAAGCCGGGATTTTTTTCAAGGCTTCGATTTGGATGTGGAGCGGCAGGCTCGATGAAAAGCCGTTTAAATAATATTCTTGCGTGCTTTCGCCCTCCGGCTCCAAGAAAAGCTGATGTTGGTCACGTTCGGGAAAGGTGACCAGTTTGGTCTCGATGCTCGGGCAGTAGCGCGGCCCTATGCTTTGGATTTGTCCGTTGTAAAGGGGAGAATCCGGCAAACCGCTTCTCAATACTTCATGAACTTCCGGATTGGTAAAACAGGTCCAGCACGGAAGTTGTTTCAGTTGCCGGTCGCGCCCCATGAATGAGAACTTATGGTAGTCGTGTTCTCCCTCCTGTATTTCCATTTCCTCGAAATGTACGCTTCTTCCGTCGATGCGTACCGGTGTCCCGGTTTTCATCCGCCCGTAGTTTATGCCGTGGCGGGCGATGGATTCGGTCAAATGGTACGATGCCGGTTCGGCCACACGGCCTCCGGGCAACTGCGTGTGTCCGATGTGCATCAGGCCGTTCAGGAACGTGCCGGCCGTCAGGATGACGCAGCGTGCCCGGATCGTCACGTCGAAATATGTCTTCACGCCAGCCACTTCTCCGTGCTCTACGAGGAGTTCCTTCACTTGGTCTTGCCAGATATGCAAATTGGGTGTATTTTCCAGGATTTCCCGCCATGCCCAGATGAATTTTCCACGGTCGCACTGGGCGCGGGGGCTCCACATGGCCGGGCCTTTCGAACGGTTGAGCATACGGAATTGTATGGCGGTGCGGTCGGTCACGATACCCATGTAGCCGCCCAAAGCGTCTATTTCCCGGACGATTTGTCCTTTGGCAATGCCCCCCACGGCCGGATTGCAACTCATTTGTCCAATCTTGTTCATGTCCATGGTGACAAGGCAGGTTTGCGCTCCCATGTTGGCAGAGGCTGCTGCCGCTTCGCAGCCTGCATGGCCGCCGCCTATCACTATCACATCGTAGTCGAACTTCATTTTTAACTTGTTTTTACGGTTACAAAAGTAGTGATTTTTAGGAATATAATTCGGCTATTTCTTTGTGTTATTCAGGATTTAGAGTAATTTTGCAGAACCTTATCAGGAGGATGAAGATGTAGGAATTCCTTTATATTATTTATTAAATATTTTAAATTCAATCATTTATGTGGTTATGTGATTCATCTATTGGTAGGAAAGTGGTGATGTCGGTTACCGGTATCGCGCTTGTCCTGTTCTTGACGTTCCATGCGTCGATGAACGTTGTGGCTCTGTTCTCGGCAGAAGGCTATAACATGATTTGTGAATTTCTGGGCTCCAACTGGTATGCGGTAGCGGCAACTCTGGCATTGGCAGCTTTGGTGGTTATTCACATCATCTATGCTTTCTGGTTGACGATGCAAAACCGTAAGGCGCGCGGTAACAACCGTTACGACGTGACGAGTAAGCCTGACAAGGTGGAGTGGGCTTCACAGAACATGTTGGTGCTGGGTATCATCGTTGTATTGGGCATGGTTCTGCACCTGTACAATTTCTGGTATAACATGATGTTTGCCGAGTTGATGGGCGATCCCTACATGGGCGGCCTGCACGCAACGGATGGTTACGGTTATATCGTAGCTACGTTCAGCAACCCGGTTTATACCGTATTGTACATCATCTGGCTGGCTGCCCTGTGGTTCCATTTGACGCACGGCTTCTGGAGTGCCATCCAGACACTGGGTTGGAACGGTAAGGTGTGGTTCGACCGTTGGAAGTGCATCGGCAACATCTACACCACTATCGTCATCCTGATGTTCTTGGTAGTGGCATTGTATTTCTCTTTCTGCGGCGGTTGCAGCGGAAGCGTGTGCTACTAATATTAATTAATGAATCATTAAATTGAAACGAACTATGACAAAGATAATCGATTCCAAGATTCCGGAAGGACCGGTAGCTGAGAAATGGACCAATTATAAGGCACATCAGAAATTGGTGAATCCGGCCAACAAGCGCCGTTTGGACATCATCGTGGTCGGTACCGGTCTGGCCGGTGCCTCTGCCGCTGCTTCTCTCGGCGAGATGGGATTCAAAGTATTTAATTTCTGTATTCAGGATTCTCCGCGCCGCGCACACTCCATCGCTGCACAAGGAGGTATCAATGCAGCCAAGAATTACCAGAACGACGGTGACTCTGTTTACCGTTTGTTCTACGATACGGTGAAGGGCGGCGACTACCGTGCCCGTGAAGCCAATGTGTATCGCTTGGCTGAGGTTTCCAACAACATCATCGACCAGTGTGTGGCACAAGGTGTTCCCTTTGCCCGCGAATACGGAGGCATGTTGGCCAACCGTTCGTTCGGTGGCGCACAGGTATCCCGTACGTTCTACGCCAAAGGACAGACTGGACAGCAGTTGTTGCTCGGTGCTTATTCGGCTTTGAGCTGTCAGGTGAATGCCGGTACGGTGAAATTGTTTACTCGTTACGAAATGATGGATTTGGTGATGGTAGACGGTCGTGCACGTGGTATTATCGCCCGCAACTTGGTGACCGGTAAATTGGAGCGTTTTGCCGCCCATGCCGTAGTTATCGCTACCGGAGGTTATGGTAATACGTATTTCCTTTCTACCAATGCCATGGGCTGTAACTGTTCGGCTGCCATGCAGTGTTATCGCAAGGGAGCTTATTTCGCCAATCCCGCTTACGTACAAATTCACCCGACTTGTATCCCCGTCCACGGTGACAAGCAGTCCAAACTGACTTTGATGTCAGAGTCTCTGCGTAACGACGGCCGTATCTGGGTGCCCAAGAAGATTGAAGATGCCAAGGCATTGCAGGCCGGAACGAAGAAGGGCAGCGATATTCCTGAAGAAGACCGTGACTATTATCTGGAACGCCGTTATCCGGCATTCGGTAATCTCGTTCCGCGCGATGTGGCTTCACGTGCAGCCAAGGAGCGTTGTGACAAGGGCTTTGGTGTGAACAATACCGGTTTGGCCGTATTCCTCGATTTCTCTGAAAGTATCGAGCGTCTGGGTATTGACGTAGTGCTCCAACGTTACGGCAATCTTTTCGACATGTACGAAGAAATCACCGACGTGAACCCCGGTAAGCTGGCCAACGAAATCAACGGCGTGAAATACTATAATCCGATGATGATTTATCCGGCTATCCACTACACGATGGGTGGTATCTGGGTAGACTACGAGCTTCAGACTTCCATCAAGGGCTTGTTTGCCATCGGTGAATGTAACTTCTCAGACCACGGTGCCAACCGTTTGGGGGCTTCCGCTTTGATGCAGGGTTTGGCCGACGGTTACTTCGTCCTGCCTTACACCATCCAGAACTATCTGGCCGACCAGATTACCGTTCCCCGTTTCTCTACCGAACTTCCTGAATTCGCAGAGGCAGAGAAGGCCGTGCAGGCGCGTATCGACCATTTGATGGGCATCAAGGGAAAGAAATCCGTGGATTCCATTCACAAGGAACTCGGCCACATCATGTGGGAATATGTCGGCATGGGCCGTACGGAAGAAGGTCTGAAGACGGCGTTGAAGCTCTTGAAAGACATCCGCAAGGAGTTCGAGACCAACTTGTTCATTCCGGGTTCTACGGAAGGCGTGAACATCGAACTGGAGAAGGCATTGCGCCTGAACGACTTCATCACGATGGGCGAACTCATCGCTTATGATGCCCTGAACCGTAACGAGTCTTGCGGCGGTCATTTCCGTGAAGAATACCAGACGGAAGAAGGCGAAGCCAAGCGTGACGACGAGAACTACTTCTACGTATCTTGCTGGGAGTACCAAGGCTCCGACGATGTGGCTCCCGTATTGTACAAGGAACCTCTCGTTTACGAAGCCATCAAGGTTCAGACACGTAACTACAAGAGCTAATAAACGGTTTGTTCAACGATTATAAAGAAAAAAACAATGGAGAAAAATATATCATTTAAGCTTAGATATTGGCGCCAGAACGGACCGAAAGACAAGGGCCATTTTGACGAGCGTGAGATGAAAGACATTCCGGGCGACACCTCATTCCTGGAGATGCTGGACATTTTGAATGAACAACTGGTAGAGGAGGGCAAGGAACCGTTCGTATTCGACCACGATTGCCGCGAAGGCATCTGCGGTATGTGTTCTTTGTACATCAACGGTACGCCCCACGGCAAGACCGAACGCGGTGCCACCACCTGCCAGCTCTATATGCGTAAGTTCAAGGACGGCGATACGATTACCGTGGAGCCGTGGCGTTCCGCCGGTTTCCCCGTCATCAAGGACTGCATGGTAGACCGTACCGCTTTCGATAAAATCATGCAAGCCGGCGGTTATGTGACCGTGCGTACGGGACAGCCTCAGGATGCCAATGCCATTTTGATTCCGAAGCAGAATGCCGACGAAGCCATGGATTGCGCCAGTTGTATCGGTTGCGGTGCCTGTGTGGCAGCTTGTAAGAACGGTTCTGCCATGTTGTTCGTCTCTTCCAAGGTGAGCCAGTTGGCTTTGTTGCCGCAGGGCCGTCCCGAGGCCGCACGCCGTGCCAAGGCCATGATTGCCAAGATGGACGAACTCGGCTTCGGTAACTGTACGAACACCCGCGCTTGTGAGGCCGTGTGTCCGAAGTGCGAAAGCATCGCCAATATCGCCCGTCTGAACCGTGAGTTCATCAAGGCGAAGTTGAACGACTAAAAGGCGAACGTTTAGGCTTTTCTTAAGCACGTTTGCATGGAATATAAAGCGCGTCCCCGCTCAGGGTGGACGCGCTTTATTTTGGTCTATGGTTTGCCCGATGCGCGTTTTCCTCCCAAGGGATTTTCCAAAAACATCCTTCATCCTTCAGGTTTCAATGTGATGCTCTTGTATCGAGAGAGTTATGAACTGAAAGATGTTTCAGTTGTCTTTCAGTCCTCCTTCATCCCGAAGGGCGGGAATCAATCTCAGCCGAATGAGAAATCGTTCGGCTGAGATTGATTTCTCATTTGGCTGAGAAAAAAAGTGTTTCATGTGCCAAACGATTTTCGCTTTCCTACAAGGTATGGCTGGAACATGGGCTGAAAGATGTTCGGATAAAAGTTAAGTAGGTAAATGGTTGTTTATAAATGTGTTATGGCGAAACCTGAAGGATGAAGGATGTTTTTGGAAAATCCCTTGGAGGGGCGTTTTCGGGGCGGCTGCCGAAGAAACAAAGGTGGTTTTCTTTTTCATTTTCGGGTTAAATGCGGTACGGCTTTTGGCGGAATACAGTAAAGCCTGAAAGAAAAATATTCCTAATCCTTGCGCTTTACGGGAAATAGGCGTATATTTACAACAAAGTAGGCTTTCTGGTCTGCCATTTTTGTGAATAGTCCATTAAAAAGGATGCAGTTTCTCAAATTATAGCGACCTTTGTGATAGAAACTCAATGTATCATTATAATGGCAAAAATTACTGTTCAAAATATAGATATTAGCGTTGTCAAGTACAATGAAGAAGACTACATCAGCCTTACAGACATGGCAAGAAGCCAACTGCAAGAGCATATTATCTTCCGTTGGCTTAGTCTTAAAAGCACTAATCGAGTATCTTGGCGAATGGGAAATGTTGTATAATTCCGATTTTAATTGTACCGAATTCGGTACAATTAAAAATGCGGCAGGAAGTAACAATTTTGTGCTTTCGGTGAAAACGTGGATAGAACGTACCGGTGCCATCGGTATTCGTTCTAAGGCAGGTCGTTATGGTGGCACATACGCACATCGGGATATAGCATATCATTTTGGCATGTGGTTTCTCCTAAATTCCAATTACTTCTTGTTAAGGAGTATCAGCGGCTAAAGACAGAAGAACAAAGGCTGCTCGGTTGGTCAGCGAAACGTGAATTGTCGAAAATCAACTACCGCATACATACTGATGCCATAAAGCAAAACCTTATTCCGATGGAAGTCACACCAATGCAAGCAAGCATTATTTATGCCAATGAGGCCGACGTGCTGAACGTGGTGATGTTCGGTATGACAGCAAAACAATGGAGAGAAGCGAATCCCGAACTGAAAGGAAACATCCGTGATTATGCTACTATCAATGAACTTATCTGTTTGTCGAATATGGAGAATCTAAATGCCGTGTTTATCGAACAGAATATGACACAACGTGAACGTCTTGTTAAGTTAAACCAAATAGCTATCCATCAAATGAGCATATTGGAAAGTGGTGATAATCAAAATCGTGAGCTGTTAAAATGAAGAATATGAATACAGATTATAAAGTCGGTGATTTTATTTATAATGCAGATATTTATGATGGGTTGAATAAATCTCTGTCCGATTTGGAGTTTTACAAAAAATGGCTGCCTCAAAATAAAGATGCCAAAATACTTGAACTCTGCTGTGGAACGGGTAGGCTTACGATTCCAATAGCAAAGGATGGTTATAATATTAAGGGAGTTGATTATACTTTATCCATGCTTGAACGGGCAAAGGAGAAAGCATTTCAAGCCGGATTAAAAATAGATTTCATTGAAGCGGATATTAGAGGATTAGACCTAGGAGAAAAATTCGATTTTATTTTTATTCCGTTTAATTCAATCCATCATTTGTATAAAAATGAGGATTTATTTGATACGTTGAAAATCGTAAAAAATCACTTGAAAGAAAAAGGTTTGTTTTTATTGGACTGCTTCAATCCTAATATCCAATATATTGTTGAAAACGAGAGGAAGCAACAAGTTATTACCGAATATACAACCAATGATGGAAGAAAAGTGTTGATAAAACAAAGCATGCACTATGAAAGCGCATCTCAAATTAATCGTATAAAGTGGCAATATTTTATTGACGATAAATTTCATTCAATCCAGAATATGGACATGAGATTGTTCTTTCCCCAAGAGTTAAATTCATATCTCAAACAAATTGGATTTAATATTATCCATAAATTCGGGGATTTTACGGGAGGAGATTTTGATGACAGTTCAGAGAAACAAATATATATTTTGGAACTTAAAGAGTAAGGGCAAAATGATAAAAGCATAGACGAAAAAGCTGCTCCTGATATGTTTTAGAATAGAAAGCCAAAACCTTTCTTCTGTGAAGCATTGAACTTCTCAATCTCCAAAGAAAGCGATTTCTTTAATTGGGATGCCATGAAATCCAAGAACAGTTGGTTGGTTTCTTCTTCTTGTGAGCGACGTAAGGAAAGAATATATTCTTCTCCGTCTTCCCTGAATATCTTGGTCGGGAAAAGATTACAGCAGAATTGGATATAATTCATCAGCAAACGCGCTGTCCTGCCGTTGCCATCCACCCAAGGGTGAATCGTGGTAGTACTTCTCATAGTTTACCGCTTCCCTGATGCCCAGTTCTTGAAACTTTTGGTATAGCTGTCCTATCTCTTGCCAGATACTTTGTTCCATAGCCTTTTTATATTTCTTTCCAAAGGTACGGTATTTGCTTTGTTCGTCCAAAAAAAACGGCTTAATACTACGTTGGGATATGTATTGCGGAACGGCTTCTGTTTTTAACATACTTTCAGTCCGGAAGCTTTGCGGAACCCGGACGGAACCTTGAAATCCTTGCGGAATTTGCGGGCGGAAGTACGTCTGTTTGCAAATATCGCAGTATTGGCCTGTCGCTGATTTACCGTTTTGTAGCCTTATTTTATGTTTTTATAGCGAAATGTTCGTGTATTTATCATTCTGGTTTTGTGATATTGTCTTTTTGAAAGTAAATATATGACTTTTTGTGGTTGTAAGTCCGACACCCATCGAAGGTGAAATAGAAAAAAGTGGAAGGTTCGTTTGGGAAGTAGCTGGATAGAGTCATTTTTCACCATTTTATTCGTATCTTTATGCCCATGGTCAGAAAGTTAATTTATATCGCTCTGTTTTGTTCCTGCCTTTTATGGGCAGGATGTAGTTCTTCATCCCAAACAGACTCCATTACCGTCAAGGTAGATTTGGATGTTGAAGGCAGTGACAGTGTGGAGCATTTGCTGTCTGTTTCTTGTTTGGTACCTTTGCAGGCCGATGGGATGGTTTCATCAGTAGATAAGGTTTGCATGATGGATTCTCTTATCTATGTGCTTGACCAAAAACAGATGGCACTGTTCATTTTTAACAAGGAGGGGTACTTGAGGCATACGCTCAAAAAGTTAGGAAGGGCTTCGGGAGAGTATCTTTCTTTAGATGATTTTATCGTGGACGAGCAAGGTAATATTTATTTGTTTGATTCTTCAACCCAACGGATTACTTGTTACGATGCTGAGGGTCATTACCATCATAAAATAGAGGTTTGTGCAGGTACAGGATTCATCCCTTGTGGGGCAGACAGTCTGGTGGTTTATAACAACATCTTGGGGGAATGCAACCTGACAATTTTTAATAAGGCTGGCAATAAACTGAAAGAAATACCGTATCCTAAAGAAATTCCCCATATGCTTATCAGTAACGGCGGGGGAGTCTTCACAAGCGGTGACCGTTTGTTCTTTACCAATCCGTTTGATTATGTGTTATATGCCGTGGATGAGGATAAGACTCGGCCGGTATACAACTTTGATTTCGGAAGCCAAAACCTTACAGAGGACATCCTGAAAGAAAAAGACCGTAGACAACTTGTCCGGAAAACCATAGCATTTGAGGGCGTGCGTTTTCTGAAAAATGTAGCTATGTATAGGAATCTTTTGTTTTTTGCTACGGATAAGGATGTCCAGTGCGTGATGGATACAAATACTTTGAATGTATCCGTGTTCAATCACATGGAAATGCCCTATGCTGTCCTGTTGGGCAAGCCTGTGACGGTTTGTCCGGATGGTACGTTTTTGACATTTGTTACGGCTGCCAATATGGAAAGCTTGCTTTCGATGCCTGAAAACTATTTGGAGAAATATCCGTTTTTCCAAGCATTAGGAGATGTCCCTCATTTGGATTCGGAAGATTATTGGATCGTGGTCGGGCAAGTACAATAACAGTTTGTTTGGCGGCTGAATTCTGAACTGCATCCCAAAAGTTAGACGCAAACTTTTGGGATGTTTTTATGAAATGCAGTTGTGAATACCGGCTGTTGCTTATTACTTGATTTCCCAAAGATATAGCATCGGGTTGTCCTGTGGAGCGATGTCCTTTTCGAGGAAAGGCAGGTAAGGACGATATAATTTTATTTGGCCGAATTGCTCGAATTCCTCCTTGTGCTTTTTGAGGTGCTGCAGCGTTTGTGACACGAATACGGCCGGCATGTCGTATGCCAACCCGTTGTCCTTTCCTTGTACGGGGATGAGCCGGGAATTTTGCCCAAGGCACACGTCGTTGCGCAGGTTTTCATCTACGATGCATTTTCCGGTCTTTCGGTTCAGGATGAACCATGACTTAGAGCTGTCCGTGTTGAAAATCAGGAAGGAGTCCGAGGCACAGATGTTGTAGATGTTATAGGAAGCGGATTGAGGGGCTTGTCCGCCAAAATCCAAGTCATAGGCAGCCGTGATTTTTCCGTTCCGTATTTGGCAAATCCGGTTGCTCTGCGGCAAGCTTGCATAGGTGCCGTCTTCAGACGGCGAAAGCGATTTTTCGGGCAGGATGAATGTTTCTCCGGGAGTTTGTTTGCCAGAGGAGATACCTGCTTGTTTCCACAAGACGGAAGGCGTGTCCTCCAATCGGTTCTTATCGAACACCACGAGCTCGCTGCCGTCTCTTTTCAGGGATGTCCGGATGGCATACAGGCAGTTTCCGTCCAACCCGATTTCGAGCAAAGGAGTAGCCATGGGGATGGTCTGTTCCACATTCAGGTCGAGGTCGAACACCATGATTTGGCAAGTTGTGTTGCAATAGGCATAGAGCTTTTGTGATTGCGCATCAAGGGCGGCATCCTGTATTTTGAGGCGGTTTCCGGAAACTTCTCCTGTTGCACCGCCTATGGATTTAAGGAACTTCCCTTCGTCATTGAACATCAGGATTTTATTTTCCTTTTCATCTATCACGTATATCCTTTCCTGGGCGAAAAGCAGCCGTCCGATGTGGAAATCTTGGATACGGCTTTCTTCTGTCGGAGAGTCTAACAGGATGTTCTTTTGGAGCGTTACGAACGATGACATGTTGAGTGGGCGGTAGTCCTTGTATTCCACCGTCACTTTTTGTTTCGTGCTGCACGATAGGCAGGCCAGGAGGGCGATTGTGCATAAGAAGTTGTTGTGTTTCATATTCCTGTTTGTTAGGATTGGACTTACGAGTTGGTGGGAAACGTGGTGTTCCCTTACTTCTTCGGGATTCGTTGGAATTTGTATCTTTTGATGTTGGATTATATCAACCGATACATCCCTCCACTCAAGAGCCTGACTATACCTTTCATTTCCAGATTGAAGAGAAAAGCGCTGAGCTTATGTACCGGAAGGTTAGTGGCTACGGCCAGTGCGTTGATTTGCAGGCATTCCGACTGGCGTAGGCAGTCTACAATACGTTGTTCCTCCTCGCACAGGTCAGGGAAAAGTTCACCTTGTATGCCGGCGGCTTTCCGGGTTGCGGCGGAAGCGGACTGCCACCCCATGGCTTCCATGAAGTCCTGCGCGTTTTGCAACAGGGCGGCTTTGCTGTCCCGTATCAGGCGGTTGCAGCCTTGTGAGTAAGGGTCGCCCACGCGGCCCGGAAAGGCGAACACATCGCGATGGTAGCTCGTGGCGATGTCTGCCGTAATCAGTGCGCCGCCTTTTTCGGCCGATTCCACCACGATGGTAGCATCCGCCATACCTGCCACGATACGATTCCGGCGTACGAAGTTCACCTTGTCGGCGTTCGTACGGCTCATGAATTCCGTAAGCAGTCCGCCTTGTGACGTCATTTGTACGGCCGTGTCGCGGTGCAGGCGGGGATATATCTGATCCAGGCCGTGCGCCAATACGCCTACGGTGTCTACCGCATTGTCCAATGCCGCACGGTGGCTATGGATGTCTATCCCGTAGGCCAGTCCGCTTACCACTAGCACATCAGGGCAAAGATTGGCCAGTTCGGCCACGAAACGGCGGCAAATATCTTTCCCGTATTCCGTGCAGTGGCGCGTGCCTACCATGTTGATGACATGTGTCCGGTTCAGGTCGGCGTTTCCTTTGTAGTAAAGCAGTAGGGGAGCGTCGTCGCATTCCCGCAGTCGCGAAGGATAGTCCGTGTCGTGGTAGCACAGGCATTTGATATGGTGTTTCCGGGTGAATTCAAGTTCTTCTTCAGCCCGTGCCACTTGGATTTCCATCTCTTGCAGCGCGGCAGACAGCTTGTCCGAAGCTTCGGGATAAAAGTCACGGATGTGATGGCGGTGGTCGAACACAGCCGAGGCGCTGCCCAACTCCTCCATCAGGCGGTGTTGGGCGGCAGTGTTGACACGCGGTACCCGTGTCAAGGCCATGGTGTAGATAATTTCCTGTTCGGTCATAAGTTCATGGTAAGGTAAGAGGTGGGCAGGAAAGGTCAGTCTTCCGGTTTCGGCACGATGTCGTCCAGTTCGCGGCAGGTTCCCAAACGGCCTTCTATCAGGCAAACGGTATCCACCTGGCTTTTCAGGCAACATTTCATGTCCGGCAGGCGGAATATGTCCTGATAAAACACGTATTTGATGCCTTCTTTCTCTACGCGCAGCTTGCTGACAAAGCGGTCTCCGCTTTTCAGGGGTGTTTTGAAAGCCATGTTCAGCCGTGCTACTACCGCATCTATTCCTTGCACGTGCAAGTCGGCAAAACTGATGCCTTGTGCGAGCAGGAACTCGTGCCGGGTGTGTTCGATATAATGTTGGTAGTTGGCATTGTTTACGATACCTTGCAGGTCGCATTCATAGTCGCGTACCTTCATCTCCAGTTCAAAGATATAATCCGTTTTCATTTTATTCAGAAGTGTTTTTTCGTTTCAGAAATTCATAACCGAAGCGGCAATGCAGACAATATTTCCGGTCGCAATACTCTTTTTTCAGTTGGATGAGCGCTTGCGAATCCGACGCGTTGTCCACTTTGATACCGCATTCGGCCCATTGGCGTGTGATATAGTTGTTTTCCGCCTTGATTGGTTCTAAGAATTGCAAAGCCCGTTCGCAATATTTGTCGTTGCCGTGGGTTTGTCCGTAGGCATACAGCAGCGGGACGACGGTGTTGATGGCGATAAGGTTCAATGAGCCTGCCGTCAGGGCCTTGGCATTTTTGTGGCTTGGACATCCGAAAGTATAATGCGACTCCCAATAGGGGGTGGCGTGCGTGGAGAGCATGTCGTGCAGTTCTTCCAATGTCCGGGCTTCCAATAATCGGGAGAAGCCGGCCGTTTGGTTATAATACAGTTGGCTGAGCTGCGCGATGCGCACATGGGGAAAGTTCTGCGGTCTCAGGCGCAGGAATTTCCATGCTGCCGCATCCATGGCCGTAAGGGCGAATTTATGTGCCAGATAGTCATATTCCCGTTTCAACCGGGGATAATAATCATCGTCGATGGCTTCGTCGCGGTATTTCTTCGGAATGGTATCGAAGTCCAACAGTCCGGCCTGTCCCATGAATATGGCTTCTATCTGGAACAGGTTGTCGCGATGGTGTGCCACGGCTTGCAACGGGATATGTTGTGCCCACGCTTCGAAAGCATCTCCGTTGATACCGAAACCGAAATTACGGGACAGGGTGATGAAGTAGGCCCGTTCCCAATCGCCTTGCAGTTTTTCCACACGGGCGGCTACGGTCTGTGCACGTTGTTCCAACCGTTCGTAAAGCAGGGCGTTCATCCAACTGTGCACCGTAAATGGGTCGATTTGGGGAATGATGCGATGGCATCGCGGATAATCCGTTGTCCGGCACAATTCTTCGTAGTTTTCGCGCAGGTAGCCGGGCACTTCCACGATGAGTTGCGGAAGCGTCTTCCCGTCTTGTGTGACGACGGGGCGGTCGGCTGTTTCCGTCACATGCAGGATGACGTTGTTGTAGTGGGTGTCTTCGTGATGCCCGTGGGCGTACCAGTCGGCGGCCCGTCCGTGAATCTCGATGTTGCCCACCCATGTCGTACCGTCCAGTTTGATTTTGGCGTTGAAAAAGTCAGGGCCTGCGTCTCGGTTGAGTGTTCCCGGGTCGATGACCTCCAGCGTCAGGCCGTCTGTGGTTTGCAACGGTTTGAGCGGAAACAGTTTGTATTTCCAGATGTAGTGCAACAGCTTTTCCATAATGCTGGGGCTGAAAAGTTTATTTTTACTAACAAAAGTAATGAAATTCAAGTCAAATCCCTATCTTTGCGAGAGAAAATATCAGCATATTACTTGAAAAATATGAAAATCGCATTAATCGGCTATGGCAAGATGGGTCACATGATAGAGCAAATCGCTTTGGAACGTGGCCATGAAATAGTGAGTATCATCGACATTGATAACCGTGGAGATTTCGCTTCGGAAGCTTTCCGGAGTGCGGACGTGGCTATTGAGTTTACTACACCGCAGACGGCATACGACAATTATCTTCAGGCTTTTGCCGCTGGGGTGAAAGTGGTGTCGGGCAGTACGGGATGGATACCCGAACATGGTGAAGAAGTACGCCGCTTGTGTCGCGAAGAGGGACATACGCTTTTCTGGAGCAGCAACTTCAGCCTCGGCGTGGCTATCTTCGGGGCCGTGAACCGTTATCTGGCACGCATCATGTCCGGTTTCCCGGCCTACGATGTGAAGATGGAGGAAGTGCACCATGTGCATAAGTTGGATGCACCGAGCGGGACGGCCATTACGTTGGCCGAAGACCTTATCCATGCTATCGGTCGTAAAGAGAAATGGGTGAAGGGTACGTTTACGGCGCCGGACGGGACCGTGAGCGGTACGGAGGCGTGTGCGACAAATGAGTTGCGTATCGACAGCGTACGTCGTGGCGAGGTACCGGGCATTCATTCCGTGGTGTATGACAGCGAGGCAGACAGTATTACGATTACTCATGACGCGCACAACCGGAAAGGGTTTGCGTTGGGGGCCGTACTGGCTGCCGAATATACGGCCACACATGAGGGGTTGCTTACGATGGATGATTTATTCCAATTTTAAACGACATTTGAAAGAAAGATATGAAGAAACTCAGGCAGAAGCCCACACGGGCACAATGGATAAAGATGGGTGTCGTAACAGCCCTCTATCTTGCTTTCCTCGTATGGATCAAGAGTTGGTGGGGATTGTTGGTCGTACCGTTCATCTATGACGCTTACATCACGAAACGCATCCCTTGGACATGGTGGAAAGAAGCAGAAAGTCCCGTGACGCGCACGGTGATGAGTTGGGTGGATGCCATCGTGTTTGCTTTAGTGGCTGTGTATTTCGTCAATATCTATTTTTTCCAAAATTATACGATTCCATCGTCTTCGCTCGAAAAGTCGCTTTTGGTGGGCGATTACCTGTTCGTGAGCAAGATGAGCTACGGACCGCGCAAGCCGCAGACGCCTTTGTCCATGCCGCTTACGCAGCACACGATGCCTCTTGTGGGTTGCAAGTCGTATATCGAATGGCCGCAGTGGGATTACGAGCGTGTCCCGGGCGGACGGGTACAGTTGAACGACATCGTGGTGTTCAATTATCCGGCGGGCGATACGGTGACCGTGAACCCGGAATACCAAAACATGGATTTTTATGCCATCGCATACGGCATCGGCGGTCAGCAATATATGCAACTACATGGCGGTTATCCGCTTTTGGATTCGCTCACCCGGCAGCAACAGCGCGACTTCTTTGCCGAGCTTTATGCCATGGGACGTCAATATATCGACCAGAATCCCCAAGTGTTCGGCGGAGTGATGTCGCGTCCGGTAGACCGGCGGGAGAATTATGTGAAACGTTGTGTGGGACTGCCCGGACAGACGCTTCAGATTAAGGACCATGTGGTCTATCTGGACGGCAAGCCCAACAAGGAACCGGACAATGTGCAGTACGATTACTTCGTACGTTTGAAACAGGCCATACCGGACGAATTAGTGCGGGAACTGGGCATCAGTGGGGAAGATTTGGCTTCATTGTCCGAAACAGGAACCATGCCGCTGACACAGTACGCTTACGAGCGTCTGAAGGCCTGTACGGACATTGTAGACAGTATCGCTTACGATAATGTAAATTCCGTACCCGACGGTTTGTATCCGCTCAATGCCTGGACGGGTTGGACACGTGACAATTACGGTCCTATATGGATTCCGGCCAAAGGAAAGTCCGTCAAACTGACTATGGACAATATAGCCGTGTATGAACGTCCTATCCGAGTATACGAACATAACGACCTTGAAGTGAAGGATGGGAAGATTTTCATTAACGGGAAAGAGGCGGATAGCTATACATTCAAGATGGACTACTATTGGATGCAGGGTGATAACCGCCATAATTCGGCCGATTCACGTTATTGGGGTTTTGTTCCCGAGGATCACATTGTGGGTAAGCCGATACTCATTTGGCTTTCGTTGGATAAAGATCGCGGATGGTTCGACGGTCATGTGCGTTGGAACCGCCTGTTCCGCCTGGTGGATCACATCAAATAGATAAAGGATATTGAAGAAGGCTGGACGACTGTGTGCCGTGTTGCTGGCCGCTGCCATCGGGGTAGTCTTGGTCAGAGGGTGTTGGGTGTTTCTCATAGAGATACCCGAAGATGGCGAACGGCCTGTTTTTATGGCGGGTGATCGTGTGGCGGTAGACCGTACGGCATACGGGCTGCGTCTTTCGCCCATGCGTTGGTGGGGCTATATGCGTTGGGGCACAAGTCCTGTGCCGCGGGGCGAATGGGTAGCTTTTAATGACCCTTCTGCCGGCGGGCAGGACAAGCGATACATAGACGAGCGAGATGTCTTTGTGGGATTCTGTTATGCTGTTCCGGGAGATAGCCTGTGGATAGATTCGTTGGGGAAAGTGTATCGAAACCGTCCTCGTGACCATCGTCCTTGCAGGGTGGTGGAACTTCCCCGCCGGAACGCTTACGTGACACTTACTCCCGATAATATGCAATGGTATTGCCGTATGATCAATCTTCACGAAGGAGCGCGTGCTGCAGTCATTGCCGATTCGCTTTGTGTGTCAGGGCATTTCGTGTCGAGTTTCCGTTTCAGCCACGACTATTATTGGATGTCGTCGGCTAATGAGCGTAACCACGCCGATTCACGTACTTTCGGGTTTGTGCCCGACACTTATATTATCGGCCGTTTGAGCCGTATTCTTTATTCTTGGGATACTGAAGCACCATGGTATGCCCGCCTTCGTGCCCATCGTACGATGATGAAGGTCGGGCGCGAAAACACGTACAAACCGAGAGGAGGACAAAGTCCGTCCGGCCGCTCCGTAGGCATAACCGTGTCCGTTCAAAACCAAAATCCTTGATGATGAGTCGTATTTGTTTGCTTTCTTCCGCTTATCTGGCACCGGTACAATATTACACTAAACTTTATGCTTATGCTGAAGCGTACGTCGAGGCATACGAGCATTATGTGAAACAAACTTACCGTAACCGTTGCCTCATTGCTTCGCCTTCCGGCGTGCAGGCGTTGACCATTCCTGTGGTGAAGCCTGCCGCAGATAAGTGTCCCATGAAGGATATCCGTATCTCAGACCATGGGAATTGGCGCCACCTGCATTGGAATGCTTTGGAGACGGCTTATCGCAACAGTCCTTTCTTTGAGTATTATGCCGATGACTTCTTACCGTTTTATACGCAGAAGTGGGACTTTCTTTTTGATTTTAACGAAGCGATACGTGCCAAGGTGTGCGAACTTATAGACTTGCACCCCAAAGTTGCGCAGACGGCTTCTTATGGATTTATGGATTTTGGAGGCAGGTCGGATGTTTGTGTTGCCGATTTCCGTAATTTGATAAGTCCTAAAATATCAGTTGAGGCTGATGTTACTTTTATTCCTCGTGGATATTATCAAGTCTTTCGGGAAAAACATGGTTTCTTGCCCAATTTGAGTGTCGTCGATCTTTTGTTCAATATGGGACCCGAATCACTTCTTATTTTGCGTGATTCAATACAAGAAGATGCTTGCCAACCGTTACAAAATTTATGAGTAGTGTAGAGCATTAAGGTTTTTATTCGATAGAAAATCTGTCTTTTATTTGTAGGTAGAGTGTTTTTTGTGTTGTAAAAAGCTCTACTTTCTGTTGTGCCGTCTTTTGTCTTTTCTCTTACTAAGAGAGCGATCTTGTTGGGGGCAAAGATAATAAAATAATCTGGAAATAAGCTATTTATAATATAATATTTCTAAGAAAAATCAGCGATATTTCATAACTTTTTTAATGATGTGTTTTACGAATGAGTCTTCGAAAGCCAGGCAATAATCTGTTTATCAACGCCTTAACGTTTGCTGTTTATCTCTTAGTAAGAGATGTGCATTATGGAATGTCTATAATATTGGGTGAAAGTTGGTAATGAGGGGGAGTAGATAGTCTTTTGTGTACCTTTTGTGAGAGCTGTAATATAAGAAAAGTATGAAACGAATTCTTGTAGGAATGTTTTTACAGATGGTATATACCGTCTTTTGCCTGGCAGAATCAAATATAGGAGTTCTGCAGGCCAGTCATACAGGATATTCGGGGGCGGATGATGTCTATCAACTTTGGGGATGGAATATATTGAGATATTATTATTATCTGTATAGACATCTTTTTGTAGATTATCCGTGGGTGGTGAGAGTGGCATACGGAATGATTCTTGTAAGTTGTTTGGGATTTGCCGTCATTTTTTGCATTATGGGAGTTCATGTCTATCTTCGGCGCCGCAATGCAAAGAAGAAAGCTTGGATTAAAGACAGATATTTTGATAAGTTGAAAGCCATCGTCCATGAAGAGGTGGAGAACCTTTCTACGGAGGAGATTAGCCGACGTATGGAATATAAACCACGTAAATGGAAGACGTGGGAGATGCGTCTGTGGTCGGAAGTGCTGGTGGAATTGAGTCTTTATACGAATGTGCAAAATCCGAACTTGACGAACATACAACGTGTCATGAAACTTATCGGCTTTACGGATTACGTGGAAAGACAACTCATATTAGGTAAACGTAAAGATAAAGTGGCTTTGATGCAAGCCGTGAGATTGACCAACATGCAGTTGCCGGATAGTATTGTGGCGAGTTTGGTGAACGATAAAGATATACGGTTACGTAAGGCAACCCGTTTGTATTATATGTGCACGAACAAAGAGGAACCTTATATGTTTCTGGAGGAGAGTAGTATTCAGAATACAGCTTTCTCTATTTGGGATAAGATGGAACTTCATGAGATATTTAGAAAGATACGTGAAGGTGGTAGGCCGGTTCCTTTGTTTGTTCCTTTATTGCAGAAAACGGAGGCAACCAGTAAAGTTGTCTTTTTCATGCACGAGATTGCCTATTGGGGGACGGACCAAGAGGTGAAATACCTTTTCTCTTATTTTGATTCTCCCAATTTTCTTTGTAGAAATGCTGCATTCGCTTGTATGGGAATCCGTCGGTTTGATGAAGCGGAAGAAGTCATGTTGGGGCTTTTCTATAAACAGACCGAGATTTTGCGTCGGTCTATACTCAATGCTTTGTTGGCCATAGGTTCGGGTATCCGTGTACATTTTTTCGCCGACGTATATGAAAACTCCGTGTCTAATTACACCAAACGTACGGCCTTGCGTTGTTTGTGGCTGTACAACGACGAGGGGCGTAATGTTTTTCTCCGACTTAAAGTCAAGGCAAGTAGTGAGAACCAGATATTGTTCGAGCATGTAGAGAACCCCATAATTAACAATGAGAGCCTATGAAAGATATCATTTTCTATTTTTACGGCTATGTGGTCTTCTTTTATAGCTTGGGACTCATGGTTTCATACGTGATTCTGATGTGGCTTGCAGAATTAGGCATACTCCGTAGCAAACATTCCCATCTTTCGGTGTATCCCAAATATATCATGGACAACAGTCCTTATACTCCGGGAGTGTCTATTATCGCTCCGGCTTATAATGAAGAAAAGACCATCGTTAACAATGTGAATTCGCTGCTGGCACAAGAATATCCGATATTTGAAGTGGTGATTGTCAACGACGGTAGTCGTGATAAGACATTGGAACTGCTCATCGAACATTTCTCGTTAGTAGAGGTGCCGTTTGCCTACGTGGAATATATACATACGAAACCTTATCGTCGGTTGTTCAAGTCAACCCGAACCGAATATAAACGGCTGATTGTGGTGGATAAGGAAAACGGAGGAACGAAAGCCGATGCCGTCAATGCCGGGCTTAATGCTTCCTCCTATCCGTATTTCATCAATACCGATGTGGATTGCATTCTTTCCAAAGACGCTATTTCGCGTTGTATCATGCCGTTTTTGGAATCTGAGGACGTGATAGCCGTCAGTGGAGTCATGGCAGCTTCGAACGGCTGTCGGATAGAAAAGGGGCAGATGGTGGAACTCAGACCACCGCATACTCCGTGTCCATTGTTTCAGACCCTGGAATACATGCGTTCGTTTTTTATCGGAAAGATGGGGTGGTCTACTATCAATGCCATGCCTAATGTTTCGGGAGGTTACGGTATGTTCGACAAGAATGTGGTGATGGCTGCGGGGGGGTATAGTGGAGACTCTTTTGCCGAAGACATGGACATGTTGATACGTATGGTCGGTTATTGCTGCGATTTCGGACGAAAATACCGTGTCGTACAGATTCCGGCTAACTGTTGTTGGACGGAAGTTCCTCCCACATTGAAAGTGCTCTACCGTCAAAGGGTACGTTGGGGGCATGGGTTGATACAGACTTTTGTGCGTCATCGTCGGTTCCTTTTTAATTGGAAATACAGGCAATTGGGGATGGTGACTTTACCTTATGTGCTTATTTTCGAATGTCTTGCTCCGGTTATTGAATTCTTCGGTCTTCTCACCTTCCTGTATCAGGCTCTTACTGGTGTCGTAAACTGGAAGACGGCTGTCGTCATATTTTTCGGACTTTACGCTTTCTGTATAAGTCTTTCGTTGGTCGTTCTGTTCTACGATTATTCGCTTGGGGGATCGTTCCGTAAAGTCAAGTCCTACCTTTGGATTATAGGAGCGGCTATTTTGGAACCTTTTCTTTATCACCCTCTCATTGTGGTTTTTTCCATTAAGGGGTATTGTAATTTCCTGCTCAATAAGAAAGCCGTATGGGGCGAAATGAGCCGTAAGGGTTTTGCCGGGAGTAAGAAAAAAGAGAAGTCCGGAGAAAGGGAGAAAGGAGGTGAGTCATGAGGAAGTTCGGTTGTTTGTTGATCGGTTTGATTTGTTTTGTCAGTATTGTGGGGGTATATGCGTTTAACATTATTGAAAAAGATGATGTACATACGCCTGATTATTACGAATCGAACGTGCGTTCGATGTTCGGACGAGAGCAGTGGGAGGCCGGCAAACAACTGTTGGATGAAGGTTTGAGCATTTATCCGGATGTCAATGGCTTGAATGAACTATGCGGTCGTTACCATTATAGGAAGAAGGATTATGATACCGCCCGTTATTTCCTTGTACGGGCGGTGCGGGACAACCCGGAGAATGTGGAAGCCAAACAGTTGCTTATTAAGGTGGAGGATGAAACCCGAAACTATTCCAGTGCCATTTGTTATGTCAATGAGCTTTTGGAGATTAACCCTTACTGGCAAGGACTTTGGCGGAAGAAGATAGAGCTTTACCGGAAACAGGGCAATGTAGAAGAAGCCGACCGCTTGCTCAGGAGGCTGAGGCAAATCTATCCTAATGATTCCACCGTGCAACGGGATTATGTTTACCGTCTGGAGGAAAGTTATCAGGAAAGACGTAAAAGCGGCGATAAAGAGAAGGCCGTCGCTTTGCTCCGGGACTTGGTGGAAGTCTCGCCACAGAACGAAGGGTATTATCTGGATCTGGTGAACCTGCTGTTGCAGCAGGGCAATACGAAAGAAGCCATTCAGACGGCCGGTGTCGGTGTGTCCCGCATACCGAGAAGTTCGGCACTTATCATTAAAAAGGCCTCTATCCTGGCCGAAGAAGCCCGTTATCAGGAAGCCATGGCCTTTGTCAAGTCGAGGATGAGAACCAACCGTGACGGTCATCTGGTGCGTTTCTATAACCTGTTGCTTGCGGAGGCGGCCAATGCGGCACGGATGAACGATCCGTACGTGCTTTACGGTAAGGTTTATGAAACGTCCAAAAGCGATGAAGCTTTGGATTACATGCTCAACACTGCCGTTACGCGCGGTTACAATGATGATGCCCTTTACTATTTGGCCGAGGCCAAACGACGCAGGGGGGAGCAGACATCTTTGCTGTATAAAGAGTATCTGGTGTACAAGCGGATGGGTAATACGGCTAAGGCTTATACTTTGTTGTCGAATCTGGTAAAGATGAATCCCGAAGACGCCGACCTTGCGGATGAATTTGCACGCAATCAGTTGCAACAGGCGTCGGAACTGGTTTCCGACGGATTCTATGCCGAGGCTTTACCGTATTTGAAAGGAGCGGTTCGCGGAGGTTATGATGATGAAACGAAACTGGCGGCTTTGGACAAGACTTATGCTTGTTATTACGAATTGCGGCGCTACGACGATGCACTGGCGGTTCTCGATTCCATTCACGAAGAGTATCCTGATTACGGAGGATACTTCGTGAAGAAAGCTGATGTGTTCAGCCGCAGAGGACAGACGTCTGAGGCACTTGATGTTTTGAACCTTGCCATGAGCGATACGGTGCAGACCGAGTTATATCCGATGTATGCCGCCGCATACGAGGAAATAGCCATTCCTTATATAAAAGAACTTATCGAACGGGGAGCCAGCGGCAGGGCTTTCGGAGAGAGTGTCCACCTGCTCGAAGTCAATCCCTCTTCATACGAGGGTTTGCAATATGCCATCGGAATGTCCGACCGTCTCGACCGTCATGAGGATTATGATGCGTATGTGTCTCAGGCTCGTTCCATATATCCGGAGGACATTGATTTTATTGTAAAACAAGCCGCTTCTTATAGCCGTACGGAAGATTACCGGCGGGCAGTGGATTTGCTTCGGCCGCAGCTTGATGATTATCCCGACAATGACGGTCTTGTAGGGGCTTTTGCCGAAAATAGCGAGCTTATGGCGCTTCAGTTGATTAAAGAGCACGAACCGGATTCTGCCATAGCCGTTGCGGATACGGCTCTGTTGTTCGACGAAAACAACGAATCGCTCTTGTTGGCCAAGGGGACGGCTTACGAAGCGATGCACCGTTATGACTCCGCTTATTTTTATCAGCGGAAATATAAGCCGGGCATTGAAGAAGCCGAGAGTTTCAAGCGGCATATCGACGGGCTGCTCAGTCGGTCTTACCGGAACGAGATAAGCTTGGAATACCTTCAAGGACGTTATGGGGAAGAGGATGTGATTACTTCCGTGGCTTCGGCTTCGTATATCCGTAAGAATGCCTACAACCTGTTCACCGGGCGGATTAATTATGCCGGACGGGATGGCAGTACGAGCGGCGGGGATCCGGAGGACCAGGTATCCGGCGGCGTAGGCCTGCAACTGCAAGGCGGTTGGGAGCACCGTTTCTCGCGGAAATGGGCGGGAACGCTGACCGCAGCTTGGGCCAACAAGTATTTTCCGAAGATTACGGTGGGTCTGCAGGCCGCTTACGAAGCGGATAACGGATTGTCGTTGGATATCCATGCCATGTATAGGCGTATCAGTACTTATTCCAAAACGTTCCGCTGGGACGACAGCTATGGAGAAGGCGGATGGGTATTCAACGGTTGGGATAGGAGCAATCACAATTTGTTCAGTGCCGGTCTGGGATTGTCTAAGGTATGGAACCAGGTTCTGGTAGGCGGGAAAGCCGATGCCTATTTGCTCTCTTCACGTTTTTATGTAAATGCTTCCGCCCAGCTCAAATATTATCCGTTGGAGGACGGGCGTACGAATATCACCGTGACGGGAGCAGTCGGTACGGCACCCGAAGCCGATATGATAGATTACGCCATGCCCAGCTCGTTCGACCGGTTGAATACCATGGTAGGACTGGGCGGGACTTACATGTTCAACAGCCATTTGTCCGGAGGAGTCATGGGGACGTGGCACACGTTCTATACTCAGCTCAACAACCGTACGGGGACTCGGACGAAATATGTGGAGAATATAGACACACGGTATAAAAACTTATATAATGTATATCTGCAACTGTTCATACACTTCTAAGCTAAAAGCAGTATTCTTCTTCGGACTGATACTGTCGCTGTGTTGTGCCTGTTCCCGGGCGGGGGCACGCCGTGTTTCGTCTTATGACCATTATTGGGTTAAAGCTGCAGACGAAAGGGTGGAAGCGGATCGGAAATGGGCGGATTATCTGTTCAATCATCTCGATCGCCGTACGGGGAGCCGTAGTGTGGCTTTGCGACAAAAACCTGTACAAGGTACGTTCCTGCAAATCGTAGTGCATGTCGATGCGAAGGGGAAACATGATTATTCGACAGTTCTTGACGGCGATGTATTACGTCTGACCGCTTGCGACGAAGAGATGTTATGGCTGATATACCAGTTTCTGGCCTCTGGAGAAGACCCGCGCATAGAAGCCTCGGACTTACCTCCGGCCATGATAGACATAGCGCATGCCGAAGGCGATTTTGCTTTTGAATACCGGGGAATATATTCTCCTTCCAACGCAGACCCCGAACTGATGCCGGTCACGGCTTCCCATCATGTGGACTACGACTGGGGACTTTGGGGGCATAACCTTCGGCGCGTCTTTCCGGGCGAAGTGCCTGAAGAGGCTTTGGCTTGGGTAGACGGGCAGCGTGACGAGAACCAGTTCTGTTTTTCTTCGGAGCAGCTTTTCAAGGCCGTAGAGGCTTATGTTACGGATAATTACGGGGAGGCCGGTGGGGTACGTTTTGCCATTATGCCTAACGACAACGGTGCGGTTTGTGCCTGCAAGGCTTGTACGGCGGCGGGCAATACGCGGAAAATGGCTACTCCGTCCGTGAGCCGTTTCATCCGTCGTTTGGCTGCACGTTACCCCCATCATTTGTTTTTTACTTCGTCTTACAGGACGACTGAAGTACCGCCGGCCGAACCGTTGCCTCAGAATGCCGGAGTAATCATCAGCGCCATGGATTTGCCCTTGCAGCCGGACTTTGCCGGAAAGAGACCGGCAGAGAATTTTTCCCGAAAAGTAAAAGAGTGGCGTAAGGTCGTTTCGAGGATATATGTGTGGGATTACATGCGCAATTTCGATGACTATTTCACGCCGTATCCCTGTTTAGGAGTTTTGAGTGAGCGTTTGCGTTACTTTCACAGCCTTGGCGTGAAGGGACTGTTTTATAACGGCAGCGGCTACGACTATGCCTCTTTCGATGATTTGCAGACGGCTGCATTGGCTTGTATGTTGATCAATCCCGACCTGCCTTTGGAGTCGTATACGGAACGCTATCTGAAACGTTTCTATCCGCATGCGTCTGACATTTTGCTTCCGGCTTACCTTTCGTGGGAGCGTATCGTGAAAGAACGTGAGGCTTTGTTACCTTTTTATGGAGGAATTGCCGATGCGGTCTCAGCCTGGCTTGACCCGGTAGAGTTCGGTGCATTTTGCGACAGGCTGGACGGCTGTGCCAAGCGAACGGATGGTATGGAACGCCGTAGGTTGAATGAGTTGTTGACTGCCCTGCAATTCACCCGCCTCGAACTGTTGCGTATGCCTGCCGGAGCTTATGATGAGCGCAAGGCCGACCTGTATTTGGAGTCTCTTTATGGATATACGGCTTTTGCTGGCATGAAAAATTATCGTGAGGCATTTGGAAGCGTACAAAGTTATTTAGAGGAATGGAATGTTTTGAAAACCGAAAACCGTGAATCTCAAAATCCCTTGAAAGGAATACGGCTTTCATGCCAGCCTGCGGAAGATGAAAACGCAACCTCTCTTCCCGTGCTTACCGACGGGCTTTATGCTTTGCCTTCCGACTATCATACGGGATGGTTCATCGCTTCGTCCCGCCGGTTCGTACTGCAAGTACCGCCCGGAAAGATTTCCGACGGAGCTGTTCTGGAGCTTTCGCTTCTGTATGCTCCGGCCTGGCACATCTTTTTGCCTGCTTCTGTAGAAGTGTGGCAGGGAGAGGGGAAAATGGCGTCGTTCGGCCTTCCTCCGGTCGGAGAGAAAGAGGTGTTCAGCAAGCAAAGAGTGAGCTGTGAACTCGAAACGGTAAATCCGGATATTCCTGTGGAACTTCGTTTTATGCAAGTCGCCGCGGCTCGTGCGTCTGTGGCGTGTGATGAAATAAAAGTGTATTGAATGGGTATGAGGAAGGTGAATATTATATATGTAGTGTGTGTCCTTCTCTGTTGCTCGGGATTACCGGCCTGTAAGAAGAATATAGGTCTGACGACGGTATCTGTGGCGGATTCCGTACGTCATTATTATCCGTTGATTGCGGGACAGGTGCTTAACTTGTCATACGAAATAGAGAATACGGGCGACCAGCCTCTTATCATACGCGACATACAGTCTTCTTGCGGGTGTATCGTTCCGCTTTTAAAGCAAGGCGAACGTATGGTTTTGCCAGAGAGAAAAGCCCGTCTGAGATTCAGGTATGAGAGTGCGAAGAATATCGGTTACGTACAACACGTCATACGGATATATGGTAATATACATCCGAATGGCATGGTAAAGCTCGTGTTTGATGTGAACGTGGTGCCGCATGCCGATTATACACGCGATTATGAAGAGCTTTATAAGGAAGAAGTAGAGAGAAGTGCACTGGTGAGAGGGTTGGTAGACGGTGATGAATCGGAAAAGGGATACTATGTAGACGACGTAAGTCGGGATAGCCGTGAAAGTCCCCGTTATCCGTGGCGTGGAGAAGAATAATTGGCGACTGCGGCATGAGGCCTTCGAGATAGTGATATAAATTTATTTGTTTAATTTTTTAATGTAAATGTTTTATGAGAATGAAAATGAAGAGTTTTTTAATTCCGGCTTTGGCTCTGGCGTTGGCCGGATGTGCCAATGAGGAGTTGGAGACCATTGGCAGCGGGACCATTCCTGCCGTGCCCTCCGGGCAGACGATATTGTTCAGCAACAATACCGCTTTGACCATCGGGGATGCGGACGGGGTGCAGACCCGTGTGTTGGGATGGACGGAAGTGACGGACAAAGTGAACGATGCCTGTCGGCTTGAGATGGACGTAAAACCGACTCCATCAGGCAATGATGTGTACATTAAGTCCGGCGAAGAAGAGGTTTATAATAGGCTTTGGGGAAAAGTGGACCGGCACATTTTCGTGTACGGTACGTTGGTGCTGAAAGGCAATTACAAGGCCGGTGCCGGATATATCTATGTCATGGACGGCGGAAAGCTCGTTGTGGAAACCGAAAACCTTGTCAACGTTAACGTATTCAACTACGGTGGGGAAATCGTCTTCACGAAAGAGAACCTCAACGTATGGAAGACCACGTTCAGAACCGTGACCGACCTCGACGTTGAAGGTAAGGTTACGATGAAGGAGACCCAAGTGTATGTAGGCGGCAGCTTTACGTGTGCCGACTTGGTGGTTGACGGGTATTCCATACTTCGCGTGGAGGGTGACTTGAATTTGACGGACGGCAAGGAAGAGTCTGAGTTCGGAGGCACGGCCTGCGTTTGTGTCGAAGGCACGTTGCATGCCGGGGCTTTCGAATTGGACGATAAAGCGAACCTCCATGTCGGTTGCAAGTTGCAAGCAGATACAAGATTGGATTTGTCGGAGAGCAGCAAGCTTACGGCTGAATATGTCAAGTCTCCCAAGACAACCGTCTCGGGTGGTGATGTCATTCTGAAAGAAGGCGGATTGGCCGATTTGGGCAATTTGTATTACGAAAGCGATGGCATGGCTTCCGGACGTTTCTATGTGATGGGCAAGGGCAAAGCAATGATTGCATGCAACGAATGTGAATTGAAAGGTACCAAGAGCCTGAGATATGCCGTAGGACCTAATTTCTATTTCAATTATGAAAAGTTCTATGTATGGAATGGCTTTGGCAAAGAAGAGGCGGAAATAAAGATTGGAACCACATTGGTGAACGTGGCTACGCCGAACAACTATGTTGAAGGCGGTTGCAACCCGGGCTTCACTACCGATGGAGGCGAGACACCGGTTGATCCGGAACCCGATCCGGAACCCGATCCGGAGCCAGAACCGGAACCCGAGCCAGAACCTGATCCGGAACCGGGCACTTCTGCCGACATCGAGCTTCAGATTCCGACCGACATCGAAAGAGAATGGTTTGCGGAAGCCGACGACTTTGCCATCCGTGTCAATGGCAAATATGAAGAAGACATTATTCTCGAAGGTAATGCAACGACATTGCACGGCGTGAAAGTGTCGGAGAGCAACCTGAAGGTTACCCTTTCCGGAATAGAAAACCTGCCTTCCGGCGACGAGTACACTTATGAGTTGTGGGTTTGGGTAGAAGAGGAATCTTGGAACGCCTTTACCGACGCAGAGCGGAAAGCATGGGTTAGCGGAGACGGTGACGGAACGGACATTACCGAGAAGTGTACGGTTATTGCACCCGAAGGTTATAGCGTAAGGAAGAATGTCTATGCCGGTTTGGGCGGACAGAAAGATACTCCTTATATCAAAGTCTCTATCCATGTGGTGAGAGATTGATTTCTCTTGCGGATGCAATCTTGTAAGAAAAGAAGCTGGAAGTCCTTTGTTTGGGGAATGGTCTGCAAATGATTGTTTCTCAGATTAGTAAGGCAAAAGTAGACGCTTTACTGAAAAGCTGAAATCATTCTGCGCCAAACGAAAAATCGTTTGCAGCAGAATAAAAAAACAATCTCAGCCAAATGATTTTTCGTTTGGCTGAGATTGTTTTGTGTTAATAATCCGGAAAGTTTGCGGCTTATTGCACGGCCAATTTGCGAATGGCGTCGCCGGCTTTCACGATATAGATGCCTTTAGGCATGTTCGACAGGTCCATACGGTCGGTATGGGCGGCATTCATCAGCAGTCCGTTGGCATTATATACCTTGATGTCGGTAGCTTCGTTCAGCACCACGCGGTTGCCCTCGAAGAAGATGCGGGACTTCGGGGCTACGGTTTCCTTGATGTTCACCGTGCTGTTGGTCGGAGTGGTCACGCGAATGCCGTGGATATACATGGTAGATGTTGAGGCTGAACGGAAATATCCATAAACAGGATTATTTGATTTTAGTTTGAAATAAGGTTCATTCCCATTGTCTAGTTCCTCAATGCCTTCCCAAACTCCTAATCCAGGAGTAAAAAGCGGAGTCCAAGTTGCTTTTTTAGCTGAAATCAAAGTGTAGTCTGTGAATTTAGTGTTGGGGTCAGTCGTACCAGACATATGTACATAGCCAGATCCTTCGCAAGACAAGGAAAGGCTGAAAGTGGCACATGAAGGCATAAGTACTACAATCCCTCCGCCATCCATATTGGAAAATGCACCTAACCCTGTTGCTGGAGGTAACATAATAGCTCCCGTTTTTGCACCCTCTGCACCCACTTCACCTCCAGCTCCGGCTCCTGTGTAGGTGGCATCAGCACTGGGTTCTGGATAATTGGGGTATTGCGGCGCGGGTACAAGTTGGATGGGTTTGCCTACAGGGTCTACTGTAAATCCGGTAGAAGTCGTACGGCATGGACCGACATATTTGTCGATTTTTTCATCTGTGTCAAACCATAACCATCCATCTGAATCTACGTCATAGAATAAATTATATTCTTGCGCTTTTGTACCTATGGTACAGACTAATCCTAAAAATAATGTACTGATAATCTTTTTCATTCTTTTCCTTTTTTTAGTTTTTACTCATTTTCTTATCACATATATTCTATACTTCTGTCCATTCTGGGTTCTGTTCTATTTCATGATACCGAATTTCATCCCACGGGATAGGTAAATAATATTGTTTCTTTTGGAATACTCGTACCATTGCCGGGAAGCGGTCCATGTTACTAATAGTATATCGGGTAGGTTGGTTTCCCCTTACCACGATTTTCATAGCCTTGATGGGGTTACTTTCTCCATTCAGCTTTTCCTCAGCTATGCCCCAACGGAAAAAATCCCAATATGAAGTTTCTTCAAAGGCCAGTTCCACGCGGCGTTCATTCACCAGTTTCTCCCATGTGAGCGAGGGCAACTCGTCCATGTGCGCACGGCGGCGGATGGCGTTCACTTGGGTACGTGCCGCTTCTGTGTTGCCCAACCGGAACATTACTTCTGCATAATCCAGCAATACTTCCGCATAACGCCAGATGATGTAATTCTGGCTGCTGGCGTAGGCTTCGTCGTTGTTGATTTGTTGTTTTTCGTTGACGAACTTGCCCATATAGTAGCCCGTGCGGGTCACGGCTGCTGTGGTGGACGTGCCGTAGGCCGTCAGATCCTCTCCCGGGATTTCGTTGTTGCCTTCGCGTGTGTAGTGTATGTCCATGACATGCCCGTTATAGGTGGAGCCGTCATACAGGATATTGGCGTAGAAGCGGTAGTCGCGTCCCACATAAGGGTGCTGTGCATCGTAAGTGAGGCCGGCGCGCATGCCATATTCATCCACATGGTTCTGCGTGGGCGTATAAGCGGCCGTCGTGCCCGTAAAGTGGGGAGCGGCGGCATCACGATCCAGTTTATGGCCGAAGCCCGTGTCGTAATTGCCGTCGTCAGAGTGCTGTACTTCAAGAATGGATTCCTTGCTGTTCTTGGTGAGGAATATGTTCCGGTATTCTTGTTTGATACTTTCTTCATCCGTTCCGGCTATCTGTATCAAGTCGTAGTGCTGCAAGCCCATGAGGGTTTCGTAGGCTACCCGTGCCGAGTCGAGCATGTCGTGAGAACGGTCGTCGCTGAAGCCCAGATACGTTTTTTCCTGATTCTGAAATACGTCGCTCGAAGCCCATTGGAATGTTTTAGCCACCAGCATGAGAGCTGCTCCTTGGGTGATGCGCCCCTCGTCCGTAGCATCATATTCCAAAGGGAGGACGGTGGCGGCAGCCCGGGCGTCGTCCACGATGGCCCGTACCATTTCTTCGTATGAGGCCCGCGGATATTTCCGGCTGTCATTCAACGGGTCGAGAGGCTCTTGGATGAGCATTACCCCGCCGAACTGCCTCCAGAGCATATAATAATAGTAGGCGCGGAAGAAATGTGCCTCGCCCAATATACGCTGTTTTTGGCTACCTTCGGCAATCTCGCCTTGGTTGACAAACAAGCGGTTTACGGACTGTATCTGTGTATAGTAGTTCGACCATTGTACTTGCGCCCAGTTGGTGATTTCTTTGGTGTTGCTTTTCAGTAAATCACCGTAACCGGCATTGTAATAGTCGTTCTTGGAGGGCACTATCTGATCGCCGAACCAGGGCATGTAGTAACGCGAAGCGCTTTTGACCAAAGCGATGGTCGTGGGAACGTAAGTAGAGAAGCCGGAGTTCATGTTCCGATACCATGGCAAGACATACTCGTCCAAAAGCATGGGGTTCTTCCAGATGTCTTTTTCCGACATCTTGTCTACGGGTGTGTCGCGGAACAGGTCGTCGCAGCCCGTGAAAGCGGTGAGTCCGGCGGCAAACAATCCGCAGAGGATATATTTTTTGAAAATCGCGATTAAGCGAGAACAGAGGCAAGCTTGCTTGGCTATGCCGAGTGTAAACGATTTATGCAAATCCATAACGATTCGTTTTAAGAAGTTAGACTTAGAAACCTAAATTCAAGGTGATTCCGTAAGAACGTTGGATAGGATAGCCGCGCAACGATTCCGGGTCCATCCCCAAGTCGCTGAGTGAAGACCAAGTGACCAGGTTACTGCCTTGCAAGGCAATGCTGGCCGACGTCAACTTGAGTTTCTTCAGCACGGCCGGTTGCAGGGCGTAGCCCAATGATAGGGATTTCAGGCGCAGAAAGTCGCAGTCTCTTACCCAGAAAGTTGACTCTTTACGGTTGTTGTCATTAGCCGTGGCAAATTTGATGCGCGGCAGTGAGGCACCGGGATTGTCCGGTGTCCAGGTATCCGTCAGATGGTATTTCTGGAACCGCTGTAAGCTTCCGCTGTTCGTGGTGTAAAGCTCCTTGATGTTCTGTTGGTAACCTGTGGCGCCTTGGAACATGACGTTGACGAAAAATCCTTTGTAACTTGCACCGAGGCGCAGACTGAAATTAAAGTCCGGGTTGGAAGAATTTTTCACGTAAATCAAGTCTTTAGTGTCGAGTACGTGATTGCCGTCCTGGTCTTTGTACTTGATGTCGCCGGGAGCCAATGTGGCGTTGCCCTGTCCGTCCTGATCGAGCGGCCAGTTGTCAATCTCTTCTTGCGACTGGAACAGGCCTTCGGCTTCATACATCGACCATACCATGCTGCTGCGTCCCACACGGCGCAGGTTAGGAGTAACGCTCGACTCATCGCCGAAATCCAGATATTTGTCCTGACTCTTGGCCAGTGTCAGATCTACGTTGTACTTCACCTTGCCGACGGTGTTGCGGTGGGTCAATGTCAAGTCCCAACCCCAGGCTTTCAGTTTGCTGAAGTTCATGTTGGGCACGTTGCCGTCCACGCCGGTCGAGGGCGGGTAGAGATAGGACGGGGCGGCTGTGATTTTGTCCGTTTCGTAACGCCAATAGTGTTCGAAGGTAAGGCCGAAGCGGTTGTCCCAGAAGCCTAAGTCGGCAGCGATGTTATAGTCGTGCGACTTTCCCCACGTCAGTTCGGGATTGGGATAATTGCCTGTAGACATGATGATGCCCGGACGGTAATTACCTCCGATGTTATAACCCTCTCTTGTAGACTCTATATAAGTGAGTAGGTAAGAGTACTCTCCGACCAGTCCGTCGTCGCCGAGCAGACCTGTGGAAGCCCGGAATTTGACATTGGAGAGCACTTTTTGTTTCCAGTTTTTGAAGAACGTTTCGTTAGACAGCACCCACGAGGCCGATACCGAAGGGAAGAAGCCCCACCGATGATCGGGGTGGAAATAAGTGGAACCGTCTACACGGAAACTGGCTTCCACAAAGTAACGGTAGTCATAACCGTAGTTCAGTCGTCCGATGAGGGACGCACGCTGGTTGTAAGTCTCGCTGCCCAACAGACGTGCGGTCACGGCTGTCCCGATCGTTTCCGGATAGATGCTGGCGTTCTGGTTTTCGCCCGTCATGTATTGGTTGTGCGTCTGTTGGTAGTTGGCTACGAGCATGGCGCCTACGTCGTGTTTGGCGGCAAACGTACGGTTATAATTTATTCCGGCTTCATAAAGCTGGTTGTCTACGAAACGGTCGATTTGTTCGATGGAGACTTTGGCGGTCGGGTAGACCGTATTCGGGTCGGTATCGAACTGTCCCGTCTGCTGGTCGTAGGTGTAAAGCGTAACGGGTTTGTCGAAGGTCTTCTCCATGCGGGTATTGTTGTCGAACGTAGCCCGGGCATAGACAGAGAGGCCTTTCACCCAAGGCAGCTCCCAACGCAAATTGGCCGTAATGGTGTTCATCTTTCCCGTGTCTTTGATGTAGCCTCCAAGGCCTTCCACGTTGATGAGCGGGTTGCTGCCGTCCACGCTGGCCAGATAGCCATTGTCAAACCGCAATACCTGGAGGGGAGAGGAGTTGTAGGCGTTGTCGATGGTCGTATAACTGGAATTCTTGCTGTTGGAGCGCGAACCGGTAATGTCGAGCGAGAGCACAAGTCCTTTGGTCAGTGTAGCATCCAGTTTGGCTGAATAGTTGAAACGGTCGCGGTTGACTCCGCTGTACAAACCTTTGGAATGGGTATATCCGCCCGAGATGTAGTATTTTACGTATTGGTTACCTCCGTTGGCCGATACGCTGTGCGTAGTGGTATAGCCCACGTTGTCCAGATAATCCAGCAGGTTTTCATCGCCGTACACGTTCGGATTGGAGTGCGTGCGTATCATTTCCAACTGTTCGGGAGTGTAGGCCGCGTTGGCCGTACCCGGCGTATTCTCCACAGCACGGTTGTAGAGCTTGGCGTATTCGTAGGCATCGAGGAAGTCCGGCAATTGTGTGGCTTGCTGGATATTCATCTGGCCTCGGTAGTTGACCGACACTTTTTGGTTGCCGGACGCCCGTTTGGTCTGTACTAAAATCACCCCGTTGGCGGCGCGGGCACCGTAGACCGCTGCGGCAGCGGCATCTTTCAGGATGGAGATGCTTTCTATGTCGTCAGGATTCAGGTCGGACAGACGCATTTCCCCGTCGCTGGTGGTCGTACCGAAACGCGGTACGCCGTCGATGACAAGTAAAGGAGAATTATTGATACCCCGGATATGCAGGTTAGCTTCCTTGGCACTACTCGGGTCACCGGTGGTTTGCATGACCTGCAGACCGGCCACCTGACCGTAAAGGGCTTCGTCGAGATTGGCCGTCGGCAGGCTCAGCAGGTCTTCGCTCTTGATGGTCTCGATGGAGCCGGTGAGCGAAGCTTTCTTTTGTGTACCGTATCCTACTACGACGAGTTCGTCCAGATCCTGTGCGTCGTCTTCCAACGTGACTACCAGGTTTTTCTGTCCGGGTTTGATTTTGATGGTCTGGGTTTTGTATCCGAGGAATGAGATGACCAGTTCCGTTCCTGTTTCCGGAATCGAAAAGTTACCGTCCAGATCGGTTACGGCTCCTCCCTGTGCATTCTTCCATTTGACGTGGGCTCCGATGACAGTCTCGCCTCCGCGGTCTATCACCTTGCCTTTCAATATGGGTTGTGGAGTTTGTGCCGCCAGTTCCCCGGCCAGACATAAGGCGCCGATAAACAGCGCAGTTATTCTTTTTCCCATGGTGTAGTGCTTTTAATTGGCAAATGTCCGCTCGATGAGCAGAATCTGATAATCGTAGAAATCTTTAGTGGAACCGGTTGCAGCGGCGCGGCGCGACTTATAAAGGCTGAGCACCTTGCGCAAGCGTCCGGTCATGAGAGCGCCGATTTGTTCCTTTGTCAGCGTGGGCAGTCCGAAGTTGATACGGGCAAACTCGTTGCCGTGACTCATGCCGCAAGAGCAAGGGAAGCTTGAAGTCATTTCGTCGAAAGCATCTTCCGGTGTCGCTGGTTGGCCGATGGCGCCTGTGTGGAGTGCGGCCGCATCTCCCGTGAGGCTTGTCGAGGCCTTTGCCGTAGGAGCCAGTCCCGTATTTTTCAACATGAGGGCGATGGCCGCGGCTTGCAAGCTCTGTTCGGCATCAGACAAACGGCCTCCGGTCGGGGCCTTGAAGAGGGCTGTGGTGACCTCGTTCAGATATTCGTCGAGCCGGAAATTGTGTACCGGATCCACGAGACCGCCTTCTTGAATACGGTAAAGTGTGGCCGAGTTGATGAGTGAGCTGACAATCATGGTCTGCAATTTGTCGTTTACGTTCATGTTGATTTCAAATTTACCGATCAGCTCTTTCACTGTCAGCCACTCGTTGTAGGTACGGGCTTGTTCCAACAACCAAAGCATGGCTTCACGCTGCCGGTCGCGGTCGATATAGTGTTTGGAGGTTTCCTTGCCGTCGCCTTGCCGTATCTCTTCGTAACGGATACCTCCGATATAAGGCATGACGTGGCGCAGGTAGCGGGTGTATTGGTTGACGATCTCACGGTACATGTTTTCCATCTCGTCGTAACGTTCGCCGCGTTCCATGTTCCATGCTTCGAGGTTTTGCATCAGAATCTTGAGGTTGCTGATGCCGTAGTCGCCGGCTTTGATATGGTCGTTGCCCAAGTCCTCCGTTTGGTCGGTCGGGTCCACGGTGCCGAAAAGCTGTTGTGCTCCGAATTCATACATGGGGTCTCCGGCCTTTTCGGCTATCCACTGGTCCAATGTCGGTTTTTCGGATTCGGGAGTCGAGGCACCGGGAATCAGACGGTAGCCCCAGTTGATGGCGTGGATGTCGTACACACCCAATACGGGTGGTGTCAGTTTCACCCCCCGTTCTACATCGCCCGGCTGGGCGACGAAGTTGTTGCGGGCGTAGTCCATGATACTCGGTGTCGTACCGTACTTCTGTGTGAAAGAGGGACTGCGTAACGAATCTACGGGGAAGGAGTAGCTTGCCCCCATATTGTGCATGAGGCCGAGCGTGTGACCGATTTCGTGAGCGGCTGCATAACGGATGGATTCGCGCATCACGTCGTCGTCGAATACCTGGCAACGTACTCTTGGGTCTACCGCTCCTGTCTGTACGAAACGCCAGTTGTGGAGCAGAGAAATGATGTTGTGGTACCAAATGACGTCACCGGTAAGGATTTCGCCCGTACGCGGGTCCACATGGCTGGGTCCCATGGCGTTGGCTGTGGCTGTTGCAGCGTATTTGAAGCAACTGTAACGCATGTCGTCCGGGTCGAAGTCCGGGTCGTTTTTAGGATAATCCACAGCTTTGATGGCGTTTTTGAAACCGGCGGTCTCGAAAGCTGTGTTCCAGTCTTCTATTCCCTGATGGATGGCCGTGCGCCACTTTTCGGGGAAAGCGGAATCTACGTAGAACACGATGGGTTTCTGCGGTTCCACCAGTTCGCCTTGGAAGTATTTGTCCAAGTCCTCTTTCTTCGGTTCCAAACGCCAACGATGGATGAATGTGCGCCGGATGAGGCGGTCTTGTTCCGAAGTGTATATGCTCTTGTCGGAGTAGAAAAAACCTACGCGATTGTCTTGCAGGCGCATCGGCATCGGGTCGTCAGGCAATGCGAAGAGCGAACGGTGCATGATGACCGAGTAAGGTTGGCCGAGCGGGGTGAGGGTGAATGAAAGACGGCTCTTGATTTCGATGTTTTCCGGGAAACATTTCGAGCTGACGATACCGGAGGCATCCGGCACGAAAGTTCCTTTGAGCGAGTTGGCCCCTCCGAGCAATTTGCTTAACGGATTATCAGTCTTGATAGGACTGATGGCTTTTTCGTTGGCACCGAAGAAGGCCGTGACGTCGATCACCACGTTCTTTCCGTTTTGAGCCGCGATTTTAAACCCTTTCAACACGGGGTCATAAAAGTTCTTGTCGAAAGCCGACTCTATAGGGTCTGTCCCCGCTACGATGTCGCTGCTTTGTATTTGGTGTATGTACACGTTTCGTTCGTCCTTGCTGAAGCGAATCAATAAAGGCTGTGTGGCAATCTGTCCGGCTACGAAATCTCGCGTGTTGCTCGTAGCCGCTACACGGTTGGCCAGGATATAGGTGCGCCCGAAAGCGGAGTCCGGGATTTCGAAGTAAAGTTTTCCTTCTTTGGCATTGTATAAGGTGGTGAACAAGCCTTTCTGTACAGCGGCGTTCTTAGTCACTTTTTTATAATCGGCATTGACGGAGTCTTTTACCAGTGCTGCTATTGCATTCTTGTTCTTTTTGCTCTTTCTTTTGGCCTCAGTCGGCTGGCAAACAGCCAGGGTGGCCAACAAGACGAAAGCTATTCCTGTACCTTTTCTCATGATCGTCTTATTTTTGAATGATTGATTTGTAGACAGTAGAAGATAAGAGAGGAGGATGAGAACTTGTCTTACCCTCCTCTCCGGTATATGTGTTGTATTATTGAGCGTTTACTTTACATGAAATGTGATTCGCTTTTACAATATACAAGCCCGGTTCGAGACTGAAGTTTACGGCATTTCCGGTTGAAGTCTGTACGGCAATGGTCTGTCCGGACAGGTTGTAAACCTTCACATCGCAACCGTTTGCCAGTCCCGTTATCAGGACGTTGCCGCGTGTGGCCGTAATGACAGGAGTATTGTGGCGTGTGCCTTCTATGCTGCTTCCGCCTTCTACGAGTGTGGTTGTGGTCTTGAACGTATTTGAACCGCTGAATTTCGGGAATGCGGCGGTGGTCATTTCGCAGTACACGGGCACGTCTTGTTTCACCAAGAACGTGAACACGCCCTCCTCTTCGGTGTAGTCTGTTCCGGCCACGAGAGCCTCGCCGTCTTCGGTCAACCAAGTATAAGTGGTTTTTACTTTGCAATCAAGCAGTCCGGAGATATTGTCCTGTGCCGAGAGGTCTACGGTCTCGCCCGCTTTTACTTCCGCTGCAATCTGCATGGCATTTTGTGGGGCATAGGTGTAAGTGTTGCAACCCAATGCAGGAAGAGTGGCGAGTGTGAAGTTGTTCTTGCTGCAATTCACGCTTTTGGTCACGTTGTCAGCCTTGAGTTCCGTCAGTTGGTTGTTCATGCAGAACAGCGAACCTAACTCCTTGCACGCCGTCACGTCGAGCGAAGTCAGTTTGTTTCCGTTGAGGCTGACGTAGGTCAGTTTGGTGTTGTTGCTCAGGTCTATGTCCGCAATCTGATTGTTCAGTATGTACAGGCTTGTGAGTTCTGTGTTCTTGCCCAGGTCGATTCCCGTGAGTTTGTTGTCGCTCAGTGTCAGCTTGTTGAGCGCGGTGTTTGCCGCGAGGTCGATTTCCGTGAGTTCCATGTTCTTTGCGTCCAAGGTTTTGAGCATGGTGTTTGCAGAGAGATCCAGTGCCGTGATGGGGTTGTTGTAGCAGTTCAGCACTTCCAACGCCGTGTTTTTGCTCACGTCGAGTATCGTCAGTGCGTTGGTATACACGTTCAGTTCACGGAGGTCGGTGGCCGCTGATGTGTTGATGGCAGTCACTTGTGCGCCGTCCACACGTGAGTCGCAGCCGAAGACTGAGATTTCACGGGCGTAGATTTTGATGTGGCCCTCTCCTGCGGGTGTACCGGTTACGGTGGTAGTCGTACCGTATTCGTCTGCCATTGCGATAACCTCACTGGCCACCCGTTTGCCGTCGCCCCAGTCCACGATGATGCGGTTGGCTTCGGTCGTAGAAGCGAAAGTCAGGTTACGTTCGTTTCCGTCTACCTGTGCTGTGAGTGTCAAGTAGAGTTCCGGTTCGGTTTCCACGGTCACGTTTTCCGTCTTGAATATATTGGCGTCGGCGAAGTCCGGGAAAGCGGCTGTGGCCATTTCACAATAAACAGGTTCGTCGAAAGCTTTCAGGAACGTGAATACGCCGTTCTCCACGGTGTAGTCCGTGCCTTCTTGCAGTTCGGTGTCGCCAGTCTTCCATACGAATGTGGTCTTTTGTGCTTCGGCAGCCAGTCCGGTGAGGTTGTCCTGTGCGGAAAGGTCTATCGTCTCACCGGGCCAGATACGCTGGGCGACGGGCATGCCTTTTTGCGGGGCATAAATGAAATATTTGCTTCCCGGCAATGGCAGGTTGGCGAGCGAGAGGCGGTTGTCGGAGCAATTCAATCTGGTTTTGACGCTTCCCACTTTGAGCGAGGTAATTTCGTTGCCGTTGCAGAAAACTACGCTTAACTTATCGCACATAGACAAATCCAACGTGCTTAATTTGTTGGATTGTATATTGACTGTGGCCAAAGCCGTGTTTTGGCTCAGGTCTATCTCGCTCAGCAGGTTGTTGTTGATGTTGAGCGTGTTCAGTTCCGGGTTGGCCGAAAGGTCGATGGATTCAATCTGGTTGTCGTTCAGCATCAGTTTTTTGAGAGCCGTGTTCTTTGTCACGTCGATTTCCGTAAGCGACATGTTGGTTCCGTCGAGCGAGGTCAGTTGGGTATTGGCCGAAAGGTCGAGTGAGGTGATAGGATTATTGCTGCACACCAACTCTGTCAAATTCACATTCTTGCTCACGTCGAGGGTCGTGATTTCATGAGTGTTGCAAGTCAACTTGGTCAAGTCCGTGGCTTTTGTTACGTCCAAGGCCGTAAGTTTGGTACCGTCATTGGCTGCATAACTACAGTCGAGCACCACAAGTTTTTCGCCATAAACACTGATTTTGCCTTCTCCTAAAGGAGTGCCTGTCACTGTGGTGGTAGTCCAACCATCGTCAACGGCTATTTCTTCAGTCTCAACCAAATTTCCGTCTCCCCAGTCTACTTTGAATTTGTGACCAGCTTCGGAAACGGCGAAGTTCAGAGTCAATGGCTTGCCTTCCACCTTGGCGGTAAGCGTGATGGCCGGTTCGTTTTGTGCATAAGTGATGATGCCGAACATGGCGAATAGAATAGAGAGTAGATACTTCTTCATAAACGTTTGTTTTTAATTAGAAAATAGTTTTTAGCCTCTTTTTGTCCGCTTTTATTCTTTCTGCGAACCGGTTGCTCTCTTAGTAAGAGAGCGATTGCATAATTATGCAATCCTATAACACCCTCAAAGATAAGCAAAAGGACGAAATCCGCAAAACAAAATGCCTGTTTTAATGCAACAAAGACTATAATTAAGTTCACCAAATAAGCATTTGACTCTTCATTTTGTAAGTGTAACTGCCCGTTGTAAATGAAATGTCGCTCTCTTACTAAGAGATAGACTTTCAATGTACTCTTAATCAACTTGTATGGTGAAAGGACAAAACTGTTCGAAATGTATCCGGTTTATGCGAATAAGGACTTTTGAAGCCGTTTTTACATCCCGGAATAGAAAAAAAGAAAGTAAATCACGGCATCGTATGGAAAAATGAATATCTTTGCGGATAGTATCAATCAAATGCCGAACGGTTATGGTGAAAGTTTATTCTTGTAGGTTTTTTCTTTTGTTTCTGGCTTTGTGTGGCCTGATTCCGGTCTGGGCGGAAAAGAACAAGGGAGATTTAAGTAATTTGGTTTGTTTCGTGCGTTTCTTAGACGAAGATAACGACGAGATGTTCGAGCGTCCTTTTTCTGCGTACGAACAGTTGTTTAATGACGACACGCAGGGGGCGAACTCCGTATACAACTATTTCCGCGAGGCTTCTTACGGGCAACTTGCCTGGAAGAGCAGTTTCTTCCCGGAAGCGGTGGACGGCCGGGTCATATCCTATCGTGCCAGCCGGGAGAGGGGATATTATAAGGAGAAAAGCTCGATTAATGAACTCGGTTATGAGGACGACGTGGACAAGGCGGCACGCGAGCAAGCCCTCATACGCGAAGTGGCGGCCTGGCTTTCCGATGCGCTTCCGGAGGACGCGTCGTTGGACGCGGACGACGACGGCATCGTAGACAACATGTGTATCGTGTTGAGCGGACGTTCGGAGTTGAGCAACCGCCATTTGTTGTGGCCGCACCGTTCCGACCTGGCTTTGCCCGATGAAAAGGCCATATATATAAAAGGTAAGAAACTGGTCGGTTACCTGATGGTGTTCGATGATGCGAACGGTTGGGCGTCGCTGGAACCCGTGCCGTTGAACACCGGAGTGATTTGCCACGAAATGTCGCATTCCTTGGGGACGTACGACCTCTACCACGTGAACGACGACCTGAATCCCGTGGGTGTCTGGGATTTGATGTCCGACAACCTGCTCGTCCCCCAGCAGATGTCGGCTTATACGAAGTACCGCTATTGCGGCTGGATAGACGAGATTCCGGAGATTTCGGAACCGGGCACATACGTGTTGAATCCGGTCGGGGGAGAGAAGAAAGAGAATGTGGCTTATAAAATCAGGCCCATCGGTTCCGAAGAATATTTTGTGGTGGAATACCGCCGCAAGGAGGGCAGCACGTTCGACAGCGGACTGCCGGAATCCGGCCTGTTGGTTTACCGCATCAATCCGGCTTATACGGGCGGTAACGTGAACTACAACGGGACAACCCGTCTGGACGAAGTATACGTTTTCCGGCCGGGCGGTACGACAACTGCCGACGGGAACATAGAAAAAGCGGCTTTCAGCGAGGAGAGCGGGCGTACGGCTTTTGGAGGCGACGCGGAAGTGAAGCCTTTTTACAGCGACGGTACGGTGGCACGCTTTGCCCTGACGCATATCTCATCGTGTGGCGAAACCCTTTCGTTCAATTTGGAGAACCTGGGACATCAGATCAAACTGTCCGAAGAAGCCGTAACGCTTGGCGGCGTGGCGGGCGATAAGCTCGAGCTTTCGGTGGAGGCTGATGTAGACTGGACTGTGTCTGGTTTACCCGATTGGTTGAAACTGGCACCGCAGCAGGGAGAAGCGGGAAAGACTACCGTCACGTTGGAAACCCTGACCGAAAACGCCACGGCACAGACGCGCAAGGCGGAACTGGCCTTCACTTCGCCTTCGGATGCCGGACTGAAAACCATATTGACCGTACATCAACAGTCTAATGTCATTCTGCCCCCGTCCGGCTTGTCCGCCCGCGTGACGGAGGACGGGAAGGTGGAATTGGCATGGACGGCTCCGCAAGAGGGTGCTCCCGTGTTGTCAGACGGTTTTGAAGATACGGCCAATCCCAACGGTTGGGTCATTCAAAATGCCGGTGACAGGGGGTGGACGTGGCAGGAGGCTGCCAAGAACTATATGCCTTACAGCGGGAATTATTCCATGTACATGAAGAGTGCGTGGGAGGATGCGCATCAGGACGAACGTCTCATCTCTCCCGTGTTCGCTTATGGCCGTGAATTGTCATTCTGGAGTAAGTCTATTGCTCCGCAGAAAAACGTCAAGGAGCAATACTATTATGTGGAAGTGAGTACCGACGGTGGGGAAACATGGACACCGGTATACGACTTAATCAAAGACTGCGATGTGCTGAACCAATATGTGAAAATCACCATCGACCTCTCCGCTTACCAATCCGATCGCATGCGCGTGGCTTTCCATGCTTACGACACGAACGATGTCGGGTTGTCTTACTGGTGGCAAATCGACGACGTGGAGATTTATTCCGCTCCTTCGGAAACCATGGTAGAAGGATATGCCGTGTACCGCAACGGAATAAAGTTAGGCGAAACGCCGGACGTGACCTTTACGGATGCCGAACCGCTTGCCGGTGAAAACATTTATACCGTACGGGCTATCGGGCGTTTCGGCGAGACCTCCGATTCGGAAGCCGCCGTATTGATGTATGACCCTTCCGGCGTGGAAACGGTAGGGATGATACCGGACGTGACGGTCGGGACAGCACAAGGGCGCGTTGTGGTGCAGTCGTCCGTCCCGTTGGAACAGGTGCGTCTCATGACGGTGGGAGGCATGCAGGCCGCCCTTGCCCGTCCCAAAGGAAATGTATGTATTTTTGATGTGTCCGGGATGAGCCGTGGCCTCTACCTTGTCGTCAGCGAGACCGAAGGGGACGGAACGCCTGTCGTGCGAAAGGTTATCTTGAAGTAAAAGAGCAGGTTAAGCCCTCTTTGAAGCACCTTTCAAAAGGGTACTTGGTTACTCTCTGGAGAGAGGAAAATCAATCTCAGCCAAATGAAAAATCAATCTCAGGCGATTGAAATTTCGTTTGGCTGAGATTCGTTTTACGTTCGGCTGAGAATGATTTATGGCCCTCTGTAGAGGGCTATCGGTAGATGAGGAATGTCAAATTTTCGGGACGGAAAAGCTCCTGTGCCACGGCATGAAGGTCTTCCGCCGTCAACCCGTCTATCTTTTGGTACAGACGGTTCAGGTCGCGTGCCCGGTCATAATGCAGGAACGTCTTTCCCATGGCCAGCGCCACGTTTTCAAAGTTGTCGTAAGAGATGCCTATCTGGCCTTTGATTTGCCGTTTGGCGGTTTCCAACGCATGGGGAGCCAACGGGGCTTCGGCCAGCCGCCGCAGTTCTTTCAGCACAAGCCGACGGCAACGGGTCACGTCGTGAGGGTCGCAGCCGAAATATACGCTCCACAATCCGGTGTCGGTGTAAGTGGTCATGACGCTTTCCACCGTATATACGAGTCCGTGCTTCTCGCGCAGACTCAGGTTGAGGCGTGAGTTCATGCCCGGGCCTCCCAGGATATTGTTCAGTAGGTAGAGACTCAGGTGGCGCGGGTCGCGGGCACTGTAGGCCCGTGCGCCTATCATGACGTGTGCCTGATGGGTGTCTTTGTGCAGCGTGACGGTCTGGGGGCGGTATTCCGGTACAGCCGTGCGTGCGGCATCGTTCCTGTCAGGCCGGGCAGGGGAAACGTCGGTTTGGAGGAGCGTCTGGAAAGGATGGCCTTCGGGCAAGGAGGAAGCCACCCGTTTCAGGGCTTTGGTGATTTCCCGGCAGGCATGTGTCGGTTCGATGCGTCCGTAGACGAAGAAAACCATCCGGTCGGGACGGTACAGCCGCCGGGCGAAACGTTGGATGTCCTCGCTGCGGAATCCGCGCAGGCGTCCGGCTTCGCCCAGGATGTTACGTCCCAAAGGGTGGCCGCAAAAAATCAGATTCTCGAAATCGTCGAAAATCAATTCGGAAGGCGAGTCGTTGTAGCTTTCTATTTCGTCGATGACCACCTCCACCTCTTTGTTCATCTCTGTTTGGGGATAGGTGCTGCCCAACACGATGTCGGCCAGCAGGTCCACGGCGCGTGCGAAGTGTTCTTTCAGGAAAGCCGTGTAGTAAATGGTTTCCTCTTTGCCCGTGTAGGCGTTCAAGTCCCCTCCTACGCTTTCCATGCGGTTCAGGATATGCCAGGAGCGGCGCCGGTGCGTCCCTTTGAAAGTCAGGTGCTCGCAAAAGTGTGCCAGCCCGTTTTCGTCCGGCAGTTCGTCGCGTGTACCGGCATCGACGGCGATGCCGCAATATACCACATCCGTAGCCGAAGGGGCACAGATGACGCGCATGCCGCAGGGAAGGGTATGGGTATAGGGAACTGCCGAAGCGGGAGATGTTGTTGTCATGTCGTTATGCTTTGTGTTTAGCCGCACAAAGTTACTGCAAACCGCGGGAAAGGAAAAGGAAACAGGCCGTTATTTGCATAAATCGCTCCCACTCGGCAGACTTCGAGCAAGCTCGGTCTGCGCTCGCTTAATCGCGATTTTCTTTTTATTCCGTTTGCTGTCCGTCTTTGCCTGTCTGTTTTTGATGTTTAGTAGATGAGAGCCGGACATGGCAATCTTCCTTTATGACCCAGTTCAGTTTTCGAATTCCAATATGGCCCGCAGTTGTGCTGCCGCAGTGTAGTTCCCGTTGGTGTTGATGCAATGTACGGCCGGCTGAAGGGTGAAATGGTTGCATACGGGAAAGCTTCCGGTCAGTTCTACGTCGGTTTCCCGGCCGTCGGCATAGAGGGCACGGTTGACCACCAATCCCACTTGGGTCATTCGGGGCGGAATGTTACTCCAGATAAGCCCCGCTCCCCAGTAATGACGGCATGTGCTGCGTGAAGCCGGCGACGTGCCACCCTGCCACATGGCTCCCAAATGGCTTTCGCCGACATGCAGGAGGGGTTGTTCTATCAAAGTCCACAAAGCGTAATTGAAAGTTTTGTCGGCGGATGTTTCGGACGGACTGGAGCCGAGGGCATATCCCACGGCGTAATATCCATGATGGCGGTCTTCTTCGCCGATGTGGTAGGACAGGCTGCCGATGTTGAACATCCCGTCGCTACGGGGACAGAAACGGAACTGACGGTTGATACGGTCGCTGGCCACGCCGTTGTAGAGGCTTTCGCGAAAGGTGAGACCTGGCAAGGGGGAGAATTCCGTGTGCAGGCAAAGGGCTGCCAAAGGATAAGTGGCTAACGGGAAGTTGGCCGACAAGATGGGGAAGTTTCCGTGCGAGGCGTTGGTGAAAAGAGCTGTGAATGGGGTCGTAAAGTGGTCCATGTCGATATTTCTCAGTCCGGCATATACGGAACCCTTGTCACCGATGTTTTGCCGGATTCCCGCTTCGATGAGACGGAAGGCCTTGTCCGGACCGGCATCTATACAACTGAATGCTTGTAAGTCTCCGGCTACCGGAATCCCCAGATTGTAAGTAGAAATGGCTGCGGTTTCCAGTTGTGCGTTTTTCCATAGTCCGGTTTCTGCCGAGACTTCAAGCAGGTTACACCAGCCGGTTTTCCCGTCGGTGATGTTCCACAGTCCTTCGGTCGTTCCGGAGATTTCCCATTTTACCCGTTGGCAGAAAAGTGGAGACTGCATGCCAGTCATTGTGGCACACGTCCAAAAAGCAAAGCGCAGGAATGCGCTCTGTGCGAAAAGTTTTTGAATCATAAAATGTAGTGTTTCGTTGGAAGTGATAAAAAAACTTTCCGGTGAGGCGGTTTGCGCTCAGACCTCCTTGCCGGAAAGTTTTATGTTTTGTTTAAAAGAGCAATGCCAAGCGGTAGACGGCAAAAGCCGTCACGTAGGCCAATAGGGTAGTGTATGCCGCCGTAAAAATGGCCCACTTCCATGTGCCGCTTTCTCCTTTGACGGCTGCAATCGTAGCCAGACAAGGGAAATAAAGCAGTGCGAAGATCATGTAACTCAATGCGGCTTCGGGTGTGGTGTGCTGGCTTAGTATTTGCGCCAGGCGGGTCTGCGAAGCGTCTTCGGTGGTTTCCGGTTCCGCGTCTTCGGCCGCGCAGTTGTACAACACTCCGAGTGTGCTGACCATCAGTTCTTTTGCGCCGACACCGGCTATGATACCTACGCCCATTCGCCAATCGTAACCTAACGGACGGATTACCGGTTCGATGGCATGGCCTATCCGGCCCATGTAGGATTGTTCCTGTTGTTCGGCTTCTGTCAGTTCACCGTTTCCCGTGGGGAAATGTCCTAAAGCCCAAATCACGATGCTGGCCACCAAGATGATGCCTCCCATCTTACGTAAGTATTGGCGTCCTTTCTCCCACGTATGGCGGCAAACACCGCGCGAACTGGGCAGGCGGTAAGGAGGGAGTTCCATGACGAAATGGCTTTCATACCGACGCATGAAGATCTTGCTGAATACCCATGCTACAAACAAGGCCATACCCGTCCCGAACACGTAAAGGCAGAGCATGACGGTGGAGGCGTTTTGGGGAAAGAATGCCCCGGCAAATACTACATACACCGGAATGCGTGCGCTGCATGAAATCATCGGAGTGACCAGCATGGTAATCATACGGCTTTTGGGATTTTCTATCGTACGGGTAGCCATGACGGCCGGTACGTTGCATCCGTAACCCATCAGCATGGGAATGAAGGATTTTCCGTGCAGTCCCAGTTTGTTGAACAACGGGTCGGCCAACATGGCGGCACGTGCCAAATAGCCCGAATCTTCCAATATGGAGATGAAGAAATAAAGAATCAGGATGTTGGGCAAGAAGACAATGACGCTGCCCACGCCGCCTAATATGCCGTCGCAAACCAAAGCTTGCAGCGTGCCTTCGGGCATTTGGCTCTCGCAAAGGGCGGTGAGCCACGCCACACCGTTGTCTATCCAGTCCATGGGATATTGTCCGATGGTGAACGTGACCCAAAAGATGAACCACATGATGGCCACGAACAACGGATAGGCAATCCAGCGGTTGGCCAGCAGTCGGTCTAACGTTGTGGTGACCTGATGACTGCGTCCGTGTTTTTTAATGTAAATGCCGTCGAGTATTTGTCCGATATGGGAATAGCGTTCCACATCTTCGTGTTCGCGTTCGGGGCACGGACAGGCCGTGTCGCTTCCGTTGTCTGCGTCCATATCTTCCGGATGAGCTCCTTTTCCGCTACAGTGGGTACAGTGCTCCGGATCGTTGCAGCAGGCGGCCTCGTGGGTATGTCCTTGTATGCCTGCACGGTGAAGTGCAATATGTTGGTCGGCCAGTTCGATGGCTTTTTTCAGCAGGGCATCGATACCGATGCGCTTACGGGCTACGGTAGGGTAGAGAGGCATATCCAAACGACGGCTCAGTTCTTCGATGTCGAGTGTACTTTGGCTTTCTTCAAACTCATCATACATGTTCAAGGCTCCGACGAGCGGCAGGTTCCGTTCCTTCAGTTGCATGGTGAGCAACAGATTCCGTTCCAGATTGGTTGTGTCGAGCACATTGATGACGGCATCTATCCGGCCGCTTTCCAGTTCGTGTGCCACATACGCCTCTTCCGGACTGAAAGCACGGATAGAGTAGGTTCCCGGCAGGTCTACCAAACGGATTTTCCGTCCGTCGAAGACCATTTCTCCCACGACACTGCTGACGGTCACTCCGCTGTAGTTACCGGTACGTTCGTGTCCCCCCGAGGCTGCATTGAAAAGTGAGGTCTTGCCGCAATTCGGATTACCGACCAAAGCTATTGTAAGCACTCCGGCTTCGGCCGGTGTGTCGGTGGTGATGCGACGTCCGGAAGGACCGCAACTGGGGCATCCCGTGTGTGGAGACGGCGGCATAACGCTTCCGCTTCTTCGTTGATGCCGGTCTGAACGATGCTTTTGAGTCGGAATGTCTGTGGAAATGTCTGTGGATGGGGCAGGGATGTCCGCTTCCGGTGTCGTAGATGGAACGTCTGCCGTGCCCGAAACAGTGACTTGTATTTTTTCAGCTTCGCTCTTTCGCAGGGCGATTTGTCCTCCCATCAGTTCGAAAACAATAGGATTTCCCACAGGAGAAGTAAACAGTTTCTTGACGGTTTTCCCTGTGACAAACCCCATTTCACTCAAGCGGGCTCTGAAGGCTCCGCTGCCTTCTATGTGTGATATCATCACGGTTTCGTTCGTGTTGACATCCGATAATCTCATCATTACTACCTATATATAATTATACAGCGTGCAAAATTACTTGCAAAATCCGGCTTATGCAATACCTGATAGTAGTGATTTTGTTAAGAATTGGCATAGCTGTGCATGCCACCGAGCAGATAATTGACTCCGAAGTAGGTCATCAGGACTACGGCGAAAGCGAAGATCATATAGCCATGGAATAGCCATGGACGTTGAAAATAGGGCAGGCTTTTCCGGTGGAAAGAGATGCCGTAAATGATGAACGCCGCAAGTGCCCACACTTCTTTCGGGTCCCACGACCAGTAACTGCCCCACGACACATTGGCCCATACGGCTCCCAACACAATGCCTATGCCCAACAGGAAGGTGCCCGGATATAACAGAAGACGGCTCAACAAGGTGAGTTGTTCGATTTGTTCTCCTGTAATCGGCGAAGCCGTGTTTTTTTGTTTCCCTATAAGACACAAGGCCAGGATGCCGTTCAGAAAGGTGAAAGCAAAAAGGCCGTATGAAATCATGATGAGCGACACGTGCCAACTCAGCCACGGGGATGCCAATACCGGCATGAGGGGCGTAATTTGCGGGTTCATCTCGCCCAAGTAGGCCACGAGCAGAGTGAATCCGGAAAGCAGGAAACCGAAAGGCCGGGTGAAAGGGAACCTCCGTTGAAGCAGGCAGGCGGTCAGGAGGACTGCCAGAGCGACGAACTGCATCGTTTCGTATCCGTTGCTCAGGGGGAAACCGCCTCTGATGTAACCGCGCAAGGCGTATCCTGTGGCATGGAATAGGGTGGTGAGGCAGAGGGCTGTGCCCCATACCCGTCGGCTTACGGCTTTCTCCTTACGGTTCGTCAGCATCCTGAACATGAATAATCCGAAGGCGGCAAAGCCTAAAGTGAGGTTGACCATGAACAGGATTTTGCTGAAGGGAATACGGTTGTACCACAGTTCGGCGTTGACTTTCTGGGTACTGAGAGGTGTAACGTCGGGCGGTAGCGGACGGACGAGCGTGCCTTGCCGGAGCATGAGGATGAGTCCTACTTTTTCGTCTGTTTCCTGTATGGCCTGGGCCAGTTTGCTCCGGTTGCCTTGTTCGCGTTGCCATAAAGGCTGTAGCTTGTATTGTGTCCCGTCGAACAAATGATTGAGCGAGGCATATTCTTCTTTAAGGCCTAAAGCGGTGCGCAACTCCTGATTTTTGATACGGATAATGGGGGTGCGGTTCCATTCTTCGGGGTAGAGCATCCAACTGCTCACCACCTGTTCCGGAGTGATTCCGTGGAAGGATGGTCGTCCGTATATTTTTTGTATGAAATCCCGTGCAAGTGTGTTGAACGGGGCGACGCGGTCGTTGTAGACCACTTGTTGGATAGCCAGACTGTCGGCTTGTACCCGCTTGACTACGGGCAAGGCCGGGTCGGCTTTCAGTTGACAGCCCCAAAACAAGGCTATTAGGAACAGTCCGCCTTTCCGAATCAGCGGATGCCTTAACAGACGGCGGAAGCCTCCGTCGCGGGCGCACAGCAGGAGCAGGCAACCCAACCCCATCAGGCAGAAACCGGTGTAGGTGATGCCCGTTCCCCAAGGGTCATAGTTTACCGAAAGCCAACTGCCTTCCAAATCTTCATCGTAGGAAGACTGGTAAAAACGGTACCCTTGTGCAGAAAAAATCCGGTTCATGGAAACAACTGGCCGGGCAAAGATGTCGCCGTCGATATGCTGGCAGGAGATTTGGCTCACGTAGTCGGCAGGAGCTTCCGTGCCCGGATAATATGCTATGCGGAAGCTGTCTAAACGCATCATGAAAGGCAGGCGTGCCACTTGTTTCCGTTCGTTGACATATTCTCCCGTAGGCTGGCCTTTACGCAAGTGCAATATTCCTTTATGTCCGGTAAAGGCGGTGGTGAGCGCTCCGGCGAATATCACGCCGAAACTGAGATGAAGGACGAGAAGCGGAAAGTTTTTCCACATTTTACGGCGTACGAAAAGTGCGGCCGAAGTGACCACGACGGCGGTCCATAACAGTTTGAACCACCAGGTGCCGTAAACGTAGGTCTGGATAAAAGGCGTGCCGTGGGCATCTTCCACAAACGTGGATATACCGATGCCTGCGGCAGCCCAAAAAAGTAGTATGAAAGGAACTGACTTCATGATGTAGAGGGAATGTACCGGATAAGTCCTTAAAAGTCGCGATACTTTTCGTTGCAACGTTTTTTCACGGCAATACATTCCATTTCGATAAGCCATGTAGGTCGGCATACCGGTGCCAAGGTGATGACTTTCGGAGTGTCGGGGAACCGTCGGTCGAACATCTCTTTCACGGTCGGGTAATCGCAGACATCGCGCAGGTAAACGATGATTTGCATGACATCGTCGAATGATGCGCCACCTTCTTCAAGCAGGACTCCTACATTTTCCCACATGCGTTCGGTTTGTTTCACGATGTTGCCCACATGCACCACTTCCCCTTTGTTGTTGATGCTGGCCGTGCCGCTGAGGAATACATGAGCACGGTCGCCGTATTCCATGACGGTACCCCGCTCGAACGTAACCCCGTATTCATAAGTAGGGTTCAGGTGGGTGGGAGCGTACAGGTAGCGTTGCTGTGAAGGTTCAAACCCCGTGAGGGCATACGTTCCCATCTGTACCAAGGCCCGTGTGTCTGCGGGCAGTCCGCCGATGCCCGTACTGCTGATGTAGTGGGTCTGTTCGGTGAGTCCTTGTTCGGCGAAGTTTTCCTTACGTGCTTTCACCATGCCGGCGTACTGTGTGTCTACATCGCGTACGAAAAACCACGTACGGATGCAGTTGTCTGCCAGCGTGGCGTTGAAGCTCTGTAAGGTTTCCTCGTAATTGATGAGCAGAGATTCCGTTTGCCAGGCCGAGTCGCCCTTGTGTTCGTGCATGCCCATCTTCCATAAATGACGGTAACCGTTGTGTTCCGCCACGATGACACCGTTCACGTTGGCTACCTTGCTGCCTTTTTGCAGATACAGCCATACGGCCACCTTGCTGCCGTCGAGTGGTGGTTGCTGTATGACGGATACGGAACAGTCCGCTTCCTGCTTCATCAGAGGCTGTTGGTTGGTCGAATCGCTGAGAAAGTATCGCTTCAGGATGACGTCGGCACCCATGACCTGCGGCAACCGCAACAGCCGTTCCTCTCCTTCGTAAATTCGTTTGAGTTGTCCGTCGAAGAGTTCGGCTCTCGGCTCCACATGCAACATGACGTGGAACTCTTCTATCTTATCTTGTGGGGTAAAGGCGGATATTTCCGCCGTTACACCCAGATCTTCCCAAAAAACTTTGTTTTTATCCATGTTGTTCCTATTCTTTGGCGCCTGCGTTGATCCATTCGTCTATGAGCCGCAGGTCGGTTGATGAAGTTATCATATTTTCGTGACTGAAACCTAAGCCGAGTACATTGCCAGGATTGATAACCTTATGCAAGATGCTTTCTTCGGCGTTGCCCGGAATGACACGGATGCCGTCCTCGACCTGTGTAGACGGTTGGTTTACAAGGCTGGCATGGCTCTTGTCGGCCGTCAGGTAAAGTCCGGCTGCGGGAGAGGTGCTTCCTCCGTGGCACTGTGCGCAGGTTTTGTCAAATATGTTCTCTTGTATGGCTGCATACATGTGGGCATCCACCTGTCCGGCATCCATGTAGAGCGTATCTCCCGAAATCGAAGCTACATCCAGACTTTGATACGTCAGGACACGTTTGCGCAACCGGTTGGTCACGCATAGCTCGATGGTTTTCACGTCGCTCCCGATGTTAGGCAGGGTGAGGTTCACGTTGCTGTTTGCGTCGGGGCTGACGAGCACTTGCGTAGTCGCGTATTCGCTGTCTCCGAACCCGGCCAATACAAGCTGGTAATATTCCGGCCAACTGTCCGCACCGGTGATGTGCCCGGTCAGTTTGGCCGCAAAGCCGGTGTGCGTAGCCGTGTGTTCCTTCCGTGGGATGGAGCCGTCGTCGCAGGCGGTGAGTCCCATTGCTACAGACAGGAGAACAAATATACCATAGTTTTTTTTCATTGTAAATTCTTTATCGGTTGAATTAACGAATATTAGAAAGAGTATTGCAACTGTATGGTGCCTGAGTGCTTGGCCAACCCAAGGTCGTCGTTGTCACGGTCGAGTTGCGTGTCGTGTCCGGTGCGTCCGATGAACTGATACATAGCTTGCAGTTTCAGGTTACAGTTCTTGAAGAAATAATTGCATCCTACGGCCGGCATATTGAGGAAACCATTCGTGTCCACGCCGTTGCGGTTAAAGAAGTCGTAACGTGCGGCAACCTGTACGCGGGGAGCCACGAAATAACCGCCTTGGACGTAGCCGCCCAAGAAATCGTAAGTCTTGTCTATCTTTTGCCGGTCGGTGAATCCCACGTGCATGTAGTAGGCTTCGGCTCCGATATAAAGCTTGTTTTTCAGCATGGCAAACTCCAGTCCGGCGCGGGTGTCGTTGGTGCTTTCACTCTCGCTTTCCACATTCAGGTTGGCGCTTGCGCCTAACATCCATTTGTCTTCGTGCAGGCGGTCGGGGTTACCCTGCGTGGCGGGCATGATACCCTTCGGCATGAAGGTGAAACGTCCGGCGTAGAGCAGGGACGGGATGTGCCAGTCGTCGCTGATGGTTTTTGTAGCCGTGTTGACCGATGCGCCGGTACCGTTGAAGATTCCTATTTCATATCCGAACTTATTGGCTGCGAAACCGTGGATTTCCACGCCGAGATCGAATCCCGTCCCGATGTTCGGTGTGACGGCGTTCAACGAATAAGGCATGATGACCGCCGCGGTCAGCGAAGTCGGGAGTGTAGGCATCATGGTTTCGCCCAGCGTCGTCAGGTAACCGTGAGAGAAGGGAGTCTTGAATTTACCGATACGTACGGCAAAAGCTTCTTTCATGGCCACGTCGATCCATGCCTGCTGAAGGATGGCTCCGCCACTGGCTGCTGCATTGATAGAGAGGTTAAACGATACCTTGCCCCACGCTTTTCCCGTAAATCCGAGTACGGCATACGGTACGGCAAATCCCGAATTAGCCAAGTTGTCTTGGTTGTAAGCCTTGTCCAGGCCTTCGTCGTCGTACCAATTGATGTTGGCCGCAGTCTGCACCAACAGGTAAGGTTTGAACACAAAGTCGGCTTTCTTCGTTTGGATGGAGAACCCTTCGCGTCCGGCCAGGGACACCACGCCGTTTTCGCTGCCCTCTTCATATTGTGCCATGGCGGCAAGAGGGAGAGCCGCCAATAGGGTCATCGCAAATATTTTTTTCATTGTTTTCTGTTTTTTCTTTGTTTGATGCTTGTTCTGTCAAGAGGCTTTCGTCATCTTGTTATAAGGATTGCAGGAATCGGATGAGTGCCGCACGGTCTTCTTTCTTCATCTGTTTGAACAGGTTTTTCGAGGCTTCCCCTTCTCCGCCGTGCCACAAAATGGCTTCGGTAAAGTTACGGGCGCGTCCGTCGTGCAAGAAGTAAGTGTGACCGTTGACTTTTTCCTGTAGCCCGATACCCCAAAGTGGAGTGGTGCGCCATTCATTGCCGCGGGCCAGTCCGCTTACGTAATTGTCGTTCAATCCTACACCCATGATTTCGCTTCCCATGTCGTGAAGCAGGAAATCGGAGTAGGGGTGGATGGTCTGGCTGCCCAACCATGTCAGTTGCGTACCTAACAGCAAAGTGGAACCACGGGGTTGGGTATGCAGCGTGACGGTATGGCACAAGTGGCATTTGGCTTGGTAGAACATCTCCTCCCCGCGTTTCACCGTCGGATCGTTCACGTCACGACGGGCCGGTACACCAAGGCCCTGCATGTACAAGTCCACATCCTCCATTTCTTCCGCGCTGATGTCCAACTGGTCGTATGTCAGTCCCATCATGCTTCCGTCCTGCATCTGAAGCTGTCCTTCGCAGATCTCTTCCGGATAGCGGCTGTTCGTGACGCCCAAGTCACTGCTGAAGCCAAGCTCCACGGTCAGGTCGGCATGCTGTGCTTTGTTGCCGCTCAGCCCTAATTGCAGTTTCCCTTTTTCCGTGATATAGTTGGCGCGTCCGCTGATACCGTATTCCGGGTAGTTGCTCTTCGCGGCCAGTTGCTCTATTTCGTGGCGGTCGATGGCCATCATCGGCCCCATGCCGACATGGCGCAACGGGATTCTGACGGTGCAGAACAAGTCTTCGGGCGCGATGCTGTCGGCATACCATTCGCTGATGCTGTATTCGGGATAGCACAGTTCGTAGGGTTCTCCGTCGGGGAATGCCCCTTTCTCGTAATGCCATTTGACGCTCAACTTGCCTTCCGGTTTAACGCCGTAGATGGCTTGGTCATGAAGTACGCGTCCGTAATTCTGGAAAAATGCGCCGTTCTTGCGGCTGATATACACCAACATGGAAGAGAAGCCGTAAGAGCCGCTCCCTCCTTCGCCGAAGCTGCCTCCGCCGTTCCATAACTCCGGTTTCGTACGCCCGGCATTGCGATGGCAGCTTCCGCAGGAATATCCTGCATAGACCGGGCCGAGGCCTCCCGAGATGGTACGCGTGTCGTCGTACAATCCGTCGCCGTCGCGGAAGCGCATGGCATAATCGGGGTCGGCATCGATCCAGTCGGCCTGCGTGTCGTAGGCCACGGAGCTGTTGAGGAAAATGGTGGAGACTCCGGCCGAAAGGGCGTAACCTTGCGGGATTTCCACGTCCCTCACGTCCAATCCGTCGTCGTCGCAAGCGGCGAGGCTGAAGGCTAAGGAGAACAGGGCTAAATATTTTACAGTATGGTTCATTGTGATATGTCTGTTTTTATAGTTCCTTTTTTATACCACATAAGTGAAGACAGCCTTTGTGAGGACTGTCTTCACTTTTAATTGATACAGTGAACTTATGAGTCGGATTTATTGTGCAGAAACGGTACGCGGGTTACCATCCTTGAACAACAGGAACTCCAACGTGTGGAAGCCTCTTACCTCTTGTGAGGCAGTGATTTCGTCTTCCGAGTCACCGTCTTCCCAGTTCAAGTCGTCGAAGTTGCCGGAGTTCAGGATGTTGACGATGGCTACCTGGTCCAAAGGCCAACTATCCATGTTCGGGTCAAGGCCGAGGATGTCGACCGGGCCGAACAAGAACGCTTCGCTCTGTTCCCACGGCATACGGGCTACCAACCATGCTTCGCAAGCTGCTTCGAAAGTAGCGTCGCTCGGAGTGTTGTAGAAGTTCTGAACGGCTGCACAGAGGGCTGTGTTCTTTTCTTTCAAATCCTTATAAGTCGGCAATACCACCTTGTACACAAAGCCGCTTACTACGCTGTCCATTTCTGCATCGGTGATGGTTCCGTTGTTATATGCGTTCTGGATGGCAGCCTTCAATTCTTTGTCAAGGGTTTCTCCTAAGGCTATACAAGCCGATTGTGCCACAGGAACCTTTACGTCGCCGATGTTGTTACGGAACGGTTGCGGGATGGCAAGGATGGCGTTCTTCGTACTTTCGATTTCGTTGGCAACCTTTGTGTTCAATGCAGGATCGATTTTTTGTACCAGATTATACAATGAGTATTGGCTAATAGTACTGTCCATGCTGTTGAAGTAAGAGTTGCGGATGGAGCGGATGTTGTTGGAATAGTCGTCGCGTGAGTGGAAGCTGTACCAAGACTCTACGGCGTAGAGGGCTTCGGTATGCTGTCCGGCCGTCCATTTGTTGTAGGGGTCGCCGATTTTGGAGTTGCCCACTTCGTCCGTGATTTCCACGCACTTGTCGATGATTTGTTCGATACAGCTCAATGCCGAGGTGTAATCGCCGCCGTTGTGTTCCGTGAAAGTCTTTTTGAAAGCATCCCCGCCTTGGAAGGCAGTCTCCCAACTGTCGTAGAGGGTCGTGGCATCCTTTTGCAACAACTTGGCTACTTGGAGCGAATAGTTGCGCCAACTGGCTGCGTTTTCCGGAGTATAGTTCAAATTCGCAGCTTCATCGAATTCGTTGCCTCCATTGCCTCCGTCTTCATCATCGTTACAAGAAGTGGCTGTGAAACCTGTAAAGGCCATTCCCATCAGGAATAAGGCTGAATAAAGAAATTTCTTTTTCATTGCTTTTGTTTTTGTTATGTTTTTATGAATGATTTGAAATGATATATTCTCCTGTTATTTGCTCCAGAACCAACCTACGTAGGCTACACCGATGGCAAACTCATTTTCGCTGTTGTATTTGCCGCCGCCGATTTTACGGGTCGTGTAGTCGGCCTTGAATACCAAGTTCGGCAGGGCCTTCCAGTTCAGGCCGGCCGTCCACATGCCTACCTTCTCGCGGTCATCGGGTCCCTGACGGGCAATCACCTCCTCCTGCGGGTTGTAGTATTCGTAACGGGCAAACGGGTAGAGGGCGGGGCATTTGGGGGTGCCTGCGATACCTTGCAGGTTCAAGCCTAATTCCGCTCCGTAGCTCACAGCCCTCTTGGCAATGGGGACGGCACGGGTGTAAGGACTCTTGTTTCCTAAGTTCAAGTTTTCTTGGCTCAGTTTGTCGCTCTTGCCGAGATTGCCGAAGATGCAGTTTCCACGAAAGGTCAGGAAACGGTTGATGTATTGTGCGTCCACCGTGTATATCCTTACCGGGATGTCACCGTAACTCGTGTAAGTTGTGGGCTTGTCAGAATTGGCTCCTATGTTGTTGCAGAAATACCATGAACCTCCCACGCGCAGACCCGGTACTCCGCGGTAATCCACGCGAGCCACGTAGGCCGGTGAGGTGAAGTTGTCATACTCGAAGATGCTGGTCTTACCGCTTCCGGCCCAAGTCTTACGGTCGAAACCATTGGCGTTGAGGCCGGTCACTACCATAGCCTGGTAGTCGAACGTAGCCCATCCCTTACCCAGCGTACCGAACAATTCAAGACCCGTTTCATGCCAAGTGCAGGGGATGATTTTCGTTTCCCCTTCCGGACGGCTCGTACCGAAGAAATTGACGGGTTCGTGATGGGAGTTGGTCAAACCTACCGGTACGATGACATGTCCTACGCGTACGTTGATCTCGGGGAGGATGAGGCGCGTGATGTGGAACTGTTCCAAGGCTACTTCACCGCCTTTTTCTATTTCTGTTTCATATTCACCGTTTTCGCTGTTCTCCAGTTCGTAAGCAGCTCCCGTTCCTCCGCTTTCAAATTCGATTTCGGCTCCCAATATCCATTTGGGTGTGAATTTATAGTCGAAAGCAATCACGAAGCGGGGAATGGAGATAGTATTGCGATCCGTCTTGGGATTCCCTACTTTGCTGCCCCAATACCGGTTGATACCGTAATCTTTGAAGTTAGCCACCATTTCACCATATCCGCCCACGCGGAATTTCTCGTAAGTGCTGCCGCCGTCTTCGCCTCCTTGGGCCGAAACACTACTAAAGGCTGTCAGGACGGCCAATGCGGCGGTCAGCAGATTTTTCTTTTGGTTCATCTTATTATTGTTTTTTCTATCTTTTTACCCTTTTCTTTGTTTTGACGCTGCAAAGTTACCGGGTTGGTTAAAAAATACCAATACACAAAAATGGGCAATTTCATTTGAGGGGTGGTTAGGGCGGTATACCTACATGAGGTGGTATTTACCTAATATTTTTTGATAATACTCAATTATAGCGATTGTCAGGGTCGTTTTTTTTTCCGTTCTTTGCAAGAAGTTTAACGATTTAAGGTATCATGTCTGAAAAATATAAAGAGACCGACCGGATGGGGGATATCATTTGCGATGATTACCGCATCTTGCAGGTGATTAGTCGGTTCGGGCTTACGTTAGGGTTTGGCGACCATACGGTGAGCGAAACCTGCTTGGCAGCGGGAGTAGATGCCCCCACTTTTTTGGCAGTGGTGAATTTCATACGTTCCAATGGGCGGACATCGAATCTGTCCGATATTGTGGAGTCTTTGTCGCTCACGGCATTAATGAATTACCTTCGCCGCTCTCATGATTACTTTGTGAAGTTCCGTTTGCCGGCCATCCGGCGTAAACTGATAGAAGCGATAGACTGTTCGGCACGCAATCAGATTGCATTTCTCATCCTGAAGTTTTACGACGAGTTCGCTTCGGAAGTCGGACGTCACATGGATTACGAGGACAAGCATATCCATACGTATGTGAGCGATTTGATGAAGGGCGTGAAAACCAGTCCGGACGTGAACATCCACAAACTGTCTCATCAGCATCACGACAACCACGCACAGCTTGAGAAAAGTCTCTCCGAACTGAAAAGCATCATTATCAAGTATTATCCCACAGACAGCAACGCGCAGTTGCTCAACGACGTGTTGATAGACCTTTTCATGACGGAAGAAGACCTGTTCAGCCATTGCCATTTGGAGGACACCTTGTTTCTGGAAGCCGTGGTGCGGTTGGAAGACGAACGTCAGGAACAGGCTCGCGAGGAAAATCCCCAAACAGAGGAACAAGACGGGGAGGATAGCGCGAATGATGCATTGAGCGACCGGGAGAAAGAAGTTATCGTTTGCGTAGTGAAGGGTATGTCGAACAAGGAAATCGCCGAACAGTTGTATATCTCGGTCAATACCGTGATGACGCATCGCCGCAACATCAGCCGTAAACTCCAGATTCATTCTCCCGCAGGGCTGACCATTTATGCGATTGTAAACGGGCTGATTAACCTGGAAGATGTGAAACTGTAAAGGCGGATGCCTTTTCCTTTAAATTAGACAGACATGGAATCTATCGGTCTTTTTTGTGCCGCTTCGGACCGGCTTGAGGCAAGCTATTATGACTTGGCCGGGGCTTTTGGCCGCCTCGTGGGGGAGCGCGGCCTGACGTTGGTGTATGGCGGAGCCGATTCCGGTCTGATGGAGAGCGCCGCACGCGGAGTGAAAGATGCCGGTGGGCATGTGGTGGGCATTGTACCGTCTGTATTGGAAGCGCGCCGGCGCGTGAGCCGTTATGTGGACGAGGTGGTACCGTGTCACGATTTGAGTGACCGTAAAGCCATTATGGTGGAGCGTAGCGACGTGCTGGTAGCTTTGCCGGGCGGTATCGGGACGCTGGACGAGGTGTTCACCGTGATGGCTGCAAATAGTATCGGCTATCACCGGAAGAAAGTGGTTTTGTTTGCTTTAGACGGATTTTGGGACGGGCTGGTTGCGGTGTTGCAGGAGATGGACCGGCGAGGTTTCGTCAATGTTCCCTTGGAGCAATACCTTGTCGTGGCACGTTCGTGGGATGAGCTTCAGGCTGTCTTGGCGTAATTTTCCCGAAGCTCACGGTACGGAGGGAAAAGACCGGATTGGCTTTCTGTCAAAGTGTCAGATTCAACTCTCTGAGAATGGCCCATATCATTCCGGGTAGGGCTTCGCCTGCGAATACGCCAGCCATGGCGGTTTTCCTTTTGACGTAATGTCGTTCGTTTTCTTTTTTTGCTTTCTTCCCGAAGCTCTGTGAGAGTTGTAGCGTAGCATGCCATGAGGTTATGGGTAAGCATCATGCGGATTTTCATGGAGATGTGACAGGAATTTCGTGAGGTCCGGAACGGGGCAAATAGGTGGAAAATCCGCTTTTTCGAGACCTCTTTTTGGGGTCCACACGGGTGTTTTTCCTTTTTTTGCGGTTAGGTTCGGAAAGTTATGCGGAGAAAAATTTTTCGCTTTCAGCCAAACGGAAAATCATTCTCTTGTGATTGATTTGCATATATGCGGTTTTTTATGTGAAAATCGGCGGAATATGCGCATAAATATGCAAAAAGTCTTTCCGACTGCTTCCGGAAATCATTTTTTTCATCCCTTTTTTGCGAAGAAAGGCTGACAGTTTGTTACCGTTTGACATAAAAGTGCGGTATGATGTTGTTTCTTAAAAATAAAAATGATAATTTTGGAAGGAACTTTTTAGTCTGTGGGGAGACTTGTAGAGAATTGTTTCTGCTCGCTTCTCCCAAAAGGGAAATTCATACTCATGTGTAACGATGAAGCAAAATGCAATGAAGAATACGTTTTTTGTCTTTGGGTGTGTGTCTTTTTTCATCGCGGGATGTAGTCCGAAAGTGACGACAGAGGTGGTGAAGTCTTATCCCGTCACGCGGGCGTACGACGTACGGCTTTTCGAGGCGAAGGATACCTTGCCTCCTGCGGCCGAAGTATTGGGGCGTGCTTCCGTGGAGAAAGGGACGGAAAGTGATGCTGAGACCATGGTCAAGGTGGAGACGGCCAAGGTGGGCGGCAACGCCTTTGCCGTGAAAGAGAAATCTTCGTCTTTCATGGGACGGTCGTACAGGATGGACGGTTATATGTTGCGTTTTCCGGGTACACGTTTGGAAGTAGACCAAGCATTGGACGGGCTTGCCGCGAATCGTTTTTGGACGGATTCGGATCATGAGACCGCGAAGGATGAAAAGAAAGACGGTACGAGCACGCTTTACTTGAATGCCGGAGGGGGATTCATCACCAGTGAATTGCGTACGCCCGGAGGAGTAGCCGTGTGGGGCCATCCGCGCCGGGGCACGGAGATGCAGGCCGGATGGGACTGGGTGGGGCGTAAAGGGCTGGGAGGCGGCCTGTTTTTCTCGGCTTACCATTCCCGGGCTTATGGTCTTGCGTCTCCGCCGGAGGTGGCAGACGAGCGGTTTCACATGAATTTCTTCTATATCGGACCCGAGTTTGTGGTCAGGACGTTTTTCAGTGATTATTGGTCGGCAAAGGCTGCTTTGGGGTTGGGGGCATTCTTTTCGCGCGAAAAGGTGCGCGACAACTCTCGGTTGGATTACGGTTTGGATGGCTGGGGCGGGCATTTCCAGTTGGGATTGGAGTACCGTCTGGCCGAGCATGTCGGTGTAGGATTGAACGGAGGGTACATCCTCGGTTGGTTTCCCGGTAAAGACTTTGCAAGGGAGTTCTTTCCCGATGATGGCTTAGGCGAACTGGGCAAGTCCGGGAAACGGAAAGAATTGGACGGTTATTTCCATTTCTTCGTGACGGGCGGACTGCGCTTTTATTTCTGAACATCTTGCCCGGACGAGGCCCGAAGTTCCTTGGCCATCTGCTTTCCGAATTCTTCGTCGATGGAGTTGTGTATGCTGCCACAGACGTCGGCGGCGAACCGTATGCCGCAGTCGACGGCTTGATGCCATTGTGTGCAGGACAGGCCGGGCAGGTCGATGCGGCGGATACCATAGCGTATCAGCCCGTAAATGAATCCGGCATTGAAGTTGTCTCCCGCTCCTATGGTACTGACTGTGCGTACGGGCGGTACCGGAAAGCGTGAGCTTCCTTCGGGTGTGCACAGTACGACACCTTCCGCTCCGCAGGTACAGAGAAAAAGCGGGCAGTAGGGCGCGATATGCAGCCGGTAGATTTCCTCCGCATCACGCAGGCCGTACATCACCTCGAAGTCGTCGGCCGAACCGCGTACGAGGTCGGCCAGCCGGAAGTTTTCGTGGATGGACGGAAGGAGTTCCCGGATTCTGTCTTTGTAGGTACGGCGGTAGTTCAGGTCGTAGTACAGGATGGCGTTCCGGCTGCGGGCGTATTCCAGAAACGATTTGACTTGAGGACGGATGTCGGGATTGAGGGCATAATAGGAGCCGAATTGTATGATGTCGTCGGTTTCCACCGTGGGGTGGATGAAATCCTCCAGCGTGCGCGGCGGTTGTTTGTAGAACATGTAATGGGCATCGTTCCGTTCGTCGAGGAAGGCCAGTGACACGGCGGATTGGATGTCGCCGCGCATCCGCAGGTAACTGGCGTCCACATGGTTGGCGTTCAGGAAATCCGCAATTCGCCGTCCCACCTCGTCGTGTCCCGTTTCGCCGACGAAAACGGTCGGGATGCCCGCCCGTCCGATGGAAATGATACTGTTGAACGACGAGCCGCCCGGAACGGCAGCCGTAGGCTGTGCCCCGTGAAAGATAATGTCCATGATGGTTTCGCCCATCCCGATGACTTTGCGCATGAATGTCTGGTTTAGAAACAAGTGAATGCAAACATACGATAAAAAAGTGGAATAAGTCGTAGAAGAAAGTGAAAAAAACGAAGATTTGTCGTACCTTTGCCCATCCAATTTTTAGGGAAGGCGGTTTTCAGGCGTTGTGATACACTGAAGGGTTGTTTTTGTATGTTGTAAGCGCCGTGCGCTGCCTTTGGTGTATTAATTTAATAATTAACGTATTGAAAACTTTTGAGGAGCTTGGTGTTTCTGCGGAAATCAGACAAGCTATTGAGGAAATGGGGTATGAAAACCCGATGCCGGTACAGGAGGAAGTGATTCCTTACTTGCTGGGAGTGAATAACGACGTTGTGGCATTGGCACAGACCGGTACCGGAAAAACAGCAGCTTACGGTTTGCCCGTCTTGCAGAAAGTGGATGCCACGCGCAATGTGACGCAGGCTCTCATCCTGAGTCCCACCCGAGAACTTTGTTTGCAGATAGCGGATGACTTGGAGAACTACTCCAAATACTTGCCCGGTGTGCGCGTATTGCCGGTGTACGGCGGTGCGAACATCGAACCGCAAATCCGTACGCTGAGGAAGGGCGTACAGGTCATTGTGGCTACACCGGGCCGCCTGATCGACCTGATGGAGCGTGGGGCGGCTTCGCTGGAGCATGTGGAAAACGTGGTGTTGGACGAAGCCGACGAGATGCTTTCCATGGGGTTCACGGAGAGTATCGACAAGATTCTGGCCGGGGTGCCCGAAAACCATAACACATTGCTCTTCTCTGCCACGATGAGCCGTGAGATAGAGCGTATCTCGAAGAAATACCTGCGTGAGGCTAAGGAAATCGTGGTAGGCTCGCGCAACGAGGGGGCGGAAACGGTGAACCACGTATATTACATGGTGCATGCCAAGGACAAATACCTGGCCTTGAAGCGTATCGTGGATTATTATCCCAAGATTTATGCCATCATCTTCTGCCGCACGCGCATGGAGACGCAGGAAGTGGCCGACAAGCTCATACAGGATGGTTACAATGCCGACTCGTTGCATGGCGACCTTTCGCAGCAACAGCGTGACCTGACGATGCAGAAATTCCGCCAGCACCGCGTACAGTTCCTCGTGGCTACCGACGTGGCGGCGCGAGGACTCGACGTGGAGGACTTGACGCACGTCATCAATTACGGTATGCCGGACGACATCGAGAATTACACGCACCGCAGCGGGCGTACGGGACGTGCGGGCAAGAAGGGGACGAGCATTTGTATCGTCCACACGCGCGAACGTTCCAAAATCCGCGAGATAGAAAAGGTTATCGGCAAGGAGTTTGTCAAAGGGGAGATGCCCAGCGGCAAGGAAATCTGTGCCAAACAATTATATAAGGTAATAGACGACATCGAGCGCGTGGAGGTGGACGAGGAGGAAATCGAACAGTTCCTGCCCGAAGTGTACCGCAAGTTGGAATGGCTCGACAAGGAAGACCTCATCAAGCGTGTGGTGAGTCGGGAGTTCGGCCGTTTCCTGCAATACTATGCCAACGCGCCTGAAATCAGCGAACCGACGGGACGTGGGGAGAAGGGCGACAAGAAAGGCAAACGCGGCGGACGCAAGCCCGAAGAGGGATACACCCGATTGTTCCTTAATTTGGGCAAGGTGGACGGTTTCTATGCCAAAGAGGTGATGAAGCTGGTGAACGACCATGTGCAAGGCAAGGTGGAAATCGGGCGTATCGACCTGATGAAGAGCTTTTCTTTCTTTGAGGTGCCCGACGGTGAGGCCGACCGTGTGTTGCACGGGCTTTCCGGTGTGCAGGTGAAGGGACGTAAAGTCAACGTGGAAGTGGCTACCGGAGAGGCTCACGAGGCCGGAGAAGGCAAGTCGAGCCGTCGGTCCGGTCGTGGTGGCCGGAGTGGGGGTGACGCAAAGGGCAGTCGCGACCGTAAGAAACATGGTGGAGGAAAAACCTATGAAGAGGCCATGTCCGGCAAAGGAAAGGGCAAAAAAGGTAAGGATATGGGCGGCAAGGATAATGCACGGAAATTTGCGAGTAAGCGAGAGCAGACCGAGCTTGCTCGAAGTCTGCCGAGTGGGAGCAAATTATCCAAAGCAGCCAAACCGTCTCGTGAAGAACGGGGATACACCGCACCGCACGGTAAGAAATATACGAAAGACGATTGGAAACAGTTCTTCCAGCCACAAGACGGAAAGGACTTGGTAGGTGATGAGCCGGACTTCTCGGAAGAAGGATGGGCGCGTCGTTTCCCGAAAAAATAAGATAGAAAAATCTCCCGGTTACGAACCTAAACGTAACCGGGAGATTTTTTTATTCCGAATGCAAGACTTCTGATTTATTTAACGATGACTTTCCGGCCATTCACAATGTAGATGCCGCGTCCGAGACCGTCGAGCGACGTGGCTTGCCGACGCACGCAAACACCGCTGAGGCTGTACACATCCGAAGGAGTGGCAAAAAGGTCTTCTGCCTGTGTCTTGTCGGTAATGGCCGGACGGATGTCGGTTACGAAGTCCGGAGACATGCTTCCGTAATAATACAGGCGGAAGTCATCGAATATACACCAATAGTTAGAGCTTGTTTCACTGCAGCGCATGCCGACTTTCAGCTTGGAGTCATCTTCTGTCAACTGTGTAACTACACCGTTGTCATAAAGGTCGGCTGCAAAATATAAGCTTGCAGCTTGCATGTTGTTCGGTACGTAGCGGGTCGGATTGGAGCCTACGGCCGTTTCGCTTCCGCCCAGTTTCTTGGTTTGTGCCTCTGCTGCAATATTTTGTATTTTGGCTTCTTTGTCACCGGCATAGATTGTGGCATTCACATCGTCTTGTCCGGCAATAAAAGCTTTATACACATCTGCTGTGGTTCCCGGGCGTTGGAATCCTCGGCCTTTGAATTGGTAAGTTCCGGCCGGAAGCCCGGTGACAGTCTGGTTGAAGTCGAATGTCTTCTCGAAGAACTCGCCGCAAGAGAATGATATGGTCGGTTTGGAGGACCAGCCTTCGCCGTCCGTGAGTTCGGCATCGGACATCAGAAATGTGATGTCGAAAGGCTGTTCTACGCTTTTCGGGGTGGCTCCGGCCAGGAATGCCATTCCGGCTGCCAGGGCCTCTTCCGTCAGAGAGGAGATTCCCTCTGAAGTGATTTCCGTGTCGCGGCTCTTCTCTTCGATTTCCGACAGTTTGGCCGTCAGCGTGGCATCCGTGCCGGCTTCATCTTCGGTATGCGGGGTATTTGCCAATGCTTTAATACGGGTCAGCATGTCTTCGAGTTCAGCTTTGCGTTCGTCCTTTACTGCGGTGTCGAATGCCTGAAGTTCTTCGCCGGACAATATGACCCAGCGTTGGTCTTTGGCCGAGTTGGCAATGTTGAAAGTTTCGTTGGTTATTCTTCCTCCGGCATTAGAACCCATACATGTGGGATTGAGCGTTTTTTCCGGCCGGATAATCCAATAACCCCGTGCTGTGACAGCAGTGTTGCCTGTCCCGATATTGACATCTGTACGTCCGCGCATGAACTGGAAGCTTTCAGTCGTTGTCGGAGTTTCTTTATTGGTGGTGAGGAATTTGTTTCTGGATGTATTGTATGTCAGATATTGTCCTGTTCCCACGTTGCGAAGCTGATAATAGCAGGTCTTCGGGTTAAACGTGACATACCACGCCGCATTGTCGTTTGCCGCAGCTTCGGCAGCGGTCATTTCTTCGCATGTGATGGCGGTACTGTTGGGAGCAGCCACTAAATAAGATGTATAGAGACCGGCTGTTTCGTCTTCGTTCTTGAGATAGTATTTTACGTGGTCTTCCTGCTCGAATACGTAGGCGGGGGTGGCAAATCCTCCGGTTGGGGGAAGTCCGTCTTCTCCGAGTGCCTGCGTAATCAACCCGTTGCCTATGTACAGCACTTCGCTTCCTGTGTCTTCGTGTGCGCCGTTGATACCATAGGGCCACATGTGTGTGTTGTCTCCGGTCATGACTGCTGTCGGATTATTGTCCCAGAACCGTAGGACTGCATTGGCTCGTTCGCCTAACCAGTCGCCCCGGTCACCGTTGGCCCTTAAGTTGCCGTTCCACCATATTTCATGTGTTCCGACTCCTATGGCATGCCCCATCTCGTGCATGATAGTACCGGTGCGTTGGTAGCTGGCATTCGGGCCGACTCTCATCCACCCTCCGTAGCTGCAATCGGCTGTGGGAGTTCCTGAGCCGAAACTAACAGTCAAATGGAGTCCTTGTATGCTGGTCAGTTCGTTCCAGTAGTCCACGGCAGAACCTACGGCAGCATTGATGCGTGCATTGGCGTCGGCCGGTCCACCGTTATTGTAAGACCATGTTATGTTGCCTTCCGGTAACGTGATTACTTTTATTACGTCTCCATAGCCTACGGCGTAGCCTTTGGTCATGGCGTAGGCACGTATGTAATAAATGGTAGACGGTTCCAAATCTTTCATCCAGTAGATGTAACCGTTGTTGTTCAGGTATTCGGTTGTACGATGATCCAGAACGGTGGGGTCGGGAGAAGTACTCCAGCAAAAACCGTGTTCCAATAAATCGGATGTGGACACGCCGGATATGGTGCTTCGTCCGAATGCCATCGTGGAGCCGCGTGCATATCGTGTGTCGGTCACTACGGTAGGAGTCGTGCCGGTCGCGTTAGCCAAAGAAAACGCCAAAGTTGCTGTTTCCAATTGGGTGACGGCAAGTGCCAGATCTTCCAGGCTGACTTCTAAGTTATTTACTGTGGATTGGGCCGACTGGATGGCTGCGGCAAATTCTTCTGCTCCGCTTTGGCTACCGTCACCGTATGCTTCAAGTGCCTTGTCGATGGCGGCTTGAAGTTCTCGGTAAGCTTCGATGGACGTTTGAGCTTCTGTGGTAGCTTTGCGCAGGCGGACGGCAACCTCGGCTATATTTTCGTCGGTGGATGCTCCCACTTCCTGTTGAGCGGCTTGAATAGCGGCATTGAGTTCCGAGAGCACGTCCTTTTGCATTTTTTCGGAAACCAATGTTTGTGCCTGTTCGATGCGGCGTTGCAGTTCTTCTTGTATTTCTGTTAAATCATTGTTGACAGCATACAGCCGGAAGTTATCGCAGGCGATCCAATTTCCGGTAGCGTTTTCTGCTTTGAAACCTACGGTGGCTTGTCCTTCGATGACCGTAAAGGTCAGGGAGTAGTCATTGATGGCACCGACAGAAACTTGTTCATTATCCGCAAAGACATACGCTCCGCTTTGTGTGGCCGAACTGTTTTGCTGAATGTTTTGTGCGGCTACGGTCAGCTTGTAAACCCCGTTTTTCAGAGAGGTCAGCGTTTGACTGACATGGGCATCAGCTACTTTGTTACCTTGTCCGACCCATTGTTCGACGTAAGTATTACCGTCTTTTTTGGAAAAAGAGGTATTCGTTTGGGTTTGCAATCCGGCATTATCCCAGTCCGTGAAGTTGCTTTCAAAACTTGGATTCTTTAGGTAAGTGTCTGTGACTTCAGTCTGTGCATGCAACGTGTAGGAACTCCAGCAGACCAAAGCTCCGGCCATCAGGAAATGAGTAAACTTGTTTTTCATGATGCTTTTGTTTAGAATGGTTTGTTCAAAATTGAAATTAAGTTATAAACTGTTCGCAAATTTATAGTTTAGTATCCAATAATACAATTTTGTTTCGCAGAAACTTATGTTAAATATCTGCAAAGCATGTGGTTGATAACACAGCCGGACCGTCCTTAATATACTAAAGACGGTCCGGCTGGATAATGGGTTCGGGACGAAAGTTATCGTGCACCTATTTCTTGGATAAGACGTTCCGCCTTGCCCCATCGGTCGATGATGTAAAGTACATAACGGATGTCTACACCGATACAACGGGTCAAATCCTGTGTGAAAGTAATGTCGCTGCTCAAGGCGTCCCAGTTACCGTCGAAAGCCAGTCCGATAAGTTCGCCCTTGCCGTTGAACATCGGGCTGCCGGAATTTCCGCCGGTAATGTCGTTGTTCGTAAGAAAACAGAGCTGCATTTCGCCGCTTTCCTTGTCTTTGTAAGGGCCGAAGTCGCCTTTTTCGAAGAGAGCTTTGACTTCCGGTTCCACTTTATATTCATCTATTCTGTCGCTTTGTGCTACTTTATCCAACAGACTCGGCATGGTAGTAAAGTAGTTCTGGTGTCCGGCAGCACTGGTGTAGTCGTCTACGAAACCGTAGCTTAGGCGCATGGTCGAGTTCGCATCCGAATAATGCGGCTGGTCCATTTCCATTTCAAGTATGGCTTCGCAAAGCAGTCTTTCCTTTTCTGCCACGTCCATGTTGTACTGACTGATTTGGTCAGATACTTTTCCGCCAAGTTCCATCACACTCTTCAGGCATTTCAGTGCCATGTCATTATCTTTTTGTTCTTGGGTCAGCGTCAGATTGACACAGTTTGTATCGGTCAGGACCGACTGTTTGAACATGGCATCCACATAGGTACGGATGTCGTTATTGTATTCTTTTTCTATCGTCTGATAGAAGTCCGGCAGATATTCGGGTTTTACTTGCTTGGCGTAATTGTCTATCAAGGCCGTCATCGTTTCCTTGTCGACCTCCTCGTTCCAGTCCTTGTATTGTTGACGCAGACGGTTTTTCCAAGTTGCCTTGCCCGTTTCTCCTCCTGCGTTTTGCAAGTTGTCGAAGTAGAAAGCGATACGCATCAGGTCGGGACCTCCAAGGAAAGACTCGTTCAGGAACGCGATGGCGCGGTTGCCGTCTTTGCGGGCTGCGTACGCTTTTTCAAGTTCGGGAGCCAAGTTACCGAAGCGTTCTTGTCTTTTTTTGCTTTTTTGTGCCCATTCGTTGATTTGTTGTTCTTGTTTTTTCTTCTGTTCTACGACTTTCAACTCTTTAAGCGCCTTGTTCATGCCGATACTGTTTTTCCAATAGTTGGAACTGTTGGCATATTTGGAAGCATACTGCAAACGGATTTTCGGATCGCTGTCCATCCATTTCTTCCATATCCCTTGCTTCACGCCACGTACATTGATTCGGGATTCGTTGGTATTCTCCATGCGTTCCACGATTCCGTAAGAAGAGAGATAACGGTTGGTACGTCCGGGATAGCCGATGGTCATACAGTAGTCTCCTTTCTTGAAACCTTCTAAAGAGACTTTTGCATAACGTTCGGCTTTCAACGGGCGGTTGTCCGCACTGTATTCGGCAGGCTGGTTGTCCTTGTCGGCATAAATGCGGAAGACACTGAAGTCGCAGGTTTGGCGCGGCCACATCCAATTGTCCGTTTCACCGCCGAACTTGCCTAAGCTTTGAGGCGGTGCGAATACCAGACGGATGTCGTCGTATTGTTTATATACGTTGACATAGAAGGCGTTTCCCGTGTAATAGGGGCTGACTTCACAAATCAACTCCGGATATTTCTTTGCATATTCGTTTTCTATGGCCAGGCAGATGGAGTCCACACTGTTCCAACGCATTTTTTCTTTGGCATTTTCACCCAATTTGGCCATCTCGGCGGCATGTTCCTTGTAGTATTTGTCCAAAGCTTTGTTTACCCGTTTGGTGATATCTTCCGTCCTTTGGAGGATCTGTACATAAAGGCCTTTTGCTGGAAGTTCTTCCGCTTGTGTATGGGCCACGAATCCGTTCTTCAGGATGTCGTTTTCAGGTGTGGCCAAAGCCTGTATGTTGCCGAAGCCGCAGTGGTGGTTTGTAAAGACCAAACCGTCCGGTGAGACTACGACACCGGAACAGAAGCCACCGAAACTGACCACAGCGTCTTTCAGCGAGGTGCCTTTCGTATTATACAATTCTTTTTCGCTCATTTGCAGTCCCAAATCCTTCATGACCTTCATGCTTTTGGGCGAAATGTGGCTGAGCATCCACATGCCTTCATCGGCCTTCATACCGTTGAGACCACAAACGAAGGCGAGTAACGTTAAAAACTTTTTCTTCATATTTATCTGTTAAATGGTTATTTTTTGTTGTTTTCTATCTTTGTTCCGACAATGAGTTTCATGTTTTGGGCTTTCAGTCTGGCTTTGAGCCATTCCTCCATCTTCTCCCGATTCTGAGCCGATAACTTTTCTTTCAGGGTAAGACTTACCAAGGTCAAAGAATCTTTCTTCGTACTGTCGCCGACAGTATAGGAAATGGTGCGAGAAATACTGACGCGTGCCGCTTCGGGGAACAGAGTCGCCATTTCCGCACTGACGGACTGGGCTTGTTGTTCAGTAGCTTTGTAAAAGTCCAATTCTTTCTGCAACCGATCCCCGCGTTCCTGTTCATTGGCCAACAACTGTGCACTTTTGTCTGCCTGTTTGACGGCCGGATCGTTCAGCATCGACTTCAGTTCGTTTGTGCTGAGATTCTTTGTGCCTTGTACGATAGACAGTTTGACGTCCTTTAATCCGAAGCGTTCCATCTGGCTTCTCATCCTTTCCAATTCTTTTTCGGCTATCTCTTCCCCGATGGTAACGAGGCGGATTTCTTTGGTGCGGTAGTCTGCCTTTTTTGTGATGACCTGCGTTTGGTCGGACGTGACGACTTGTGTTACGAAATTATTGACCTTACTCATGAATATGTCTTCCCGGACCAGCGTATAGGTAAGAAGGGCAGAAGGTAGCATCGTGAGCACGGCTATGGTGATAATGATATGCTTCACTCGCTTTTCCCGCTGTTTGTCCACAAATACCTTCTTCTTGAAATCCAGGATGTTCACTCCTACGAACGTGGCCAAAGCAATGAAAATGGAATTGATGAGATAGAGATAGAAGGCTCCGGCTGCGTAAAGCCAGTTGCCCGTGGCTAGTCCGAAACCGGTCGTACAGAGGGGAGGCATGATAGCTGTGGCTATGGCTACGCCGGGAATGACGTTACCTCCGCGTTGCCCCGTGCTACACAAGGCTACGATGCCGGCCAGTCCGCCGAAGAGCGCGATGAGCACGTCGTAAATCGTAGGTGAGGTCCGGGCAAGCAGTTCGGACTGGGCTTCGTTTATGGGTGTGATGGCAAAATAGAACGTTGCCGTGAGCACACTGAAAATAGTGGCGGTGGCAAAACTGCGGAACGCCCGTTTGAGCAGTTCGAAATCGTAGATGCCCACGCCCAGTCCCATGCCGACAATCGGACCCATGAGCGGAGAAATCAACATGGCACCGATGATGACGGCGGCTGAGTTGGTGTTCAGGCCCAGAGAAGCGACAAAGATGGCGAAAATCAAGATCCAGAGATTGGCTCCGCGAAAGTCGATACCAGCCTTGATAGAGGCTATGGTTTCTTCTTCCGGCGCCTTATCTTCCTTCATGCTTAAAAGTCTGCGGATAAACAGGTTGAGATAACTCCGTTGTTTTTTGGGTTTATTTTCCATGATTTTACTTTTGAAATTTACGAAAATATTTGCCGATGACCGGTAGGCTTCGTACCGGTAGGTCGTGTTTCAGGATATGTCCGACGAAGAGCAGGATGAGCACTGTGTTGATACCCAGTCGTGTCCATACGGGCCATTCTTCGGGCGTACAGGCCATGATAGCGTAGAAGCCTCCGGCAATCAGTACGTAGATGCCGATGGATTTCAACGGATATCGGACGGGGTTTTTCTTCTGTCCCACGATGTAGGACAGGAGCATGGCCGTGGCGTATCCGGCGAAACCGCCCCAGGCGCATGCCATGTAGCTGTACGTCGGGATGAAGATGATGTTGACGGCAAAGAGGACCAAACAACCGGCAGCCGAGAACCAGGCCCCCCAAATCGTCTTGTCGATGAGCTTGTACCAAAAGGAAAGGTTGAAGTAAACCCCCATCATGATTTCGGCTGCCATGACAATGGGGACGACACGTAAGCCGGGCCAATAGTCCGGAGCTATGATTCGTTTCAGGATGTCCATGTAACCGATGACGCAAAGGTAGGCCAGCAGGGTGAAGATGATGAAGAACTTCATGATCGTGGCGTAGGTCTCTCCGCTGTTCTTGTCCTTAGCCTTGCCGAACACGAACGGCTCATACGCATAGCGGAAAGCTTGGGTGATCATGGCCATTATCATGGCAATCTTCACGCAAGCACCGTAGATACCTAGTTCGGACTTGGCCGCTTCCGCGTCGCCGTACACCAACGGGAAGATGATTTTGTCGGCCGTCTGGTTCAGGATGCCCGCGATACCGAGAATCAGGATGGGCCAACTGTAGCCCAACATACGTTTCATCAGCCGGGTGTCGAACCGATATTTGAATCCTGTCAGTTCGGGAATGAAGAAGAAGGTGATGAACGATGTACAGACAAGGTTCAGGATGAAGGCATATCCCGGTCCTACAGACGGGTTATAAATTGCGCCCACCCATGCGTGGTGGACGTACAATGCCGGAAGCACGACGAAATAAAGGATGTTCAACGTGATGTTGAGCACGATGAACAGCATCTTCAACGCGAAAAACTTGATAGGACGGTGCTGGTAGCGCAGCCAGGCAAAGGGAATGGCCTGAAAGGCATCCAAGGCTACCGTGACCGCCATGATTCCCACATATTCCGGATGGTCTGCGTAGCCTATGCCGGAAGCTATCGGATGGAGGAAAGCCAGTACGAGCAAGGCAAACAGCAGAGACAGGCTGCCCACCATGGTGAGTGTCGTGCCATAGACGGTTTGCGGATTTTCCCCCTCTTTGTTGGCAAAACGGAACAGCGTGGTTTCCATGCCGAACGTGAGGATGACCATCAAAAGCGCCACGTAGGCATAAATGTTGGTCACGATGCCATAGCCTCCGCTTTCCACGGTCATCTTGGCCGTATAGAGCGGGACCAGCAAATAGTTCAGGAACTTTCCGATGATGCTGCTTAGTCCGTAGATGGCGGTGTCTTTGGCCACCGATTTCAATTCTGCCATATTTCGTTCAGTTTGTTTCTATTATGCTCCGAAAAAGAGATAAGCCACACCGATGGCGGCCACTATACCTGCCAAATCGGCCAACAGGCCGCAAGCCACGGCATGCCGCGTGCGGGTGATGCCCACACTGCCGAAGTAAACGGCCAATATATAAAAGGTGGTGTCGGTCGCGCCTTGGAAAATACAGCTCAACCGCCCCACGAAAGAGTCTGCACCGTAGGTTTCCATGGCATCCACCATCATGCCGCGCGCCCCGCTGCCGCTCAACGGTTTCATCAGTGCGGTAGGCAATGCACCGACAAAGTCTGCATCGCCGCCGCAGGCTTTGACGACTGCGGCGATGCCGTCTGTCAACAAATCCATGGCTCCCGAAGCGCGGAATACTCCGATGCCCACCAAGATGGCGACTAAATAGGGAATGATACGTACGGCTGTGGTAAAACCGTCTTTTGCTCCTTCGATAAAGGCGTCGTACACGTTGACGCGTTTCCTGACACCGGCAGCAATGAAAGCGATGATGATGCAGAAGAGCAGTACGTTGGCGATAGTCGTACTCCACAAGTTCATCTCTTCTTTGTCCAACCGGCTGAAGCCATACACGATGCCGGCTACGGCCAGACAAGCCCCTCCCAATGCCAGTACGACCACCCGGTTCAGCAGGTTGATGCGTTGATAAAGGCTGGTGACGATGATACCCGTCAGCGTGGAGGCAAAGGTTGCCAGCAGAATCGGGATGAACACATCCGTAGGCTGTGCCGCTCCCATTTGGGTTCGGTAAACCATGATGCTGACAGGGATGATGGTCAGTCCCGAAGTGTTCAGCACGAGGAACATGATCATCGGGTTGCTGGCTGTGTCTTTTTTCGGGTTCAGTTCCTGAAGGCCTTCCATGGCTTTCAGGCCTAACGGTGTGGCCGCATTGTCCAGTCCCAACATGTTGGCAGAGATGTTCATGAAAATGTTTCCGATGACGGGATGGTTCTTGGGAATGTCCGGGAAGAGCTTGCAGAAGAGCGGGCTGAGACCGCGTGCCAGAATGTGGACCACTCCGCCTTTTTCCCCGATTTTCATGATGCCCATCCAAAGCGAGAGCACGCCGGTCAGGCCGAGGGAAATCTCGAAAGCCGTCTTGGCGGAACTGAACGTGGAGCCCATGATGGCCGGAAACACGCCGGCATCGCCTGCGAATACCAACTTCCCCGCCGCGATGAGGAATGCGATGCCGAAGAATGCCACCCAAATGTAATTCAGAACCATAGAAATCTCTCGTTACATGATTGAAAGGCAAAGTTACATAAAAAATGGGACGCATGCCTGTTTTGTGCAGAAAAGATGCTATCTTTGCCGCACAATGGAAGAAGATTTCGACATACGCCGTTCCTCAAACTCGTCTGCCGAGCGCGAGTTCGAGAATGCCTTGCGTCCGCTCCAGTTCGGGGATTTCAGCGGACAGTTGAAGGTGGTGGAAAACCTGAAAGTTTTCGTCGAGGCTGCCAAGTACAGGGGCGAGCCCCTCGACCATACTTTGTTGCACGGTCCTCCGGGATTGGGGAAGACCACGCTGAGCAACATCATAGCCAACGAACTGGGCGTGGGTTTCAAGGTCACGTCCGGCCCGGTATTGGACAAGCCGGGCGATTTGGCCGGTATCCTGACTTCGTTGGAGCCGAACGACGTGCTCTTCATCGACGAAATCCACCGGCTCAGTCCCGTAGTGGAGGAGTATCTTTATTCCGCCATGGAGGACTACCGGATAGACATCATGATAGACAAAGGCCCGTCGGCACGCAGTATACAGCTCGACTTGAATCCCTTTACTTTGGTGGGTGCCACTACGCGCAGCGGTCTGCTTACCGCTCCCCTCCGTGCCCGTTTCGGTATCAACCTGCATCTGGAGTATTATGACGCCGAGGTGCTTTCGCGCATCGTGGAACGTTCGGCGCACATCCTTTCCGTACCCATCGAGCACGATGCCGCCATGGAGATTGCCGGGCGCAGCCGTGGAACGCCCCGTATCGCCAATGCGCTTTTGCGCCGCGTGCGCGATTTTGCCCAGGTGCGCGGCACGGGACGGGTGGATATGGCCATCGCACGTTATGCGTTGGAGGCACTGAATATCGACCGTTACGGACTGGACGAGATAGACAACAAGATTCTGCTTACCATTATCGATAAGTTCAAGGGTGGACCGGTAGGCATCACGACCATCGCCACGGCCATCGGGGAAGATGCGGGGACGGTGGAAGAGGTGTATGAGCCTTTCCTGATTAAAGAAGGGTTCATCAAGCGCACGCCGCGCGGACGGGAGGTGACGGACATGGCTTACAAGCATTTGGGGCGCAGCCGTTTCACGGCGGAGCTGCAAGGCAGTTTGTTTGACGATTAAAACACAGGAAAGAAATGATTACTTACAATACGGACGGCGTGAAGATGCCCTCCATCAAGAAACGCGAAAACACGGCCTGGGTGAAAGCCGTGGCTGCGAGTTACGGCAAAAGGGTAGGCGAGATTGCCTACATCTTCGTGGACGACGAGAAGATACTGGAGGTGAACCGCCAGTATCTCGGGCACGATTATTACACGGACATCATCACGTTCGATTACTGCGAAGGTGACGTGATTTCGGGCGACCTCTTCATCAGTCTCGACACGGTGCGGACCAACGCCGAGCAGGTGGGGGCAACCTACGAAGAGGAACTGCACCGTGTCATCATACACGGTATCCTGCACCTTTGCGGCATCAACGACAAGGGGCCGGGCGAACGTGAAATCATGGAGGCGGCCGAAGACAAGGCTTTGGCTTTGCGTTCCTCGTTGGGGCAATGACAGGAGGACGGCAAATGTGGAAGACCTTGTTGTGCGTCGGAGCCGGTAGTTTCGTGGGTGGCATAGCCCGCTACGGGCTGACCCGGTGGGTCTCGGCGGGCAATTTTACTCATCTCCCGTTGGGGACGATGGTCGTCAATGTGGCGGGTTGCCTGTTCATCGGCTTGTTGTACGGTTGGTTTGAGCGGGCGGATGTCTTGTCCCCCGAGTGGCGTTTGTTCCTCACGGTGGGCTTTTGCGGAGGGTTTACCACCTTTTCCACGTTCGTACACGAGAACTACATCCTTTTCCTTTCAGACAGGTTCTGGTCGTTTGCCGCATACGCGGTATTGAGCTTTGTTTTGGGGTTGTTGGCCGTGTGGTTCGGCCATTTTCTAGTACGTGTCTTCTGATTTGCGTCCCGAAAACACAAGATTGTCAATCTTAGACGTAAATCTTTTCCGGCGTTTCCCACGGAAAGGACTACTTTTACTCCGGTTAAACATGAAAGGGAAATGAAAAAGATTCTTTTTACGGTTGGGCTGTGGTGCCTGGCACTGTGCGTACAGGCTGCCGGGCATATCAGCCGGTTGAGGGCGGAACTGCAAGACAGCCGCTCCGATTATGTGTTCGTCGTGGCCCACAGGGGCGACTGGCGGCATGCGCCCGAGAACTCCGTGGCGGCCATCAAAGGGGCGGCAGACATGGGAGTGGACATGGTGGAGATTGACATCCAACGGACGAAGGACGGCGGTTTCGTGCTGATGCACGACGGGAGCATCGACCGCACGACGGAAGGCAAAGGCAACGTGGCAGACTACACGGTGGAGGAACTGAAGCGTTTCCGCTTGCGCCGGGCGGACGGAAGTCTTTCGGACGAGACCATACCCACGCTGGAGGAAGCCCTGACGGCTTGCAAGGGGGTGGTGCTGGTGAATATTGACAAGGGCGGAGATTACCTGTCCGAGATTGCGCCGATTATCCGTAAGACGGATACGGAAGACCATGTGGTGCTGAAGGGGCGCGGCACGGTAGAGGAGGTGGAACGGCAGCTTTCCGGCTACAAGGACATTCTTTATATGCCCGTGGTGGATCTCGATGGCGAGGGAGCGATACCCTACGTCGCTTCGTTCCTTTCCGCATTCCGCCCGCAGGCCGTGGAGGTCATTTTCAAGACAGACCGTTTTGCCAAGTTGTCCTACTTGCCGGTGATAGCCGCATCGGATTGCCATGTCTGGATCAATACGTTGTGGGCGAGCCTGTGCGGCGGCCATGAAGACGAGAAAGCCCTGTCCGACCCCGATGCCCACTGGGGCTGGGTGCTCGATCGCGGGGCCACTGTCATACAGACCGACCGTCCGGAAGAGTTGATTGAATATTTGAAGAAGAAAGGGAGAAGGAACCTTTGAACCAGTCCGGTTCCCGCCGTGGAGCCTGAACGGTAAGATGGAAAAAGAGGTTGTCTGGAAGATTTTATCCGGACAGCCTCTTTAATATAATAGTTTTTTATTAACTTTGGCGCAAATAAAATGAGAATTTAACATGCAAGAGCGCCATTCCGACCGCGAACGTTATTTTGACGAGCAGGCCCGTACGACAGAGAAATACTATATTCCTTATATCCGTAAATGTTGCCCGGAACTTCCGCAAGAGGTGTTGGAAGTGGGGTGTGGCGAAGGGGGTAACCTGTTCTCGTTCGCGCAGTTGGGTTGTTCGGTGACGGGAGTGGACATTGCTGCCGGACGCATTGCCGAGGCCCGTAAGTTTTTTGCCGAGAGAGGGGCGGAAGGTACTTTTATCGCATCCGACATTTTCAAATTGACGGAACTGGAGCATAAATTCTCCCTGATATTGGTGCACGATGTGATAGAGCATATCGACGACAAGGCCGGTTTCCTGAAAGGCCTGAAACGCTATCTTGCGCCGGGCGGCGTGGTGTTTATAGCCTTTCCGGCATGGCAAATGCCTTTCGGCGGCCACCAGCAAATAGCGCACAGCAAGGTGGTGTCTCATTTTCCGTTCCTTCATCTTCTGCCTTCTCCGCTCTATAAGGGCGTGTTGGCCGCAGCCGGTGAAAACGAGCCGACCATCCGCGAACTGATGAACATCAAGCACACACGTTGCCCCATAGAGAAGTTTCAGGCGGCATTGTATGCCACTGGCTATCGGGTCGTAGACCGGCAACTCTATTTCATCAATCCGCATTACGAAACGAAATTCGGCCTGAAGCCCCGTAAGCTTCATGGCTCGCTTTCCGTCCTGCCATACGTGCGTAATTTTTTCAGTACAAGTTGTTTCTATCTCGTGCAGCCCGAAAGAGGGTGAATACCGTTTGTCAAAATGTCATTCCGACCTGTGCGTGGCTCGCGTATTTGGCGTAGGGTCGGGGAGTGACTTGAAATATCGCAATCTCGGGCTTCGGCAGGCATGCACGAAGATAGCTGAAAAGGCGTTGGACTGTCATAAAAGAACGGCATGCCCGGAATGGTCCGTATGGTTCGGAACGGCCTGTCGGTGTCGGTGGGTTTAGCCTTACTTTTTGACAGTCTGTTTAGACAAGCCGGAGAGGTTCAAATAGAGAAAAAAATACGTTTTGTGGTGTTTGGAAAACAGATTGGGAGAGGTTTTTTCCCGTTTTTCATCATTTCATTTTTTCAATCTGCTGAGAATGATTTTTTTCTTTCAGCCGAATGATTTTTTATTCTCATGAGAAAAAACGGCATATATGCGATATTTTTCCGCATATATGCCGTTTGAAGTGAATATTTATGCAGCCATGCGTTCCTATCCTGTCCGTTTCCGCTTTGGGAAGATTCCGTAAGAAGCCGTTTGGGCTGACTTTTTGACATGTCGGTCACGGCGAACGGTGACAGAATGAAAACGGCTCTCCCGTCATTCTCCCATACGGAAGTCGCTCACGGCAGTCTGTTGCAGCGAGACTTCCTCGAAGAGGCTTGTACACTCGCCCTTCTGGGGACATTGGCTGGCGATGCCTACCCATATCTTGCCGGGATAGTAGTTTTTATAGAGCCGCACCATCTGCCATTCTTTTTGGTCGAGGGAATAATAACTGGCTATTGTGTGCGTGTCCGACGAAATCTTCAGATAGACGGAAGGTGCGGTGAGCCGTTCATGGTTGTTGTCATCGGAAGTCCCTTGGGTACGCACCGTGACGATACGGTGGTTTCCGCGCTCGTCCTGTTCAAAAGCGAACTTCTGCCACAACGTGTCGTTGGCATACACGAAAAGGTCGGCCGCGTTGTACGTCCCCTCCGTGGTGAATCCCGGCGTCACTTTGGCCGTGAGCGTGAAAGGTTGGGTGTTGTCCACTTCCGTGAGCAGGATAGGCAGGGTGGTGTTGCTCAACTGTCCGCCGTTGGGGTCGCAAAAGAAGTCGAGTTTCTCCGTACAACGGAATTCTATTGCACGTCCGTCTTTCACGGTGACGCAAGTGTCTGCCCCGTTGAGTGCACCCGTGAAAGTGATGCCATCCATGCGGACGTTGCAGGAAGCTACTTTGGCGGAAACCGCCGTAGTGTCGGCCGTGACCTCTTCCACCATGTTTTTTTCCTGATTCTTTTGTTGGCAGCTTTGCGCAGCCAGTCCGGCAGCGATAAGTGCCGGGAAGATAAATGCTTTTCTCATAAATTGTATGATTATATTTGAGTTGTTTTGAATGCCTTTTGAGTGTTTCCGGTTCAAAAGTACGTAGTTTTTGCATTCCGGCAAAATGAAAACGGGATGTTTTTGAGAGATTCTCCTGAAAAACGAAAAAAGTCAAACGATTCTTATTATCGTTTGACTTTTTCTTTGTACCCAGACCCGGGATCGAACCGGGATGGGTTGCCCCACTGGTGTTTGAGACCAGCGCGTCTACCTATTCCGCCATCTGGGCGCATCTCTCTTGATTGCGAGTGCAAAGGTAGGTGTTTTTTTTATATTTGCAAAACTTTAGCCGGATTTTTTTCTTATTCCGGCATTATTTTATGAAAATCGTTTGATGGAAGCGGGCAGAGCGGCTTATGCCACTGACGATGTAGATGCCCGGATGGAGTGGAACCCGTAAGGTCTCGTCCTGAAGTAAGGTCTGGTAAATGTAGCCTCCTGAAGGGGCATAGATGGCGAGCCTGCAAGGGGTATCCGAAAGTTTGTCTACCCGGAGTATGTTTCCCGATTCGCAAGTGAGATGGAAAAGGGGCCGGGATGTATCATCGGGAAAGGAAATTCCCGGAACGGCATCCGGGCTTCCGCTGTCCGGTTGGCGCATAAAGAACCATTGACGGTGGCAGGCAGTCGGAGCGGAACCGTATTCCCACAGACCGACTGTTGTGCCGGCCGTATGATGTTCTCCTTCCAAGTCGAAAGCCTTCGACCCGTCTTCTGTCATGATTTTATAGAAGAGCCGGTCGATGGGAGTGAGGGTAAAGGTTTGTCCGCCTTGAGGAGAAGGTTCATATCCTAACGCATAGTCCGGTGAGTGTTCGGTCAGGATATCACCGTTGCCGTTGGTAAAGGTATATCCGTTTCCGTCCGGTTGCAGTTTCCAAGTTTGTTCCGGAGCGTATGACAGAGGTTGCAGAGTCACCTTGCCGCCGGATGCCTGCAGGGCTTGGTCGGCTGCGTTACGGGGGCATATCCAGTAAGGAAGTCCGGGGCGTATGGCATTGTCGGCATCCGCGCTTTCTTCCACGGGGATGACGAACGTGACGATGCTGTAAGCCGGGAGCTTGTAGGTCAGTATGCGGTCTTTGAGTGTGTAATCGGCCGTTGGGGACAAATCCTCGGTCTCCGAGCTGCGGAGTGCCGTCAGTTCGCTGCTTATGGATTCGTAAAAACTTAAATCGGCACGATGCACGACGGGCAAGGCGTTCGGATTGATGGCCACTATGATGAGGCTGTCGCCTTCCGGGCTGCGGGCTGCCAGTGTCTGTCCGTTCAACGACGTGAGGAATGTGTAGCCCGGACGGATGAATTTGCTGAAGTGTTGGCGGATGGAATAGTTCTTCACCTTGTGGTAAGTCTGTTTCGTGAAGTCGCCTTGCACCAGGCACCATTGGTCGTTGCCCTCCTCCACGTATTGCCAGTCCACCCACGCCACAGGCATAATGTAGCGTATGTCGTCCATCAGTTTCTGTGCCAGGTTCAGGTTTCCGGCAATACCGCTTCCGCCGCTGCCTACTTCGCTCATCCATAGACGGATGCCCTGTTCCTTGCAGAGCGCGCTGATTTGGCTGCGTGCCTGCGTGGTGGCCGAGTAGGTGTGCGTGTTCCATTGTCCGACGAGGGGCAGCACTCCGGCGGCTTGGTAGCCTTCAAAGTCCCTGACCGACTGTGCGGCATCGGTTTCTTCCGAGGCCGAGATGACGGTGTTCAGGCCGGAGGCTTCCAGGATAGGGTGCAACACTTTGAGGAAAGCCACTTGTGAGGCAATATCGAAATGGCATCCCTCTTGTCCTCCGTTGGCTCCCCAATAACTCGTCATCGGTTCGTTGAAAGGCGAAAGCGTACGGAACTCTATGCCGTATTCCTCTTTATAATGTCGGCACACGTCTACCAGATAATGGGCGAATGCTTCATAGTATTCCGGTTTCAAGTTGTCGGCAGACGCATCGGTATGGCCTGCACAACATCCGCTGTAAGTCATGTAGTAGGGGCAGGAATTGCTGAAGGCCTCGAATATGGCATCCGGACGCTTTTCTTTGATTTTCAGCATGATTTTCCGTTGTGCGGCATCACGGCTCCAAATGTATTCACCGTCCGGACTGTCTTTGAAGCCTTCCATTTCCGCACGCAGGCCTTTTCCGCTTCCCATGTGGTGCGGCGTGCAGTTCCGGTTTTGCGGGTCGTCTCCTCCGCCGATGTTATAGCGGAAAATACGGTAGTCCAGTCCGTCCGGGCTGACCAGCCAATCCACAAGTTCGTCTATCTTCTCGTCGCTCCACTTCCCGCACATGTTGGCCCACCAACAGAGCGAGATGCCCCATCCCTCGAACTGTTGACGGGTGGCGGCCGGGTTGATGACGTAGACCGAGGTGTCGGCAGGCGGAGCCTGATGCACGTCGGTCGTAAGATACCACAGATGCCGGGTGTCCGTCCCGTCTTTGTCCGAATACACGGCTGACGACGCTGTCGTCCCGTCCGTTCCTAAATATTTGTTGTTGTATTTGCAGCGTAGCTTGACGAAGAACTCTCCGGAGTTCTCTATGGCATACAAGGCTTTTGCCGATGAGGGGTCGGTTGTGAAGGACGTGTTCCATTGTCCGGTCAGTGACAGATAACCTTGCCCGTCGGCCGATTGCAAGGCATAATATCCGTTGCCGTCAGGGATGAATGTAAGTTTTTGGGGCGACGGGGCATCGGCGGCTTCCAATACCGCCCCTCCTTGGGCGTCTTTGGCCACATGGTTTCCACTGGAGTGCATGAGGAAAAGTGCTGTAGGACCGTCGATGGCTTGTGCCAAAAGCAGGGTCGGTAACCACAAGAATATCCAACCGGCCAGATAAGTGTAAAGTCTGTTCTTCATCTGTTTTGAATTTGAAATCAGGTTGATGGGGTAAAAGTACGATGAATCTGCAAGAATAACAAGCAAAGAGGGGATAAAAGTTTATAGCTGAAAGTATTTATGGCTTCTTACCGGAAGATTATGAGGAAAAAGTTGGCTTTGAAGGCGTTTTTTATTAGTTTTGCGAAGACTACTTATTTATTATTTATCAAAAGAAGAAGCGTATGAATACATTGAAGAATTTTGCTTTCGGTATGTGCTTGTGCGGCACATTCGGGTTGGGGCTGACCCTGTTGGGTTCTTGTACATCTTCGGGTGGAAAGACAGAGACGGTCATGTCCGATAGTGTGGATGCAGAGCAAGGGAATGCGGTGGTCGAAGCCATAATGTCACGGCGCAGTATTCGTAAGTACAAAGACCAACCGGTGGAACGCGAGAAACTGGAGACCATTGTGAATTGCGGTATCAATGCGCCCAGCGGGATGAACCGTCAGCCTTGGCAGGTGCGTGTGGTGGACAATGCCGATTATATCAATGGAATCACGGAGGTTTTCAAAAAAGCCAATCCGAAGGCGGCCGAAGAGCCCGGTTTCAAGAATATGTTCCGAAATGCTCCGGCCGTAATATTCATCGCATCCCCGAAGGACGGAAGCGGCCAGTTGGACTGCGGGCTTTTAGGTGAAAACATGGTGTTGGCGGCACAGTCTTTGGGGCTCGGCACTTGTTGTCTTGGCGGTCCGATTGCTTTCATGACAGGTAATCAGGAGGCTGCCTCTTATCTGGAACGTTTGCAACTCCCGGAAGATTATGTTCTGCTGTATGCCATTGCCGTGGGTTATCCTGACGAGTCTCCCGCTGCCAAACCGAGAGACGCGGAGAAGGTTAAGTTTGTGGAATAAACTGTGTATTTAAGTGATTTTAAAATTCCTTTTTCGAGTTTGTTCGTGAAAAGGGTTAACTTAGCGACAGTTTATACCAGCCTTTGAATTATGGAAGTAAAAGACGTGAATTATTGTGTGATATTGGCCGGCGGCATCGGCAGTCGTTTGTGGCCTGTAAGTCGTAAAGAGTTGCCTAAACAGTTTCTCGACTGGTTCGGAACGGGGCGTACTTTATTGCAACAGACCTATGACCGTTTTCGCAAGATTATCGATGCCAAGCATATTTTTATCGTGACCAACGAGCATTATGCGGATTTGGTGAGAGAACAGTTGCCGGAGGTGGCACAAGACAGAATATTGAAAGAACCTATCCGGCGGAACACGCTGCCCAGCGTAGCGTGGGCTACGACATGTATCAGCCACCTTTGTCCGCACGGTAATGTGATAGTCTCTCCCGCCGACCAGTTGATTCTGGAGGAGAATAACTTCGATAATGACGTGCTGAAAGGATTGGACTTCGTGGGGCATTCGGACTGTCTGCTGACCATGGGGGTAAAGCCGACCCGTCCCGATACCGGGTACGGGTATATCCAAGCCCATGAGAATATGGAGGAGGGGGCGTTTGCCCGTGTGAAGTCCTTTACGGAGAAGCCTGCGTTGGATTTTGCCCGTGTATTCATGGAAAGCGGGGAGTTTTACTGGAATACGGGGTTATATCTGTACAATGTGCGTACCATGATGAAGGCGATTCATGACTTGGTGCCGGACTATAGGGACAGCCTGACGGAGGCTATCGATGCCATCGACGAAGATGACTTCTGCCGGGTGCCGGCTCATTTCGATACCTTGCCGAACTTGTCGTTGGATTATAGTATCCTGGAAAAGAGCGAGAATGTCTATGTGCAGGTGTGCGACTTCGGATGGGCGGATTTGGGTTCATGGTGCTCTCTCCACAACGATACGCAGCACGACCGGCAGGATAATGTATTGCTCAATACCGAAGCCTTGCTGTATAACAGTGAGGGGAATGTCATTTGTTTGCCTAAGGGAAGGATAGCGGTAATCGACGGGTTGAAAGGCTTTGTCGTGGCAGAAAAAGGCGATGTGCTGATGATCTGTCCCAAGGATGACAGTGCGGCATTAAGGCGGATGATGACAGATGCCCAGATGAAGTTAGGAGAAGAGTTTATTTAGTCTTCTTATTATATAAGGTATAATAAAAGCGCGGTTTCTTCGGAAAGCCGCGCCTTTATTTTGTCGTGTGTTTTGTGTTATCGAATGTCTGCCGTGCAGTTATCCGAAATAGCTTTGGCAATAGCCTTGAATTCCTCATCCGTGAACGTCAGTTTAGGGTTGCTGAAAAGCATGTCCTTCTCGTTCTGCATGGGAATCAAGTGGATGTGCGCATGGGGTACTTCCAGTCCTAAAACGGCCTGTCCTACTTTGATGCAAGGAAAAGCCTTTTTGATACCTGCTGCTACGTGCTTGGCAAAAACTTGCATCGCACCGATTTCTTCGTCTGACAGGTCGAAGATGTAATCCACTTCGCGTTTGGGAATGACCAAGGTATGACCTTTCACTAACGGATTGATGTCGAGGAAAGCATAGAAACGGTCGTTCTCCGCACATTTATAGCTCGGAATCTCTCCGGCTACGATTTTACTGAAGATGGTAGCCATGGCGATTATTCAAATGAGATGTTCGTGATTTCCAGTTGTACGGTGCCGTGCGGGATTTTGATTTCTGCCACATCGCCAACCTTTTTACCCAACAACCCCTGTGCAATGGGAGTCTGCACCGAGATTTTACCTTCTTTCAGGTTAGCTTCCGTTTCAGAAACGATGGTGTACGCCATCTTCATGTTGTTTTTTACATTTCTCATCTCCACTTTGGACAGAATCTGTACCGTGTCGGCTTTCAGTTTCGAAGTGTCGATGATTTTGGCATCGCCGATAACAGCCTTCAACTGGTTGATTTTCATTTCCAGCATCGCCTGGTGCTCTTTGGCTGCATCATATTCCGAGTTTTCGCTCAGATCACCTTTGTCACGCGCCTCTGCGATGGCTGCCGAGGCTGCCGGACGTTCTATGGTTTCCATTTCTTTGAGTTGGGCCACCAGTTTGTCGTAGCCCTCTTGTGACATATAAGCCATAATTATTCCTCCTAATTATATTTATGCGTTTTTACTTGAAAAGATAAAAACAAAAGAATTCCGGCTTTAATCAGCCGGAACCCTTTTGCCTTTTCCTTTAATGATTCGATGCAAAGTTAAGCTTTAAATTCTGAATCACAAAGATTTTTGCATTTTTTCTGTTTTCGTGTAGTCTCTTTAGTGGACGGATATGCCTTTTGTTCCTTTTTGCACGATTCATCCTTCTTTTTTGCACGAATTGGCACGTTTTGTTTTTGTTTGAAGTGTTAACTTTGCGAAGTAGAAAACACGTGAATACTTACATTAACTTAATATATTATGAAGAGATTCTTTTTGTATGGATGTTTTTTTGGGCTGTTCCTACCTGTTATGGGTGCGGAGGTTAATGAGCCGACTGAGATGACGGCAAGTATCAAGAATCCGAGTTTTGAAGAAGGATTGAATGGATGGGAAGCCATCGGGTTTCAGAAACAAACCAATAATTCTCCTTCAGACGAAGGGTGGAATAAAGACGGAACGGTTTACGCCGAGAAATGGGTGTCGAGTAGTTGGACTTTGCCTGATGTAAAATTATCCCAAACCGTTACAGGATTGCCGCAAGGGAGTTATACGGTGAAGGTGTATGCCCATGCCGTGAACCAATCGGGGAACCCTGAGATCACGAAGGGGGTTAGTTTTTTTGCAGGATTGAACGAGGTACAAGTAGGTGCCGGTGGTGAATATCGAATCAATGTGATAGTCACAGACGGTCGTCTGGATTTGGGGATGAAGGTCTCTTCCACAGATGCCAATTGGGTTGCATGTGATAATTTCAGATTGTATTATCATGGTAGAGAAGAGGTGGATGCCTATCGTAAGGATTTGACGGAGAAATTAGCGTTAGCTTCAGCCGCAATGTCGGAAAAGGACTGTCATAATCGGTCTCAATTGGAACAGGCTGTTCATAATGCTGAAAATGTAGAAGGGGATATAGAAAGTCTGTTGACGGCTATTTTGGACTTGGAACAGGCCATTATGGAATACCGGCGGTTGACTGTAGAATATGGAGCGTTTGAACGAGCCTTTCTGAATGCGCGTAAATTGTATTCCGAGACAGACTTTCCCGGAAAAACAGTTTTCGGGGAGGCTATAGACCAGGTGTCTCCTATGCTTGATGTACCTGAGGGAAAAGACTTGATGGGGGCTGTGACTCGTTTGGAGAAGGCCACTCAAGTTTATCTTGATAGTCGCCCCTCCAATTGGATGACTTTGCGTAACGGCGCATTGTGGAAAGATGATAGGGGGGAAGTCGTACAAGCCCATGGAGCCGGTTTCCTTCAGGTAGGAGATACGTGGTATATGATAGGAGAAGACCGGAACAATACGTGGAATCCGGATGTAAATATGTATTCTACAAAAGATTTTGTAAATTGGAAGTTTGAACGTAAAATCATTCGGAACGGGAGTACGCATCCTTCTTTGGGGAATGGTCGTTTTATAGAGCGTCCCAAACTTATGTATTGCCGGAAAACAGGCAAATATGTTGTGTGGTGCCATTGGGAGCAAGGTAATTACGGGGCTTCCGAAGCCGCTGTTTTTTATTGCGATTCGGTGAACGGGGATTATAAGTTCCATTGGGCCGGTCGTCCATTGGGCGTTAAATCGCGTGATTGCAATGTGTTTGTAGACGACGATGGTACAGCTTATTTCATATCTACCATAGAAGAAAATCAGCATTTGGGGCTTTTCCGTTTGTCGGATGATTATTTGAGTGCGGTGGAATATACCGAGTTGTTTAAATGGCAAAGCCGTGAGGCTCCGGCTATCGTACGTGAGGGTGACACTTATTTTATGATGTTTTCGGCTTGTTCCGGATGGGATCCCAATCAAGCTTCGTTTTCTTGGTCGAAATCGCTGACATCCGGTTGGTCTTCTCGTACCAACATAGGAAATTCTGTGGCTTATGATACTCAGGCCGCTTCCATTTTAACGATAAAAGGTTCCGAAGGTACATCTTATGTATATGTCGGTGACCGATGGCAAGATCCCGGTTTGGCTGAGTCCAAAACGATTTTGTTTCCTATATCATTTAAAAACAATACCATAACATTCAATTATGTACCACGGTTTGATATGAACTTACCTACAGGGCAGTGTCGTACAACTGGTATGACGCATTTAGTGTCTAAAGAGGGTTGGAAAGTACGTGCTTGCAGCAGTGAAGAAACAAGTTCGGAAAACGGTGCGTCTTCTAATGCTATAGATGGTAGAACGGACACGAAATGGCATACCCGTTATAGTGGAGGGGGGTCTGAAGCTCCTCATTTTTTAGAGATAGACATGGGAAATGAACAGGAAATCGCTGGTTTCCTGTGTACGCCGCGAAATGACAACTCATCGAACGGACTGATTCGTAAGTATTTGTTTTTGGTAAGCTCAGATGGTATAGAGTGGAAAGCTGTTTCAGGAGGAACCTGGTTACCCTATTGGACAGAGGTATATTTTGAACCCATTGTAGCCCGTTATTTCCGTTTGGTGGCTACAGAAGGTACTTATGCTTCATTGGCCGAGTTGGACGTGCTGTCTTCCGCTCCTTCTTATACACCGGTGAAGGTTACAGGTAGTTGGCAATATGGTACGATGGTCTCTTCTTCGAAAAATCCTAATTTAAGGGAGAATAGTACGGTCAAGTTCATGGCTCGTACGGAGGAGACTAAAGGAACTTGGGCTTTTTATGGTCCTAAAGGACAAATGTTACATACGAATGAATACAATATATCTTCTTTGAAAGCAGAAGATGCAGGTTGGTACTCTTTCATTTTTACAGATTATTATAATCAAAGCGCAAAGGTGGATTTTAAGTTAAGAGTGCGTACGTCTTCTGTAGGAGTTAAGGAGGTTCCAAGTGAGGCGGAGGGTATCGTACGGAGGCAATATTTTACTTTATCTGGGACAGAAGTTCCTATTCCTGTTCATCGGGGTATGTTTGTAGTAAGAACCCTCTATGAAGATGGCAGGGTGGATGTAGCTAAAGTATTCATTGGAGATAGTGACTGTTGAGTATAGAAATAGGTTTTGTTTTAAGATAAAAAGAGGGGAGGAGCTGGAGCCGGTATACGGCTTTAGCTCCTCCTTTCTTTAAGTCTTTGGTAGATTTTATAAGTTAGATATGGAATACAGTAAGATTTGGTCTAAAATCACTCCTTCATCTAATGCTTGGATGTTGATTTTATGCTTCTTTTTAGAGGATATAGGTAGCACTATCTTTTTGATAGCCTGATTGCCCAATACATTTTCTTTCCATTCCTCGCTACGCCCTTTGGTATGATAAGAAACCACTTGTGGAGCACAGTTGTCCAAAGCAACGGAAAAACGTAACCGACCATCGTCAGTAACCGGATGATTGGGTAAAAGCCGGACTTCTATTTCTATGCTGTCCGTAGGGCATGAGCCGAAACGGAATTCCAGTCCGGTACCTTTTCCAATAGCTGCGGCCCTACCTTCATAACCCAAGTTTTCGCAAGCAATAGGAGTCCCTTTGTCTGCATCCATAGTATTCCAGTGGTATAAAGGGGAACATTCTTCCAAAATAGGCTCCAGAACGGAGGAATGTTTTACGGGTTCAAATACCGGAAGCCGACGAGGCTGATGATCCATTATACGGCTCCATTTGCTATTGTTGAAATAACCGGTGTTGTAAATGCGTGTCAATGTCACGATGCTGTCATAGGCAGCCTCGCTTCGACTCCAGTCCATTTCGCCGTGGCGGGCGAACTGGGCATAAAGCATCTTTTTATTCATTTCTGTGGCTGCCTGTACTGGGTATTTAACTAATTGGAAATAAGTGTCTTTTCGATTTTCTGGAATCTGTTGGGTCAGTTTCTCTACACGGTCTGAGATATTGTGATAGTCTTCCAGTCGTTTTTGGATAAATGTACGGCTCCATGGCATATCCGTGACGATACGGTATCGGTTGGTGTGATATTCTTCTTCTCGCGTATGTCCCATGAACTCTGGTTTACGGATATAAGCCAAACGGTAATGTTCTTGCATTATGGGTAAAAGTTCTCTTCCAATTTCTTCTCCAAACTCACGTTGTAGGAAATGACAAAGATGATTGGAAATACCTTCCTTTTCCACCTTGCCGATGTTCCATGCCATGTCCATGAAGAGTTCTGTCTGGTACTCCGCTGGTTTGATATCGCCAACGTTTAATATCCATATTTTCTGGATGCCCCGTTCATAGGCTTCTTTCATTTGTTGGTAAAGCAGGGCTGGACTGAATGTTCCCAGCCACAAATAATCGTGTGGTCGTCCCCAATAGGATATGTGATAGTAAATGCCGTTTCCGCCTTTGCGTGCACGTTCTTCCGAAGTGGGAAAATGTCGAATGTAGCCATAGTTGTCATCACACCACATTAGGGTAACATCTTCCGGTACTTGCAGTCCGGCATGGTAAATGTCCAAAACTTCTTTGTAGGGGATGAACACTTGGGGTACAGCCGTTATATCCGAATTGACGTATTTCCGCAGTAGTTCACGTTGGTCTTTCAAAACATGTTCTGTTACATTTTTCTGTTCTTCTACCGTTTTGGCACCTTGCATTTGTCCGTCATGTACACCACGCATACCTATCGTGTAGAAGATTTCCTGATTGGCTGTTTCTTTTACACGTTGTTCCCAAAAATGGAGTACTTCTTTGCTGTTGTGTACATAATCATAATCTCCTTTACCCCGTCGTTTCCACTCTACAGGTGTACTGCATGCCATGGGTTCGCAATGGGAAGAACCGATATAAATACCGTATTTTCGAGCGACTTCACGGTTGCCTTGGGTCATGAAAAAAGGCTCTGTGCATTCGTGCATGGCAGGCCAATAAGTGTTAGCTCGCAAACGGAGCAGCAACTCAAAAATTCGTTCGTGTGTGCGAGGACCGATACGTCCGGGTTTGTACCATGGTTCGTGAGTGAGACTACTCCATGGCATCAATCCCCAGTCTTCATCGTTGATAAAGATACCGCGATATTCTACAGATGGAAACTGAATATCAGTATAATCAGTAGGGAGCCGGAATGAGGTTTTCTTTTCAGGTGTTGCGTCGGCCCACCATTCCCAGGGGGAAACTCCGATGAGTCGGGATAGTTCCATCAAGCCGTATGCTGTACCGTGACTGTCGTTTCCTACCACTAACAGACGCCCGTCTTTCAGGACTTTGAGCATGAAACCTTGCTTCTTTTCATATAATGTCGCATTGTCTACCAGGATGTTTTCGAGTAGTCTACTTTTACCTATCGTGCCGACTATAATGTTCCCTTTCAGGCTGTCTGTCAAAACTCTACCTGAAAATACGGCTTGATAATCACGGCTGAAAATCTGGAGTGCCGTTTGGACAACCGGTTCTTCTGTTGAGGTAATGGCGACGTTTAAAGTTTGCCTTGGTTGTAGATAAAACTGTGCATGACTTATTTTCCCTGTTATGATGAGTAATATGATAAGGAATAACTTTTTCATGATGTTTTTGAATGTTGGGTTTAGAACTTTATTTTTCAAAGATACAAAGTTGATTTATACATACTAAGCTTCCTTTACTCCCGTAGATTCTTTTGGTTTTGTCTGTCCATACCGGACTGATACCGGTTACTTCCACACAGAGGGTGTATCGGTCTTTTGGCATACGGGGGGTGATGATACGTACGGCTGTTTCAGGATATTGGCTGTAAAAATCCACCAAGGATGAGTATACCGTATCCTTTTTATGGTTTACTATGCTTATTTTGGCATATCCGCTGTGGGGATTGGCCTCTCCGACGAGTGCTGCATGAGTACCTTTGAATTTAAATTCCATTTTACTTCCCCGTCGGTCGGAGATGATCTGGCCGTTTTTTCTTTTCCAATCAGTCGGAAGCGTGATTTTCTCAGAAGAAAGTATTTTTCCTTCTTTTAAGATATCTACAGGTCGTAAGGTTTGTATGTCCCAAGCCTGCCAATATTCAGGAATGGATATTTTCGTCCCTTCCACTTGCAGAGGCATCCACATATAGGTGGCAGCAGATGCTTGGTGGGGATATGACCAACGGTCGCCCATGAACATCGGGATGGTATCGTTCCCACGTTTTAGGGGAAATACGAAAGTGCTTTGTGAATTATAGGTCAGCGTACCTTTGGGGCAGAAAATTCCCTGTTGGGTCCAAGGGCCTTCTATTCGCGGAGCTGTGAAATAAAAATTATCGTTTTTTTCCCAACTGGTCAAGTTGGAATAAAGCATGTAGTATAGTCCGTTTTTTTTAAACATAGCCGGTGACTCCCCCGAATTTTTGACATAGGCCACTTCGGCTTCCACCGAGTGGTAATCGTCGCTCAGACGATAGATGGGACCATGGTGGATTAGCAGGTAGCCTTTTCCGTCGGTATCTTGGAACGTACCCATATCCCAACGTTTGATGGGTTTTCCTTGATAGAGTAACGGACCATGCAATTGGTAGTTTCCATTGATGGTTTTGCAAGTGGCATATCCGATGTAGGGATCTTTATATTCCATATTGTCGGCATGCATGAACATAACATATTCTCCAGTCTTAGGGCATTTCATAACTTTGACTCGTTCTCCTACTCGATTGGGACCGAGGATTCCATTCGGTTGCACTTGCAGTACTACATTCTCGAATTTCCAATTGACTAAATCATCCGATGAATAGCATGAAAATCCTGGGAAGGCGTTACTTTTGTCTGATTTCCATTCTCCGAATAAATAATAACGTCCATTGTCTTCCACAATGCAGGCTCCGTGAGCATTGACGATATTTCCACGGTCATCAAACCAGGGGATACCGTTAACTATGACGGTGTTTTTGTTTTGACCTAAACATGTTGTTCCGGTCAATAGGACAGAAAGGAATAGTAATAAATAGATAGATTTCATAAAACTTAATGGTATGTTTGTGAGTTAAAAATGTTGTTCTGGATAGAGAGAGGGTATATTGTCGGTACAGGGACGGAGATATTTAGCTAATTCAGGTACAGTCTTTGCCAAAGCTTCTGCTGCTATTTTTGCGACGAGTTTACTTCCATATATACTAAGGTGGGTGTTGTCTGTTTTTCCTTGAGGATAGCAGGAGTATTTTCCGGCAGGAATCCAGAGAAATAGTTCTTTCGATTTTTCTGGCCCCATAGCAGTTACCAAATCGTATGTCAATTTGGCCATGTCTATAAAAGGAACGTGCATTTCATGTGCCACATTCCGTGGGGAATGAATGTATTCTCCGTGTGTGTCCACGAGACTGTCCCCCTCTTCTTCATACACATATTGGTGTGGACTGTCTGGGGTTGGGGGGTAATTTCGCCTCACGATGGAGTTAAGCAAGATGGGATTGGCTCCTTTTTCTCGTGCTTCGCGTACAAACTTTCTTAAATTCTCGTCAAACGAACTACCGGGAACAGTATGGAGTGTTATGTCATTTTTTTCATCATTGTGTCCGAACTGTATGATAACGTAATCTCCTTGTTTAAGTTTATTGAGCACTGTTTGCCAGCGGCCTTCACGAATGAAACTTAACGTACTACGTCCGCATGCAGCATGGTTTTCTACTTTGATTCCATCGGTCAAGAAACAAGGTAGCATTTGTCCCCATCCACGTTCTTGGTTTTCGTTATTTGTATTTCTGTCTGCCATGGTGGAATCCCCGATCATAAAGACGGTTGGATTTTGTTGGGTTGGGGTAAAAGCAGAAAAAAGCAACAATATAATAAGTGAGTAGACAAGTTTCAATTGCATATATGATTTTTTTTAAGAATGTGATAATTATGAGGAGTGAGTATTCCCCTGAAAAGTTTATTGAGCCTTTTTCAGGGGAATTGCAGATTGCTAATATTGGTCCTCACCAAGTCCTCCGGGTCCACATATCTCTATAGGGACCAATTCTATATAGTCGAGATGGAAAACTCCTCTTCCGGTAGGGGTGAATACCGAACGTATGCGCATAGTGTGGTATGTATTTGCTTGTATCTGTACATTACAAATCTTACGACGTAGTGTGGCTCGCAGATTATAAAGAATAGTACATTTACTGGCACTATATCGGGGGGCGTCTGTTCCGTCATTACCGGAATACAAACTTTTAGGGCCACTATAATAACCATTGTTTTTCATCGTTCGAGCATTTTCCTCCAGTTCCTCAGATGTATATATCCCATTAGAGTTTTCTTCTGAATTTCTCCATCCATTCCACCCGTTATAAAGTCCTCCGATTATAGGGTCTTCTCCATTGACACGCATGTCTAAAGGAAGTCCTTGAGGCATGTTGTCTACGTACATTTGTACAATGCCGCGATCATCCATAGCTCCATATCCTAAACGTAATTCATAACTGCCCGGAGGTACATTCGGAAGACGAAACGTAAGGTCATACGTACCAAGGATGCTGACACAATCATCAAATGCGGATGTCATGCCTATCTTGGGACGTTGAGCAAAGAATATGGCATTCTCGTTTATTTTGAGGTTTTTTATGTAGTTTGTCGGAAGATAATAATTGTATCCTCCACCTTCGGTGCCATTTTCCGTGTTGTCGTAAGAACCGTACGGTTGTGTCGGATTACCGCATAGTCGTATTTTGTTATTTGTCAGTTCCGGCCATACTGTATAAAAGTCTATTCGTATTCGAGTATTCATGACATTAGAACGCATGGCTTCATCGTATGCAACAATATCGTCAATGTAGAAATAAGATACATTCAAAGAAAAGTTGTCGTTATTAGGTGTGGTAAGATGTGCACCTCGTACGCGTTGTCCGGAGTTGTAAATACTGGCTACGCTATGGTTGATATAGTACTCTGTAGGGTATTCTACAGCCGGATCGACTGCGGAATAGACCTTCTCCAGTTTGATGGTAGAAAAGTCAAGTAGCGTACTAATCCATTCTGTGGGATTGGCATACTTGGTATATACTCCCCAACAATTCACTAATTTGGCTGTGCTTTCAAATAAACGGTCTAGAATGTGGTAAGAGAGTAGCATATTAAGAGGATTACGACTATGAGTCAGTGAGTTTCTATTCCAAAAGAGTTGCTTATAAGTCTTTCCTTCGGCATTATTGGGTACGACCTTATTCAGTCCGAATATGGAAGACGATTGGGTATCACCATATTTTTCTTCAGCCAGTTTATAAAGTGCGTCTATTTTTTCGTCCATTGTCATGTTTTTATTAAAACGGTCGCCATATTTTTCATAAAAGACTTGATCGGGAACAATCAGTAGGGTAAAGCCGCTATATCGGTGATCGGGACGTTTGGCTGTAAAAATGTCTGTGTCATGTCCGCAAACGATATTGGGGCGGAATTTAGGGTAGTTCTCTTTCCATGTTTCATAGTCTTCATCGCGATATCGAGCCAAGGAATCCAATAGGCCTGTACGTCGAAGAGCTTCATAAAAGATCGTGAATTCACTGTGGTTCTCATCTAATAAGGTAGCTCCCAGACTGGTGTTTGGAACCAGCATTTGGTCTACCGGATGTACTACACCGTTTTCTACAGAATCATTTTTTAGCTTGTTGATAATGGCTGCTCTCCGGTTAATGATGCTCAGGGTCATGTGGTCTGCGTCTACCGTATCGCCATCGGTTTGAATGATCAATGGTAGGTCGAGCTGATTGTTCTCTTGTTGTGTTTGTGGTAGATCGTAGGTGTATATGATTCGTTCAACTAAACAGGCTCTTAGTAAGGTATCGCAGTACGAAGCAGGAATATCTTCTACCGAAGCATATCCATGTTCTTTCAGAAATACTTCTACTCCGGAGTTTATGGGTGGAAATAATGTACGAGCGCCTCGGCTACCTAAAAAATCCATTTTCCCGGCACGTTCCACAATACGCCTGAAAAGACTGAAGTCTTCACGTGTCTGTAAGAAGTCGCTCATCATTTCTCCGGTAAAAGTATAATAGCTGTCAGCCGGTAAATCGTCATTACAACTGCTAAACAGATTTGCCCCTGTTGTGAGAAACAAGACAATACAAGTTATTTTTAGTGTTTTGGCCCAATACTTATTCATACATGTTATGTATTTAAGGTAAATCTAAATTCCATGGTTAACCAGTAAGTAATATACCAATGCCCAATCTTGGTCGTTGGCATACGGATCGTAGAATTGTGCTTTTATTCCATTGATTTTGTATGGGTACATATAAGCGCATGAGGCGCGTCCGTCCTCAAAGAAAAGACAAAGATTATTTCGCACAACGTTTTGAGCGCGTTCCATGTATGATTTGTCTCCGGTGCAGAGTGCATAATAATAGTATACAGCTCCCGTAATGGTACTCCAATAATGAGGGAATGTGTCGCCGAACATTTCTCGTTTGCCGAACCAATGCCCGTCCCAGTGCCGGATTCCTACTTCATCCAGGTGATAGCTGGGTTGGAATCCGTTGAAAGCTTCTACTACAGGCATCTGGCGTTTTACCTCATCCAAATATTTGTTGTCTTTCGTTACCAAATAGAGTTGTGCCAGAAACTGAATGGCTGGAGCGACAATACTTTGTTCATAATTGACCTCATGGGCCGGATAATTCAGTCCGTTTTTGATAAAGACATCGCCGGTTTTCACGAAATCACTCAAAAGTTTCTTATATTCTTTCGTCATATCGGCTTTTTTTAGTGATTGTAGTCCTAACTGTACGGGGATTCCGATGGCATAGAAACCGTATCCGAATTGGCGGAACATAGATTGCAAAGTTTGGTAGCCGTGTACGGCATATAGTTTGTTACCTGTAGCCTGATACATTTGGAAATAAAAGTCGGCTACCCATATATAATTGTATCCCCGATTGCGATTGGTTTGGTCTACACTGGAATATGTGACATAGTCCTTCGTCTGTAGTTTCTCACGCAAAAAATGGGCATAATTCAATAAGGAGGTTTTCAGCAGCTTGTCTTTGGTCAGCCGGTATTGTTTGGCTAATAATACTCCCATACCTACTCGTTCGGCTCCTTCGTCCCTGTCTACAGGGTTGCAATTCGGGGTGTTGTTGGGGTAGATACTGTCCCCTTCGTTGTCATATACCATGTAGGCACCGAAACGAGGGTCTTTCGGGTCGGTCATTTGCTGGTGCGTACGGATGAAATCCACTCGCTTGCGTATCAATTCTTTTTCGTTGTCGATGATTAACAAGTCTGCATGAGTTTGTTTTCCATCGTCATAAAAGAAATCTATCCGTACTTTGCCGGCTTGTCCTGCTGGAACCTTCACGATGTAAGAGTCCTTGTTGGGGATTACAGCAACCGGTACACCGTTCATTTGGGCTGAGTACTTTTTCAGGGGACGCGTGCTATGCACTTCCATTTTGATGGTTTCTCCTTTTTCATATATATACTTAGGGCAAGAGGCGATTACGCTGCCGCGTTCCAATAGTTGGCGACGAAAGTCTTCGTTGCCGTTATGGACAAACAGATTCCATTGCAAAGAATAGCTTTCTCCGGGTTTCAGAACTAAATTTATAGGATTCAGTGCGATAATGCCGCGAGTTTGTGAATTCGCTTTTTTCCGTCCTCGTTCCCATATTTCGTAGCTTTTTACGGAACCTTTCGTGAGTACCATTCCCAAGTGCGGTCCGAAAGCCCCCATTCTGAGAGCATTGACATAAGCTGCATTCTCGCCCTCCCAGATATGTGCATGTGTACGTTCGTTGATGCACTGTTTGGCATTGGGATAGTTGTCGTTGAAAGGGGTATATATACCGATGTCGTGAAGAAAGGCTTCCTCTTTTCCTTCGTTGGTAAAAGTATATTGTTCTATCAAATTCTTTTCGGAAAAACGACGTTTTATTTGTATGCAGATATCGGCCTCACGATAGACTACGTCCATTCCGTCACGACTGATTTCTGTCGGAGCAGACCATTCCCTTTTCAAACTTTTACGGTTCCTGTCAACGGTGAAATATCCCAATCCCCAGCCATAGTCTTCTTTTATCCATGCGTATTGTGAACCATCAGTTTTGACTAACCATTCCATGTTTTGTTTGTCTCCAAGTATCTTCAGTCCGGAGATTGCACCGGTATAGGGATTGATTTGAAGTTCGAGAGGTTTCTCCTTACTTTGTATCACAGGAATAAAGAGAAAAATGCAACATAATAATGTATAAACTGTTTTTAAAATTTGTTTTTTCATTTTTATATATATGTATTACCCAAAAGAGTGATTTATTGATTTCCGATTCTAAATGACGAGTTGTGAGTATTCCTGTCTTCGTAGAGACGTATCACTTCTGCAAAGGTAGAGGCATTTATCTTATCTTGACCGTGAAAAATCGGTCTAAAAAGAAAGGTATTTCTGCCAATTTCTAAAAAATAGAGCCTGGTTTTATACCAGACTCCATTTTTTGCAGATATAATTGAGAAGTCCGTTTACGGGATATATCATTCACGTATCATTACCTTGACGGTTTTCCTTGTACCGTCGCTCATCATATCTTGGCGGATGTAGATGCCTCGTTGTTTCGGTTCTGCCACACGTACGCCATTAATAGTATACCATGTCGAATAAACGATAGTGGCCGTACCGTCGGATACAGTTCCCTCTACAGAGGATATGAAGTCCTCGGGACGGTTGCTGTCTCCGTCGCCGTAATATACGAGCTTAAAGTTATCGAAAATCGTCCAGTCATTAGCCACGAGGCTATCCTTGCGTACACCGATAGTTACGGGCTGTCCGTCTTCGGCTACGTAGAATGCGAAGTCGCCGGCATACAAACCGTCTTGGAATGCTAAATCGGCACTCTTGACATGATTTACGACAATATGATATAATGCGTTCGAGTTCGGGAACAGGCTGTCCGGTAACACCTTGTCATCCGATGTATACTTATATTCACCCATTCCGTCGAAGATAGAAGCCAACGGTTCGTTCCATTTGCCTTCACCGGCTTCCACATACACAGACGCATTTAAAGGCTCTTTGCCTTCCCTTCGTGACAAGGCGGCCGGAGTCAGATCACCCGCACGATATAGCCCGTTGTAGGCCAGTCGGTAATATCCTTTGGGTAATCCGTATACCGTTTGGTGGATATCTGCTTCTTTCAGATTGTAGAATTCATAATTGTTGGCACTCATGGCATATTGGTTGCCGTTTGTGATCCATCCTTGTATAGAGCCGATTTCCTTCCCTTCCCCATCTATTTCAGAAAAGCTTGGAGTTTGGAGTACAGACGTCATATCTACTTCTGTGTGAATCGAAGCACCGGTCATGTCAATTACTGCTGCTACCATCCTGTTGTAAGCTGCGGTAATTTCGATTGTAAACTCGTTGATTTGGACTATGGATTGCAGATTCTCCACTGCCGGTAACATCTTATTGGCAATAAGATCTTCGAAAGCGTTGAATTCATCTGTTCCTATGTACTTTTCGTAACTATAGTCACCTTCTCCTGTGAGTTTGCTGTCATGGTATGTAACCAGCACATCGAATTGTGTGGCCGCGTCCATTGCTTCCCGAGCAGTTTCTATTGCCTTGTTGAGTGAAGCCACTTGTTCTGTATAGGATTCTAAAGTCAGACCTGCCTCTACAGCTTGATTGGCTGCTTCTATGGCTTTACGCAAACCTTCTTTTGCCTCTACCGTTGTCAAATCCTCACGGTTCAGTAATTCCGTAGCGTTCTGTATCAAGGCATTGACAGCGGATATAGCTCCGCTCAAATCGTCTGCACCGAGATATTCTACCTTGAAATTGTCGAAAAAGACTCTTGACTCGTTCCAATTGATAACGGATCCGTCCACTTTCACACCTATACGGAGCTTCCCGTCTTCGCTTACGTAACAAGTTACGGTGTTAAGATAATTGGTTTCGTCGGATTCGAATAAGTCCATGGCTGCCACAGAACTCCAAGCCAGCCATTTGTCTTTGTACTTTGCGTCTTCAGTCCATGTGATTTGAGTGTATCCGTCTGTGCCTGACATTTCACTTTCCTCTAACGGACGATTCATGATGTGTTGGAGTCTTACCGAGGCTGAGTTAGCGACAAGTGAAGCCAGAATATCGTTAGAGGTATCTCCTTCTGCTCCCCAATTCTCTTCCCATCCGTTTGAGTTGGCTATGCTTGGATTATAATATCCTTGCATGGTTATTTTGTAAGAACCTTCCGGTAATCCTGTTAGCTCCTGATAGACTTCACAATCGGATTCCTTGGCGTTCCAAACTTCAACGATGCGGTTGCTCTTGCTTGAGAATTGGCCGCTTCCCGATTTGGTCCACCCACTGGTGCCATTAGTAAAGCTCATGTTCGTGAACAAACCGGTCGCATCGCGAATGCCATCCGGAGATTTTAGAGATTCTACGACAGCACTTCTCATAATACGGTCGGCACGCGGTTGTATGCTGTCTACCTCGTTCGGATTAAATGTCTTTTGACTATAACTATCTAAAAGTTCGTCCAGATAGTCCTCATAAATGGGCAGGCCGACTTCTGCATAAGGAGATTCGTCGTATGCGGTTTCCAGTTCTTCCGTTTTAGCTTGTAAGGTCTTATAGGCTTCAATATCCAGAGCCAGAGAATCCATACGGAGTTGTACGGAAGTAATAATCTCCATTAGGGTTTCATCGTCCAGTTGGGAGTTGGAGGCAGCTTCTTTGGCAACTTTGATTGTCTCTTCATATTTTTGCTGACCTGCTTTGCTGAATGTTTCATTCGCAGACATATATTCTGCATATTTAGCTTCTGCATTCGAGATGTTTTGCTTCAAGACGTCTTGTAAGGTAGAAGCTCCTTCTTTACCTAAGAATTGCAAAGAAAAGTTGTCTACGGCAGTCCATTGGGAGTTGGCTCCTTCTACTCGGAATCCAATAGTGGCTGTTCCACCCACTACGGAGAAGTCCAATGTGAATGGAGTAAAGACTTGGTCTTGGGAGATTTCTGCTTTTTGGCGTGATTCGCCCGTTAATGTACGGGCATATAAATAACGTCCTTCAGCTTGAGTATCTCCTGCATTGATTTGGCAGAATACGTAAGCTTTCAAACGGTATTTTCCATCAGGAAGTTCTGAGAGCTCTTGAGTTATGGACCAATCTTTTTGAGGAGAGGATGGATTCCATCGTTCAAAGAAGTTGGAAATCTCTGTGCCGTCTGAGGCAGTTCGGGCGGAACCGGTTTTACGTGAAAAATTATCTTGTTCGTTTGTTGTTTCTCTCCATTTGTTCCAACCCTCATCGTTATCTGTAAAAGAAGGATTAGAAATCAATTCCGTTACATCTATCGGATGGGTTGCTGTGGCCGAATTGTATTTGAAGTTCAGGATGTCTGTTTTTAAATCTTCCGTAGCTTTGTCCAGCTCTTCTACGGTAGCCTTGTCATTCTTATAAAGGTTGGCATAGTTTGCTATGTCTTTGAAATTAGCAGCATCAGCCGCATCCAGTTGGGCTTGTAGCTTTTTCTTAGCCTGATAGATGTCGTAGACATCCGGCTCTACGAATTTCCAGTCGTAACTTGGATTGACAATACCTGCCACACCTTCGATGATTAATGGATTGACTCCTGTGTCGCCTTCGTCTATTCCAACCAAAGTATTGGTATAATCGGATTTCGCGCCATAAAGCGGATCCTCGTCAGCTATTTTAATACGATAGGCTCCATTGTCCTGTTTCATGATTTTCCAAAGGATATGGCCTTGTTTGTCATGGTCTACGCATAACACAAGGCTACTTTCAATATAAAACTCATGAAGCCCCTTACTCGTTTTTCCGTCTTTCATAGACATACGCCAGCCGTATGCATCCATATAAGCAGGATCTATGGCCGGGCGACGGCTTAGTTCATAATCCTGTCCCCAACTGAGTGTGACTTTCTTTCCTTCGTCTGCTACGACAAGTTCAGTTCCCCAGTTGTTTTTCCAATTGCCGTCGCACATGAACTTTTGGGTAGCCACGTGATAGACATAATACACACCACCGCCCGTTTCGTCGGGAGTCAAATTCGGTTCAACAAAGGTCAAGGCCGGGTCGGGCCAGTTTTCTGATGCCCATAAAGGCAGTGTGGATGACGTTGCGCTGCAAAGCGCCATCGCAACAAGTAAATTGTTTCTCATTTCACTAGAAATTAAGTTTGTTCCTTACCGGAATTAAATCAGAGTGCGTTTAACTCAGGCAAAGGATGTTTTTTATGTTCATTAAATTAGGGAGAAGATAGACACTCTGATTTTGCTGTTTGTTTCAGCAAATAAACCTTCTGCTTTCCCAGTTTCAAAATTAAGGAGACTGTATTGTTCCGTGCGTGCGGAATCCGTCTAAAAAGGGGGACGTTTCTGCCAAAATATGGCAGACTGAATGCGAGCAACGGTAAATCGGTCAAAAAAAGGGGGTATTCATGCAAAAAGCATGTGAGGTGGATATGTACTGTCGGATTTATCGTATCTTTGTTAGAGCGTAATTTTAAAATTCAGATGCCATGAAACGGAGCATTCGTCTGTTATGTTTTCTATATGTTCTTTGTTGTACGGTTTTTGTGGTAGCACAGCCTTATGCCATACAACATTTAGGAGTGGAGAATGGCCTTTCCAATAATTTTGTGCTTAGTATGGCGCAGGACAAACGCGGCTGTATTTGGGTGGCTACGGAAGTCGGCTTAAATCGCTTTGACGGAAACGGTTTTACAGTCTATAAGCAACATAATTCTGAAATTACCGGCGATGCCTTGAATACACTTCTCTATGACGAAAAGGAAGATGTGCTGTGGATGGGCGGAAAGTTCGGTGGCCTTTGTGCTTGGGAAGGGAAGTCTGGGCGTTTTCGTACTTACCAAGCACGGAATGGCATGAAACTGGAAAATATTGTTCATCTCGCCAAAGCCAATGATGGGGGAATATGGATTACGCCCCGTCATTCCGATCCTATTTATTTTGATTCTCGGTCCCATCGTTTTACTTCTTTGTCCGATATGGGGATTCAATTAGACTGCCGTTCGAATTTATGTGCTTTTGCAGATGGAGATTTGCTTTATGTCGGTCATTATCGGGGAGGAATGAGTATTATAGATTTGAAAAAGAAGACTACGTGTCGCATGCTTCACGATCCGGCTGTGCCGCAAAGTCTGCCAGGGCATAGCGTATATTCTTTATATAAGGATCGTTTGGGACATCTTTGGGTTGGTACCGAATGGGGGTTGGGATTATTGGATTCATCTACCGGGCGCTTTACTGTGTTCCGGCATGTGCAGGGGCGTACTTCATCTTTGGTGGCTGATCATGTTTATGATATTTGTGAAACGGCAGACGGGAAGCTTTGGATTGCTTGTGATGTCGGTGGTATCAGTATTTTGGATCTGAGTCAGATTACTTTTAAACATCCTGAAGAGGTGTGTTTTGAAAACTTGTTGCCGGCAGTTACAGGGAAAGGCTTGTCATCCAGCAATATTCGTAAGGTGTTGCAAGATTCGTACGGCAATATTTGGATTGGGAATTATAGTTGCGGCCTTGATTTTATCAGTCATCGTCCTCCGGTTTTTCAGATTTGTGGTGATAGGCCCGTATATGGGATGTATAGGGGTGAAGAAGGACATTTATGGGTCGGAGGAGAAAATGAATTATTATTGTATAAAAACGATAGCTTGGCCAAACGTTTTGATATATGTTGTGACATGTTATGTTCTTACGGATGGGTCGCAGCTATTATAGATGACGGGCAAGGCTTTTTGTTATTGGGACTATCAGATGATGGTATTCTGAGAACGGAACTTCGGACGGGAAAGACAGAGCGGGTCCCGATGGGTGTACGTGACGTACGTATAATTACTTTTTTTCGTGATACAGATGAAAAAATATGGATTGGTACCGTATTAGGACTGTATAGTTATACAAAAGGTATTGTACGCAAAGAGACGGAGTTGAACAGTAAATTGGAAGAAAAGTCCGTGTACGGTATTCTTCGGGACCGACAAGGCAAACTTTGGGTAGGAACTTATGGTTGGGGCTTAAAAGTGTTCGATGACAATAACCGAGTGATAGCTGAATTGAATCCAGATACGGGTTTCCCGGACGGTACGGTAAATAGTTTATTTGAAGATTCTCAGGGGGGAGTGTGGATAGCTACGCGTGCCGGATTGGGATATGTTCCGGACACGCGTTATCCGGAAAGATACAGTTTTTATGGCTATGACCACGGGTTGGAAGATGTATTCATACGCGCTGTGCAAGAAGATGTAAACGGAGAAATATGGATTTCTACCAATAATGGTATTTCGCATTGGGACAAAAAAGAACAAAAGTTTGATAACTATGATTACCGTGACGGAATTCCGATGGGAAACTTTATTGAGGGATCGGCTTGCCGCGGGGTAGACGGTACATTGTATTTCGGTTCATTGAAAGGTATTTGTCATTTTAACCCACAGGAGTTAGATACGTCTTATCGGGTAACTCCCGTACAGATTATGGAATGTAGGGCAATGGATGGCCGGACCGGAAAAGGAGACCGGTTGATTTTACCGGAAGAAAATGGAAATATAGAACTTCCTTATGGCCGGAATTCTTTTCGAATCACTTTCTCCGTACCCGATTACGCACAAAACAAACGGATAGAATATGCTTATAAGATAGAAGGGTTGGAAGACAACTGGGTCAATATCGGAGAGGAGAGTCAGATGGTACTTCGTAACATACCTCCCGGAACTTATATTTTTCGAGTAAAAGCCAGGTTGAGGAATGGGGATTGGGATGAAAGCCATGTGGCAGCCGTACCGTTCTGTATTCATCCTCCGTTGTGGCGGACTTGGTATGCTTATACATTTTATGGTTTGTTGCTTTTGTGTGGTTTATATTTCTGGATGTGTACTTACAAACGCAAGCTGGCTACCAGAACTGCTTTGGCAGCGGAAGAAAAGAGAATACGTGATGAACAGGAACTGAACAACGAGCGCTTACGTTTCTATACGAATGTCACCCATGAGTTACGTACACCGTTAACCTTAATACTCGGTCCGTTAGAAGACTTAACCGGCGACGGGCTGTTGCCGGAACCTTATCGCCGGAAGGTTGGTTTAATCTATAGGAATGCCTTACAATTGCTTGACCTGATTAACCGGTTATTGGATTTCCGTAAAGTTGAAACCCGAAACCGTCGGCTCAAAGTGACAAAAGGGTGGTTGGGTAAGTTGGTAATGGAAGTGGGGCTCCGTTACAAAGAACTGAATCGTAATCCGAAGGTGGATTTCCGAGTAGAAGTCCCTTCGGAAGAAGGCCGTATGTATTTCGATTCGGAGGTCGTGACTACGATTCTGAACAACCTTTTGGGAAATGCGATGAAATACACAGCAGAGGGAAATATCGCTTTGCGGTTGCAGTATGGAGAGGAAGGAGGAAGGCCGTATGCGGAAATTATCGTAGAAGACACCGGATACGGAATCGCTCCGCATGCGTTACCTCATATTTTCGAACGTTATTATCAGGCTGGGGGTAAACATCAGGCTTCAGGTTCGGGGTTGGGGCTCGCTTTGGTGAAATCATTGGCCGATTTGCATGGAGGAATGTTGCGGGTGGAGAGCGAGCTTGGAAGAGGCTCCGTCTTCGTATTCCGCCTTTGGGCGGATTGTACTTATCCGGAAGCCCTTCACATGGAAGGCGCAACGGAAGGCACGGATAAAAAAACGGAAGATGCTGTGGCGGAAATCGACAACAGGCCGCTGCTTTTGGTGGTAGAAGACAATGATGACATCCGCGACTACGTGACTTCCTCGTTCGATGGCGAATATCACGTCGTTACTGCGGTGAACGGCAAGGTAGGTTGGGAGGAGACTCAACGCCTTGTGCCGGACATTATCATCAGTGATATTATGATGCCCGAGATGGATGGTGTAGAACTTTGCCGGAAGGTGAAGGAAGATATGCGTACCAGCCATATTCCGGTTATTCTTCTCACGGCCAAAGATTCTATTCGGGATAAAGAAGAAGGGTATGAAAGTGGAGCCGACTCATATCTGACGAAACCTTTCAGTGCCAAGTTGTTGGACAGTCGGGTGCGTAACTTGTTGGAGATGCGTAAGAGACTGGCCTTACAGATTACGGGTAAGACCAAGGAGTTGACGCACGAGGCTGCACAGACCGGGATTCATTTGAATAAGTTGGACGAAGAGTTTCTCCGGAGGTTTACCGAAGTGGTCACGGAACACATCAACCGCGAAAAACTCGATATTCCTTTCATGGCCGCCGAGATGAATATGAGTGTTTCCACGCTTTACCGGAAGTTGAAAGGGCTGACCGGATTGTCGGGTAATGAATTCATTCGCAAAATAAAATTGAAACACAGTTTACGTCTGTTGACAGAACAAGGATTGAACGTGACGGAAGCTGCCTATGCCAGCGGTTTCAATGATTTGGGACATTTCCGGCGTTGTTTCAAGGAAGAGTATGGTGTGTCGCCCTCTAAATATGCCAAGCAATAAATAGAGGGTGATATCTCCTCTTATTCACATAATAGTCTGATTGTTTTTTCCAGATCGTCTATTTGCTCGTCCCGCGCCACAAGGTCGCCGTGGCGGTCGATGAGGAAGTAGGTAGGAAGGCGGCGTACGAGATAAGAACCCAAATAGCCGGAGGCTTCTCCGCGGCTCTCATAGACGCAAGTCCAGGGCAGATGTTCGCATGCCGTTTTCCAATAATGTTCATCAGGGTCGATGGATACCTGGTAAATGTCGAAGCCCAAAGAGGAATACTTGTCATACAATCCCCTCATCTGCATGATACGTTCTTGTGAAGAAGGAAGGGAGTAGGCTGTGAAGTCCAGCAGTACGACCTTGTTTCTGATGTCGGAAAGCTTGCGGTTTTTGCCGTGTATGTCCGGCAATTCTATGTCGATGATACCGGCTGCGGATATCTTTCCCGGGTCGATGTCTTCCAATGATACGGGAGTGGGGCGTTTGGTGTTCTTCATACCTTGTATGGCAATGTTATGCAAGTTTTCCGTGCGGCTGGTGCCCGGATAGTTCGCATCCCATGCCGTGGCCACGGCTCCCACGAACTTGATATCGTCCGGATTGCTTATCGGATTGAAGATGAGGCTTCCGTTTACGGTCTGGAACAGGGCGAAATAGGCTGGAGCGGAGGCCGGATTTTCCATGATATAGTGTATCTTCATCTCATTCTTATAAAGGTTTATTTTTTCATGTACGAGGCGTTCCTGTTCCCCCAACGTCAGGGCTTTGTCGTTCGTGATGTCCTTAATGGATTGTTGTAAGGCGATAAGTTTGTTGTTGATTTCTTTAAGGGTCTGGCAACTCCCGGAACCTTCCACTTCATAGTCGGTGCCCATGTCGGGAAGTTCGGCTTCCACGTGTATGGTCTCCGTAGAGTCTACGGACAAGTTGACGATCTGCCGGTCGATACGCAGGCGGTAAAATTCCGGATTGAACGGACGCGTGCCCTGAAAACAGAATTGGCCGTCTTCGTCCAGACGGGTAGAGTCGAGTGCTTCTATCCCGTTCAAGGTGACGGCTTCGAAGTAGAGCGTCTTGCCGTCGGCCTCGGCAATCCGTCCGTTGATTTCAAACTGCTCTCCCTTGTCCTTACAAGCCGTGGCCAGCATCGTGAGGGCGGCCATGGCACATATCATTTTTTTCATCTCGGCATCATGTGTTTACAAACTGTTTACAAAGATAAGGGCTTTCAGCTTTCACCGGAGGAATAAACCATAGTTTTTTCATAAAAAAGACGGATTGTGCGATTTTTTATAGGGTTAAAATCTGATTTATCAATATTTATGCGTACATTTGCCCGATTTATTGATGAAACATTTTAAGAAACCAAATGAACGTAATTAAGAAAACAGTCGAATTGCCTGATGGAAGAACCATCAGCATCGAGACCGGGAAATTGGCCAAACAAGCCGATGGAGCCGTTATGCTCACGATGGGCAACACGATGCTCTTGGCCACTGTCTGTGCCGCCAAAGATGCCGTTCCCGGAACAGATTTTATGCCTTTGCAGGTGGAGTATAGAGAGAAATTCGCCGCTGCCGGCCGTTTCCCCGGAGGTTTTACCAAGCGTGAGGGTAAAGCGTCTGACTATGAGATTCTTACCTGCCGTCTGGTGGACCGCGCGTTGCGCCCCTTGTTCCCCAGCAACTATCACGCAGAAGTTTATGTGAATGTGATTTTGTATTCTGCCGATGGCGTGGACATGCCGGATGCATTGGCCGGTTTTGCCGCATCCGCTGCATTGGCAGTTTCCGATATACCGTTTGAAGGCCCGATTTCCGAGGTGCGCGTAGCCCGTGTGAATGGCGAATATGTGGTCAATCCCACTTTCGCCCAGTTGGAGCAGGCCGACATGGACATCATGGTGGGCGCTACGGAAGAGAACATCATGATGGTGGAAGGCGAGATGAAGGAAGTGACCGAGCAGGATTTGCTCAACGCCCTGAAGGTGGCTCATGAGGCCATCAAACCGATGTGCCGTCTCCAGAAAGAGTTGGAGAAGGAAGCCGGTAAGGAAGTGAAGCGGGAGTATTGCCATGAGGTGAACGACGAAGACTTGCGCGAGGAAGTGAAGAAATCTTGTTACGATGCGGCTTACCGTATCGCTCAGGAAGGCAACCGCGACAAGCATGCGCGTGAGGATGCTTTCATGGAGATCCGCGAAAACTTCAAACTGTCGTATGCTGAAGCACACGCCGATTTGTCGGAAGACGAACTGGCAGAAAAGAATGCGTTGATCGACCGTTACTACCACGATGTGGAGCGCGATGCCATGCGTCGTTGCGTGTTGGACGAAGGCAAGCGTCTCGATGGGCGTGCCACTACGGACATCCGTCCCATCTGGTGCGAAGTAAGTCCGCTGCCCGGTCCTCATGGATCGGCCATCTTTACGCGTGGCGAGACCCAGTCGCTCTCTACCTGTACGCTCGGTACGAAGTTGGACGAGAAGATTATCGACGAAGTGCTCGACCAAAGCAAGATGCGTTTCTTGTTGCATTATAACTTCCCGCCGTTCTCCACGGGAGAGGCTAAGGCACAACGCGGCGTGGGCCGTCGTGAAATAGGTCACGGCCATTTGGCATGGCGCGGTCTGAAAGGCCAGATTCCCACAGACTTCCCCTATACGGTGCGCGTCGTTTCCGATATTCTGGAATCCAACGGTTCTTCTTCCATGGCTACGGTTTGTGCCGGAACGTTGGCACTGATGGATGCCGGTGTGCCGATGAAGAAGCCTGTCAGCGGTATTGCCATGGGGCTGATTAAAAACCCGGGTGAAGAGAAATACGCCGTGTTGTCCGACATCTTAGGTGACGAAGACCACTTGGGCGATATGGATTTCAAGACGACCGGTACTATCGACGGTCTGACTGCCACCCAGATGGATATCAAGTGCGACGGTTTGAGTTATGAGATTCTGGAGAAGGCGCTGATGCAGGCGAAAGCCGGACGTGAACACATCTTGGGCAAGCTGACCGAATGTATGCCGGCTCCTCGTGCCGAGTTGAAGCCGCACGTTCCTCGTATCGTTCAGATTACGATACCGAAAGAGTTCATCGGTGCTGTCATCGGCCCGGGCGGAAAGATTATCCAGGGTATTCAAGAGGAAACCGGTGCTGTCATTACCATCGAGGAGACAGACGGCGTAGGTGTCGTACAAGTGAGTGGCGCAAATAAGGACGTGATAGACGCAGCTTTGGGTAAAATCAAGTCTATCGTGGCTGTGCCCGAAGTCGGTGAGGTGTATGACGGTGTGATTCGCAGCGTGATGCCTTACGGTGCATTCGTGGAATTCATGCCGGGTCGCGACGGTTTGCTTCATATTTCCGAAATCGACTGGAAGCGTTTGGAAACGGTGGAAGAAGCCGGTCTGAAAGAAGGTGACCACATTCAGGTGAAACTGGTGGATATCGACCAGAAGACAGGCAAATTCAAGTTGTCTCGTCGCGTGTTGCTCGAAAAGCCGGAAGGCTACGTAGAGCGTCCTGCCCGCCGCGAGCGTCCCGAAAGAGGTGAGCGTCGCGAACGTCGTCCGCGCAATGACGAACAGAGGGGAGAATAAATTGTTTCATCAACGAAAATGATAACGAAAGGCTGTCTGCTATCCTGCGGACAGCTTTTTTTGTTTGTAGTCACTTATACATTTCTTTTCAAATTTATGGGAAAATATTTGGTTATTTATAAGAAATACATCATATTTGCAAGGTGACATCAAAAAGACATGCCATGAAGGTGAATAGTGTACAAAGTCTTTTAGGAATATGGGTGGCTGTGTTAGGGCTGAGTTCATGTGCCGCAAGTCGGCGAGGAGCGTATGATATGCGTCCGGAGAACCGTGCCGCGCTGTATCAGGAACGCAAGGCTTCACCCTATTACAGAATGGACAATGAGCACACGTTCCCTATCTATAAGGCACCTTATACGGTGAATCAGCAAGAGGGGCAGGTGCTTTTCGGTAGGGGGGCTTATGAGCTTTACCGCACGAAGGACGCGACTTATGTCACAGCCACTTACCGTTGCCCAGAGGACTGGTGGTTTTTTAATTTCAATTCAGGATGGGCCATTATCGACAACAAGAGAGGCGACCGTTACATGTTGCGCGAAGTGGAGTATTATCCTACGGATACATGTTTTTGGATAAAGGACAGTAGGGACAAGTTTGTTCGTTTCGTATTGGTTTTCCCTCCGCTTCCCAAGAAAGTGAAGACCGTGGATTTCTTTATACCTTCCGGTGAGTCGCGTTTTAATTTCGACGGTTCGGAAAAGCATATGTCCGGCTTGCGGGTGGAAGATTTACGACCTAAACACCGGATACCTCAAGGCGAGGTTATCCGCTGATCCCGGTTCGGCGTGGGATGTGGGGGTGGTTTCCGGTTTCGGGGGCTGCCCCCTAATTTTTGCCGTTGTTGGGGTTTCCGGTTTACAAACTGTCAAACCGGATGTCTGAAGCGGAAAGCAAATAGCGTGGCGGAAGTCGTTTTTTGTTTTATTCTTTTTAACCTTTTATGGAATAATCGGTCGTTTTTTTACTTTCCTTAAGCCAAATGGCGTTTCAATCTCAGCCGAATGATTATTCGTTTGGAGCAGAAAACATTTTTTTTGTCCGCACGTCGTCCGGACACTCTCCTCGCGTGGGTTGAAAATGTTCCTGAAAACGGTGCGGCGATGCGCTTCCGAGGCTCGTTTTTACTCTATTTGGGTCGTTTCCTTGGCCTAAAAAGGATTGGCAGATTGTCCTGTGAATCTTGTTTTATGCTTACATTCCCTCTTTTGTATCTGTGGATGCCGTGCCCTTTCGTTGTGTTTTGTGAAAGGCAGAAGTCTTGGACGGTTGACAGATTGTTCATTCTCCAATTAGCGAGAATCGCATATTTCCTTGTGGTTCCGGTTTGAGAAATAAATAAGGGATTCTTGTAGGGGATGATTTGACGTTTTGTCATACTGTTGTGGTGGATAAAAACAAAAAAGGAGACTGTAAAGTCTCCTTTTTTTGCGCTTCAGGATGGGCTTGAACCAACGACCCCCTGATTAACAGTCAGGTGCTCTAACCAACTGAGCTACTGAAGCAGTTTGGGGCGTTCCCCTCAATTGCGATGCAAAAGTAGCGGATATTTTTGAAATATGCAATTTATTGGTGAAAAAAATGACTTTAAAATGAAAAAATCATAAGCCGAAGGAATACTTGTCTCCATATTTTGCCACCGTATGGTTGAAATGATTAAATTTGCGGTATGAAAAAGATATTCTTAGCTGCGGGGCTGTGCTGCATGTCGGCCATTCCCGTGTCCGCCCAGAAGGACAGTAACCATAACTTCGAGATTTCAAAAAATCTGGAAATCTTTAATGACATTTATAAGCAACTGGATATGTTCTACGTCGATTCCTTGTCGGCCGATACGGTGATAGAGTGGGGAATAGATGCCATGTTGCGGCAGGGGGATCCTTTTACCATGTATTATCCGGAAGAAGGAATGGATGAGCTGAAAGAGATGACTACCGGGAAATATGCCGGAATCGGGGCGGTGATCCGGTTCTATAAGAAAGAAGACCGGGTGATGGTTATTGAACCCCAGGAAGACAGCCCGGCCATAGAAGCCGGAGTGAAAGGAGGCGACTTGATTCTGTCCATCGACGGAAAGGACATGAAAGGAAAGAGCACGCAGGAAGTAAGCGAAAACTTGCGGGGCGATGCGGGTACGACTTTTGAACTGACCGTGAAGCGTGCCGGAGTGGAACATCCTTTGTCGTTCAAGATTACACGCCGGAATATCGCGATGCCTCCCGTGCCTTATTACGGAATGGTGTCAGACGGTATCGGTTATATTTATTTCGAACGTTTTGTCGACGGTTGTTCGCGCGATGTCCGCCGGGCTGTGGTCGACTTGAAGGAGCAGGGTGCCAAGGCGTTGGTGATAGACATGCGTGGCAATCCGGGCGGACCGTTGAGCGAGGCCGTAGAGGTGACGAACCTTTTTGTGCCCCGCGGGCAGAAGGTCGTGTACACGAAAGGCAAGCTGGCTTCGGTCAATTCGGAACACTACACGAAGAAAGAACCCTTGGACGTGGATATTCCGGTGGCTGTGTTGGTGGACGGTTCTACGGCATCCTCGGCCGAAATCGTTTCCGGAGCTTGGCAGGATTGGGACCGTGCTGTGATAGTCGGTGAGCGTACTTACGGTAAGGGGTTGGTACAGATGATTCGTGAAGTGCCTTATCACGGAAGTCTGAAAGTGACGACGAGCCGCTATTATATTCCCAGTGGACGCTGTATCCAGGCGTATGACTACCGTCATTTGAATCCGGACGGCTCTGCGAAGACTTTGCCGGACAGCCTGACGAAAGCGTTCAAGACGGCCGGTGGCCGTGAGGTTCGCGACGGTGGCGGCATTAAGCCGGACGTGGTGATTACGCCGGACAGTCTTCCGTCCATCGTTTATGACATAGCCACTTCCGACGTGTTGCTGGACTACGTCAACCATTATGTGCAGACGCACGCCACCATTGCACCGGCCGGGGATTTTTCCTTGACGGATGCGGACTACGCTGATTTTGTGAAGATGGTGGAGGAGAGTGATTTTACTTATAAGCGTCGTACGGAGGAAATGATGAAATTGTTGGAGCGGACAGCTCGCTTCGAGGGATGCTATGAAGGGGCCAAGCCGGAGTTTGAGGCATTGGCTGCAAAGATGAAGGGCGGCGTGGCTGCCGATTTGGAGCTTCCGAAAAACAAGGAGGAAATCAAGTCGGTATTGGAAAGTGATATCGTAGCCCGTTATTATTTCAGGCGCGGGGTGGTCCAACAGCAATTGAAAGCGGATAAGGATTTGAAAACCGCTTTAGAGATTTTGACGGATACGGAACGCTATGAAAGTTTGCTTAAACCGGTGAAAAAATGAAAAAGAAAAGGGCGAATCCCAACAAGGGCATCATGTTCGGTATCATGGCTATGGCCATAGTCGTGCTGGCGGTTGTCGTGTTCTTCTGGATGTGGTGTTTCCCCGACGGGACGCATGGAACGGAAGAGACGCAGACGGAGTATCGGATATCGTTGGATGAAGGTTTCCGGGGTGATAGTGTGCAGCTTCAAATCAATGACAGCGTGGTGTTTAGCCGAAGGGTGGCCGCAGATTCATTGGAAGTAGTTGTGGCGGTACCCGATGAAGAGAATTTATTGATGGTGGTACGCCCGAAGGCAGATGCAGTCAGTTCGTTCGAATTGCCTTCGGAAGGCGGGCGTGTCGTGTTGCGAAACCATGACGAAACGGTGTCTATGGAAGCCTTTTGAACCGGATTTTCTCAAATGATATAAAATAACTGTTTGAAAGCTTGGCGGATTGATGCTTTTTGCCTACTTTTGCAGTTGTATGATGAAGTGAGGGGCTTGACAAGGCTCCTCACTTTGCATTTAATAGTGTAATCGCATGATAGAAAAGAGCATTGTAAAAGGGTTAGTGGAAGAATGGCTGGAGGGCCGGGATTACTTTCTGGTGGACGTGAGCGTGAGCGCGGACGACCGTATCGTGGTGGAGATAGACCACGCCGAAGGGGTATGGATAGAAGACTGCGTGGAGCTGAGCCGTTTCATCGAGAGCCGCCTGAGCCGTGAGGAAGAGGACTATGAACTTGAAGTGGGCAGTGCCGGTATCGGACAGCCGTTCAAGGTCCTGCAGCAATACGTGAACCATGTGGGGAGCGAGGTGGACGTGCTCACAGCCGACGGGCGCAAGCTCCACGGGGTGTTGACGGCCGCCGGCCCGGAGGATTTCGAGGTGACGATGAAGGTCAAGAAGAAGCTGGAGGGGGAGAAGCGTCCCCGCCTGGTGGACGAAGCGGTTACACTACGGTATACGGAAGTAAAGTACACGAAGTATTCAATAAGTTTTAAATAGAATCATGGCAAAGAAAGCAGAAACCATCAGTTTGATTGATACATTTGCAGAGTTTAAAGAGACGAAGAACATCGACCGCGCCACGTTGGTGAGCGTGTTGGAGGAGAGTTTCCGTAGCGTCATCGCCAAGCTCTTCGGCTCGGACGACAACTACGACGTGATCGTGAATCCGGACAAGGGCGATTTTGAAATTTACCGCAATCGTACGGTCGTGGCCGACGGGGAGGTGAAGGATGACAACCGGGAGATTTCCCTTACGGAGGCACGCCAGATTGACGAGGATTATGAAGTGGGCGAAGAGGTGAGCGAGAATGTGGACTTTGCCAAGTTCGGCCGCCGCGCCATCCTGACCCTGCGCCAGACGCTGGCCAGCAAGATTCTGGAGCTGGAGCACGACAGCTTATATAATAAGTATAAGGACCGTGTGGGCGAGATCGTGAGCGCGGAGGTATATCAGATATGGAAAAAAGAGATGCTTTGCGTGGACGACGAGGGCAACGAACTGATATTGCCCAAGACGGAACAGATACCTTCCGACTTTTACCGCAAGGGCGAGGCCGTGCGTGCCGTGGTGGCCCGCGTGGACAATACGAACAACAATCCCAAGATTATCCTGAGCCGTACCTCTCCCGTCTTCCTGCAACGTTTGCTGGAAGCCGAGGTGCCGGAAATACATGACGGCCTGATCACGGTGCGCAAGATTGCACGCATGCCGGGAGAACGTGCCAAAATAGCTGTGGAGAGCTATGACGACCGCATCGACCCGGTGGGAGCCTGCGTGGGCGTGAAGGGAAGCCGTGTGCACGGCATCGTGCGTGAGTTGCGCGGTGAGAACATCGACGTGATCAACTACACGCAGAACATCTCGCTGTTCATTACCCGTGCGTTGAGTCCGGCCACGGTGAACAGCGTGCGTATCCACGAAGAGGAGCGCAAGGCGGAAGTCTACCTGAATCCCGACCAGGTTTCGCTGGCCATCGGAAAGAGCGGATTGAACATCAAACTGGCCAGTATGCTGACGGAATATACCATAGACGTGTTCCGTGAAATAGAGGGAGCCGAAGGAGAAGGTGACGACATCTATCTGGACGAGTTCGTGGGCGACATCGACCAGTGGATTATAGACGCGCTGAAAAGTATCGGTATGGAAACGGCAAAAGACGTATTGAATGCGCCGCGTGAAATGTTGGTATCCCGTGCCGATCTGGAGGAAGAGACCGTGGACGAGGTATTGAGAATCTTAGGAGAAGAATTTGAGGAAGAATAAGTAACGTATGAGTATAAGACTAAATAAAGTAACCAAAGAATGTAATGTAGGGCTGCAGACAGCCGTCGAGTTCCTGCAGAAAAAGGGTTTCAGCGACGTGGAAGCCAATCCCAACACCAAAATCTCTGACGAACAGTATCAGATGTTGGTGGCCGAGTTCAAGAAGGACAAGGGATTGAGGGACGATGCTGCTGTCATCAGCCGTAAGCGGCAACACAAAGAAAAGAAAGCGACCATCGCGCTTCCCGAAGAGAAGCCGGTGGAGATCAAGACCGCGACCGAGGCCAAACTCGGAAAGGGGCCGAAAGTCGTAGGACGCATCGACTTGGATAATCTGGGGGCGCGCAAATCGGTTGCGGCTCCGGAGAAAAAGGATACTCCGGCTCCCGCCCGTCCGGCAGAGGTAAAGGCGGAGGCTCCCGTAGCGGAATCGGCTCCGAAACAGGAGGAGAAGCCTCAGGCAGAGAAAGAAAGTCTCGTGGTGCAGGAACCGGTACGCCAGCTGGAAAAAAGCAGTGCGATCGGTACGGAAACGGACGGTGTGTTCCGTCTGAACCATACGGCGCAGGCTGCTCCCCAGCTCAAGGTGAAGGGACATATAGATTTGGCGGCTTTGAACCAGTCTACCCGTCCTAAGAAAAAGACGAAGGAAGAGAAACGCAAGGAGCGCGAAGAAAAGAACCGCCAGGCAGGCGGAGACCGTTCGCGCCAGGGCGGAACGGGGCAGAATGCGTCCGAAGGCAAGAAGAAACGTGTCCGTATCGGCAAGGAACGTGTGGATGTGAATGCCGTAGCGGGCCAGCAGAATGGGAAGAAACGGGATAATGCCCCCGGGGCCAACCAGCAGGGTGGCGGTAAACATAATAAGAACAAGAACCGCCAACAGCCGGTCATCAAGGCAGAGGTTTCTGACGAGGACGTAGCAAAGCAGGTAAAAGAGACGTTGGCTCGTCTGACGAACAAGAGCAAAGCCGGAAAGGGCGCCAAATATCGTAAGGAAAAACGGGAGAATGCCCGTGCCTCCATGGAAGAGCAGCTCGAAGAACAGGCAGCAGAAAGCAAGGTGTTGAAACTTACCGAATTCGTTACCGCGAACGAATTGGCCGTGATGATGGATGTGCCGGTCACTCAGGTTATCAGTACGTGTATGAGTATCGGCATCATGGTCTCTATCAACCAACGCCTGGATGCCGAGACCATCAATCTGGTGGCCGAAGAGTTCGGTTTCAAGACGGAGTACGTCAGTGCGGAAGTTTCCGAAGCGGTGAATGAGGAAGAAGACGATGAGGAAGATTTGGTACCGCGCGCGCCGATTGTGACCGTCATGGGGCATGTCGACCATGGTAAGACCTCTTTGCTCGACTATATACGTAAGACGAACGTGATTGCCGGAGAAGCCGGAGGTATCACGCAACATATCGGTGCCTATAACGTGACGCTGGAAAGCGGGCGTCATATCACCTTCTTGGATACTCCGGGACACGAGGCGTTTACGGCCATGCGTGCCCGTGGTGCACAAGTGACGGATATTGCCATTATCATTATTGCGGCGGACGACGACATCATGCCGCAGACGAAGGAGGCTATCAATCATGCCATGGCGGCGGGCGTGCCTATCGTGTTTGCCATCAACAAGGTGGACAAGCCGGCAGCCAATCCCGATAAGATCAAAGAAGGATTGGCGGCCATGAACTTCCTGGTGGAAGACTGGGGCGGCAAATACCAAAGCCAGGACATATCTGCCAAGAAAGGCATCGGTGTGGAAGAGTTGCTGGAGAAGGTATTGCTTGAGGCCGAGATGCTCGATTTGAAAGCCAATCCGAACCGTAAGGCAACCGGTTCCATCATCGAGTCTTCTTTGGATAAGGGACGCGGTTACGTGGCTACGGTATTGGTGTCGAACGGAACGTTGCATGTAGGCGACATCGTGTTGGCCGGTACGAACTACGGTCGTGTGAAGGCCATGTTCAATGAGCGTAACCAGCGTGTGAAAGAAATCGGCCCGGCTCAGGCAGCTACGATTCTGGGTCTGAACGGTGCACCGACAGCCGGTGATACGTTCCATGTGATGGATACGGAACAAGAGGCCCGCGAAATCACGAACAAGCGCGAGCAGTTGCAGCGTGAGCAAGGTCTGCGTACGCAGAAGATTCTGACCCTCGACGAGGTGGGCCGCCGTATCGCTTTGGGTGGTTTCCAAGAGTTGAACGTCATCGTGAAGGGAGACGTGGACGGTTCCATCGAAGCCTTGAGCGATTCTTTGATCAAGTTGTCTACGGAAAAGATAGCCGTGAATGTGATTCACAAAGGCGTGGGACAGATTTCCGAGAGCGACGTGGCTCTGGCTGCGGCTTCAGAGGCCATTATCATCGGTTTCCAGGTGCGTCCTTCGGCTTCGGCTCGCAAAATGGCCGAACAGCAAGGTGTCGACATTCGCCTTTATTCTATCATTTATGACGCGATAGAGGAGGTGAAGTCTGCCATGGAAGGCATGTTGGCTCCCGAAGTAAAAGAAGAAGTGACGGCTACGGTGGAGGTGCGTCAGGTTTACCATATCAGCAAGGTGGGTACGGTAGCCGGTGCATACGTGGTCGACGGCAAAGTGCAGCGTAGCAACAAGGCTCGTGTGATTCGCGACGGTATCGTGGTACACACCGGACAAATCAATGCCTTGAAACGTTTCAAGGATGATGTGAAAGAGGTGGGTACGAACTTCGAGTGTGGTATCAGCCTGGTGAACTACAACGATTTGCGCGAAGGCGATATGATTGAAACCTATCAAGAGGTGGAGGTTAAGGCCAAGCTGTAAAAAGGTGATGAATGCGCTGGATATTCTGATTCTGGCCGTGGTCTTAGTGGGCTTTGTCAAGGGACTGATGTGCGGTTTTTTTCGTCAGGTCGTCTCCATTGTGGGGTTTTTAGCGGGGCTGTGGGTGGCCTTCATGCTTTATTCCGTGTTGGGCGATTGGATAGCTCCCTATATAGGAAGCGACGTATCCGTAGGACGGGCGTTGGCATTTATCCTTTTGTGGATCGGTGTTCCGGTCGGGCTGTCGCTGTTGGCGTATATGCTGACAAAAGCCGTGGAAACCGTGAAATTAGGAGGGTTGAACCGTTTGGGGGGAGCTTTGTTGGGCGGATTGAAATACATGGTGTTTCTGAGTTGTGCGTTGAATGTCGCGTTCAGGATACATCTGATTTCCGGCTCGACGGGCGAGCATTCCCGTCTGTATCATCCGGTCCGTGCCATGTCCGATAAGCTGTTCGACGTGTGCAAGACCCATGTGGTCAGGGTTGTGGAAGATGCGGCTTCACCGGCCTGCGGGCAAGACCCGAAAAAGCAGTTAAGGTAGCTATTACCTTATTACATAATACGATGAAGGGCAGGAATGCGGTCATAAGGTGTACTTATGGAGCATTCCTCTCTTTGGCTATAAGTGAGAGATATGAAAGAAATGTATAAAAAAGAAGAAGATAAGAGAAGTGGGGACGTTCCTAAGGACGGACAAGGGCCGAACGAAGGGAAAAACCAGTTTGTCCGTGAGGTGGCGCATAAGAAATATGAGTACGGTTTCAGTACCGACGTGCAGACCGAAATCATAGAGCGTGGCCTGAACGAGGATGTGGTGCGTCTCATTTCGTCCAAAAAGGAAGAGCCGGAATGGTTGCTTGAGTTCCGTTTGCAGGCTTTCCGTTATTGGCAGACGCAGAAACAGCCATCGTGGGCGCACTTGAAGATGCCGGAGATAGATTACCAGGCCATTTCCTACTATGCCGACCCGACGAAAGGCATGAAGAAGGACGGGCCGAAATCTTTGGATGAGATAGACCCCGAGTTGATGAAAACCTTCGATAAACTCGGAATCCCGTTGGAGGAACGTCTGGCACTGAGCGGTACGGCGGTGGATGCCGTGATGGACTCTGTGTCCGTGAAGACCACCTTTAAGGAAAAACTTTCGGAGCGCGGCATCATATTCTGTTCCATCAGCGAAGCCGTGCGTGAGTACCCGGATTTGGTAAAGCAATATTTAGGTTCGGTAGTCCCTTATCGTGACAACTATTTTGCGGCGTTGAATTCCGCAGTGTTCAGTGACGGGTCCTTTGTCTATATTCCCAAAGGCGTGCGTTGCCCGATGGAACTTTCCACTTATTTCCGAATCAACGCACGGAATACGGGACAATTCGAACGTACGCTCATTGTGTGCGATGACGGGGGCTATGTGTCCTATCTGGAAGGTTGTACGGCACCGATGCGCGACGAGAACCAGTTGCATGCAGCCATTGTGGAAATCGTGGTGAACGAAAACGCAGAGGTGAAGTACAGTACGGTACAAAACTGGTATCCGGGTGATGCCGAAGGGCGCGGTGGCGTGCTGAACTTAGTGACGAAGCGCGGGCACCTGCGCGGGGCGAACAGCAAGCTTTCGTGGACGCAGGTGGAGACAGGTTCTGCCATTACGTGGAAGTATCCCAGTTGCATCTTGAGCGGAGACCATTCCCAAGCTGAGTTCTACAGTGTGGCTGTGACCAACAATTACCAACAGGCCGATACGGGCACAAAGATGATTCACTTGGGGCGCGACACGAAGAGTACGATTATCAGTAAAGGAATATCGGCCGGCAAAAGCCAGAATTCCTATCGTGGGTTGGTGCGTGTGGCGCCGAAAGCCGACGGGGCACGCAATTACAGCTCGTGCGACTCTCTGTTGTTAGGCAGCGAGTGCGGCGCGCATACTTTCCCCTATATGGACGTACGTAACGAGACGGCCATCGTGGAGCATGAAGCCACCACGTCGAAGATTTCGGAAGAACAGTTGTTCTATTGCAACCAGCGCGGCATCCCCACCGAGGAGGCCGTGGGACTGATTGTAAACGGTTATGCCAAGGATGTAATCAACAAACTGCCGATGGAGTTTGCCGTAGAGGCGCAGAAACTCCTGAATGTGTCATTGGAAGGCACGGTAGGATAGACAAACTTAAAAGACAGACATTATGTTAGAGATAAAAGATTTGCATGCCAGTATCAATGGCAAAGAGATATTGAAGGGTATCAACCTGACGGTAAATCCGGGGGAAATACATGCCCTGATGGGGCAGAACGGAGCCGGAAAGAGTACGTTGAGCAATGTATTGGTGGGAAATCCCGCATACGAGGTGACGAGTGGTAGCGTGACGTTCAACGGCAAGGACTTGTTGGCCATGAAACCGGAAGAACGGGCGCACGAAGGACTCTTCCTGTCCTTCCAACAGCCGGTGGAGATTCCCGGTGTGTCGATGGTCAACTTCATGCGTGCGGCCATCAATGCCAAGCGCAAGTATCACGGGATGGAACCGATGAGCGCGGGAGATTTCCTGAAGATGATGCGCGAGAAGCGAAAGGTCGTGGAACTGGACAGCAAGCTGGCCAACCGTTCCGTCAACGAAGGGTTCAGCGGCGGGGAGAAGAAGCGTAATGAGATCTTCCAGATGGCCATGCTCGAACCCAAGTTGAGCATCCTCGACGAGACGGATTCCGGACTGGATGTGGATGCCTTGCGCATCGTGGCCGAAGGTTTCAACAAATTGCGTACGCCGGAAACTTCGGCTTTGGTCATCACCCATTACCAACGTTTGCTGGACTACCTCAAGCCGGATGTGGTGCACGTGCTGCTCGGCGGACGCATCGTGAAAAGCGGAGGTCCGGAACTGGCCGTGGAGATAGAAAACAAGGGTTTCGATTGGATCAAGGCCGAAACTTCGGCCGTTTAAAAACTTGAGAGGCGATGAATAGCGAACAACAATACATGGATATTTTCACCGGATGCCGGGAAATGCTCGACAGCCATAGCGCAGGGGCGATGAACGCCTTGCGCGACAAGGCTTTTGAGGATTTCACCCGCCAGGGTTTCCCTACGCAGAAAGTGGAACGCTATAAATATACGGACGTGCCGGCGGCCTTTGCGCCGGACTACGGGCTGAACCTGAACCGGGTAGAGTTTCCCGTCAATCCTTACGAGGCCTTCCGGTGCGACGTGCCGAACCTGAGCACTTCGCTTTATTTTGTGGTGAACGACGCTTTTTACCGGAAGTCGCTGCCGGCCGCCGCGTTGCCCGAAGGCGTGGTGGTATGCTCCCTGAAGCAGGCGGCCGAGGATTATCCCGACCGGGTGTCGGCCTGCTACGGCAAACTGGCCCGTACGGAGAAAGACGCGATTAATGCGCTGAACACGATGTTGGTGCAAGACGGACTCTTCATTTACGTGCCGCGTGGCGTGGTGGTGGAACGTACGTTGCAGGTGGTGAACATCCTGCGTTCCGACGTGGACCTGATGGCCAACCGCCGCGTATTGGTCGTATTGGAAGAAAACGCGCAGGCGCGGTTGCTCTTCTGCGACCATGCGATGGACGACCGCAATTTCCTGACCACCCAGGTGGTGGAAGTCTTTGCGGCAGAAAACGCCCGTCTGGAGTTGTATGAATTGGAGGAGACACACGTGAAGAACCGGCGTTTCAGCAACATGTATGTGCGGCAGCAGCGCGGCAGCGTGGTGAACCTCTACAACATTACCTTGCACAACGGTCAGACGCGCAACCGTACCGATTTGGTGTTGGACGGCGAAGGAGCCGAGTCGAACCTCTACGGTTGCGTGATAGCCGACAAGGAGCAGCGCGTGGACAACAACACCCTGATAGACCACCGTGCCGAGCATTGTGTCAGCAACCAGTTGTATAAATATGTGATGGACGAGCGTTCCGTAGGCGCCTTTGCCGGACGGATTCTGGTACGGCAGGGTGCGCAGCATACGGTATCGAACGAACGCAACGCCAACCTCTGTGCCACCAAGGAAGCCCGCATGTACAGCCAACCCATGTTGGAGATTTATGCCGATGACGTGAAGTGCAGCCACGGTTCCACGGTAGGACAGCTTAATGAACAGGCCCTGTTCTACATGCAGCAGCGCGGCATCAGCCGCGAAGAGGCACAGATGTTGCTCAAGTTCGCTTTTGCGGGCGAAGTCATCGACGCCATCTCCTTGGAGGCCTTGCGCGACCGCCTGCACCATTTGGTGGAGAAGCGTTTCCGTGGCGAGCTGAGCCGTTGTTCGGGATGCAAACTATGTAAATAAGAGAAAGATGTACGACATACAAGAGATACGGAAAGACTTCCCCATCCTGGGGCGCGAGGTCTACGGTCGTCCGTTGGTCTATCTGGACAACGGGGCCACGACGCAGAAGCCCCGCTGCGTGGTGGAAGCCATGACGGACGAATACTACAACGTGAACGCCAACGTGCACCGGGGCGTGCACTTCCTTTCGCAGCAGGCCACGGAGCTGCACGAGGCGGCCCGCGAGACGGTGCGCCGCTTCCTGAATGCCCGCTCGCCGGCCGAGATAGTGTTCACGCGCGGCACGACGGAGAGCATCAACCTTGTGGCTTCCTGCTTCGGCGAGGCCTTCATGCGCGAGGGCGACGAAGTCATCCTCAGCGAGATGGAGCACCACTCCAACATCGTGAGCTGGCAACTCCTACAGGCGCGCAAGGGCATCAAGTTGCGGGTAGTTCCGATAAACGACCGTGGCGAACTGATGCTGGACGAATACGAACGGCTCTTCAACGACCGCACGCGCATCGTCAGCGTGACGCACGTGAGCAACGTGCTGGGCACGGTCAACCCCGTGCGCCGGATGATCGGCATCGCCCATGCCCACGGCGTGCCCGTATTGGTGGACGGAGCGCAGAGCACCCCGCATTTTGCGGTAGACATGCAGTCGCTCGATGCGGATTTCTTTGCCTTCAGCGGCCATAAGATTTACGGCCCCACGGGCGTGGGCGTGCTTTATGGCAAAGAGACGTGGCTCGACCGGCTGCCGCCTTATATGGGAGGCGGCGAGATGATCCGGCACGTCACGTTCGGGCATACCACCTTCAACGGACTGCCGTTCAAGTTCGAGGCCGGCACGCCCGACTACGTGGCCACCACGGGACTGGCGCGCGCCCTCGATTACGTTTCCGCTTTGGGCATGGACAGCATCTATGCGCACGAGCAGGAACTGACCCGTTATGCACTGGAGCGCATGCGCCGGATTCCCGGCATGCGTATATTGGGCGAGGCCGGCGAGCGGGACGCCGTCATCTCCTTCCTGGTGGGCGGCATCCACCACCTGGACATGGGCACGCTGCTCGACCGCCTGGGCATCGCCGTGCGCACGGGCCACCACTGCGCCGAGCCGCTGATGCGCCGCCTGGGCGTGGAGGGCACGGTGCGCGCCTCCTTCGCCCTCTACAACACCCGCTCCGAGGTGGACGCGCTGGTGGAAGGGATAGAGCGGGTGGCTAAAATGTTCTGAGATTCCCTATTTTGTTATACATCCGTGCCCCGAGGACAGGTTGCAATGCCAAGTCTTCGGGGCACGGATGGTTTGATACGCTTTTTAGTTCCACTCCTCCCACGTGTACATTTCCCTTTCTTCGTGCGTCAGGGTGTAGAGTGCTTCGTAAGCTTCTTCTTCGGTTGAACCGTAAGCATAACAAGATGGATTTTGCAGTTGATAAGCTAAAAATCCGTCAGTTGTTTCTTCAATGCCGAATGAAATCTGTGTATCCATAATCTTTATGATTTTTAGTCAGGGCAAAGGTAACCGTTTATTGTTTCAAACTCGTGAAAAAGACGATAAAATCCCTTTTCATTCCGCGTGTTTGAATTTATAACGGACGAGTACGGGATTGGATACGTCCGTCAGCCGTGCGGCCGTTTCTTTCAGTTCTTTTTGGTAGCGCGGTTCGGGGGATATGCGCGGCATGAAATGCTCCACGTGCATGAGGAAGTCGAAAGCCGGGCAGATTTCGTATACGTAGCCGTCTTCCATGGCAAACTCACACAATTCGATGCGATACGTGTGGTTGACATCCAACGTCTGCCCATGCTTCACCACTTCCTGCTGTTCACGGTCGTAGACTATCCAGTTCCAGTCGTCACCGTAGTGGTATTGCAGGAAAACAAGCTTTCCGTTCCCGAAAATCCTGTTGATGCCCGTCACGTATTGCCGGTAGAGTCCTTTGCGCATGATTTCCAATAGGTTCAGGTGATGGTATTCCTCCGGGAGGGCGTGTCGCCCGAAGTCGATGTGCACGAGTGGCGTGCATCCTTCCGGCGTGATGAGGAACACGGTGTCGTCCGGGGCTTGGCAGAAGAGGAGGCCGCCTTGCCCGTCCGTGTCATATTCCTTGCTTGAGCCGAAGCCCCTGTCCGGATAGAAGGGGATGAATTTGTTCCGAAATGCGCCTTCGCGGTCAAACTGGAAAACGTGGAAAGCCCCGGCTTCGGGCGTGTTGCCTTCGTTGACGAGGAACAAGGCTTCGTCTGTGGCAAAAATGCCGTTGGCATAATAGCCGTCTATGTCCCTCTTCCGGATGAACCGCCCCAGTGTGTCACATTCCAGAATCTTTTGCCCGATATGGTCCAACAGGTAAAGGCGTTCGTCCGTGGCATGGAAGTCCGAGAGCCACAAGTACTCGTTGCCCGCCTTTCCGCGCCGGTCTATGGAGAAGTCGAGTGTCCCGTCCGCGTAGAACACATGCAGGCAATGCGTCTCTTCGTCCAGAATGTATATCTTGTCCCCGTGTGTCTTGAGCCGGGTGGCGTTTGTTATCGGTTTCTCCGTGTCGGCCAAGGGGATGAGGGCGCAACCGGCCGTGTCCAGCCACTCGTCGGCGGCAATGGAGTTTTCTGCTTCGTCCGGGTCGATGCGGACGGAAACCGTATGTCCTTTTTGGGACGCGTGGTGGCAAGACAGGAGGAGCAAGACCGCGAAGAAGTAAAATGCCTTTTTCATAGGATTATGTCTTTTCATTGCGGAAGCTTTTTTAAGTCGTTATATAAAGCCAGACCTTTAACTGTGAGCAAGTATTTTTGTCTTGGATGATTGGGCTTGTCGGGGTAAAGTACTTTGAGGATACCGGCTTCCAAAGATGGAGCTATATAATTTCCCAAGAATGTCGGACGGTGCTTCAAACCGACTTTTTCCATCAAGGTTTTTAATGGCAACTGTCCGTCAGACAGGGCGAGCAATAGGGCACGAACTTGTTCGGTTACTTGTACGGTAGGTTGTTCGGTACTTGTTCGGGTTTCGTGTTGTGTCTGTTCCGTAACCCATTCTTCCGGTGCATGGACTATCATATACCGATTTCGCAATTCATTGTTTTCTCCCAGCAGCAAATTGCGGAAAAAGCGTTTCAAATACTCTGAATCACGCATAATGCCTTTCTGGATATTCTGGTAGTTGGCTCTTACCAGTGCATTACGGAAATACCACGAGTGGTGGGCGAATAGGTCGTTCGTTACGTTGAAACCCATGGAACGGAGATAGAGAATTGTAAATACGGCAGTCGTTCGGGTGTTTCCTTCACCGAATGGATGGATTTGCCATAAACCCGATACGAACTGGGAGATATGGTTCACCAGTCCGTTTGGGTCTACTTTGGAATAATCGAATTGGCGTTCTTGTTCCAAATCGTATTCGATAGCCTTGCGAATATCGGGGGCGGAAACATATAGTACCGTATCGCCACGAAGAACCCATTCCTTTTTAGTAATGTTGTAGTCGCGTATCTGTCCTGCAAACTTGAATATACCTTCAAAGATCCGGCGATGAATGGATGTCAGTCCGACCAATGTAAAGGCGAAAGTCTTTTCGGTAAGAAGTTGGCGGATGTGGGTCGATGCGGTATCGGCTTCGTACGTTTCCGAATCTTCGGGGGTACGCGATGCTTTCGATTGGTAATAGCTTCTTATCAGTTGTTTGGCTTCATTAAATGTAATTTCGCCTTCAATATCTTTGCGTGCTGTCTCGATGAGGTAATCGGATGGCTTCAGCCCGTCTACAGCTTGTAGGCCGATGGCTGTTTGCCATGCGTAACTTTTCTCTCGCTTTTGCGGTTCGCCTTGGCGTATATATTCGTCGAAGTCAATCATATAAATCTATTGTTTCAGGTGAATTTGATATCGAAAGATGATTCTTAGTGGTCAAAAATACAGAGATTTATTGTATGTCAGATGCTTTTTGCAAAGAATTTGCTTTCGGGTAGGAAAATAAATACGAAGATAGGAGGCGGCTCGGCAGTTTTTCGCTCAAAAGCAAGCTTTTGGTTTGCAACTGCGCTCGCCTTTCACTATCTTTGCCACCATGTTATTACCGTATTTAAATCCAGATGTGACAGAGGCCGGTCTCGACGAGGCCGGGCGCGGCTGTCTGGCCGGGTCGGTGTACGCCGCAGCGGTCATCCTGCCGAAAGATTACCGCAATGAGATGCTCAACGACTCCAAACAGTTGAGCGAAAAGAAGCGGTATTTGTTGCGCGAACAGATAGAGCGGGACGCGTTGGCATGGGCCGTAGGTATCGTCACGCCGCAGGAAATCGACGAAATCAATATCCTTAACGCTTCGTTCCTTGCCATGCACCGGGCACTCGACCAGTTGGCCGTTCGTCCGGAGGCTCTTTTGGTGGACGGAAACCGCTTCAAGCCTTACCGGGACCTGCCGCATACCACCGTAGTGAAAGGCGACGGGAAATATATGAGCATTGCCGCCGCTTCCATTTTGGCCAAGACTTACCGCGATGATTATATGCTTCGCTTGCATGAGGAATATCCCGTGTACCGTTGGGATTCCAACAAAGGTTATCCGGCCAAGGCGCACCGTGAAGCCATCCGCCGCCATGGCGTGACGCCCTATCACCGGATGAGTTATAACCTGTTGGGAGACGGACAGATGGAACTCTTTGCTCCCGACGAGACGAAAGGGTAATGGCCGATGGAACTGGGTATTTTTGAACGGCAGTTGAGGCTGATGGTGCTGCTCACGCAAAACCGTGAATATTCCCTGGACGAATTGTGCCGCAAGCTGGACATGAGCCGCCGTACGTTGTATCGTTATCTGGAACTGTTCCGCGACATCGGTTTCGAGGTGGTCAAGCAGGGTAACGTTTACCGTCTTGATAAGTCATCGCCTTTCTTTAAGGAAATCACCCAGTTGGTCCATTTCACCGAGGACGAGGCGCTCACGTTGCGGCACGTGCTCGACATGGCCTCCGGCACGGATGTACAGGTGCGTCATTTGCGCCATAAACTGGAGCGTATTTATGATTTCGGGATATTGAATGCGGTGGAAGCCGACCCGGGACAGGCAGAAAAGCTTCAGCAGTTGTACGAAGCTGTGAAACTCCATCGTCAGGTGGTGTTGCACGATTACAGTTCCGCCCATAGCAACCGGACGAGCGACCGTGTGGTGGAACCCTATTTGTTTCTGGACCATCACGACGGGATTCGCTGTTACGAACTGCAAAGCGGCGAGAACAAGACGTTCAAAGTGAGCCGTATCGGCAGGGTGGAAGTTTTGGATTTGTTGTGGAGCCACGAAGAACAGCATGCGAGGGTGTACACCGACCTGTTCCGTTTCAGCGGCGAGGAACGCCGCCGGGTCGTGTTGCGGCTCGGCCGTTTGGCGTGCAGCCTGTTGAAGGAAGAATGTCCGCAGGCCGTCCGCTCATTGCAGCCCGACGGGGCAGACCATTGGTTGTTGTCGACGGACGTGTGCAGTTTTCAGGGCGTGGGGCGGTTCGTGTTGGGGCTGTTTGAAGACGTGGAAGTGCTGGAGTCGCCCGAATTCAAGCTGTTTTTGCAGGAGAAAATCAAAGATTTAACAAAAAAAATAGGTGTTGTGTCGTAGATTGACACGGCGGCATCGTTTCTTTGCGTCATGAAGTTCAACCTTTAAAACTTTACGATGATGAAGAAAGAAATGATTCTGCCGTCCTCTTCCGTCCGTTCCGGACAGTATGCGGCTTCCCGTCCTTCCGTATTTGCGGCTCTCAAAGGTTATTGTTTGCGCAGCAAGGCGGTGCACTCCCTTTCCGCGTTCTACAGCCGTTTGTTGGAAACTCGCGTCACCCCTTTGCAGACGCTGCATCTTCTTCATGCACAACTGGCTTTTGTCCTGATGGTTTTTCCGCTCCCGTTTTCTCCTTTTGTCCGTTTTTTGTTCTTGGGATGGTTTGCCTTGACGGTGGCGCAGTGCCGTCGTGCGGGATTGAAATAAACGGTACGGTCGGAGGGCTTTGAGGACTGTCTGACCTGAAATGCTGTCGGATTGCAATAGCTTGTTTATAAGCGTATTATGTTCCTCCTTAATTTCGGATTTTTTTCTGCGCCAAACGGAAAATCAATCTCAGGCGATTGATTTTTCGTTCGGCTGAGATTGATTTTCCATTCTCAGCACGTCGTGGAAACGAATGGCAGGGGCTTGAAAAAGTTTTGTCTTTTTGCCCATCGTACCAGGAGGTATGGGGAGGGCATAGAGATAAAAGGTGTGAAATTCCTTCGCAGGCGGGAGTATTCTCGAAAACTATTCGTAAATTTGCACGGATAACGAGAAGGATAATCATTCTAAAAAATATAAAATTATGGCAAAGAAAGCACTTTTAATGATTCTCGACGGTTGGGGAATGGGTAATCACGGCAAGGGTGATGTAATCTTCAACACTCCGACACCGTATATGGACTATTTGGCCCAGAATTATCCGATGTCGCAGTTGCAGGCTTCGGGTGAGAACGTGGGACTGCCCGACGGACAGATGGGGAATTCCGAGGTGGGTCACCTCAATATCGGCGCAGGCCGTATCGTGTATCAGGATTTGGTGAAAATCAACCGTGCCTGTGCCGACGGCAGCATCTTGAAGAATCCCGAAATAGTTTCTGCCTACGAATATGCCAAGCAGAACGGCAAGAGCGTGCATTTGATGGGATTGACCTCTACCGGTGGTGTGCATTCCTCGTTGGACCATCTGTTCACGTTGTGCGGCATTTCCAAGACTTACGGCATCGAACATACTTACGTGCATTGTTTCATGGACGGCCGCGACACCGACCCGAAAAGCGGTAAGGGTTTCATCGAACAGTTGCAGGCTGAATGCGAAAAGACGGGTTGCGTCATCGCTTCCATCATCGGCCGTTTCTACGCCATGGACCGCGACAAGCGTTGGGAGCGTGTGAAAGAGGCCTACGACCTTTTGGTGAAAGGCGAGGGCAAGCAGGCAACGGATATGGTGGCTGCCATGCAGGAGTCGTACGACGAAGGCGTGACTGACGAATTTGTGAAGGCTATCAACAATTCTACGGTCGACGGAACTATCAAGGAAGGCGACGTGGTGATTTTCTTCAACTACCGCAACGACCGTGCCAAGGAGCTGACCGTAGTGCTCACCCAGCAGGACATGCCGGAGCAGGGCATGGCGACGATACCGGGCTTGCAGTACTATTGCATGACGCCGTACGATGCCAGTTTCAAGGGCGTGCATATCCTCTTCCCGAAAGAGAACGTGCAGGACACGTTGGGCGAGTACCTCAGCAAGAAAGGCCTGAAACAGTTGCATACGGCTGAGACGGAAAAGTATGCCCATGTGACGTTCTTCTTCAACGGCGGGCGTGAGACTCCGTTCGAGGGTGAAGACCGTATCTTGGTTCCGTCTCCGAAAGTGGCTACGTACGACCTGAAGCCGGAGATGAGCGCGTACGAGGTGAAAGACAAGCTCGTGGCTGCCATCAAGGAAGACAAGTATGACTTCATCGTGGTGAACTTTGCCAATGGCGACATGGTCGGCCATACGGGTATTTATGAAGCCATAGAGAAAGCGGTGAAGGCCGTGGACGAATGCGTGAAAGAAGTGGTGGAGACGGCCAAGGCCATGAACGATTATGAAGTGATTATCATTGCCGACCATGGCAATGCCGACAATGCCGTGAATCCGGATGGTACGCCCAATACGGCGCATTCATTGAATCCTGTTCCGTTTATTTATGTGACGGCCAACAAAGAGGCTAAGGTTGAAAATGGTATTCTGGCCGATGTAGCACCTTCCATCCTGCATATCATGGGGTTGGAACAACCTGCCGACATGACGGGCAAGAACTTGATAAAAGATTAATCTCTTCGAATAGAAGTTTTCGGGCAAGGTTTCCGCTGTCAGGGGCGTGGGGGCCTTGCCCTTTTTTGTTGCCTATGTTTCTACCTTTACAGTCCTTCCGTTTTGTGTTTGCTGTGATGATTTTCTGTCATCATATAGGGATTTTTGAGGCTGGCGGTTCTTGTGGCGTCAGTTTCTTTCTGGTGTTGAGCGGTTTTGTCATGGCCAAAGGTTATGGGGAGAAGGTATGTTCGTCTGGTTTTTCTTATGGCCGCTTTATGGGTAAACGCCTGCTTCGCCTTTATCCCTTGCATTTGGTTTGTTTGTGTGCGGCTGTCGTCATGCAACTGGCGGACGAAGGATGCGAGGCGCAGTGGGGTTGGTTGCTGCCCAACCTGTGTCTGGTTCAATCGTGGATACCTTTGCCCTCGGTTTATTTCTCAGGCAATGCCGTTTCATGGTGCTTGGCAGACTTGTTGTTTTTCTATGCCCTTTTTCCATGGTTGGTATCCGGGAAAATGACAGGACACAGTTTTACCCCCCCCTATTTGCTAAATGTTGTTAAAACAAAGGCTTTACTTGTGAGGGAGGTTGGGGCGCTTTTGTTGGGTTTGTTGGCTTATTCCGTGCTGATGTGTATGCTGCCCGAGGCGTATGGCAATACTTTCCTTTACGTGTTTCCTCTCATGCGTCTTCCGGATTTCTTATTGGGGATATGTGCTTTCCGCCTATATGGATGGTTGTGCGGTAAGGAGCTTTTCCATTTCCGTTCCGTCCGTAAGGCGGCTACTGTCTGCGAATTTTTGGCCATGGTTTTGATAGTGGCGGCTTGTTGGGCGTATTACCACGTGCCGGAGAATGTTTCCTATGCTTCCCTCTTTTGGATGCCGTCGGTATGTTTTGTCGTCGTATTTGCGTTTTCGTCCGGTTGCGGGGGGCGTGTGGCGCGTATCCTGTCTTCTGGTTTTTGGGTTCGGCTTGGGAATGTCAGCTTTACATTCTACATGGTACATCAACTTTGCATCCGTGCAGGAGGCACGTTGTGGCGCGCATGTGCCTTGCCCGATTGTCCCGCCTTGGAATATCTGTCCTTTTTTGTCCTCTCTTGTGTGTCGGCATATCTTCTCTATCATGGCGTGGAGAAGCCTATGATGCGCCTGTGGTCTCAAAAACGGGAATAAATCTCCGGATTACCGAAAAAAAGCTTTATTTTTGCAGAAGATAAGCTGCACCTCGGCAATGTCAAGCAAGCTTGATTGCGCTCGGTTTGCATTATCTTTGTTCCTCTAAAGAAAGAGTTTATGGATGTACAAATAGAACCGAGCTGGAAACAGCATTTGGCTCCGGAATTTGAGAAGCCTTATTTCGTGAAGTTGACGAATTTCGTTCGTCAGGAGTATCGTACGACGACTTGTTATCCTCCGGGAAAGTTGATTTTTAATGCTTTCAACCTCTGTCCGTATGACAAAGCGAAGGTGGTTATTATCGGACAAGACCCTTATCACGGGCCAGGGCAGGCGCATGGTTTGTGTTTTTCCGTCAATGACGGAGTCCCCTTTCCGCCGTCCTTACAGAATATATTCAAGGAAATACAGACGGATTTGGGGACACCGGTGCCGCAAAGCGGGAACCTGACCCGTTGGGCAGAGCAGGGTGTGTTGTTGCTCAATGCCACACTGACGGTACGTGCCCATCAGGCCGGTTCGCATCAGCGTCAGGGATGGGAAGAGTTTACCGATGCGGCCATCAAGGCACTGGCCGAAGGGCGTGAACATCTGGTTTTTATACTTTGGGGTTCTTATGCCCAGAAGAAAGGGGCGTTTATCGATCGTAGTCGTCATCTGGTACTGGCTTCGGCTCATCCGTCTCCGTTGTCAGCCTTCCATGGTTTTTTCGGGAACAGGCATTTCAGCTTGGCCAATGCTTATTTGGAGCAACATGGGGAAACACCGATAAACTGGTAGGATGTCATGAAGAACGACCGTATACCTATGATTCAGATAGACGATACCATTATCTCTATCGATTGCCTGAGCGAGAAGTTTTGTTGCGACCTCGATGCATGCAAGGGGGAGTGTTGCATAGAGGGAGATGCGGGTGCACCTGTGGAATTGGACGAAGTGGCCGAGCTGGAGGAGGCTTTGCCGGTGGTATGGCCTTGGTTGTCGGCTTCGGCTCAGGCTGTGATCGACCGGCAAGGGGTTGTCTATACGGATGAGGATGGCGATTTGGTCACCAGCATTGTCAACGGAAAAGATTGTGTGTTCACGTGTTATGACGAGCGTGGTTATTGTTATTGTGCTTTGGAGAAAGCTTACCGCGAAGGGAAGAGTTCGTTCTACAAACCGTTGTCCTGCCATCTTTATCCCATCCGTTTGAAGAAGATTGGTGATTGTGTGGCGTTGAACTACCATCGTTGGGATGTATGCAAAATGGCCGTGATGAAGGGCGGGCATTTGAATCTTCCGGTTTACCGTTTCCTGAAAGAACCGCTCATACGCCGTTTCGGCGAAGAATGGTATACGGAACTGGAAAGTGCAGTGAAGGAATTGAAAGAACAGGGCTACTTGGAATGAAATCCGATATGCAGGGATGATGTGAATCGTAAACCGTCCGACAGTATAGGCTTGTTCTGCGAAAGTAAAAAAATATCAGTCGCTCTCTTCCCAAGAGAGCGACTGATAATGCAAAAATACCATAATTATTTGAGAAAGAAGAAAGAACAATGCAAAATCTTTTAGCATTGTCCAACAAAATGAGCAAGCTGCTTTAAATCATGTGGTTTGGCACCATCGTCTGGCATTCATTCATAATGTTTTAAATACGTCAGTCGCTCTCTTGGGAAGAGAGCGATTACTTATTAATTAAAAACATTAAGTTATGAAAAAGTTAAGTTATTTATGGACATTGCTCTTGGCTTTGATGGTGGGAGTAAGTTTTGTGTCGTGCGACGATGATGATGAGGGAGACGTTGGTGCACCTAAAGAGTTATTAGGGACATGGTTGTGGTACGGAGAAGAAATCACATTCAATGCCAATGGCAGTGGCGTGCTTGTAGAGGATGGCGAGAGTTATCCGTTCTCGTTTACTTATGATGCAGCTTCTAAAACGTTGACCGTCTCGGCCGATGGTGAAGTTATGCGTTGGACTATCGTTTCGATTTCAAACTCTAAAATGGTTGCTGTGGATGAGGATGGATATGAGGATGTTTTCTTACGTCCGGGAGCATCCGGAGGTGATGGCGAAGAAGGGGGCGATGTTTCTCAGTCGGCGCCTGAGTATGATACATCAGCTCCGGTTGATTTGCCTGATGCCGGACGTTATGCGGACGTAAGCGGAAAATATGAAGTCAATACGACTGAAATACCTTACAGTTCTATTGAACTGACGGCTGGCGGGCAGTATGTGGCGATGAAGGCTTCGTCTTATCCTTATAGCGTGAAGGCCGTGGCGCGTAAGACTACAAAGGTGGCCGGTTTGTTCAACCGCCGTCCGGTGTTCAAGCGCAATTTCAATAATTCGATATTGGTAGCTGGAAGTTTTGAACAAATCAGTGACAATGAATACAGCCTGGAGGGATTCGGCACGTTGGTGATAGACGGGCGTGACGGAAACGGCAATATATCGGCCTTCAAGCTGATAGGCAGTGATGGTACGGTGACGGATGTACCCGTCCGGAAGGCTGCGAATGTAGACGATGACCTGACGGGAAATTCCGGCAATCTCTGTCGCATGTGGACTACTGTGGAAGAACGCGCACAGTATTATATGGAACGCATAGCCATATATGATGCCATTTACCGTGTGGATGCCGATGATGTGACTACGTATGTGAACCGTTACGGTATAGATTGGGCGGAAGACGGTATTTTTGATACAGGAGGTGATGCAATGGTACGTGTGCTTTTCTCACAGGCAGGTACTTACTTGCAGTTTTACCGTGACGGTTCGATGGAGCTTTCCTATTGGAAATGGGCAGATAAGGCCAATGGTACATTGTATGCCTATGATGAGGGTGAGATGGCCGACGGAGCCACAGCCACAGCCGTTTTCTATGGAAACCGTGTCAATGTGATAGAGAACTTTACGGACTATTCTGAAGAAGATGACCTCGTTCTGAGAAGTATCTATACCACCGTATTGGAAGCTGCCTATTGATGGCGGGAAAAAAGGCCTGTTTTCTTATGAGAGGTATGAAGGCTTACCTCTGACTATTAAGCCGCTTTAGCTCATTGTTCGAAGCTAAAGCGGCTTAATAGTTAAATGAAGATTGTAGGTTGCTTATGCGTCGATATTCGCATAAGTAGCGTTCTGTTCGATGAACTCACGGCGTGGTCCGACATCTTCTCCCATCAGCATGGAGAATACGTAATCGGCTCCGGCTGCGTCTTCGATGGTGACTTGCTTCAACAGGCGGGTTTCCGGGTTCATGGTAGTTTCCCATAACTGTTCCGGATTCATCTCTCCCAAACCTTTGTAACGTTGGGTCGTCATACCTTGTTCGGAACCGTTGTTATATTGTTGCATGAAGCGCAGGCGGTCGGCTTCCGTGTAGCAATACTCTTCGATTTTACCCTTCTTGCAACGATAAAGCGGAGGAGTAGCGATATACAAGTGACCCTTCTGGATGAGTTCGGGCATGTAGCGGTAGAAAAGTGTCATCAGCAGTGTGTCGATGTGGGAACCATCGACATCGGCATCGGTCATGATGATTACTTTATAATAGCGTAGCTTTTCATAATTGGCTTCCTTGCTGTCTTCGCCTAAACCGAAACGTACGCCCAAAGCTTGTATGATGTTGTTCACTTCCTCATGTTCAAAGGCTTTGTGCCACATGACGCGCTCCACGTTGAATATCTTACCGCGGATGGGGAGGATAGCCTGATATTGACGGCTGCGCCCTTGTTTGGCAGAGCCGCCGGCCGAATCACCCTCGACGATGAACAATTCGCAGTTGGCTGCATCCTTGTCCGAACAGTCGGCCAATTTGCCCGGCATGCCACCGCCCGACATCGGACTCTTGCGCTGTACGCTTTCACGGGCCTTGCGGGCAGCCACACGTGCTGTCGCAGCCAGAATGACTTTGTCCACAATCAGTTTGGCTTCTTTCGGATGCTCCTCCAAATAATAGCTTAAGGCTTCGCCTACGGCTTGCTGTACGGCGCCGGCTACTTCGCTGTTACCCAATTTGGTTTTGGTCTGCCCTTCAAACTGCGGTTCGGCTACTTTGATGGAAATGACGGCGGTGAGCCCCTCGCGGAAGTCCTCGCCGGAGATTTCCACTTTGTTCTTCTCCAGCTTTTCCAATTCCTTGGCGTATTCGTCTTCAGCGTATTTCTTCAGCGTACGGGTCAGTGCCGTGCGGAAACCGGCCAAGTGCGTACCGCCTTCTATGGTATTGATGTTGTTGACGTAAGAATGGATGTTTTCCGTATAACCGTTGTTGTACATGATGGCTACTTCGATAGGAACCCCTTGCTTTTCCGTGTTCAGGTATATCACGTCGTTGAACAGGTGGATACGGCTGGAATCAATGTAGCGCACGAATTCTTTCAGACCGTCCTTGCTATGGAATGTCTCGCTGCGCGGCACACCGTTCTCATCCTTCTCGCGCATGTCGGTCAGGGTAATTGTGATACCGGCATTCAGGAATGCCAGTTCGCGCATACGGTTAGCCAGAATCTCATATTTGTAAGTCGTAGTAATGAAGATGCTGCCGTCCGGCCAGAACTGTTGGCGTGTGCCCCGAAGTTCGGTTTCGCCTACGACCTTGACCGGATAGAGCGGCTTACCGCATTCGTATTCTTGCTGGTAGATCTTGCCTTCCCGGAAGACTTGCGAAAGCATGTGGGTAGAAAGGGCGTTTACGCAAGACACACCGACACCATGAAGACCTCCGGACACCTTATAGGAGCCCTTGTCGAACTTACCGCCCGCATGAAGTACGGTCATGACGACTTCCAATGCGGACTTGTGCTCTTTTTCATGCATGTCTACCGGAATACCGCGGCCGTTGTCTTGTACGGTGATGGAGTTGTCTTCGTTGATAGTGACTTCTATGTGCGTACAATAACCGGCAAGTGCTTCGTCGATGGAGTTATCCACGGTTTCATAAACCAAGTGGTGCAAACCTTTCTCGCTGATGTCTCCGATATACATCGCCGGACGTTTGCGTACGGCTTCCAGTCCTTCCAGCACCTGAATGCTGCTGGCCGAATAATTTGTGCCTTTTATTTCTTCTTCTGACATAGTTTTAATTCGTTCATATTTAACGCACAAATATACGCAAAATCTCTGGAAAAGACGAATAAAAAGGGACAAATGTCTTCGTAATGCCTGTCAA